>Ga0194134_10000483_pt1 | contig 60561 bp, 46 predicted proteins | sample TA2KigOff0mmetaG_FD_148602 | JGI IMG/M metagenome (GOLD analysis project Ga0194134, IMG submission 148602) | Freshwater microbial communities from Lake Tanganyika, Tanzania - TA2015056 Kigoma Offshore 0m | ecosystem: Environmental > Aquatic > Freshwater > Lake | place: Tanzania: Lake Tanganyika...
ATAATTGGGGGTGGGGAGGTTTGGGAGGTCATGGGGGTGGTGGAAACGCTGGTCAAATAAATCAACCAACAGGTCAATCAGGATTCAACGGTACTGCAAATACTGGTGGAGGGGGCGGTGGTGCTAATGGATGGGCTACCGGGCTCAATGGCGGTAATGGTGGGTCAGGAGTTATAATTTTAAGATATAATTCAAATGTAAATCTACAAATTGGATTAGGGATAACTGCTGTTACTGTAGCTATAGGAGACAAAAAAGTAACAACATTTACAGGAGGTGCAGGTACAATTACCTTTAGTTAATAATATGGCCGATGTAACAATATCTGATTTATCTAGAGTATTAACAACCAACACAAGCGCTATTATACCAATTACTATTGGCGGAGTTACATATGGTGTACCTGTTAGTGCAATAATTACTGCTAACGGCAGTGTAGGTACAAATTATATGCAAATTCCTGCAGGTACTGCAGCTCAGCGTACTGGTACGCCTCTTGAAGGAGCAATAAGATATAATTCTACATCTAAGACAATTGAATACTTCAATGGAACAGTTTGGTCAGGAGATAGTATTAATGCAACAGTTTTATTAGTCGGTGGTGGTGGGGGCGGAGGCTGCAGTTATGGTGATGGTACCGGTGGAGGTGGCGGCGGGGGTGTTTTAGAAGTTTCAAAAAGTATATCACGTGCTTCTATTTTTTCTGTAACTGTTGGTCAAGGTGGTGCAGAGGGATCTGGAAGTAACCAAACAGGACAAAATGGTGGAAATAGTGTTTTTTTAGATCAAACAGCTCTAGGCGGCGGCGGTGGGGCAGCGGGCGATATTCCTAATGGCAGAGTAGGAGCGTCTGGAGGCGGAGGGTGGGTAGGAGCTTCAGGAGCTGTAGGTTCAAATGGGACACCAGGCCAGGGCTTTAAAGGCGGAGACGGATTACCCGGCGGCTATAATCCTGGTGGTGGGGGGGGAGGCGGGGGAGGGGCTGGTGGTCCTGGATCAAACGGTGGGCAATATAATCCAGGTGGTAACGGTGGTATAGGTAAATCATCTTTAATTACCGGGACAATTACATTTTATGGAGGCGGTGGTGGTGGCGGTTCTTGGCAAGCTGCTGGTGGAACCGGTGGTAACGGAGGCGGTGGAAATGGGGGATCGAGAACTCTTGGTACAAATGCAACTGCTGGTATAAATGGACTTGGAGGGGGAGGCGGTGGTTTTTCTGCTAATGGCGGAGGACCTGCAGGTAAAGGTGGTAGTGGAGTGGTTATTATAAAGTATGAAGGGGTACCTCAAGCAACTGGTGGTTCAATAACCCAAGCAGGCGGGTTTACTATTCATACTTTTACAGCTTCAGGGACATTTACTGTTTCATAATATGGCAAATTTAGTAACATATACTCAAAGCCCTTTTAACAAGGCACGTAAAGACAAATTTTTATTTGTTTTAAATTTACCTGCCTGCTTAAAAGATATTTCTAGAAAATTTGAACGTGATAATGAAACAGTAATTCCTGACGCTTTACAATTTTCTGTATTCGGTGCCACTATTCCTGAAGTTTCTGTACCGTCTGTTAATATAAGATATTCTGGTCAGACATTAGCCAATTCTAGTTATTCACGAGACCCCTATCCCCCAGTGACAATAAATTTTACAGTTGACAACAGATTTAACAATTATTGGATTATCTATAAATGGTTAGATCTTTTAAATAATGCCCGGCTTAGCATATTTGATGCCGACAATCTTATTAACAATGATATTAAAGCTTCTTTAAATAAGCAGGCTACTATAGCTAATAAACAAAATTCTGCAGGAGCCGATTTTCTTAAGTTTAGAGCTAACTTTTCGTTATTTGCTTTAGACGAATATGACAAGAGAATTATAGAATTTATTTATAAAGAGGCGTTTCCAACAGCTATTGGAGCTATCAATTTTAACAATAGAGATGCCGGTGAAATTGAAACTTCTTTTACTTTTGAATATTCACAGCTGGAAGTATCTCTAGTTGAACAGATAGATAATTTGTAAAAATTGAAAAGTTTTATCTGAAAAAACATAAATATTTTATATGGCACGCACAATTCAAAGTCCCGGTGTTCAAATTCAAGAAGTAGACCTTTCTCTTGCAAACGTTGGAACACCTTCTACTACAGTGTTTATTCCTGGTTTTGCAAATAAAGGACCAACATCAGAACCAGTAACAATTTCTTCATTATCAGAATTTGAGCAAATATTCGGTACACCGACAAACGGTGCAGAAAGATATTTTTATCATTCTGTTAAAGCAGTATTACAATCACCTGCTAATATTATTGTATATAGACTTCCTTACGGAACCGGTGCCGGTGTAGATACAAGTGATGAATACAGCGCATTGGTTTACCCGGTACAAGTTTATTGCCCTTCTGTAGGTTATGTTGAAAGCGATTTAACTAAAACAGATGCTCGTTATTTCTTTGGAACACCTACACATCTAAAACTAACACAGACAGAATATTATAGCATCTTACAGGGTGATGCTTTTGCTTGGGCCGATGATACAGAAAACAGAGCGATCTTTCCTAATGTAGCCTCATTGAGTGGTGCAGGGTTAATTGTTCTTAATAAGAATCAATCTACGATTAATACTAAATTTGAAGGTACATATATCGGTATAATCGATAATACCAATTTAAATCCTGCTACACCATTTAACGATGTAGGTAGGGTTTATACCATTAACGACGAAACTGTTGCAGTTCATGGCAATAGTAATTATGTAGAAATTCCTTCTACTAGATTAAACTTTTCTCTAAGCGCTGATACAACTGGAATGCAGGGTTCAGTCTCTGAAGTATTAGAAAATATACCTTCCTTTGATATATCCTCGAATCAATTTGATGATACAGTTGCAATCGGTGTATTTAAATTACGTCAGTCTGTATTTTCTCCTGATACAATAGCTTTAGATTATGTTGTTCAGGAAAGCTACACCGGTTCATTTGATTCGAATAGACAAATTAACAATGAAAACGGTGGACCAGCTATTAGTTTTTCGATTGAACAGTCTAACGCCGGTTCTTTTAATACTACCATAATTGTTAATCCATATGTTGCTAATAAAAACAGCACAACATGGTTAAATCTTTCCGGTGTACCTGAAAAGAAGGTTCGCTTCCTTTCCAATGCATTAGCTATACCATTAGAAGGTGAAACATCTTCTGAATATTTAACCCGTGTTGGTGCTCCTCAAGTAAACGTACAAGCAATGCTAACCACACTTGGAAGCACCGCTGCCCTTTACCCACTAGGCGATTTTGATAATCAAGATTTAGCTACTAAGATAATTGGTAACCTACCACTTAAACTTACAAACGCCACAGAGAGAGTGAATAATGTTGATCTCTATCCAATTACACTTACTCTTGAAGCAGGTCTGGGTACAGTTTATGTAAATTCGTTTAATCCTTCTACATATACTTACTTTGATGAAACAGCTCCTTTTGAAGAACTGGTTGATTCACTAAGAGTACAGAATCCTGCCACATTACCAGTAGGTGTAACACGCTATAATGCAGCAATTCAACCTCTATTAAATCTTGCTGAATCAAGAAAAGATCATCTATTAATTCTCGATTCGATTTCGAACATATTTGTACAAGGAGCTAACGTTAAAACATTAGACGTACGTGGTACAAGTTTCTCCGATTACATTTACTGGCCGCTAAAGAATCAGTTTGCTGCTTACAATACCAGTTTTGCTTGTACATTTGCAAATATTGCTCAGGTAACAGATTCTGCAACTGATCAACAAGTCTGGGTACCGTTCTCTGGATTTGCAGCAGCTGCAATGGCTAAGACAGATAATAACTATCAGCCATGGTATGCTCCCGCTGGGTTCTCTCGCGGTGTTGTTGTGGGTGTTAATGATCTTGCCATCTATCCTAAGCAAAAACAACGCGATCAATTGTATAAGATCAATATTAACCCAGTTGCATTCTTCCCATCTGAAGGGTTTGTAATATTCGGTCAAAAGACCCTACAGAAGAAGCCAAGCGCATTTGATAGAATTAATGTTCGTAGATTGTTCCTTAATCTTGAAACTGCAACTCGTGATACTCTTAAGTATTTTGTATTCGAGCCAAATACACTCTTTACGCGTACACAAGTTATCAACACAATCAGCCCGTTATTTGAGAATGCTAAGAATACTCAAGGTATATACGATTATCTAATTATATGCGATGAGCGTAATAATACGCCCGCTGTAATTGATGATAATACATTGGTTGTTGACATCTATGTTAAACCTGTTAGAACAGCAGAGTATATACTTTGCAACTTCTACGCAACTAGAACCGGAACAAACTTCCAGGAGATAGTATCATAATCAATAGAGGTTAATAAATAACTTTATGGCAGATGTAAATCAATTAATCACAGACTTCTACAGAGTAGCAACAACACGTGAATTTGCACGTGATTTTAATTTTCGCGTACTTTCTATTAATACCGGTGGTGCAAGCACAGTAGCGTTTGATGAAAATGATCTAGTATACGTAAAAACAGCAACCTTACCAGCACGTTCTATTACAAATGTTCCGGTACCTTACATGGGATTAAATTTTAACTTACCTGGTAATGCTACTTATCCTAACAGTGATAGCTATGAATTAACATTTTATGCGGATGCGCAGTCTCAGATACGTCAAAAGTTTGAGCAATGGTCCACAGACATTTTTAATGATGCTAATTCTACTGGAAATTATTTTTCTCCTAAGCAAACCGCCATTATCGATCTTGTACAACTTGATAACGAGTTAAATAGTGTTGGTCAATATCAATTAGTTGGTGTTTCTGTAAGAAATGTTGGTCCTCTACAGTATAATATTGCTACAGGTACTGGTGAAACCATAGAATTTACTGCTACTGTCTCCTATCATTATTGGAGAAAGCTTAGCTAATTTGTAGTTTAGATCTAAATAATTAGGTGAACAATCCGTTTACCAGTGCTTTAAATTCACTAGGTCAAAATTTCGTAGATTTGGGTAGAGGAACAAATGCCTCTTTTGCTCCTCAAGCAATAAATCTTTTTGGATTTAATATACCCGGGGTACCAATCATTTCACCAAGAGATTATTTCTTGGTTCAAATGGAATCGTGGTTTACCTCCATCCCAAACTCTACTCAATGGATTATAGTAATAGATAATTATCCACCCTCATTAAGAAGTAGTGTTATTCAAGGATTAGAAAGAACTGATGGCAGTAAAAAGGGGTTTGATATAGATACTGCTCGAGCTATTTTAAATAGTTTTCCTTTACAAAAAATTGTGGGGTGTTTATTTGCGCATGCAATTACAATACCCACAGAACAGTTTGCTGTAAGTACAGCTTCTATTAACAACAATAGAGGGTTTTTACCAGGAATATTAGGCGGACCTCGTCTTTCAGAAGCACCTGAGCTAGTAATTGAATTTAGAGAAACTAATACCTCTTTTATTGACTTTGTCTTAAGACCCTGGGTTATATTAGGATCGCATTTTGGTATGACAGCTCGCCCCGGAGATGTTCAAGGTAATAAAGACCCAAAAAATATGAAAGTAAATATGACTCTACTTGAATATACTAGAACATATCAAGGTATTTCTATGATCCCAAGAAAGGTGTTTAATTTCTTTAATTGTATGCCATACCAGGTTTCTGAACAATCTTTAGATTATTCAGATGAAAAGCTAACTACTTATAGTACAAGATGGACATACTCTAATTATACGGTTGAAAACAATCTTTACTTGCCTATTGCAGATATTGTTAATAGAATATCTAATGGATCTATTCCTAGAATTACAAGCTTCCAAAATGGACTTGGGAATATTAATCCATTAGGATTTTTATAATGGCGTTTTATTTAAATTTTGAACCACCTACCTTAAAGAAGTCTTTAAAAATAAAGGAACTATCTTTTAAACAGTTTCGTGAACTAAACAAATATATTCTAACAGACAATAATGCTTTTGTTGAGCATTTTATTAATACTATTATTTTTGATAATCTTGAAGATAAAAATATATTTTTTAAACTAAGTAATTTTGATAAGTTTTGTTGTATGCTACTTTTAAGAAGTGTATGCATATCACCAGAGCTTGAAATATTTCAAAAAAAACAAAATATAAAAATTTCTATAAGTGATTTTTTAAATAATTGTTTAAATTTTAAAAAAACTTTTAGTAAAACTTTTACTCATCAGAAATTAGAAGTTACACTCGGATTACCTAATAATTTTATTATAGAAAATTTTTTAGAACTACCCCATCTTGTCATAAAAAGCGTAAAAATAGAAGATGCTATTTATAATTTTGATAATATAGAAAGTACTTTAAAAGATGAAATTATCGAATCATTACCCGGTAATATAATTTTTGAAATAAAGACATTTTTTAATGAAATAGTAGAATGTTTTAATTTGCTTGAATTTAAAATACCTAACTTAGAAGAAGCTATTATCTTAAACCCTTATGACGGTACTCTAATAGAAATTTTAAAATTAGTTTTTAGAGCAAATCTTTCAAACATTTATGAAATGCAGTATATTCTTGTTAGTAAACTACACTATACCCCAGATTACTTAGACGAAAACACGTTTACCGAAAATTTGCTTATTGTAAGGCTTTTTGAAGACGAAATAAAAAGACAAGAAGAGCAAAATAAAAAGTCAAAAACACCATCTGTACCTATTAACCCTGGAAAACTGTAAGACCTGAATAAATTATTAAGTGAGTAATAATACGGTATTAGACAAGATTAAGCAAATAGCTATTTCTAATAAAGTAACTACCTTTGCAAGGTCCTTAAATACAGACGTTGCTTTATTGCCTTTGACAATTAAACAGCAAAAAAATATTATTAAAACCGCATTAGATGTAGTACTTTCACCTATTACTTTTTCTTTAACTACATCAGAAATTATTAAAGAAAACTTACAACCTAAAGCAAATTTATCAATTTTAGATAAACCTATTGTCCTAATTGCACTAAGGGTTAATTCACTCGGTACCGATTATACTACTGACGGTGAAGATAAGCTTACCGTTAATTTATCTGAAGTTCTTAATAAGCGTGATTCAATTAACCCTCTAGATTTAGCAGAAACCTTAACGTTTGATAATTTAGAGATTACCACTAAAGTACCTTCTCTAGAAGAAGACTACAGAGTAAATCTAGAATGTAAAAAAGTACTAGAGAGCCGTAAAAGTGCAGATTCTGAAAAAGTTAAAGACTTAATTGGTGAAGTTTATATTTACGAAATTATAAAATTTATAGATAACATTAAAATAGCGGCAGATGGAAAGACAGACGAGGTAAAATTTAATATCCTTTCAATTAATCAAAAAGTAGAAACCGTAGAAAGCCTACCAATGGCAGTAACAACAAAGCTTATTGAAAGTATAGCTAAGATTAGAAAAGTAGAAAGTGAACCCCTTAAGATATTAGTTGGCGATAAAGAAGTTACGATAAACTTAGACACTGCATTTTTCACTAAAGAATAGTACAATTTTAAAGGTTTGTTCATAAGTATTAATAGCTTATGGACCCTCAACAGTTTCAGCTATTTTTAGATCAATTAACTAGAATTAGTTCTCGGTTAGACACTATATACAATGAAATGCCAGAGCCTGAAGATAAGAATAAAGACAAAAGTAAAATAGAAAGGTTACAGCCTAAAGAAAAGGAAAGACAAAAAGAAATAGCAAAAATTTATTCCAAGGAATTTGAAAAGAATTTTGAAAAATTAAATAAGAAACAAAAAGAATTATTTGATGAAAATCAAAAAATATTTCAAAAAAACGGAATTAAGGTAAGATTAGAATTTGTATCTAGAGATGTTTTAAGAAACCTTAAAAAAGTTTTTTCAGAAAGTGTTGCAGGAGCATTAGCCCTTCAAACTATGGGCGGCGGCAAAAAAGGCGGAAGTATGGCAGGTGCTGCAGGTAACTTTTTAGGAGGATTAATAGGCGGAGCAGGACCCATGGGCGCATTAATAGCAGCTATAGCCGCAGTAGGCGGAGTTGCTATTATATTTTTACTTTTAAAAAATTTAGATAAATTAGCTACCTTTATGAAAGAAGCATTGCCTGCTATAGGAAATTTTCTGGTAAAAGTATTACCACCCGCTATTGAAAGTGTAGGAAAAGCTATATCTACTATAGTAATTCCGCTTATTAAAACATTAGTTGAAAATGTAGTAAAATTAGCCGATACAATCCTGTCTCACATACCGCCCGTCTTAAAATCTATAGGCGAAATTTTACTACCTATAATAAACAACATAAAAGAGTTTTTTATGTATATTATTGCAAATATCCCTACTATAGTTGATTCGTTTTTTGGAGGTATATCTAAACTAACAGAAATAATTTTAAGTAACCTACCTCCTATAATGCCTTATATAACAGAACTTGCAAGCTATGTAAAAGAGATAGCACTTTCTTTAGTAGATAAAATTCCTTTAATTTTAAATACATTTAAAGATGTTTTTTTACCCACTCTATCTGCAATAAAAGATATTATCTTAACTTTAATACCTCCTTTAAAAGATATACTTAGTGAAGTTATTAAAGGTATTACTACAATTGCACCTTATGTTAAAGATATTTTAATAAGCGCGTTTAATAATTTAAAAGAAATCTTAACTAGTTTATTTACCGCTATTCAGCCATTGTTACAATATGTAGGACCGGTCTTTTTAGCAACTTTAAACCTTTTACAATCTACTGTTACTGGTATATTTGATGCTTTTTCAAAGTTAATAAATTTTTTTAAAGATATAGCTTTAAAAGTACTTGATTCTGTAGATAAAATATTCGAAACCTTCAGTAATAATTTTAAGTGGATTATGAGTCAATCCCCAAGCCATATTTTAAAGGTAGCAGGAGCAGTTACCGCTCTAGGAATAGCTATTGCTTCATTTGGATTATCTGCTGCAGGCGGTAGCGTTGCGTCAGCAGCTGGTACTCTTTTTAATAGAGTAGTAAACGGTAAAACACCACTGGAGTCTATTATTGAGTTTGCTGATAAAAGCGAAAAACTTAAAATAGCTGCAGATAACGTCGGTATATTATCTACAGCACTTGCTTCGTTTACTCAAGCTAAATACGGCGATGAATTTATTGATCAAATGATTAAAGTTGGAAAAGGATTAGAGCAAATTACTAATGCAAAGGGATTAGAAAAACTAGGTAATTTAAAATATGTAAATGATTTAAAAAATATTGAATTACCTGCCAAGCAAGTTGAAGTCACCAGTAAACAATTACCACTAATAGAAATGGCAGCTGAAAAAGAAGCTGTTTTTGATAGCCTCTATACTTCTACAACCACTTTAAACGAAAGTATACTTGAACTCAATACTTCATTAAATGAAATAAGAGATAGGCTTGATAACTCTATAAAAGTTCAACAACAACAAGCTAAGCTAACAGATAACAGCTTAGGAACTTTAAAAGAAATACGCGATAAAGAACAAGCCAGTAGTAATGTGGTTGTCAATAACAGTTCTAGCCAGATGGTTTTAACTCAAAAATCACAATCTAACTTAGACTTTAGAAGAGGACTCTTAGCTGTTAACTATTAATAAGTAATAATATGAATCACGTTTTTTCAATAGCTAGAAGCCGTACAGTAGATTCATCTAATTTGAGTGATGCAGAAGTAAACCCACCTCTTTTAGTTACACCTAATGTAGCACAAACTGGTCCTGGTGTAGCAGACTCTAATTATACACAAGGTGGAACTACAGTAGATATTGTATCTGATTTTTATTGGACTTATTCTAAACTTAAGGAAGCACGACAAGAAGTTCCTAGAATTATTTTAACAGAAAAGAGACTTAAAGCCAATGCTTTAATAAGCCAATTAAAATACTCTTTTGGTGTAACAAAAGATACAGTTACCGCTGCGGTTAATAAATTACCAGAAAATATAAAAAATGATTTGAACGATTTTTTTAAAAATGCAGAAGAAAAAACGGGTATTGGTAAAAAAACTAGTGAGTTTTTTAATCAATTTGACGCGTTACAGGATAATAATGATATATATGATAATAATCCTTATTTAAGACCATATAGAAATCTTTACATTACTGAACCTACAGGGTGGCAGTTTGTATTTCCTTACTTTGAAAATTATTCCGGTCTTCAAGCTAATGCATTTTCTGACGATGCTCCTAACCCCTTCTTAGGAATTCTTAAAAAAGCAGCAGAGGGGTTAACTGATTTAGCTTCTACAGCAGCAATATTAAGAGGACCAGCTTCAATAAGTTTTGTAGAAAAATCTAAGTTTTACAGTTATAGTACTGATGGAGAAGATATAACCTTTACTTTCCCTCTTATCAATACCGGATCTGTTTCTTTTGAAGATGTAATCAGAAACTGGGAATTATTATTTCTACTTCTTTACAATAATAAACCTGCTCGCAGAAACACCGCTTTAATAGATCCACCAAACATTTATCAAGTCGAAATACCCGGGGTAAAATTTCTTCCGTTTTGTTATGTGTCAAGTATAGCTGTTGAATTTCAAGGCACTAGAAGAGAATTAACTTTTGATTTATCGTACATTGATAATCTTAATCTTGAATCTGCATTACCTACATTTCAAGGAGGTATAGGGAATGCAGTAGGCGGAGTTATTCGTAATTTTCTTAATAATAAAGTAACTGAGGTTAAAGGATTTTTTAATCAACCAATCAGAAAAAAAATGACAACTATTATACCTGATGCTTATTTAGTTAAAGTAACCTTAAAAAGCCTTATTGCTGATTCGAAGAATTTTATGTATTCTATAATTAATAATCAACCATTAGTAACTACAAGCGTATCCGATCAATCAGCTTTAGAAGCCGTTGCCCAAGCAAGAGAACAGCTTCTAGTCAACCAAGGCCTAGGAAGGTAAAATGAGTAATTTAGGTATATATCAAAATAAACTTGCAGATTTACCAGTTTTAAAAAATTTCAGATATGAAAATATTTTTAGGGTGTACAAAAATAAAGAAAATAATTATTATTATAATTTATTGCAGTCTATTTTTATGCCTGAAAGTCTTAATGAAGATTTAATCTATTATCAATCAATTAATTCAAAAACTCCCTGGACACTAGTAAGTTTTAATGCTTACAAAACTATAGAACTGTGGTGGCTTATTTGTCTAACCAACCAAATTTTTAATCCAGTAAAATTTCCAGATAGAGGAACTATACTTAAGATTATTAAACCACAGTATGTACCGAATATATTGAATGAAATCAAACAAGCATTAAAGTAATATATGGCTGATTCTGTTGCTTACGATAGAAATTTTGACAACATTATAAACGGTAATAATTATCGATTTAATGTAGGTTTAGTTACTGCAGATGGTAGATATCAAGAGTTAAAAATAGCTTCTATTAATTCTCTAGTTATAGAAGATCAGTTTACAGATTTTTTTCATAAAGGGTATATAATAATTAATAATCGTTATGATGGAGTTGAGAGGTTAGCAGATGTTAAAAACAAGGAACGGTTAACGGTGTCTCCAAATTTTGTACCAGATAAAGGATTTATTTTTAGAGGAGATTCAAGAGATTTTTTATTAATTGATATTATGCCTAAATTAGATGATGCACAGTACGGATTTAACGACAACGCTAAAGCAAACAAAGTTTTTAGAATATTATTTACATTTTCAATTTATAATACAGAGGAAATAGCGGGCGAACTACCTGGTGAAAAATTTAAAAAACTATATTTTTGGGATATCTATTATGATCTTTTAAGGAATAAAAATTCTTATTTTTCAACATCAAACTGTTTAATTAATAAACAAGATACCATATATCTTTCTAATGCAGATAGAGGAATATCTACCGGTACAGCCATTAAAAAGTTCTTAGAAGATTTTTTTAATAAAGAAGATGGCCTTTCAGTAGCGATTAATGAAGAAGAATTTGATGCCGGCAGTACATCTATATTTTTTTCTGCTCCTGCTAGATTTAAGGGAATTGATTGTTTAAAATATCTATTAAGCAGACATATTTCTGATGCTAATAATAATTTTGATCAAGGATTTTTAAGAAAAAGTAGAAGCGATGCAACTTTTAGTCTTCAAAGTTTAGGTTCTATTTTTAAAAAAGCACTTACTGAAAACAGCCCTTCTATTGGTCAGTACTATTTAGAGACATTTAAGCTAGGTGAATATTCAGACTCTAGTAATGAGTTTGTAATAGAAAGCGTAGCATTTACACCACCTAATTCTCTTTACCTAGGAAAATATGGCACCATAAGCAACTTTGTTTACGACCCAATGCCCGGTGAATACTCACAACAAGACGTAGTAACAACATTAGTACACAGCTACAATTACGATGATAAATCCTTTAATATCGATCAAGATAGAAATACTATAATGTCAGCACTTTCTGTTTACGGTAAAAACTATGTTGAACCATTTAATAAGCTTTGCCCTGATGATAATGCTTATATAAACTTTTATCCAGGTGAATATAGGCTTCAACAAAAAAATGTAAAGAACGTTTTAGCGGTAGTAGAGGTAAATGCAGATCAAAGACTAGCAGCAGGAAGAAATAAAACTCTTTTTAATAATATATTTTTAAATAACACAGTGTTATTTAAAGTACCCGGGTCTACTCATAGGCAAGCAGGTAGATTTATAGGAATTAATAGAGAAGGGGCCACTGCATACAGTGATTTTGATAGTAAAATTTTAGGTGTATATTTTGTTATTGAAGTTAAACATATTTTTGAAGGTAATGATTACTATAATGAATTAAGATGCGTAAAAACTTATAGTTATGATAACTTATTTTTAAATACTAAGAGCAGATAAAATGATTAAAACCTCTACAAAGACATTATATCCAGAATTAGTAGATTCAAATATTGCTAATTCTGTTGAATTTGTAAAAAAATATTCAAATTTTTTACCTAGAATAGGTAGTATAAATTATACATCACCTGGGCAAACTACAGATTCTGTAGTATCACAAAATACACCAGGTATTAAGGAAGATGGTTCTTATGAGATGGATGTCCGTGTTACAGGGTATTCACCAGATGAGCCTACAGCTGATGAATATACCAAGCAAGGACTTGCCTCTAAAACAAATACTTACGGAAAATTACGTGCTGGTTATAGTGTTGCGGTAGACCCTAATGTTATTCCTTATGGTAGCAGAATTTCAATACCAGGGTTAGGAGATAGTTTTGTAGCAATGGATACTGGTGGAGCGGTAGTAAGCCGTAAAGCTAGTAGAAGAACAGGCGGTCAACCAATAGTAGACGTATATTTTGACTCCTACAATCAGCAATTACAGTTTGAAAGAACAAGTAAGCCCGTTTTAACCGCTAAAATCTATCCCCCAGATGGTAGTGTTATACCTAGTAATACACAAACAGATAAATCTCAGCAACAAGAATTAACACCCGTAGGTGATCTTACCCCACAATTAGAAGCTTCTATCAATTATTGGAACGCTAAAAAAAGCGGAGACCCTGTCACAGCGTTAGTAAAGTTTTTTGAATTATTAGATACAAGTATTTTAAAAGAATTTAATAATGATTTTGTATTTTATTGGTTTAAAAAGTTAAACTCTACTTTAGAAATTGTCAAATCACAGATAGGTTTACGAAGTGATTCGTTATTAGATGAGCCGAGTGATAGCATTGGTCTTTTGGTTAATGTAAAAAACAAGTTTGATGATAGTGTATCTCCAATTACTGATGTTGTTTTATCGTATGGACCACCTAATACAGTGCCTGTTTCATTAAAAAACAAGCTAAGTAATGCTAGTAGCAGTGTAATAAATGAGCTTAATACTAAAAATACAATTTTAATGAAGGGCAATTTACTCAATATAGTTAAAACAAGCGACCCCACAAGTATTATAACAGATACAACCCAGTCACATGGGTTAAACTTAATGACAGACTATTACTTTTATCAGAATTTTTATAAAAATATAGATTCTTTCGTTAATGAACTGTTTTCTGAATTTGAAAACACTAAAGAATATATTTCCTTCTTTAGTAATGTAAATGATAAAACTGGATATAACTGTAGAAACTATACAAACTGTAATTTACAGCAAATGACTAACATAAGTTTTGATATGTCAGTCGAAAAAATAACTGAATCTTTAGATATTCTTAAAAATAGATTAAAAGAGTCTATGAGTTCTAAAACAATAAAGAATACTCTTGCTGTAGGTCAACAACTAGTAAATAAACCAACGCTTACAACCAAGGAAATTAACGATAAATTTAACTACAAACAAAGAACCTTTAACGTAATACCTATTTCAAAAACAACTACTGCAATATCTAACGCTAGAGGAGCTATTCAAAATCTTCAATTACCTAATGCTAACATATCTAGATTAAATATTGCTGCACAAAAAACAGGTATAGCTGATATTCCTGTTGCTTCGCAGTATTTAGGCAGTGCAAGCGAGCTTTCAAACTCTATAACTAACTTTGATGTAGTAAAACAAACAGGTAATTTAAATATGCCTTTAGAATTACCGTCATTAAACGCAGGCAGTTTTCCTGAACTAGCAGCAATAGCAACAAATACGAGCTTTGATACCCCTAATCCTCAGGCTATTTTAGCTCAAGCTGAACAACTCAAGAATACTATATGTGATTTTAAGTTACCTGTTATTGGTAATTTTGATTTTAAGTCCCTAACAAACGCAGACATAGATTTTGATCCTGAATCTTTAGGTAAAAGACTTAAAGCATTATTACCTAAGATAACTCTACCTAAAACTGATGACTTTAAGAATATGTTCAAGAAGTTTAAACCTAACTTCAACAACCTTTGGAAGGATTTTTATGCTAAATATTTTGAATGTAAAGATAAAGGCAATAATTTAGCTTGATGGTTCAATATCTATTATTTTTGCACTAGTATTAGCACTATCTATTAACATTTTAAACACTTGCTCTCTTGTTGCTAATAGCTTTTGAGTTGTATCAGCTTCTTTTAATTCTTTTCTAGAAGAAATATCCATATGTTTTGCTTTAATTAACGTCTCGTTCTTTTTATCAGTTACAATTATTTTGTTTAAAGTCTCAATAGCCGTAGATGTTGCAGCTATTAATTCAGCTAGTGACCCCACATCCTTACTTTCTGGTGCAGAAGATATATATTCTTTTACATTTGAAACAACCTCTAAACTTTCTTCTACTAATTTACCGGCTTTTTCGACTACAAACCTTTCCATGTCTTCTTTTTTAAGAGGATTAGACTCTTTTTTAGCCTCTTCCGCTTTTTTGTTAGCATCATTAAGTTGTTCTAACAAATCACCTACCATTTCATTAAGCTCTTCGCTCATAATATTATTTATCATACGTTGATTATTATAAACATATATTATAATAGGTATATGTATAATGTTTCTAAAGATAGTGATCCGAATATTCAGTTTTTACCGGCTCTTAAGTTTGAAAAAACACATGATTTAGCTAAACTACCAACTAAAAACCATGAATCCGATACCGGATACGATGTTTATTCGGTTGAAGATAAGATTTTACCTGCCAAAGGAAGTAATGTGGTGGGAGTAGGTCTTAAGTTCGCCTCAATTCCTGAGGGTTACTGGGTAAAAGTAGAATCTAGAAGCGGCTTAGGATTTAAGCATAGTATTTTAGCCCACCCGGGTATTATTGACTGTGGATATAGAGGTGATGCAGGTGTTAAGCTTTATAATCTTTCAGATATAGATTATGAGATTAAGCAAGGTGATAGAATTGCTCAATTTGTTGTTTATTTAAACGTTTCAATGCCTGTAGAGTGGGGGAAAGTAGAGAATAGCGATAGAGGTGAAAAGGGCTTTGGTTCTTCTGGTAAATAATGAGTTTAAATTTTAATAATCTTTGGGTTGAGAAGTATAGACCTGCCTTATTATCTGATTTTATTATATCAGATAATAATAAATCTATTATAGAATCATATAAAACACAAAAAGAGATACCCAACTTACTTTTTATAGGTACACCTGGTATAGGAAAAACTACATTAGCTAAAATTTTAGTAAATGAGCTATTAGAATGTCAATATCTCTATATAAATGCTAGTGATGAAAACGGTATTGATACCATTAGGACTAAGGTTACTAGCTTTGCACAGACTAAAAGCATTGACGGTAAGATAAAAGTAATTATTTTAGACGAGACTGACGGTCTTTCAATCGATGCTCAACGCGCATTAAGAAATACTATGGAGGAATTTGCTAAAATAACAAGATTTATTCTTACTGCAAATTATAAACATAGAGTTATAACAGCATTACAAAGTAGATGTCAGAGCCTTGATCTTACGCCCTCAATTGATGGTGTTGTTAAGAGATGTGTACACATTCTAAAGACTGAAAAAGTTTTAATTGCAGTTGAGGAAAAACAAAAGTTAATGGATTTTATAAAAGCCTTTTATCCAGACCTAAGAAAATGTATTAATGAGCTTCAAAAGTCGTCAGCCAGCGGCTCACTTAAGCTTTTAGATGGTTTTAACGATGATGTACTAAAATTAATTTATGATCAGATAAAAAGTAAAAACGTTTTAGCATTAAGAAAAGCATTAATAGAAAATGAACAACAGTTTAACAGCGACTACGTAACTTTAATGAGAAATTTGTTTAATTTTATAGATAGTTTAGATATTACTACTAATATTAAAAAGAAATATTTGCTAACGTTAGCTGAACATTTATATAGGAGTAGTTTTGTAGTAGACCAGGAAATTAATTGCTACTCTTGCTTTATTACGATGTCGGAAATTACTTCTTAGGTAGATATTTGTAGGTATAAGAAGCGGGGTCGGGGCTTACCGGGGTAGAGGGTATCTTAACGTTAGTATTTAAAAGCTCTCTATCACCTTTTGAAAGCTTTTTATTACCTAAATCGGATAAACGTGTATCTCCAGGGGAGATAAAGGGAACTTCTTCACTTTCATCTTTTACTTTCTTAGGCTTGATATTCACACGCGTAGAAGGGTCATCTTTCTTAAAAACCTCAGGTACGTCAGGTAAATTAGGGTAAGAACTCTTTGGTTGCAGCATTCTACCAGGAACAGTAACAAAGTCCATATATCTACCAGGTGCAATCTCAGATGTAATATCAACATTATATTCTGTACCGGTGTAGTCAGTGTTACCAGCACCTTGAACAGCGGGTAATACGCTTTTAATATTAGTTACTCTTAAATTTAAACCACTATTTACCATGGATTGAATCTTTTCTTTAGTGTTTTCGCCTAATGCTTTATACCACGAGTCATTAAATGCACCTTCTTTAAAAATAACAACATCACCTGCTAGTAATCCACCTAAAGTATATCTTTGCATGGCGGATTCATATAATTCGACAAAATTACGCTTCATTTAAATTATTTATTCTCTTTACATTTAATAAAACTAATTTTAAAAGAATAAAAATGGTATAAATAATATCGTGGCCACAATAAAAATAGAATCTGTTGCTCAACAAGATAAATCACAAAGTAACTTTACGTTTACCGATTTAAAACTAGATTTAGAGTTTGATTATACGCAAAATAACGAATTACTTAAGAGAAAAGAGATTAAAGATATAAAAATAGACTACGATTATGCAGCTATTCGTAATTCTATCTTTAATTTACTTAATACAACACCCGGTCAGCGTATTTTAAATCCATTTTTTGGTGTTAACCTTCAAAAGTATCTTTTCAATAGAGTTAATGAAATACAAGCGTTTAACATAGGTACAGATATAGTACAAGCCATTTCTAAATTTGAACCAAGAGTTATAGTACAAAACGTAAATGTAGAAGCAGATGAAGTTAACCAGCAATATAACATTACACTTACTCTCGGTCTTGTAACTATTGATACTACTACTAGTTTTAGACTGGTAGGTACATTAAGTAATTCAGGACTATTTTTAAATAACTAATTATGGCAACAACCTTTAACAATTTTGATCTTACTAATACAGGCTATGTTGCGTTCGATGCACTCAGTCTAAAAAGTTTAATTAATGCTAGGCTTAATAGTAAGAACTTCTTTACTGATCAAAATTTTGAAGGCAGTAACATCTCCTCAGTGATAGATATTATAGCCTATGCATACCATGTTTTAATTTTTTATCTTAACAGAACTAGTTCTGAGAGTACTTTTACTACTGCCGAGCTTTATGAAAATATAAACAAGATAGTAAAGCTAATTAACTATAATCCTATCGGGTATCAAACATCTATTTTATCATTTCTTGCTACAGCATCAGATAGTTTACCGGTAAACATCTATACTATACCTCGATATTCATATTTTACTTTAAATGGTGTTAATTATTCGTTTAATAAGGATGTAACTTTTTCGAAAAATATTTCAAGCTCAGAAGTTTTAGCCGATTTACAAGAAAATAACTTACTATACCAAGGTAGATTTACGGAATACCCTTTATATACTGCAACAGGTGAACCGTTTGAAGTCTTAACGCTAACAGTTACCGATCCAAATGGGGCAAATGATATTATTGATCATTTTAACGTTGATGTTTATGTTTTAGACAATACTCTACCTACACCCGTATGGTCAAAATGGGAATCAACACAGTCATTATTTTTAGAAAAATCAAACGCACAAAAATATGAAATTAGATTAAATGAAAATCAAAGATATGAAATTAAATTCGGTAATAATGTCACGGGTAAGCAACTTAATAATGGCGATTCAGTAGCTATTTATTATTTAAAGTCCAACGGAACATCTGGTGAAGTAGGCCCTGGTATATTAGATAATAATAGATTGTTCTTTTTTAATACAGCTCAATTTAATCAAATAAAAGCAAGTGTTATACCCGGTAATTTAAACTTAATTACAAACACAGAAGCTAGCTACATTACATTTTCAAATATAGATGCTTCTACTAATTTTGTAGATATTGAACCTGTAAGTAATATTAAGACAAATGCTATAAATTCATTTAGAAGTCAGTACAGGTTAATAACATCCGATGACTTTACAAACTATGTTTTTAAAAATTACAGCAATATAATTTCATCTACAAGAGCTATTAATAATTGGGATTATATTTCAGGTCATTTAAAATATTATTTTGACTTAGGGGTAGATAAACCTAACTTGCAAAGCAGAGTGCTATTCAATCAAGTTAAATTCTCTGATTCGTGTAACTTTAATAATGTCTATATATATGCTGTACCTAGGTTAGAAAAATTAACATCCCTTACAACAAGAGCTAACTATTTAAACTCAGCTCAAAAACAACTATTGCTTAATGATCTACAACAGGTAAAACTAACTACAGCAGAAATTATAGTAAACGACCCTGTTTATGTTGCTGTAGATTTAGGGGTACTGCGTCCTGGCGAAACACTAACCCCTGAAATAAGTGAAACCACTTTTCTTGAAATTACAAGAGAAATTACTGCTAAAAGAAACCCTGAATCTCTTAAAGACTCTATTAAAACTATAATCTCAGATTATTTTTCAACTTCAAAAGATAATTTAGGAAAATTAATTAATTTAGGCGATCTTACCAATCAAATATTTGCACTAGAGGGTATAAAAGAAATTAATACTATACGTAGAATTAACGATACAATTATTAGGGTGCCAGGAATCAGCTTAATCATCTATAATCCCGTATACCCTTACAATGATATTACAATAACAACACAGGACACACAGCTACCTTATTTTAAGTTTCCGTTTTTAAACAATCCTTTAGACTTTGCAAATAAAATAGTCGTTGAAACACCATCTATTCAAGTACTTCAGACGGAGTTTTAATAAATGGCTAATCAGGTCAATTATAGATACGTTTACTTTAGCGTAAAAGACTATACTGGTAATGAAACACTATCCTCCTACACACTTCCAAATACCCCATTAACTTTTATTCCTGATTTTGTTATATCATTTTCTCCAGAAGAACGTACAAATATTTCTAATAAAAAAGTAGCGTGGGATTTCGGTGACGGAACGTACTCAACAGACTTAACTGCAACCCATCAATATAAATGTCCAGGTAATTACACGCCGGTCTTAACAATTTATGATAGGTTCGGAAATGCATTTGATAGTTCATATCAACCAACTATAAGCATTTATAATTTTATATATGATCAATTACAGTTTGAGGATTATAGAAAGTTTATTTACGATGTTCCGGCAAGCAAGATAGATGACCCGTTAGTAATTAATCGCCACTCTAGTTGGCAATCATACAATGCATTAAGCGCAACAGGATATACGGTAAATCTTTATGCTTCTGGTGCTGCAGGCGATTATTTAAATATAGAAAACTTTTTTGAAGACAAATGGTCGCATTTAAGAGCTTTAAGTAGGTTTGTTGAAAGAAGAAATATTGGTACTGAATCTGAATATTTTCCAGTAAACAAACTAGTTACTACTAATCAAGAAATTTATTGCAGGGTCAATAAATTTAAAGAGCTAGAACTATGCGAAAAAAATAGCGAAGGCAGTGTATTCGCTGGTACTACCGGTTCTTGTACTTTCTATTATGTGGATGATAGAGCTAAAAACTTTACATCTAGAGAATTCCCAATATTTTTATTTGCTACTTTAGATAGCTCAAAATTTAATGACAAATACTCATTATATAATAACTCTTTTGAATATATTAATTACCCGCCGTTTGGCTTTCAAATGTTAAAGCCAGCAGTCCTTCCGATTATCAAAGTAAGGCATAACCCAGCACAAAATCTTTCTATATCTACAACCGGAATTGACGGTGAGGGTACCCTTTCATCTACTAAATTTAACATACCTACTATATCTTGGGAGAATACTGAAATACCTTTTGTTGTAAAAATGAAAGATAATGCTAATTTTACAACAAAAACTTATCCTCCTCTTTCTTCCTCTACGGTAAACACCTCTCTTACCAGCCTTACAAGCTATGATTTAACTTTCGGGCTTATTGAACATACAGATACCGGGACAAGACCGTTTACAGCAGTTAAATTTTACCAAGATTTTACAGCAGATGCCCCTCAATCTATAGGAGCATTTTATAAAGGCTATTTTATACCTCAAGAAACAGCTTTTAACGTATCGCTCACGGCGTCTATAATAGTTCAAGATCCAATCAACTTTCCTAAAGATAGCTTAATAGGCTGGATAGCCGTTCCACAGTTTAATGTTCTTTTAAGATTTTTTAACTTACAAATTTATGATTATTGTAAAGGATTTTTAGATTTTACTACATCCGCAAGCGGTAAATTTTTCTATAATTATGAAAATAGAAATGTATACTCTATTCAAGTAGCACCCTCCGGCTCGCTTTTTGGCAGTGACTACCAAACTTGGTTTGCTGATGGTACTACTGATAATATTTTTAAATTTGATAGTAACGGTAATATATTGTCTTCATTTTCGTTATCTAGCTACCCCGCGTATGATGAGCTTAACATGGTTTCTTATACAATAGACTTGAGATCAGACGTGCTTAGCAGTGCAGCTCCAGGCAGTATAGTAATGGATGGTAACAGTGATTTATGGGTTGCTTTGTTTGATGCTGTCTCTGCATTTAAAATAGATAAAGATACCGGTTATATTAAAGCTATTGCTTATCCTAACACTTCTAATTTTGTTTATTACTTAAGTTCTGATTATAATATACCCGAATTAAGCGGATTTGCTGGTGAAAATTTATTACTCCCTGCTAGTATTGATGCAGATTTAAATAATAATATTTGGGTAACTTATACACACCCTGCATCAAACTTTTTAGTAAAATATGATACAAACGGTAATGTTCTTAAAACTGTTGTATTTCCATTTTTACATTCACCTGTAGAGGTATGTATAGATAGAAACAAAAACGTTTGGCTTACCACATACAATTTAACTACATCATCTACTAGTATTACTGGTAAAAATGATTACCTCTATAAGTTTGATACTGATGGTAACTTACTACCCGGGTATCCTTTATCTGGGTTTAAAATGATAGGAAATATTGCTATTGACGGGCAGCAAAACGCATGGGTTGCCCAAGACAGACAAACATTAACTAAAATAGACGCTTTAACAAAACTTACAACAAATTATATTGCTGGTTCAGGTAACACTACAAATTATATTCAAAGCTTTGGTGGTATAGCGTGTGATACAGCTTCTTTTATTTGGGCTATTAATAATTTTGATCAAAAATTATATTTTATAGATGCAACCGAGCAACCTAAGCCTATACAGGAGATACCCTATATAGACTTAATTTTACCAGGTAATAGTTTACAAAACCCTATTTCTACTTTTGAAGAAAAGCAATTTCAGGCTTATGGGGATTGGTTAGGTAGCAGATGGCTTAACAAATATATTGATAGTAGCGCTACAATCAGAACATTAACAGGAGAATCTAATCTTTTTAATCTTTATCCGTTGTCAGGTAGATATAATATCTCCAAGATTAATGAAGACTTTGATGCAGAATCATATTATAAATCTTTAATACTAACAGAAACATTAGAAGACAAGTTTATATTTTTTAATAGCTTCTTAGGTACAATTGTAGGTAATTTGACTTCACAGCCATACGAGCTAGGTAAAACAGTTTATGAAAAAATAGCAAATTATGTATCTAATACTGCCGATATTGATATAGTTAATCTCGATCAACTATTATCTTTCTGTAAAGAACTTTCTATTCAATTTGAACAATACAATTATCCATTCCCTCCCCAGCTTGCTCGTTTAATTAATATTTTATCAATTAAACATAAGAAACTATGGGGAGAAAAAAATAAATTCGAACTACAGTTTAAAAATTACGGTGCTAGTACTAGTAAAAATTTAGGTACTCAACTCTCAACACTTACGAGTATAATTTCTTCTGGTCAACCTTTAGTAGCATATGAAAAATTTTCTGATACCTATCTTCTAGTTAATAATGTTGAGGTACTATCTTCTAATCAAACACTAAGTTATGGTACTCTAATACCCCTATCTTCGTATAATTATGATTGGGGTTGGGGTCTAGTTGCACCTAAATCATTATCAGGTAATAGAATATCTGATTATTATTTATTCTACACTTTTATACCCACATTTGAAGGCTCTTACAAAGAAAATGTTATAGATTGGAATAACCCTATGACAACACTAAGCTTTTACAATAGCTCCTTTGCAGACTGGAGTAAAAACGACGGAATTATTCAAAATATACTTAGCTATGAACTAACTAAGGGTCTTCGACTGTTTTTAAGTGCTAGCGAGTTAGTATATAATAATTAAATAATTAGATGCTTGACTCTAGTAGATATATTGACGAAAGAATAGCTAATTCAATAACATCGTCAGATAGGTCAGACTTTCCTGTTGATCAGACTAGTCCTTTAACGTTTCAAGAATGGTTAAAGTATAATAATACTCTATTTACTAATACAGATGATTTTCTTGTAAGATATCAATCTTATTTAAACAATTGGTATATATCTAAAAATTTTAATACTACACAACATGAAGATTCCATAAAGCAAATGTATGTTTTGCTTATCAATGAAATAGTCATCTCGTACACTTCATCTGATGAAAAGAGATGGTTGAAAAATATAGACTTTAATAATCCTAAAGATTTGGCTGTAGCTATTCCTTTTTTTGCGCAAAAAATAAAAGACATATGTCTTTATTATAGCACTTTAAGAGATGATGTTAGAACTGCAGAGCTTAGATATAGTCTTAAAGGTTCGAACTATGGTATTGAGAAATTAGTTTATAATGAAATTTCTAAATCATTAGAAACTGAAGATTTAACTGATCTTATTAGAACGCTTTCTCTTTCTTTATCTAATGTTAGAAATAATTTAGTAATTGAAATAGAAGATTTATATGATACTTACCCCTCATACCTTGATGTAAGCTATAATAAACCAGCATCAACATACCAAGCTACCGGTACTAGAAAGGACTATTTTAATTATAATCAATATAACATTGACCCACAGATTTCGATTGATTTCAACTCAGCAATTGTTTCTGCTATAACATCATATCCTTTCTTTTTAATAGAATTGGGCTCGAATAATTTTAGCATAACACCTCAAGTAGGTGCATCTGATTTAAATCTATTAAAAGATAGTGACTACATTAATACAGTTAATAATGAACAAGAATCAAATTTAAATATAAATCTCGAGCAATTACAATTAGAAAAATTTATAGGTACTGATTTTTATTACCTTTCTACCGGATCTACTAAAAGCGCTTATGTGTCTGGTCTACTCGCTATTTCAAACAACCCTTTTGCAAATTATCTTAATAAAAGATACCCTGCTGTTGCTGCTATACCCGAAACTAGCTTTATTAAAACAGCAAAACAGATAGGGCTATTTTTTAAACCCGATAAGCTTGGTATCTCTAATTTTAACTGTTTTGGTGTACAGAGTTTTATAGATACTAGCGCATTAAGTGCAAATACATTGTACGTATTTCCTGATCCTTCAAAATATGGTAATATATCAGGGCTTTCACAAGAAGAATTTAATTACCCACTGGTAATTTTAGAAGATAACTATTTAAATAAAGTAGATTTTTCCAATCAATATATGTTTGGTGAAAGCGATACAAGCCCCTACCTTCAAACATTTAGAGCGTACGAAAGCAGAGAACAGTCACTGCAATTACCTACGCAAGGTTTATCTAGATATATAGATGCTCAGGACTTTTTTAAAGGAGATATACGTTCAATATGGTCTAATGAAGATATATTTCCTATTATACCTAAAAATTATTTTCCAATTGAAAGCAGATTGGAAAAACTATATTCTATTGATCAAACACTCGTAACTTATAAAACTGATATATATGGAAATAGCTATAGTTTATACAAAAATATACACCCTGCAAAAAAACTAACTAATACATTTAATTCTAACGAAGGAGAATTATTTAAGTACTGTAAAATATTAAATGGTTATTCTTTTTATGACAATGTGTCGGGGTATAATTTTGACTGGACGGAAGAAGACCCTTCTAGAGACTATTCTGGAGTAATATTAAAAACAACAACAAACATTCCTCCAGGTACAGGGTATTTTACTAGAGCATCTTCACTTACAGGCGTTTCTCCGCTGTCGGCACAATACTACAACAATGGTATACCGTTATTTGCACTTTCAGGAACAATTACTCCTATTATATCTTATAGATTTCAACCAGAAACTTTTTGCTCAGAAACATTAGTAACTAGGTTTTTGTGCAATACTTTTGATTGTGTTGAGTTTAAGGGCAAAGGGGGAGTAGCTCTTCCTGATGTTTGCTCCGATCTACCCTCTTATAATGCAGAAACAGACGATTTATATTATACCGACTTAATTGATAGTGGAGCATCGCCTACAGGCCCAGATTTTAGACCGAATTTTGAGCACCCACCAATCTTTACATATACACCCTATTTTACAGCAGTAAAAAATATTGAAGGTGGAGCTTACTTGTTTAACGGTGAACAGCCCTGCGGAAGTATAGTTGCTACTAGAAAAGTTGTATATGCAGAAAAAAATAACTTTTTAGATTATAAATTACCTAACAGAAATACTTTAGTAATTGAAGGAATTAGTGGTGCACCTTATAAGAAATCTTTATATGAAGTAAAATTTAAGGAGTACGGTACCGGTTACTTTAGAGATTCAAACTCCCTACAGATCGTCCCGCTTTCTACTGCACTTAGTGGAATTTATACTAAATTTAATCAAGAAATACTTGCCGAACTAAATACAAAACTTATTAATTTCGATGTCTATTACGATACCGTACAATTTGAAACAGAAAATTATTTAATTCTTGATAAAATTAAATTTGATTATAATACCAATTTAATAGAAAATGTTACTAAATCAGATGCATATTTCTTTAGAGGAAATAATATTAATTTTGAACATATTTCTACTGTTTGGTTTAATGAATTAAAAGATACATTATTCTTTTGCAAGATGGTGCTATATCCTTCTTTAAGCGCAACTAATAAAAAGATAATTTATCCTGAAATTTATACGGTAGACTCTAAAAATTTAAATGTAACTAAACTATACCCACCAATTCCAGATAGCACTCTTGATGCGGAATACCTTTCTCAGTTTTCTCTATCTGGAAAAAACATAGAGCTTAATATTGTTGAAATTGAAAAGCCTATACTTACGTTTGATTATCAAACAGAAAGCTTTGTAATTACATATCTAGGTAAAGACCCAGCAAACGTATTTTATGTCTTTAAAATTTACTTTAAATATGTAAACGGTGTTATAACTAATATTAATAATTTTATGTATAAGCTAACACCAGATGTATTTTCTAATAATTTCAATTCTGTGTACCCATACCAATATTCTACATATAATGTAATAGGCAGCTCTGGTGTAATAAATGGTATATTCAATTTTGGCCTATGATACAAGATTATTTTTTTACCCCTAATAACAAAACATCTATAGTTTTCTTAGATAAAACTATTGATACTGCAAGAGACTATATTATAACTTTCGACTACTGCTGCTACGGTCCGGGTGTCTCAGGTTCAGAGGGATTTAGTTTGTTTTTCGTTGACAATCAAGTAGCTAATATACAAGGAGGGGGTATAGGACCCGGTTTAGGCGTAACTGCATTAACTGGTTTATCCACACTACCACCATTTGGATTTCCTCAAATTAAAAAATTTCCTGGTGTAGCAAAGACAAATTTTGTAATAGGTTTTGATGTAAGTGGGTTTTTTGGTTCCGATATTTTATTTTTAGATGGTAATTTTTATCCTCAACCCAATACTATTTCTATAAGAAGCGGTTCGCAAGATAATTTTAAACTACTTTACACTACTGCCAATCTTTCATCTTCAGCATTCTCAGAACCTTTTAATCTATATCAACAATCAACTACGGGCGATGTCTATAAAACTTTTAGAATTAGAATTACTAATTTAGGTAAAACTGTAGTTGTAGATCACAAAAACACTTCTTCTAACAAATTTATAAACTTATTCTCTTATAATTTACCTAATAGTGCGCCTGTTTCAGTATTTCCTGCTCTGGGGTTTGGTAGAGGTCCTTCAGAGATGTTTTTAAGAGTAAAAAATATAAATGTTAACGGATTTTTCTTAACACCAACACCTACCTGCACCGTTACACCAACAAACACTGTCACACCTACTGTTACACCTACAAATTCTGTAACACCGACAAACACTGTTACACCTACAAGAACACCTACTATAACACCGACAAACACTGTTACACCTTCTATTACACCTACTATAACACCGACAAACACTGTTACACCTTCTATTACACCTACAGAAACCGTCACGCCTACAGTTACACCAACTGAAACCGTCACACCTACAGTTACACCAACTGAAACCGTTACACCGACAATTACACCTACTGAAACAGTAACACCCACTATAACACCCACCACTACAATCACACCTACCAACACAGTTACACCTACAAGAACACCTACTATAACACCTACAATGACTAAAACACCTACTAATACGCCTACCAACTCTGTTACCCCTACAATAACACCTACTAACTCAGTTACACCTTCAATTACGCCCACGATGACTAAAACACCAACAAATACGCCTACAGTTACAGTCAGTCCCTATGTAGCAAGCTTTGCTTCTAATCAAACTAGTATTACTATACCTGCTGCTGGTCAAGCAAGTGTTTATCCTATAACATTTACTGCTAATACTACTGTTGCACCTTCAAGAGTCATATTATCTCTTAATAATTTTAACCATTCTTCACCTTATGATCTAGGAATGTTACTAGTATCACCTAACAACATAAATTGTTTGGTAGCAGGTAAAATACCGTTTGATCCAGATGATCCTCAGCCTGCAGTTAGCGTCTATGTAACACTAGATGGTACAGCGTCAACACCGTGGAATGCATATTCATCCGGTACTTTCGATACAAATTACGACCCAACAAAGACTTTCCCATTCACTTCCCCTGCACCTGCAGGGCCATATAATAATACTTTAGACGTGTTTAATGGTATTACTGCTGGAAACGCTACAGGAACATGGAGACTTTATATATTTGACTTTACTTCTGGCGATACAGGCTCTCTTGCAAGTGCTACTCTAAGTTTCATATACAGTTGATAATGGATTTACAATAGTATATAATTAAAATATACTTGTGAAAATATTCATTTCTATTGCATCGTATCGAGATCCAGAACTACTACCAACAATTAGAGATTGCATTTCAAATGCAAAACACCCCGAAAATTTAAGATTTGGCATTGCATGGCAAAAAGATGAAAAAGAGACATTAGGTGAGTTTGCAACTGACTCAAGATTTAGAGTTATTGAAATACCTTATCAAGAAAGTAAAGGAACATGTTGGGCTCGTAACGCAATTCAAGAAAAATATGATGGAGAAAAGTATCATTTACAGCTAGATAGTCATCATCGCTTTATAAAGCATTGGGATGTTGAATGCATTCAAATGATAAAAGACTTACAGGATAGAGGACATAAAAAGCCATTGCTTACTGGTTATATTTCTAGCTTTAATCCCACTAATGATCCCGCTGAGCGGATTAATGTACCGTGGAAGATGAATTTTGATAGGTTTATACCGGAAGGTGCAGTATTCTTTTTACCTGCTTCTATTGATGATTTTAAGACACGTTCCTTACCGGTACCAGCAAGATTTGTATCTGCACATTTTATTTTTACACTAGGCAAATGGATTAAAGAAGTACCGTACGATCCGTTTTACTACTTTCATGGTGAAGAAATTAACCTTGCAGTAAGATCTTATACATGGGGATATGATTTATTTCACCCTCATAAAGTTGTAGCGTGGCATGAATATACACGCCGCGGTAGAACTAAACACTGGGATGATATTAAAGACTGGGTTGATATGAATAACAAGTCTCATCTTCGTAACCGTAAGTTATTTGAGATGGATGGTGAAAAGAAGGACATAAAGTTTGGTAAATATGATTTTGGTAAAAAGAGAACAGTAGCAGAATACGAGAGATATGCAGGTATTTGCTTTAAAAAGAGAGCAGTACAAAGATATACTCTAGATTATAATTACCCACCTAATCCAGAAGACTCAAAAATGTCTAATGAGGAATTTGATAAATCTTTATTGAGGATTTTTAAGCATTGTATCGATATTCGTTATGAACAAGTGCCTGAAAAGGATTATGATTTTTGGTGCGTTGCATTTAAAGATAAAGAAGGTAAAGACGTTTATCGTAAAGATGCTGATAAAGCAGAAATCGAAAGAATGTTTAACGATCCTGACAAATATTGTAAAGTTTGGCGTGAGTTTAATGCAGAAGGCTTACCTCATAGCTGGATAGTATGGCCTCATAGTGTTTCTAAAGGTTGGGCAGACCCTATAACCGGTAATTTATAATGTTAAAAATTGCTTTTCATGACAATAATTTATGTCTAAGAGGGTCGTCTGTAGCTTTATATCAATACGCGCATTATAATGAAAAAATATTGGGTAATAAAAGTTATGTCCTGAGTTGCCCAACAGCTAATCTAGATGCTTTACCTAAATTTAAGGAACGTTTCGATGTACATTTAGCTCATTTTCATGATCATACACCTTTTTTAGTACAAAATAAGATTGATTATTTGTATGTTATAAAGGCAGGTGGTGTTGACGGTGTAGCAATGAGTAATCCACCGACACTAGTACACGCAGTTTTTTGTTCTAAAACACCTCATGGTCATAGATATGCTTATGTTTCAGATTGGCTTTGTAAAGCTATGGGATTTGATGTTGAAAAGCATTCTGTACCCCATATTGCTGAGCCTTTACCTTCCCCAGCATATTCTTTAAGAGAAAAATTAGGTATATCTCCTAATAAAAGAGTATTCGGCTGTTATGCAGGGTTTACTGAATTTAATATTACTTGGGTACAAGAGTTAATATGCTATTTAGCAGCTGAAAACCCAGATCTTGTTTTTATGTTTATGAATATAGAGGATTTTAGATTTAGATGGCCAAATGCACCTACTACTACGCATAATAATATTATTTTCTTACCCGGTACTTATGATATGCATGAAAAAGCTGCATTTGTGAATGCGTGTGATGCGATGATTCATGCTCGTGGAGGAGGTGAAACGTTTGGATGTGCTGTTGCAGAGTTTAGTATGGCTAATAAACCTGTGATCACTTACGGTGAATCAGGTGAACGCAGTCATATAGAGTTGCTTGGTGAAAGAGGTATTTTTTATAAAACACCGGATGAACTTAAGGATATATTCTTAAATTTTCCTAAATATGTTAAATATGATGATTATTATAAATCATATGATTGCTGTAGCCCTGAAATTATAATGGAAAAGTTTGATAAAGTATTTTTAAAATGAAAAATAAAATTTTAGTCAGTGCAATTTGCTTTGTTAATAGAAAAAAACCTGGAGCTGAAATTTATGCTACATTTACACGTCGTTTAATTAATGATGTAATGGTTAAATCACCCTATGATGTAAGAATTGTAACTAATGAGCCAGATCATTTTAAAGAAGATTTAGATAAATGGGGTGAACGAGTAACAATAAAGCACGATGATTTATCAAAAAATCAATTAACTGTAGGTCCCTTCAATCAGAATTTAAAATACAAGACATTAGAAAATATACCTGAAAAGTATCATTGGGTATTATACTTAGATTGCGATGCGGGTTTTACAGATGTGCTGGATGTCACAGAAATTGATTCACATATTGAGCATTGGGAAAAACAGGGTTATGATATGCTAGCAACTAGAACTAATTGTACAGTTCTTGGCGAGCTTCAACAATATAAAAATTGGGAACAAGACCATCAGAATGAAATAGCTAAAGGTAATACCAGTCATTGGTACCAAGGGGGGCTATTTACTAGAAAATTTAATTTTTATAATGTTACACTTGAAAACGGTCCTGTAGAATGGTTTGATGCTATTTTACCCAGTGAGCATGTTTTTTTAGTTAAAAATAACAACAAACTCGCAAAAATGGCTGAAGAATTTGAAAAGCTTAATCAAAAGTTTGAAACTCAAGTTACACTGCCCTACATTGTTACTTGGGATATGGAAGCATTTGAAATAGGCGTTTCTGCTAAAATAGCCGGCTACAATATTGGTGATTTCGATAACTACGGTCTTTATCATGTTATAAAAGTGGTATGTAATCATAATAATTGGGAAAAAGTTAAATTTTAATTATGAAGTCAGTTCGTCTTAGAGCTTCTTGGACGAGTGATGAAGAAATACTTAAGAGAATTCTCTTACAATTTAAGACATCTGATGAAGACGTTTCAGGCATTAATTTTGTTTTTGATGATAGCTATGATATAATAGTATTTTTTGGATACATTACAGGTGATATTAAACCAGGAACAAAAGCTTATGTGTTTCCACAAGAACCGTCCTGGTCAGGCGGGCATCCTAGATATTTTAGCGAACATAATGGTTTAACTGTATTTGGATACGATAAAAACCTCTATTCAAATCCTAATGTAGTAACTGAAAGCATGAGTTATATGTTTTATGGCGGCAGAGGCCCTACATCTGAAGGTTATGATCACTGGACATACGACTTTATTTCAAACTATAATTTTATTAAAACAAAAAATATAGGTTGCTTGATATCTACCTTGGGTACTGATGACAGTGAAAAACCACCCGGGTGTATCTATAAAAAACGTATTAAACTAGTAGATCACCTCATAGAAAATGCTAGTTTTATAGATATTTTTGGGCGAAATGGAGATAAACCTAATTTAAAAGGAGATGCATTGTACAAGTTTGACGGATTAAAAGACTATAAATTTTCTATATGCTGTGAAAACTCTAGTGAAAAGAATTATATTAGTGAAAAGTTTTTTGACTGTATTATTACAAATACGGTACCTATATATTACGGTTGTAAGAATGTTGAAGACATTGTTCCAAAAAACTCTTTTATTTCTATAGATGTTGATGATTTAGATAGTACATTAAAAAAGTTACAATATGTTAGTGATAACTGTGACAGCTTGTATAATGAAATGCTACCTAATGTTATTAAGACAAAAAATATGTATTTTAATGACTTTAATATACTAAAAACAATAAAAAAGCTTTGTAACTAATACTTTACATATTGAAGCTTAAGAATTTTAAAATATATATTATATAAATGACAAAAGTGGTTATTCATCAACCTAAAAATTTTGAAAGTAGATATTATCGCTATTATAATTTTTTATTTGATGGATTAGCAAATAAAATAAAAGAAAATTTTGATTGCCTTGAAGCCAGGTATTTTAAGCATGCAAATGAGACAAGATACCCAGTCAAACTAATGTATGATAAAGAATCAAGAAATTCAGATAGTACTTTATTGCTAGAGTGTGAAATGTTAATTGAAAATCACGAAACACAAGAAGTTATAGTGCTTTCAGTTTCAGATGATCTTACACATGCTATCCTTACAAATTACCCACATGTAAAAAAAATCTTAATATCACAATTTGAAAAAAATAAAATAAAATCGCACCTGTATAATGGTCAGGATTTCAGAAATTTTCATCCTTGGGTTTATTTTCCACAAAATATCTATGATTACGACCTATACTATACAAAGCGTCAAGAATTACCCGGATTGATAGATAAATTTTATTTTAGAGGCACTTCATTAGAAATTAGGGCTATCTTGCAAGGGTTCAATCCAAAATACTTTGAAGGCGGCTTACCTATAGGAGGGTTTGAAACATACGCATCAGATATTATTAATTATAAAATCGCTTATTCGACTGCGGGTAGAGGTGAATTCTGTTATAGAGATATAGAGAATATGGCAATGGGTATACCTATATTACGTTTTGAATATTCTCATGAAATGAACCCACCCCTTATACCTAATTTTCATTATATTTCTGTTCCTAGACCTTCAATAACTACTGAACATCAGCTTACACCTGATCATGCACCTTTAATTGAAAATAGATTTTTGGAAGTAAAAGACGACAAAAACTTTTTAGATTTTATTTCAAAAAATGCCCGGGAATATTATGAAAAGTATATTAAATTAGATAGTTGTATACAACACACCTACAATCTAATGGAAATTGAACAATGGAAATAGAAAAGAACATAAGTAAAAAAGTAGATCTCGAAAAAAATGACGGCTTATCCGGGTATCTAGGATTTGCCTGTCAGCAGCATCATGGTATTTATAGAGTTTTTTATGATTTTTTAAACGATGTAAAACCTAGTAATATTTTAGAAATTGGAACAGCTCTTGGCGGGTTTACTCAATATTTAAAATATGTTAATGATCTGATAGGTAATACTGATTGTAGAATTTTAAGCTATGAAATTCACTATCAAAACTGGTATGAAGATATGAAAGCGCAAGGTATAGATGTTAGGGTTGAAAATATATTTTCTACTGATTATTCTGAAGTTAAGCCAGAAGTCATTGATTTTATTAGGTCACCGGGGACTACTATAGTATTTTGCGATGGTGGTAGTAAAAAAGATGAATTTAATATTCTTTCATATTATTTAAAAAATAAAGATTTTATTCTTGCTCATGATTATGGTTATAGTAGAGATATATTTCTTCAAACAGCACATGGTAAAATTTGGAATTGGTGTGAAATAATAGAGGCAGATATAGAAGCAGCTGTTTCAAGAAATAACTTAAAAGACTATAAAAATGAAATTTTTAATGAGGTTGCATGGACATGCAAAGCTAAAGTATGAATTTATTTGAAAAAATAAGACATTTTATTAACAGTAAAGTTGATGCTAGTATTATTAATGATGAACAAATTAGTTATCTGGTGTTATATTTAATAGAAGCTCTAAATGAAAAGCTCGAAGGCGATGTAGTTGAATTAGGTTGCTATGTAGGCGAATCTAGCAAATATTTACAAAAAACACTTTTAGAAGCTAAGGCTAATAAAAAACTATATGTTTATGATTCGTTTGAGGGGCTCCCACCATTATCTAAATATGAAGAGCATACAGGCTGGACAGAGGGTGGGTTAGCAACTACAGAAAATGCATTAAGAGCTAATTTTGAAAAAAACAACTTACCTCTACCGACAATTACTAAAGGATGGTTTAAAGATATTAAACCCGAGCAACTACCTGAAAAAATATGCTTTGCATTTTTAGACGGTGATTTTTATGATTCTATTTATGATAGTCTAAATAAAGTTTACGATAGAGTTGTAGAAAAAGGCTATATTTTTATTCATGATTATGATAGAAAAGATTTACCAGGAGTAGCTGCAGCGGTTAACGACTTTTTTAATGAAAGACACTACACTTTTAATGTTGTAAAGTTATGTGATCAATTAGCAGTTATTCAAAAAAATACACAGTTAGAAGTTGTCGAAATACCGAAATCGCCATATACAATAGTTACAGGTCTTTGGGATATTGGTAGAGATAAATTAACTGAAGGTTGGTCTCGTTCATTTGAACATTATTTAAAGAAATTAGAAGAACTTTTAAAAACTGATTTTAATTTAATAATTTTCGGTGATCCAGAATTAGAGCAGTTTATTTTTCAACACCGTCAGCACTACAATACACAATTTGTTGCAAGGAGTCTGGATTGGATAAAGAAGATGCCATTTTATGATAAAATTCAAGAAATAAGAACAAATCCAGATTGGTATAATCAAGCTGGTTGGTTAAAAGATTCTACACAAGCTAAGTTAGAGCTCTATAATCCGTTAGTTATGTCTAAGGTATTTTTACTTAATGATGCAAGTATTTTAGATAAGTTTAATTCTGAATATTTGTTTTGGCTCGATGCAGGTATTACAAATACGGTACACCCAGGATACTTTACACATGATAAAGTTTTAGATAAGCTGCCCGCACTATTAGATGATAAATTTTTATTTGTAAGTTTTCCTTATCCTGATGGTGGTGAAATACATGGGTTTACCCGTACAAAAATGAATGAGATAGCTAATACTTCAAACGTAGAGTATGTTAACCGTGCAGGCTTTTTTGGCGGGCCGAAATCTAGTATTGGTGAAATAAATGGAATATATTATTCATTACTTAAGGACACCCTTTCTCAGGGGCTTATGGGCACAGAAGAAAGCATATTTACTCTTATGACATATTTACACCCTCAGCTGTTTAAACGGTTTATGATTGAGGCTAACGGTTTATTAGTAACATTTTTTGAAAACTTAAAAAATATTAAAGTTGAAAAAGAAGAAACAAAAATAGTAATTGGGGAAAACAATACCGGAACGGGTCTTTATGTAATTGGGTTTAATTCCCCCAAACAATTTGAATTGCTATGCGAAAGTTATCTTACGCATTCGGGGTTTATACGCGATACCACGAATTATCTTTTAAATAATAGTACAGATTTATCGCTTAACAAAGAATACATTGCTTTATGTAAAAAATATAATTTTGAGCATATTAAAAAGAATAATGTTGGAATATGCGGTGGTAGGCAGTTTATAGCAGAGCATTTTGAAACAACAAATTTAAAGAATTATATTTTCTTAGAAGATGATATGACGCTAGTTGAATCACCAGGTACAGTTTGTCGTAACGGCTTGGCTAGATATACAAAAAATTTATTTTTTAAAATTCATAAAATAATGGATAAAGAAAAATACGATTTTATTAAATTTTCTTATTCTGAATTTTTTGGCGATAATGGTACGCAATGGGCATGGTATAACGTGCCACAGCCAATAAGGGAGAAATACTGGCCGCACTATAATAAATTACCAGAAATTGGTACAGATCCTAATGCACCTAGAACTAATTACACTTGTATTAAAACGATTGATGGGTTAAGTTATCTAGAAGGTGATGTATATTATTGTAACTGGCCACAACTGGTTAATAGAGAAGGTAATAGAAAGATGTTTATTACAACTAAATGGGCTCACCCTTTCGAACAAACTTGGATGTCGCATATGTTTCAACTTACAAAAGATAAAAAACTCAAGGGCTCGGTTCTCTTACTATCTCCGGTAGAACATAATCGCTTCGATCACTATAAAAACAATTTACGTAAAGAAAGCTGATATTTAAGTAAATAATAATGTGAACCTTGTTTTTTATAAGCTTTCAAGCGTCCAAATTCTTGAAAGACCTTATGTACTAAATGGCTATTTATTTGAAGACCCTGTTTACCCTGTTATAGTCTTTACTAATACTGCAACTGGTAGTTCGTTTTCTGCAACATCAGGTACGTTTGTTTACCCGTACTCTGCATATGGTGGTCAATTTTTTCCCTGGGGATACGCTATTCAAAATACCTATTTAAGTGCCGATTTAGGGTTTTTTAAAGGTAATACCACACTTACGTTTATACCCTCAGCATTAAGCGAAGAGTATTATCCTGTCATAAAAATTATTTACGATTTTGATGATAATAAAATAATTACTGTTGATAAAAAGATAGTTCAAAACGATTTTGTTAATATTGTAAGTCTCGATCCTAGTTCGCCTATTGATAGTAATATATCACACATATATAAATTACCCGCTTCTGGCATTAATACATACTTCCCTTCTGTAACTGTTTTTAATGGCAATCTCGCTTTAAATAAGTTTGAATTTAAACTAACGCTTTATCCTGATACTATTTTTGATTTAGATGATTTTCATTTAATAAACTCCACACAACTTGATGTTACAGATAATAAATTTAAAAGCTTAGAAATTTTACAAGTCGAAACTTTATCAACAACATATCTAACTCATTTCTGCCTCTTAAGTACAACACCAAATTTTGAGCTTAATAGAATTTTAATTACCCCTTCTATCACACCTACACCAACGCTAACACCGACCATGACAGTCACACCGACAAGAACCCCTACAGTAACACCTACCAACACTCTAACACCTTCTATTACACCTTCCAATACTTTAACACCAACAGCGACACCTACAGAGACGGTTACACCTTCAATCACGCCCTCTATTACACCTACAGAGTCTGTCACACCAACGATTACTCCTTCTATTACATTAACACCGACGGTGACACCTACTATGGTTACCCCCACACCAACACCGACTATTACACCTACAGAAAGTGTAACGCCTACAAATACACCAACAGAAACTCCAACAGAAACAGTTACGCCTACAGAAACACCTACAGAAACACCAACCCTTACTCCGACAGAGACAGTTACGCTTACACCAACAATAACACCTACTCCCACAGCATCCCAAGCCGGCTTACCACCTACACCTACTATGACAGTAACCAAAACGCCTAGGCCTACTGTAACACCTACTAATACAGTAACACCTACTAATACAGTAACACCTACTAATACAGTAACTCCTACAAATTCTAGAACACCTACCATTACCCCTACTGTATCTCAAACAATGACACCAACACCTACAATAACACCTACCATTACTCCTAGTACTGCAGCTACAACTAACAATATATATGTTGAAAATAACGGGTTTGAAGTTCCTAATTTAGGTGGTGGCCCCGGAGTACTGTACACACAAAACCCAGTAGACCCGGATTGGACGTTTGTTGGAAAATCGGGTATTGTTGCTAATACTAGTGTTCTTGGACTAGTAAATGCGCTAAATAAGAACGTAGAATCTGGCAGTCCCGTGTTCAGTACATTAGGTCAAGCAGCTTTCTTATCAGGCGGAAACGGATTAATTACCGGGGCTAGTAGTACATATTTAGAATATGGGCCTGCTACACTAAGTACATCGCTAAACGCTAAGATAGTATTTTCTTCTCAGACATCTAATCCAAGCAATGTTACTGTAACCGTCTCCGCTTATGATGGTTCTACATACTATAATCTTGGCTCATTTATACCTACGACAACTACAAGCTTTACTACACATATGTCGCCGTCTTACGTAACTCTGCCCGCAGGTTCTATTACCCTTTACTTTGTACATGATCCAGCTGCAAGCGCTGATATTACATTTATTGACACAGTGTTCTTACAGACTCCTATATAAATAAAAATATGGAAATAGCTGAATTAACATCGTCAAATTTTGTAGGATTAACAGCTAGGTATCCTCTTGATGAACAATTTACATTTAATGAATCAGTACTCTTTACCGAACAAGATGTAAATATACCGTTTAATGAAGCTCTTCAAGATGTTAATGACCAAAAAATAAATAATTTTTCAAATTTAATTTTAACTAAAAATTCATTATTAACTAGCGGGTTTTCAATTAACCCACTTTCATTTTTATACGATTATGGGTTTACAACCTATTTTGCTGCTAATGCTCCAGGTTCTATTACCCCATCAACTAAGTTTTGGGTTGTGCAGGAGCCGGCGGTTTCAGTTAATCAAGCTGATCTTACCGTCGACGGTGAATATTCTAATATTAATAATCAATACTTTTTTGATGTTGAATTTATTTCTGAAAAATACTGTAAGATAACTCATGAAAATAATAATATAATTAGGTATCTAACAGTTGACTATACAGGTAATCTATCCTTTTGTAAGGATGCTAAGCTAGATGCTTTAGGAGAATATAGCCCTCAAATTTTTATGTACATTTATGATAGAAATTTTAAATTTTTAGTTTTAATGAAAAACATAAATGATATTAGTAAGTACGTATCATTTAATGCTAATAATAACAGACTAACTTTAGTTGAACCGCTTACTGCTACTTCAATACCATATTCTACTGCTTCTATTTTTAGAATAAACCCTAGAAGCAAATCTCCAAATAAAACCGATATTAAAGATTCCTGGGTTAGCTACAAAAAAGACTTATTTACTAATTCTCAAAATATTAATAGTACTAGGAGTTACGAACAAATTAATTCAAATCTGCTTTTAAATAGTGAATATTACAATATTTCAGGCTCTTCTATTGATTTTAACATACTATCACTTAAAAACACTAACAGTCCAGAAAATTTTCAAGGCAGAGGTAATCCTTTTTTTGATGAAGCCAATGTTGAATTTAGAGATTACCAGGCTTTATTTTCCGGCTCAAATCAACAATTTGGAAACGATAACATCTCAATAGGATATGAAACATATACATCGAATTTAATTTTTAAAAAAGATAAAGTTACTTATTTTCATATACCTCAAAATTTTTATCCTTTTCAAAGATTAAATGTAAATGATTCTTATTTAGTAGAATCAGGATCGATAGCAGGAGATCACCCTTTAAAATCTGATAAAATTTTTAAAAAGAAAGGCGACTACAGTGCTACAACTCATTTTGGTGATACAATAGAAGAAACAACCGGAGAATTTCTATGTGCCTGGTTATCTGGTAGTCCAGATCCAAATGTAAGGCCGATTTGGGTTGATAGGTATTATAATCCAAAAAATATTTCGTTTTTTAAAGCACTTACATCATCTGATTATAAAGCAGTTCGTTATATTTCTGTTTTTGATTGCTTAGTAGCAGAGGCAAATAAAATTTTAGGTGATGTAGATGTTTTTGATAAACCTTCAGATTTAATTTTTGAAAAAGGTGCATACTATGCATACCATCACTACGGACCAAAAGATGTAGATAATTTTATTAATATGCTTTCGAAAACCTTAGTTCAAAAAGATCTTATTAATTATAAATTTTTTAACGGATCAGCTGTTAACAACATAACTCCAGGCACCTATAATTTTGACGGTACTAAATATGCCTCGACTGATTCACTTCTTTCTATAAGTGCATCTAATCAATTTACTTTAATTTTTGATGGTTACAGTACTGATTGGAATAGCCCTATAGGCAATCAAATTATAGGTAATTATAATTCTGATGGATTCGGTGTCTTTAATCAATTTTCTGTAACACCTTTAGTATTCTTTAATACATTAAGCTCGTTGGATATAGCTAATACAGATCTTAATTTGCTCACAAAATTAGAAATTGATTCACCTATAAAAGGTGTTATTAGAACACAAAGCTTAGATGACTTTTTTATTTTTTATGGCGACAATTCGATTCGTAGATATAACCTTTCATTTTCAGAGATAAGAAAAACAACATCTAATCTACCAATTAGCCTAACAACAGATTTTACAGCAGATGATAACTATGCATATTTATTTTTTAATAGTAATCCTGCAGGTACACCTAATATGAAAGTTGCTAGGGCTGATTTAAATTCAAATGTTGTAGTTGATTATACTAGTAGCGTATCATTTGCTAGAGTGCCACCAGATACTAATATTTCCTTTTGTAAAACGGTTGATCTGTTTAACGGTAATTTATATTTTACTGACGGTACAAAATCTGAAATTATAGGTAATGATATTTTTTATTTAACTAACAATCAAATTAAACAGTGGAACAATATTGATACCATCGTTACGCTTACCACAGCATTTTCTACCACCAAAACAATAGAAGACTTTACTGTTGACTTTGATAACAATATATGGGTTCTATTTGATAAAAATAAATACGCAAAATATAATAAATTTAGAGAATTTTTATTATCAGGATATTTTGCAGAGCCTAACTATTTAAATTATAAGATAGAACCATTAGCTGAATTTAAGAATGGAGAATATGTAGAAGAGATGCTAGTAATGAGACAATCAATTAACGAGTCTAATAAAATTAATTTTACAAAAATTAGTATGGAAGGTATAACTGTTCTTAGTACACAGTTAAAATATCTTACCGCAGGTTATAATAACCTTACTAATGGAAAATTTTTAAGAATTAATAACCAAGCAAACTATGCTCCCGGTAATTTTAGTATAAAAGCAAAGCTTTATAATATATACAATTTAAATAGCAGCACAACAGTAGAAACAAAATTTAATTTATCTGCTATTGACCCCGGGTACCATAATTTTGCAATTCGTTTTGATGGGTACGAAGGATATATGCATTTGTTTGTTGATGGGCAGCTACAGGATATAGCAGAATTTGAACCTAGAAAGTATAAATTTAGTAGTATCACTAAAAGACCATTCTTGATTGGTACAAGCACATATTTAAATTCTATCCCTCTATTTGAATTTTTAAAAAATAATAACTATTTAGTTACAAACCTGCAAATAAAGAACTTTTATCTTTATGATAAACCTCTTTATGATTTTGATATTATTATGCATGTAAGAAAAAATATGTTTATACGGGATATAAATTTTAATGTTGCAAGCGGTAGAAGAAATTACGTAGAAGAAGTAGAAAGGTATTTTAAGTTAAGAACACCTGGTTCGAAGTCAACACTATTTAATTTAATAATTAGAAATAGTGGTATAAATGATTACGATTTACAATATGCTTTAGAGCAACGTATCTTAAGTATATTAAAGAATGCTGCCCCAGCATATACAAAAATAAACCAAATTAAATGGTCTAACTAATGAACCTTATAGACAATATACAACTAGTAAGATACCTTTCTTTTAAATTAGAATTACCTAATAATTTTGAAAAAATTAAATTTCAGTCAAATGATACTGTTTCAAGCGACCTGTTAAACTTAAAATTGAGTCATTTGTACGATAATTTCATATATCTTTACAATGCATCTTTGATTTCATCTAATGTAATACCTGTATCAAGCACTGCGGTTGCGAGTGTTACTGCAGGGGTTAATAAATTTAAGTGGTATAAAAACGTCAACACTAGTGAATTTGTTTCTATTTCTTCAGATCCAGGCTTAACAGGGCTAGATAATACAAATCTTTTATATTTAGTAAGAAATATAGATACGGGAAAGTATTCTACTTTTATGGGAACTTCGACTGCTATAGCTGTTTTTAGTTTTGATGAAGAGGCATCATACCTAACCTTAAATCAGGCAATTAATGAAGTAGAACCAGGGTTCGGTGTATATTATCAAAGTATTACTGCATTTGAAACTATAAATTTTAATCTGTTTGTGCTAGATAATAGACTTAATAAATTAGTAAAATATGATGCTAGTGGCTATTTTACTAATGATATTATTACTCAAAATTCTCTTAGATATATTAATTCTATAGGTAATTTTGGTAGTTCTAATTCAAAACTAGAATTTAATTCTCCAACCGGTCTAACATCCTTTAATAAAACCCTATATGTGCTCGACTCAGGTAACAAATGTATTAAAACATACGACACAGATTTAAATTGGCTAGCCACATATAGGCTTTCAATTGATTTAAAAGATATTAACCCCATAGATATTGCAGCTGATAGTTATGGAAATATCTTTATACTTACTAACAAAAACTTTATAAAATATGATAGCACTTTTCAAAATAAAGAAATATTTGATACGTCTTTAACTTACCCTGGAGAATATTTTAATAAAATAGTCTTTTCTAAATTTAATAAAGATATCTTTTATCTAGTTTCTAATAAAAATGTTTATAAAAAAATTGCATCAACACCGTCTGATACTATAGGCAAATATCTTCTTTATTTATACAACTACAATTTACCTAACGATAAAATAACAGGATTTGCATCTACTGCTAATAATGTGGGTGATAGAAATCTTTTATTTTCGTTTTTTAACAATACCGGCAAATTAGGTAACTTTTTTGATAACTTAAATCTTTACGATGTTTTAAGAATAAGAAATTTTGATGTTTATAGTTTTGATCAAATTAAATTTAATAAAGAAGAGTATCTTCAAAACTGGGTCTTTAATAAAGCAATTTCTAAACTTCTTATTAATCATATGAGATTTAGGGACCAGATTGCTGGTAAATTTATTGGCTCACAAGACAATAAAGGCAATATTGTATTTGAAGGTACAAGATACCTTTTGCCAGATGAATTAGATTCAATATTTTTTAGTCAAGATTTGTCTTTTTATTTGGGAGTCAATGAGATAACCACTAGTAGTGTTTTTAATAGAATTACTAAAAAAATATATAATATTCAGGTAGCTTTAAAAAATGTTTTAGACGCTGAAATAACAAATAACCCTGGGCTTACAATACCTGTATATATAAGTTAATAAATGAAATACGTGTTTAGTGTTAAGCAAGGTCAAGGTGTACAAAAAATTGTACCGGTTTTACCTACTGCCACAACGACTATGACACCTACACCCACTATTACACCTTCTATAACACCTTCTGGGTTTCCCACGCCTACTCCTTCTATTACACCTACTATTACTAAGACACCGACCATCACACCTACTATTACTAAGACACCCACTATTACACCTACTATCACGAGAACACCTACACGTACACCAACAACTACAAGAACGCCTACACCCACACCTACTGTAACACCACTAATACTTTTCAGGCAGCCGTTTAGATATCTCTTAGTTGGTTTTAACTTTAATGGTAATGATTTTGATGCTGAGGCCGCTGTAAACGATATTCCTGGCTATATAAATAACTATGTACCTGTAGGCGGTTGTCCCAATCCTGGCGAAACAACATCTGTAGATTCGCTATCATATGGGGGTGATGTAAAGAGTTCTGTTGGCCAAGAGCAAATACTAATCGATCTTAGAACCTTAAGTGCTATAGCCATACCTACCACATCAGTGGTAAATATAGGATTGTCGGGTAACTGGTATACCTTATTTTCTATTAACCCTGCATGGTCATTTACATTATCATTTAGCGCTATTAATGGTGGGGAAATGACTTGGGATCAAACAAATTATAAGTTTGATATAAGTGGTGGAACTGTTGTTGATACTAAGGACTTTGTATTCCCTGCAACCTCTCTGGCGAGTGGTCAAGTATGTACACCACCGTCTTATAAGTCTATATCTGAGTTAATTTATTACGTCAATATAGGTGAAATACAGGTAAATTACTAATGTTTAATATTAATCTATTAGTCGTGCACATAAAGAAAAGAAAGATAAAAGGTTGAATTCATAAACGAAAAGAATAATTACTACATGAATATATTTAATAACGACAACCCTCACACAAATGGAGAAGTTGAACTAATTTCTTCTTTGCCTAAAAATCTTACTATATTTGATGTTGGTAGTAGGTCGGATAGTGAATTTTTAAATTATGAAGGCGTTGTTCATTATTTTGAACCTGTGCCCGAATTTTTAGAGCGCTTAAAAACTTTTTCTAATAAAAACACAGAAAGTTATTTTAATAATTTTGGTTTATCTAATTTAAGTGAATCACTTTTTTATTATCCTAGGCATCAATCTTTTGTTAACAGATCAAGAGATTCAAAAAACGATAAAGTATTGTTACAGCTCATGAAGGGAGATGAATACATTTTAAAAAATAATATATCTAAAATTGATTTTCTTAAAATAGATACCGAAGGGTTTGAATTTAATGTACTTAAGGGATTTGAAACCTCTATAGATTTAATAGACACTATTCAGTTTGAATATGGCGGTTGTTTTTCTGATAATAATATAACTTTAAATGAGGTTTGTAGCTTTTTAAAAACTAAAGGGTTTAATTTGTTTTATTATGTAGCACCAACTAACCCCGTTTTATTAAGCAATTTTTCAGACCATTATCAATATAGTAATATTCTTTGTAAAAGAAAATAACTCGCACCTGGCAGGACTCGAACCTGCTACCAACGGATTAGAAATCCGTTGCTCTATCCAGATGAGCTACAGGTGCAATGGTACCTCCGGTAGGATTCGAACCTACGTTTTGCGCTAATCTGGCGCCAAGCACGGGTATAAGCCATGTGTCTTAACCACTAGACGACGGAGGCAAATTATTTTGCTTTATCTATATCATCTTGTTCTAAAAGCCCTACAATATCCATTCCATACTTTTCTTTAAAGTATAGCTTTACTTGTTTAAAAGTTTTAGAAAACTCTTTTTTATCATTAGCATATCTTAATTCTAGTTCCAAAAATCGCCTACAATATTTTTCATATTGCTTTGAATCAAAAACTTCTTGTTTGTCTAGATTTTCAACTGCCTCTGCAATTTTATTTGATTCTCGAATTACCCATTTGTAGTTTTCGTTAAGAATATCTAGTTTAATAAGCAAATTATCAATATTCATTTTTTTATGGCCCAAATCGGACTCGAACCGATACTTGAACGATTTTAAGTCGTTTGTCTCTGCCGTTGGACTACTGGGCCATCAATCCTCCTCTGTATTATCTTTAGGAATAACAGCCATAGGCTTATCACCTAGTTTACCGTAATATTTCCACAATCCATTAAAATCGTCAGTAATAGTATATTCTATGCCATAGATAATTAAACCAGGCGTCACATCTACTAACTTTAATATTTCGTTAACTTCTTTATTTGTAATTTCATATTCACCAACCGATTCGTTAAAAAAAGGTCCTGTAAAACAACGATTAGAATTAGTACAAACCTTAATCTTTGTAATAAATTCTTTATCTTCTAGCTCTACTGGTTTATCAAATTGACGAGGTGAATAAAAAGCCAATTCCTGAAAAGTATAAGGCAGTCCGTTTTTTACCTTGCGCCGGTACATTTAAACATTATGGAGGAAAAGGTTATAACGTCAAGGATATTTGTAAATTTTCTTACCTTTTTTGACAATATAATTACGGATTTCTCTGCCTTCCTTTGTAGTCCAATTAACTACATCGAAATTATTGTCAAATACTTTCTTTTTAACGGGCCTGTATTTATCACCTTTTCCTGCGCTCATAGTATAAGTTTAGCCTTATTTATTTAAAAAATCCATAAATAATTCATAGGCTTTAAAATGAATAGTATAACTTATTTATCTGGCGGAACTACTGTTATTCTTTTTAAAGGCTATAATTTTGATTATACAAGGTTTGTATATCTAAGTACTACCAACGACAATAGTGAAGCATATAGTACAGAGACAGTAGATTATTTTCCAGGTTCGTCGTTATACCCCGCATTTACAGGATTTAAATACACAGACTTTTCTATAGCAGAAAATATACTAACATTAAACGTATCTAATTTATCAGGCGGTGGGTATTATGATGTTATTATATTTACTAATGCGGGATACACAAAGCTTTCAGATAACAATCTTTTAATAAACGCAAGTAATATGGGTGCCTATGTTATTCCTACTCCAACACCTACAGCTTCTATAACACCCTCACCTACACTTACTCCAACAATTACCCCGACGATATCTATCACCCCCACTATTACACCAACAGTAACACCCACTACTTCAATTACGCCTACTATAACACCTACTAAAACACTTACACCTACTTTAACTCCAACAAAGACCGCTACACCTACTATTACACCTACTGAAACAGTTACACCAACCATAACACCCACTGTAACAGTTACATCTACTACAACCCCAACAAATACAGTTACTATTACACCTACAAGATCTTTAACACCTACACCTACAAAAACAGTAACTATAACACCAACTGAAACTGTCACTCCAACTATAACACGCACTATAACACCTACTATTACTCCGACTAAAACTAACACACCAACTGTAACTCCAACCCCATCAATTACACCTACAGAAACTATTACACCGACTACTACAAAAACACCAACACCTACACCAACTATTACTAAAACAATAACACCTACAGCTACAAACACCCCGACAGAGACACCCACTTTAACCCCTACAAAAACAACTACACCTACAATAACTCCAACAAAAACTATAACCCCAACCATTACTAATACACCGGGTGCTTCACCCACACCAACAAAAACACCTACACCTACAAGAACATCAACACCTACAATAACACCTACCATTACAAAAACACCAACTGTAACACCATCACGAACCCCAAAAAGAACACCAACACCTACAAGAACTTCAACACTTACACCTACAAGAACTCCGACAACCACTATTACACCTACAATTACACCTACAATTACGCCAACTGAAACCGTAACCCCTACAATTACGCCAACTGAAACTGTTACACCGACAACCACTATTACACCTACAAGAACTCCGACAAATACAGTTACACCTACAAGAACTCCTACAAATACAGTTACACCAACAGTTACAATTACGCCTACCGTTACACCTACTAATAGTGTTACACCTACAATAACACCTACAACCACACCTACTATGTTTGTCTTTAATGTATTTGATGAAGCTAAGAATTATATAACACCTACACCTACAGTTACTGTTACTATAACACCTACTGTTACTGTTACACCAACAGTTACTACAACTACAACACCTACTACCACGCCTACTGAAACTGTTACTCCAACAACCACTCCAACTATAACTCCTACTAAAACTGTTACACCGACAATAACTCCTACCGAAACTGTTACTTCAACACCAACTATAACTCCTACTGAAACTGTTACTCCTACAGTAACGACAACTACAACGATAACACCAACTATAACTCCCACTGAAACTGTTACTCCTACAGTAACGACAACTACAACGATAACACCAACTATAACTCCCACTGAAACTGTTACTCCTACAGTAACGACAACTGCAAATCTGTCACCCACGCCTACTGCAACCATGACACTTACACCGACGGAAACACCTACTACCACACCTACTGAAACTGTTACTCCCACAGTTACTCCTACTGAAACAGTAACCTCTACAGTCACCCCTACTATTACCCCCACAGAAACTGTTACTCCCACAGTTACTCCTACTGAAACAGTGACTTCAACGGTGACGCCTACCGAAACTGTTACCCCCACAGTTACCCCAACACTTACGCCTACTGTAACACCTACTGAGACTGTCACCCCTACAGTAACACCTACCGAAACTGTTACAACTACACCTACTACAACAGTTACACCTTCATTAACTCCTACAGAAACCGTCACTCCAACTGTTACTCCTTCAGTAACAGTTACACCTACAATAACACCTACTGTGACGCCTTCTAAATTTGTCTTTAATGTATTTGATGAAGCTAAAAATTATATAACACCTACAGTCACGCCTACAGCTACAGTAACACCTACTACCACTACAACTGTTACGCCTACAGTAACTCCTACAGAAACCGTCACTCCAACTGTTACGCCTACTAGTAGTATTACGCCTACAGTAACTCCTACAGAAACCGTCACTCCAACTGCAACGTTAACGCAAACACCGACTACAACACCTACTATTACTCCGACTATTACCCCTACAAATACAAGTGTACCGACATTTGCTTTTGAAAAGACATATGCATGCCCAGTGCCTCCTGAATTACAGTTCCAGCCCTCTGCAAGTGACCCTACATATATTGGAATACAGTATCAAGGTACTTGCTCATCTCCAAACACCTATCCATCTAAAGTCGGTACAACAGTATTTCAATCTAATTCTGTATTTGGACCTATATATTGCTTCTTAGACGGTAATTTAAAAACGCTGATTAAGAAAGACGGTATTATCAGTAATTTAAATATTTTCTATGTAACGTTTAATGGTGATGCTACCCAAACTAAATACTATGCAAGGCTTGTTGCTAATAGCTATTACTACTTCGTTACGGGGGGTGATTATTGGCCGGTTTAAGTGTAATTTAAGTATGGTTTATACATAAATATATTATATGGCCGGTAATGCACGATTTCATAATAAATGGCATAGAAGAAATCACCATTCTTCGCCTTCAACAGGTTATCCGGACTCTGGAACAGATCCAATAGCCTCATCTGAAGAACCATTTATTGGTGATTTTGTAACTTATAATTCAATCTCTGCACATGAAAATCTTTATATTGATGGCGACGCTACTATTCAAGGAAATTTGTCGGTTTACGGAGAATTTACTTATTTAGATACTGTTGTTTCTGTTACAAGCGCATTAAGCGTCATTAATCACGGCACAGGACCAGCACTAACAGTTGAACAATGGGGCCCTCAACCAATTGCAAGATTTATTGATGGTGATGCACAGGGTGGACCAAAAACTGCTTTGTTTATTGCAGATCAAGGACATGTTATTGTAAATGGAGTTTCTGCTGCACAAAAATATGATCCTTATCAAGGCTTGTCGGCATCAGTACCTATGGATTTTTCTGTATATGGTAATGCTTATGCGAAAAAAGCTTTTATTTATGATAGACCAGATGGTAATACTGTTTATGTAAGTACTACCGGCTCTGATTTAAATAGCGGATTAAACCCATCTCAAAAAGTTCGAACAATTAAAAAAGCCTGTCAAATAGTTTTTAATGTTTACGGTACTAATAAAGCTACTATTCAAGTTGAAGCAGGCGATTATACAGAAGTAAATCCAATTTATGTACCGGCAGGTACTTCGATAATTGGTGAAGCGTTTTTACGAAGAACAAATGTAAGACCTTACCACAAACAAATGGATATTTTTTGGCTTAACACTGCATGCTACATGTGGGGCTTTACTTTTCGTGATACCTGGGACCCTTGTGCTGCAACAGCATTTCCTAATTTAGATAAAAGAAGCGCAGCTTACAAGGTTGCGTTTAATACACCTGGATATGAAATAGACACTACAAAACCTGGTGGTCCTTTTGGTTTACCAATCGTATCTAAACCATTTGTTACTACCAGCCCTTATACTCAGGGTATGAGCTCTATTACTAATTATTTAAAAGTACCTATACAACCAGATTTATTTCCAAGTTACTTTTTACCCAATACACAGCACTTTGAATTATTTGATGACGGGGAAAATGTAAAAAGATTATTTAGCATAATTACTGAAACACTCTCTACCGGTATTGTACCTACACCACCGGCCATATTTGCTCCTAACAATTATACACCTACTGCTACAAACATACTTACATATAGTTTAAGCTCTATAAAAGAAGAAGTAATTAACTATATTGATAGTAATTCTCCTCCTGATGATTATGATAAAACAAAATGCAGGAGAGATCTTGAGTATATAATTAATGCAGTAATTGATGGAGTTACTACTGGTACATCTACCTCTGCAGTCAATGCTGCTAACGCCTATCTTATAGGAGGATACGTACCAATAGGTGGATTACCAGAAGATCAAATTGAATCAACTATAGGAGCGTATAATTATGCGAAGGATCTTTGCCTTGCAGCTATACAACCCGGTAAGCAAGAGCAATCTAATGTAGAGCTTTCTTTTGATGTTGTGGCTAATATTATTGAAACAGGAGTATCTCCTTTACCAGTAACCACAACGCCTTCTATTGGAAGCGCTATGGCGATAACGTTACTACAAACAAATAGTGCATTTATTCAAGAAGCTACAGTAAGATGGGTTTCATATAATTATCCCTTACTTGCATATAGTAGAGACAAATGCTTTAGAGATGTGGGTTATATTATTGAAGCTACTGTTTACGATTTAGTTAATAATACAACATTAAGTGCTATAAGTGCAGGTCAATTTTATTTTAGCGGCACATCTAGTGTCCTCCCAAGTGATCAAGTTACACAAACTGCAGATGCTATAAGATTTGCAAAATCTGTTGCAGTAGATGTTATTAATAACAAATATCTTAAAACATATGAACAAAGATTTGATAACACCTATACTAACGGCTATTTAGCTACCAGTTATATTACTAGCGAATTTAATACAATTATTAATATTATTAGAAACGGTGTTGCAGTATTGCCACCAGTGGTTTCAATACCTGTTAATAATGATGCTGCAACACTATTAAATCTCAATAAACCATTTGTACAAAAAACAGTAATTAATTATGTTGATAAAACATTTCCGGGGTTTGCTTATAGTAGAGAAATTTGTGAACGCGATGCAGGATTAATTATCGATTGTATTGTCGATGATCTTAATAATGGAACTAACGTAAAAGCTATAAGCGCAGGTAGTAGATATTATAGAGGTAATTCTAGTGTAATTATTGGTCAAGAAGTACAAACTATTGCAGCATTAAGATATATTAATTTCTTAGCTAATAAAATAGTTACAAATACACCAGCCATTACATCTCAAACGTTTAATCCGTTTCTTTCTTCTGGCTATTTATTAAAAGAAGATGTAGCTAGATCTTTCGATCAAATAACTGATATTATTTTAACTGGAGAGAAGCCAGAAAATCAATTTTTTGATCCATTAATGCCAAGTGGTGGCTTAGCTGCCGGGTTTGTTGCTGATTCTTGGAATTTAATAGCAAATATAATAGCTAGTAATGGTACATTTTCACCGCCCGTAACAAGCTCGGGATCTTCTGTGCCTGGAGCAGCAGATGCTATATCTTTATTAACAGATAATAAAAAGTATATTCAAAGATTAGTGGTTGAATATGTAGATAGAATTTATCCTAAATTAATTTACAGCAGAGATTTATGTTTTAGAGATGCAGGGTTAATTATTGATAGTATTGTTCAAGATTTAGTACTAAATACTAATTTCTTTAGTATCTCCGCTGGGCAAGCTTACTTTAAGTTTAATGAAAGCTTAATACCCGGTCAAGAATCGCCTACAGTAGCTGCTATATTGTTTGCCAATTTAGTATCTCAAGCTGTAATAACGAATACTCCGTTTAGTTACTACACACAACAATATGATCCTGCATATGCTCAGGGAATTACTGCAGGACCATATGTACAAACAGCTTATACAGTAGTTTCTGGAATTATTTTAAATGGTATTGGCTCAATTTCTCCTGGTACGTTTACACCGCCTTCTCCTGGTGCGGTAGATGCAAATTATCTACTTAATCTTAATAGATCGTTTATTCAAAATGAGGTTATAAACTATGTTAATACCACTTACCCGTCCTTAAGATATAATATTGCATCTTGTTTTAGAGATACTGGCTACATAGTAGATGCTGTTTCTTATGATATAACACAAGGTAATTATCTAAGCAGTATTAATGCAGGTAGTTACTATTATAACGGGACAGGTCAGTCATTAGTTAAGGGCCAGCAAAAACAGACTGCTGATGCTTTAAAGTATGCAAACATAATTTCACAAAATATTATTAATAACACGCCTATTACAAGCAGAGCAGATGCAGTCGCACTACTACAATCAAATAGGCTGTTTATCCAGAAAGAAGTTATTGAATATGTTGATAAAGCTTATCCAACATTAGTTTATAACAAAGATAAATGTGAAAGAGATGTCGGTATCATAATAGATGCAATATGTTACGACATTACAACAGGTACTACTATTAGTGCTATAGAAGCCGGTAATGCATATTTTGATAATGTAACTAACGTTTCGTTAATTTCAGGTCAAGAAATACAAACCGTGATGGCAATTAATTATGCTAAATATCTTGCCTTACAGATAATAGCTAATGAACCGGTTCAATTTATTGGCGCAGGCTGTGGTATTAGAGTTGACGGTGAACTAGCTTCAGGGTTCTTAAGAAGTTTTGTTACTGACTCGTTTACTCAATTTAATGCAGGTGGTAAAGGTATACATATTATAAATTGCGGTTACGCACAGCTGGTTAGTACCTTTACCATTTGTACAACAGAAGGAATAATTACAGAAGCTGGTGGTCAGTGCAGTATTAGTACTTCTAACTGTTCGTTCGGGCTTTCGGGATTAGTTGCTACAGGTAAATCTAAATTCCCAGTACTGACAGGTTATCAGACCATTACGACACCCCTTGCTGAAAATTTTGTTTATATACAAGACGTAACACCCAGGCCTCTATCTGCATTTGTTGCTGCCTTGCAAGCCGGTTTTGAATTAGAAGGTATACCAGTATTAGAACCGTATAATGGATTGCTTATTAATATTGAAGATGACCCTGCAAGTGATTACGATGAATTCTTTAACCCAGGTGCATTGCCTAAGTATCATAGTATTAAGTCGGTTAGCGCCTTAGATGTAGGGTACCCTCCTTATACATATAGAATAGAACTTGAATCCAACATTCAAGCACCATTAACAGCTTCTTCTGCACAACCTAAGTACGTAGAGTTTTATCTAAGAAGTCTAATTGCCACATCTTCACATGCATTTGAATATATAGGTACTGGTGTTGATCTAGAATTAGCTGTTCCATCATTAGGTGGTAAACCTATTAATGAAAACGAAGCAGTATTTTCGGACAACGGTATAGTATACTATTCAAGTACTAATGAACGCGGAGACTTTAAGGTAGGAGGAGGCTTTAAAGTAGTACAGGGTAAAGGAACCATTGAAGGATTAGACTTTAATAAGTCAATTCTTGCATTAGTTACACCTTTAATACTTAGTCTAGATTAAATAATATTATGGCTAATATACCTTTAAATTATTTTACGAGAAAAGCGTTTTCGCTTACCCCGACTCTATCTTCTTTATATACAGCACCTTTTGATAGGGCTTCGATTGTATTAGCAGCATATGCTACCAATTTAACGTTAAACGACGTTACAGTTACTTTAGGATTATCTGGTGTAGGGGCTCAATTTGTACCTAAGCAACCTTACGTTGATTACGCAAAAGATATTCTTATTTCTGGTAATGACACTACAAGCCTAGTACCAGCCAAATTGGTATTACAGCAATATGATACAATAATAGCGTCTTGTAACACTCCAAATGCGGTAATATTAAACATATCTATCCTAGAAACGCTTAATACTATAACTTAATTATGGGAAAGTACATTACCACCCCTGAAACAATAAGTGGGAAAGTAAAAGTACGATTACCGACCCAGGCGCAGGCTCTTTCTGCACGTTATACGTTTTTAAACCTTCAAAATGCTGAACCTAATTTAGGTACTCCCGTAAATCCCGGGTCTGCATGCCCTGATCCTAACAGTATCAGATACATGCTAATGTCTAACAATAGTTATGGAACTAGTGTAACGCCGCCAACCGCGTGGAGGGTATGGTCTGTCGACTATCCTAGAATTGCAGCTTACGCAGATAAGAGCAGTTTAGCTATCGGTAACGGTCAACCAGTAAATAAAAATAGCTTAGTATTTAGTAACTACAATTATTCAACAAATAATATTTATAATAGTCAAACGTTTGATGAAAATACCTTTAATGTATTTTCTATGAGCGGTATTTATTTGTTTAACGCTACAACAGTTGGAGACCCCGCTAGTGCAACCGCATTTATTGTTACTGAAAACGGTAATGTGGGCATTAACACGGATAACCCAAATACAAACTTAACAGTAAATGGAAGTATATCTGCACGCTCTAATGTGTTTGTAAGAAGCGCATTAACAGTTTTTGGAAATACTACATTAGGCGATCAAAAATTTGATACAAATACTTTAAGAGGTGAAGTGTATATAGCAGATAGTTCGCCTACATCATTAATTTTTGGTGATGGCAATGCAAATTATGACACCAATTTATACCGAAGTGATGCAAATTTACTCAAAACAGATGATTCATTTCATTGTAATTCATTAAGTTCGATGAATGCTCTTACCGGGGCAGATATAGTTCTTACAAACGCATTTGTAACCACCCTACCGTCAGCTACCGCATCAGGAGAATTTTTAATTTTAAATATAAACGGAGAATATAAAGCTATTAGATTGTGGGATGCTCCTACTATAGGATCGTTCCCTGTAGCTACATTACCATAATATGAGTAATCCTTTTAATTATACCTTATCAGATTTTTTTGATACTAATATTCCTGCTGTTTACGATCAAGATTATTATGTTGATTATAAAAGCTTAAGATTTCAATTATCTTCTACGTATTATCAACAATTAACAGCTCTAACTTGTAATAACAAAGGGCTTTGTGCACTTGATTTGGGTAACTTGCCCAATTTGTCATCAGTTTCAATAAGAGAGCCCAGCTTAGTGCAGTTTCAATCATCTACTAATTTGACATATATAAGCGCAGAAAACGTAAGTGTACCTAATTTAGTTCTCTCTGGTGGTACATTTACTTATTTTGGTATATTTTATTCTCCTGCGCTTCAATCTATAGATCTAACCAATGTTAAATCAATAGGTAATTTTGTTATGGTAATTAATAATTACCAATTGTCAGAAATTAACTGGGGAAATAGTTTAAATACTGTTCCAACTTTTTTAATTTTAGGTAGTAATAATTTAAGTAATGAAACAGTCGATACGCTCTTTTCATCGATTTGCGCGGTAAGCGGTAATACAGATTTAACAGGCAAAACAATAACTGTATCCAACCCTAACTCCGGTACTAATACCGGGTATGAAGCATTAACTGCATTACAAGACGAAGGCGCATCGATATCTGTATCCGTTATTTCTCCTACACCTACTCCAACGCCCACTATTACACCTACGGTTTCTCTAACACCCACTATTACACCTACTGTATCGCGAGGTGCAGCAATCGGATTTATTATATGGGTGGCTAATGAAACAGTATCTACTTACGGTACAAATAATGATTGCGCAGTACAAATTATGCTTATATCGCCAGAAGGAAGAACATTTACTGTTGCAAGTGATTTAGGTTCTACCACAGTATCTTCGGGTTCAGTGACTACTATTAACGGAGTTCGAGCATCTGTTTGGGGATCGGGGGAGACTAAGACTATTACTATTACCGATACTACAAACGGTAGTAGCTCAACTACAATATTTGTTACACCTGGATATAATACTGGAGATGTTTCTATAACAGCTACCCCCGCCGGTGGCTCACCTACCACATATAATAATATTGCAGGATCTACTAGTTTTAGTAATCCTATTTCTTTTTATAACGGCCAAAATGTAACCACCACGCCCACGCCTTCGATTACCCGTACTCCAACGCCCACTATTACACCTACAAAAATACCTACTGAAACTGTTACGCCGACAATAACACCTACGGAAACAGTTACGCCTACTGTTACTCAAACAATTACACCCACGCCAGGTGCCTCGCCTTCCGTAACACCTACAAGGACGCCGACAATAACACCTACTCAAACACCAACCGTTACACCTACATCTACATCTACTTCTACAGCATATACTATTTGGGATGAAAGCATAAACGGTTCTCTTTCTAACAATGAAAATATACCAACACAAATAACTTTAAACAACGGCAACGGTCAAGTTATAGCTTCAGTAACTAGCGGCGTTCAAAATGCTGATTATTTTACCTTCTCTGTAGGAAGCAATCAGATATTAAATAAAATTTTCCTTAGAAACTACAGTTCTTCTGACAATGTTGCTTGGTTAGGCATCAAATCGGGATCGGATTGGACCATTGGTTATGACCAATCCCAGATGTTAGCACAACAACATTTTGGACCTGGAAATGTAAATCAAGAAATTTTAGGAGGAGCAGCACCTTATAATCCTGGCAATTATACAGTGAGAGTACAGCAGCTAGGTTCCAACACTAATTATACTTTAGAATTTCAAGTTATAGCTGCCCCTACACCAACACCAACACCAACTAATACACCTACTATTACACCTACTATTACCCCTGAAGGCACACCTTTCTTAGATATGACTATATGGGTGGCTAATGAAACAATATCTACTTACGGTACAAATGATGATTGCGCAGTACAAATAAGACCTAATTCACCTCCATTAAAAACATTTACAATTAGTAGTGACTTAGGATCGTCTTCTGTTGCTACTAATTCTACTGCTACATTTAATAACAGTAGATCTAGCGTATGGGGCTCTGGTACTGCCAAAACATTTACTATAACTGCAACCGATAATAGTGTAGGTGCAACTCTACTAATTACACCGGGATATAATACAGCAAATACATCTGTAACTGTAACACTTACAGGAGGTACACCTACATTAAGCAGCTATGCAGGTGTAACAACATTTACTAAACCTGTAGAGTTTGTCAACGGAGCATTTGCATAAATAAATAATATTATGGGCAAAGAAATAATTACACAACCTCAAGAATTTAAAGATCTAGGTATTAGCGCTGAAAAATTTTATTCTTCAGGAGGCAACAATTATGTAAATATTAATATAGGTGATATTTCTTATTCTTTACAAGTTATAGTACCTACACCGACAGTCACACCGACTGTCACTTTAACACCAACTCCTTCTATTACTCCAACTCCTTCTATTACTCCAACAGAAACAGAAACCCCTACCCCGACACCAACACCAACAATTACCCCAACACCTCAGTAAATCATGGAGCTGGAGGGATTTGAACCCTCGTCTTAAACAATTTCATTTATAAGCCCTACAAGCTTATCTTAGTTTAACTTCAGAATAGATAGAACTAAGAAAAACCTATTCGATATGGTAATTCTATACGCCTGATAACCAATTACCAAAACACGTCAGGTCGAGAATTTGTAACACACCTTACTTTACCAATTCTAATCTACAGTAAGACGATCGAGTTAAACTAACTCGAGTTCAGCTTCTGAATCAACGAAGCCAGTCGATGCAAGAATTGCATCTGCCTCTTCTAGACTCATAGCCATGTCGAAGGTTTCTTCGGCATTTAATAGTTTTGCTATTTTTTAATCGGAATGCCCCGATACTTGCTCTCATAAACCACACTGTTTAATCGATTCCAGTCAGCCCCATGTCAAAGAACGTAGCGGGGGTTGGATTTGAACCAACAATCTTCTGGTTATGAGCCAGATGAGTTACCGGGTTTCTCTACCCCGCGATAATTACTTATTATACCGGTAGATTTTATAATGTCAAGAACTAAATTAACTATATGTCAGCCCCAGCTAAAGTAGGTTCCGGTGCACCAGGTCATAGAAATTCCCGACATAGGTTTCGTTATGTGGGCGAAAAAAGAGTACAGCCAGTTATGACAAAAGGCGGCAAAATGATTGGTTATATTGACGGTGAAGCAGTAGTAGATAAAGATGGAAGAGAAATTCCTTTTAAAAAGATTGGTGAATTGCGTTAATTAGGCTGCAAAATCAATAGTTCTAAAAGCCCATTGATCGAATATATAATAGCTAGTTAATGCAGGGCTTATCGTATTATCAATTCTTACTGATGTAGTAGCTGGATAAAGAGAACTATCTTTTTGAGTAAGATTTACAAATGATTGATTAAATCTTGTAGCAGGTGTGTCGACTTTAATTATTTCAGAGGCCATAATATTATTTATGCTTTTGATGTGTAAAAAAATGAGCCGAAGATCGGGATTGAACCGATGACCTGCTGATTACAAATCAGCTGCACTACCGCTGTGCTACTTCGGCAAAATTATTTCAGCCAAACGTAGTTTGGATCCAATGCTTGAGTATCAAGATAATCCCAAACAACCCAATTATTAGTTCCCAAACGAGCTTCATACAAGTTGTGGATAAAAGCTTCCAGATCTTTGATATGCCACACATCGTCTAATAATTTATTACCGGTAGTACGCTTTTTATGGGCAACATGATCGGCATATGAATATGCAAACCCAGTAAATGGAGGTACCATACAACCCAGACCTACTAAATTACCTAAAATTCTAGAGCATACCTCTTTTCCACCTACAGAATGCATAGTAACAATAGCACCTGCAGGCTTTCCGAGTAGATGCTTCTTACCTTCAATTTGAGTCATCTTTTCAAATAGTTGCTGCATTGGAGAACCCCAAGAATCCCAATAAGTTCCGGTAGTAAAAATTAAAGCATCTGAGGCTTTAATAGCCCTTCGTACCTTTACCCAATCAAATGAGGGAGAAAGGTGTATAACCCGTACTTTCGTGCTAGGATCGCGTTTCAAAATAAGTTTTCTAACCTTTTGTATAAGGTTATTAGTATTTCCGGTACGTCCTCCGAGAGAACCGTTTAAAATAGTAAAAGTCATATGTTATTTACCCCGTAGCGGAGTCGAACCGCTCTTGCAAGAGTGAAAATCTCGAGTCCTGACCGATAGACGAACGGGGCATATAAATTAATATACAGGAATTACAAAATAACTCAAGTTTATTAGTTCCATTCGACTAACCCTAACTTCTTACGTATCAAAAACAACTCTTTAATAGTCTTACAATTTTTTATTTTTTGGACTACCGTTTTTTTGCCTTTTTTATACTGTTTTAATGTGTGTTCAATACAACCACCCAAGTCTTTCACCAAAATATTTAGTCATATAGATAAATATATTATATGGCTGACACGACTATCTCTGGTTTAAATAGTATTGCAGATAATCAAGTTATCGGTTCTCTTGTTGTACCTTCTTCTGTAGGAAACTCTACTTATAAATTAACTTTAAATCAAGTAAACAACTACATCCTACAAAACCTAGGCCTTATATGTGATGTATTAATTGTAGCAGGTGGTGGTGGAGCTAACTTTTCAATATGCGGTGGTGGTGGGGGGGGCGGCGTATTATATGTAGAGAATTATACTATAGCTTTAGGGCTTACTATTCCTGTTACAGTTGGCGCGGGTGGAAGAGCGGGATCTCAAGGGCTTGGCAGTGATTCAGCTTTGAATGGCGATAATTCAAAGTTTAATGATGTAATAGCTGTCGGCGGGGGTAGAGGCAGTATTACGTACGGAGCCTCTAATGGTGATGGTAGAGGTAGAGCAGGAGGTAGCGGAGGCGGAGGTGGTAGATCTAATGGTCCAGGTAATCACACACAACCGGGGGGTGGGTGTGTTCCCGGGCAAGGTTATCCGGGTGGAAGAGGCAGTAATACCGGAAATGCAGACAATTTTGGTTCAGGTGGAGGTGGCGGTGGTGCTGGCGGCCCTGGTTATAATGCCGGTCAAGTTTCTGAAACGAATGCAGGGGCATATGCCGGTCACGGAGGTCCTGGGGCAGTATGCTTAATAGATGGTAACGTATCTTGCTATGGTGGAGGTGGTGGTGGAGGTGCGAATACTGGTGCGGGCGGTGTAGGCGGGGAAGGCGGTGGTGGTAATGGTGCCGGCAATGGTTCAGTTAACGGTAGTCAAGGCACCGATGGCCTTGGTGGTGGTGGTGGAGCGGGAGGGTACCAAGCAAGTGGGGCTTCTGACTCAGGAGGTAGAGGAGGTAATGGTATTGTAATTGTTAGATATAAAGGTAATCAGGTTGCTACAGGAGGTCAATCTATATCAACCTATTCAATAAACGGTATAACCTACACAGTACATAAGTTTACTACGACAGGTAATTCAAATTTTGTAGTGGCTTAAGTCAAAATTAATCCCAACTCTCTTTTTTTGTACCGTAATATTCTCGGGCATAGCCATTATCTAATAAAAGCTGTCTAAGGCTTTTCCCATCTATAAGAACATCACCTAAAACTCTCCCCCCAAACTTATCCCACATTATAATTTGTATTTTTATTTCTTTTGCCTCAGAAATTTGTTGTTTAGTAAACTCCGATGCTTTTAATCCTAGTTCGTTTTCGCGTTGGCTTTTTGCCCTCCACCCCTTTTCAGGAGTATCAACACCCCACACTCTTACATATAATTTATTTCCAAGTTCTTTCGGTAAAAAATCTACATTTACTTCAACTGTATCACCGTCTAATACTCTTGTAACTTTCCAATCGTATAAATCTTGACTATAGACTAGAGAAGTAAGGCACAAAAATAATAATATTTTTTTCACAATTAACTGTTCTTTACACAGTTATTAACTCTTTTACCGCCCTTTAACTTAGTACCTTGCTTATGATAGCCCTTCCAACATTTTGGATCTAATCTACGCTCTTCGTTTTCGCTTCTTTTCTCTCTTGTCGTATGAGGACCTGATGTAGGCTTTGCTCCTTTTGGTATCATACCCGTCTGTTTCATATGGGTCATTA
>Ga0194134_10000494_pt1 | contig 60181 bp, 67 predicted proteins | sample TA2KigOff0mmetaG_FD_148602 | JGI IMG/M metagenome (GOLD analysis project Ga0194134, IMG submission 148602) | Freshwater microbial communities from Lake Tanganyika, Tanzania - TA2015056 Kigoma Offshore 0m | ecosystem: Environmental > Aquatic > Freshwater > Lake | place: Tanzania: Lake Tanganyika...
AGGGGGTGCTGGCGGATCCGCAGGTGCGGGTGTTCGCCGCGGGGGAGGAGGTGGCGTTCAACGACGACTGGGGCGTGCCGGCGGGCGCCGGGGCTTCGCCGGGCGCGGCCCTAGCGGCGGCGGCGGCGCGCGCGGGGGCCTTCCCGTTCCCGGCGGGTAGCGCCGACGCGGCGGTGCTGGTGACCCTGCCGGCGGGGGCGTACTCCGCGGTCGTCGAGGGCGCGGCGGGTGCGACGGGCACGGGCCTGGTCGAGGCGTACGAGGTGGGTGCGGAGGCGACGCGCCTCGTGAACCTCGCGACGCGCGGCTACGCGGACCGCGCGGAGCGGCAGTTGGTGGCGGGTTTCGTGGTCGAGGCGCCTCCGGGCGCGACGCGGCGGGTGCTGCTGCGCGTGCTGGGACCGAGCCTGGCGCGGCCGCCGTTCAACCTCGGGGGCGTCCTGGACGATCCGGAGCTGGAGTTGCGGGACGCGCGCGGCGCACTGCTGCTGCGCAACGACGACTGGACGGGGGATGCGGAGGGTGGGGCGAGTCCGGTAAACGATTTCCTGCCGCGGGTGGCGACGCTCGGGGAGCAGGCGTTGTTCGGGACCGGGCGGGCGCCGGGCAACCGCCGGGAGCCGGCGGTGCTGGTCGATCTGCCGGCGGGCGCGTACACCTTGATCGTTCGGCCGTTCGAGTTGCGTAGCGTGAACCCGCGCCTCGATCAGCCGGCCCTGCCCGGCGTAGGCATCGTGGAGGTCTACGAGATCGACTGAGGCGCGGGGTTTGGCCGGCTTGGTTTAGCCGGGTACGCCGTCCCGATCGGATCGCGGCTTGGTGTAGCCGGGGCATTTTGCCCCGATCGGGAAAACGAAAACCATTACTGCGTAGCTGTGTGCGTTGACGCGCCGGCGGACGGACGCATGTTTGCGCGTGCGTGTTCCCCGCTCCCCCGCCGTTCTCCTCGGGTCTAACCCGGGCCGCCCATCCGCCGGCCGAGAGCGCGGTGACGGCCGCCCTCGCGGCGCTGCGGCCGGAAACGACGTGCTGCCCCGGCACCCTGGCCCGCCGGCTGGGCACGACGCCCGCCGCCCTGCGTCCCGTGCTCGCGCGGCTCGCTGCCGCCGGCCGCGTGCGGATCACGCAAGGCGGCCGTCCGGCTGACCTGGCCACCCTCCGCGGTCCCTACCGCGTGGCGGCGGCGCGTCCGGAGGCCTGATCAACTCCGTGCCGCCGCCCGGCTTCCCCACCGGCTTCGCCCCTCGGCGAGTTTTGCGGCCCGCCAGCGCCGGACGCCACTCTCGCCTCGTCACCGCCCGCGAAACCCGCTCAGGCTCCTCCGTCCCCCCACCCCCGATGTTCACCGCCCCGTCCCGCGCCCTCCTCCGTTGGCTCCCCGGCCTGCTCCTCCTCGCCGCCACCGCTCCCGCCGCCACGCCGCCGAACCTCCTCGTCATCTACGCCGATGACCTCGGCTGGGGCGAACTTGGCTGCCAGGGCGGCAAGGACATCCCCACGCCGCACATCGACTCCATCGCCCGCGCCGGTATCCGTTTCACCAACGGCTACGTCGCCGCCACCTACTGCAGCCCCTCCCGCGCCGGCCTCCTCACCGGCCGCTACCCGACCCGCTTCGGCCACGAGTTCAACAGCGTCGCCAACGTCACCGGCCTCCGCCTCGACCAGCGCACCCTCGCCGACCGGCTGAAGGAGCTCGGCTACGCCAGCGCCACGGTCGGCAAATGGCACCTCGGCGGCGGGCCCGAGTACCGCCCCACCCGCCGCGGCTTCGACGAGTTCTACGGCACCCTCGCCAACACCCCCTTCTTCCAGCCCCGCAGCTTCGTCGACTCGCGGATCTCGGACGACACGCGCGCCGTCACCGACCCCGCCTTCTACTCAACCGACGCCTTCACCGACCGCGCGGTGGACTGGCTCGAGCGCAGCAAGGGCCGCCCGTGGTTCCTCTACCTGCCGTACAACGCGCAGCACGCGCCGCTCGAGGCGCCCGCGAAGTACCTCGCCCGCTTCCCGGGGATCACCGACCCGAAACGGAAGCTCTTCGCCGCGATGCTCTCGGCGATGGACGACGGCGTCGGCCGCGTGCTGGCCAAGGTCCGCGCGCTGGGCCAGGAGGAGAACACGCTCATCTTCTTCATCGCCGACAACGGCGGGCCCACCGCGAGCACGACCTCGTCCAACGGCCCGTTGCGCGGCTTCAAGATGACGACCTTCGAGGGCGGGCCGCGCGTGCCGTTCCTCGCGCAGTGGAAGGGCACCTGGCCCGCGGGCAAGGTCTACGACCTCCCCGTGATGAACCTCGACGTGCTCCCCACCATCCTCGCCGCGGCCGGCGGGCGCCTCGAGGCGGGCGCGGCGTTGGACGGCGTGGACCTCACGCCGTACGTCACGGGCCGGAAGCCGGGGCGGCCGCACGAGGTGCTCTACTGGCGCTACGGCCCGCAGTGGGCGGTCCGGCAGGGCGATTTCAAGCTGGTCGTCTCCCGCGGCGGCAGCGGGCGGCCCGAGCTCTACAACCTGGCGGAGGACATCGGCGAATCCCGGGACCTTGCCGTGGCGCAGCCCACGAAGGTGAGGGAGCTGCAGGCGCTCTGGGATAAATGGAGCGCCGCCCAGGCCCCCGCGAGCGCTCCCGACGCGCCCGCGACCAAGGCCGGCAAGAAGAAGGGCGCGAAGCAGAAGCAGCCCGCGAAGAACTGAGCCCGCCGCGGGGCCTTAGCGCATCGCCTCGCGCTTTTTCCGGTCGAGCTCCGCCTTGGCGAGAATCTCGGGTGCCACCTTCACGCCCGCCTGGGCCAGGGCCGCGTCCAGCAGCACCTCGCCCGGCAAGTAGCCGGTGACGCTGGCGGCGATCCGTCCCTCGCGGTCGATGATGAACTGCTGCGGGATGCCGCCGACGCCATAGAGCTTCGCGGAGGCGCGCTCGGCCCCGCGCTCCGCCGGGTCGTGCGAGAAGACGAAGTCCGGGTATTTCGCCCGGTTGGCGCGCACCCACCCCTCGAACTTGTCGCGGGTGTCGCTGGTGCAGGATGCCAGCACCACCACGCTCTGGTCCTTGTACTGCGCGGCGACCTTTTGCGTGTGCGGCATCGACACGAGGCACGGCCCGCACCAGGTCGCCCAGAAGTCGAGCACCACCACCTTGCCGCGGTAGTCGCTGAGCCGGACGGTTTTCCCGTCGAGGTCGCGGGTGGTGAAGTCGGGGGCGATCGCGCCCGGCTCCAGCATCCGGGCGCGCGGGGCGGCCGCGCGGGCGGCCCGTTCCGCGACGTAGGCCCGCAGTTCGGCGTCGGTGACGACGCGGCGGGGGCGGTCGGCCTCGGCCAGCGGGACGCCCGTGCGCAGGAGGAGGTTGCCGAGCGCCTCGCCGTAGTTCGGGCCGAAGCCGGAGGTCCAGCCGAGCAGGCGGCCGTCGGCGGAGACCGCGATCGTGGTGGGCACGGGGGTGATCACGCCGCCGAGCTGCATCGAGACCGCCCGCTCGTGGAAGGCGCGGGAGCGCGCGGTCTCCGCCTTCAGTTCCTCCGGTGACATCTGGTCGCGCGGCTTCGCGGCGGCGGGGAACTTGCCGAGCCCGTCGTGCGCCACGCGGAACGCAAGATCGGGGTTCCGCGCGAGCCAGGCCTGCAGCGCCTCGCTCGTCTGGTAGCCGCCGATCCCCAGGAAGTCGATCTTCCCGGTGTACGCGCGCGCGAGCGCGTTCCAGCGGGCGACGAACGGCTCGCCCGGCCCCGTGCCGGCGTTCCAGATCCCGAGAATCATCGGGCGTCCAGCCCGGAAGTCCGCGAAACGGGCGGGTTTGCCTTCGGCGGTGGCGAGCGTGAAGTCGGGCAGAATCTCGCCGCCCTTGAGCTTACCGAGGTCCGGTAGGAAGGGCGGCGGCGTAGCGGCGCCTTCCGCGGTGGGCGCGGGGGCGGCTGGAGCGGCGGGGCGCTCGGCGGCAATCAGCGGAGCCAGCGGGAGGAGCGCGAGGAGGAGGTGGCGGAGGGCTTTCATCGGGGAGGACTGGGAATTCAGAAGGGTAGGGCGAAGGAGCCCTCGAACGTGCGCCCGAAGGCCCAGCGCCCGTGCAGGCCGGCATTAAAGCCGTAAATGTTGTTGAAGAACGGCGGCTCGCGGTCGGCGAGGTTCGCGATGCCCGCGCCCACCCTCAGCCCCCGGCCGACGCGCCCCAGCAGCCCGCGCCTGAACTCGTAGGTCGCGCGCACGTCGACCAGGCTCATCGCCGGCGTCGCGTACGCCGTGGGCGTCACCCCCGCCGTGTTCGTCCGGAAACCGCTCAGCCGGCTGTGGTGCACCGCGGCCGTCCACGCGCCCCGGCTCCACTGCAGCGAGGCGGCCGAGTTCCAGCGCGGGCTCGCGGCCGTGTCCCCCACGTCGTTGACGGCCGGGGTGCCGACCGTGAGCTGGCGGGTCTGGCGGAGCGTCCGCGCGGCGTTGACCTGAAGCCGCCACCGGCCGAATCGTTCCCCCGGGATGCGATAATCGAGGCCGTGGTCGAGGCTCTCGTTCCGCACCACCCCGAAGTTCACGTACTGGGCGTACACCGTCTGAAGGGCGCCCGGCCAGCCGGCGGCAGTGTCCGCCGCGGTCGGCGCCTGCCGCGTGACGAAGCCCGGGAAGAGCGCCGGGTTGTTCAGGATCACCGTGGTCGAGAGCGACTGGATCGCGTCGCGCTGCTCCGTGCGGTAGTAGTTCAGCGAGAGCGTGAGCCCCGGTACGGCGGGCAACTCGGCGACGGCCCCGAGGAAGCGGGTGCGAGACGACTCGGCGGCAAGCCCGGGGTTGGGGCGGGTGATGACGGTGACCGGCGTCGGCGCGTTGCCGCGCAGCGGGTCGTTGAGGGTGGCCGGGGTCGTGGTGACGGGGCGGCGGTTCTCGGTGAGGGCGGGGGAGCGGAAGCCGCGGGACTGGCTGCCGCGCAGCAGCAGCGGGCGCCAGGGGGACCAGGTGAAGCCCACCTTGGGCGTGCGGCTGCGGTCGAGCCGGTCGAGCGTCTCGAGGCGCCCGGCGAGGTTGGCCTCGAGGCGTTCGACGACCGGCACGCGGTTGGCCCGGCCGGCGAGTGGCAGCTGGAGCTCGGCAAACGCGGCGCGGGTGACGCGTGCGTCGGCGTAGGCGGTGACCGTGGTCACGGCGGGAAATCCGGTCTGGGTCGTGGCGACGTTGGTGTTGGTGTCGCGGTCGTGCGCGAAGCCGAAGGACATCCGGGCCGGGCCGCCGGGGAGGCGGGCCAAGTCGCCGTTGGCGGAGAAGTCGAAGCTCTCGAGGCCGCTGCGGCCGTCGGCGGCGGGGTGGATGGCGGTCTGCTCCAGCAGCGCGCGCTGGCTCGGGGCGCCGGGGGCGCGCTCGTCGATAAACGGGTTGAAGCGCTGGGCCGGGTCGGCGGCGTTGGCGAGGGCGGCGAAGGCCGTCGCGTTGAACGAGCGGCCGCGCGAGGTGTAGTCCTGCCGCTGCCAGCGGTAACCGGCGTCCCAGCGCCAGGTGGTGAACGCGCGGCCGCGCAGGCCGGCCGTGGCGGTCGTGGCGTCAGTGCGGGTGCGCTGCCGGACCTGGCCCCATTGCGGCAGGAGCATCCCCAAGGTGATGTTCTCGCCGAAGGGGTTGTTGGCCGCGGCGACCGCGACGCCGGCGACGTAGGCCGGCAGGGTCTGCGCGAATCCCTCGGCGCGGGAGTGGCTCGCGGTCGCGTAAAGCTCCAGCCCGCCGCCGAACTCCCAGGTGCCCGTGCCGGTGACGCCCCGGCGTGCCGCGGCGGAGACCAGCTGCGTCCATTCCGCGGGGTTGGTGATGCGCTGGCCCTGGGCGACGATCGCGGTGCCGGGCTGCCCGGGATCGTTGCTGGTGCGGCGCTCGAAGGCCGCGGGCGGCGGGGTGCTCGTGGCGCCCGCCGGGGCGAGCACCACGCGCACGCCGGGGAGGGAAGTGAATCCCGTCGCGGCGGTGGCCTGCACGGAGGCGGGGTAGCCCCACTGGATCCGCTGGTCGGTGCCGTAAACGGGCGCGCCCGTGGTCGGGTTGTAGCCCTGCAGGCGGTCGCGGTGGTCCATCCGGCGCGAGAACGCGCGCTGGGAGGCGAGCAGCGGCGCCCGATCGTAATGGTCGAACGCGAGCGTGCCGCCCAAGCGGCCACCCATCCCAGCGAAGCCCGCCGTGACGGTGGCCTGCCGCTCCCGCGCGCCCCCGTGCTCGCGGAACTTCACCGCGCCGCTCACCTCGGTGCCAACCCACGCCTTCTTCAGCACCAGGTTGATGACGCCCGCCACCGCGTCCGCGCCGTATACCGCCGACGCGCCATCGGTGATCACCTCGACGCGCTCGATCAGCCCGAGCGGGATCGTGTTCAGGTCGACGAAGCCCTGCCCGGTGGTCGACCCGCGGTTGCGCTCAGCGGCCTGCGCAACGCGGCGGCCGTCCACCAGCACCAGCGTCGAGCCGGAGCCGAGGCCGCGCAGGCTGACGCCGGAAACGCCCGTCTGGACGGGCGCATTGGTGGCGAGGAAGGGGCTGGCCCCGAGTGAGGGCACGAGGGGCAGGCCGCTCTCCGTGCGCTGGCCGGCGGCGAGATTGAGGTCGTCGGGCGCGCTGTTGCGGCCGGCACCGACCCCGCCGTAGGTCTGCGGCAGCGAGCGCAGGAAGTCGGCGACGTTCATCGCGCCCGTGGCGCGGATGTCCTCGGCCTGGTACACCGAGACCGGCGAGGGGCCATCGACCTCCGTGCGGCGGATCCGCGAGCCGAGCACGGAGAACGCCTCCAGCTGGGTGGCACCGGGCGCGGGCGTGGCGGGCGACGCGGCGGTGGCACCGACTGCCAGCAGCGGCAGGAGGAAGGCGGGGCGAAAGGCGGGGCGGCGCATGGAGAAGGTGCTCGGGCATCGCGCCCAAGGGGGCGAGAACAAAACGGTCCCGCGCTGCCGGCTTGCCCCGCTCGCGCGGGGCGGGGAGAACCCGGGCGATGAACGCCCGCCCCCGCCTCGTCGTCCTGGACGGCCATACCCTCAACCCCGGCGACCTCTCCTGGGCCGCCCTCGAGGCCCTCGGCGACTGCACCATTTACGCCCACACCCCGCCCGCGGACGTCATCGCCCGGGCGGCCGGGGCGGCGGTGGTGCTGACCAACAAGACCCCGCTGCCCGCGGCGGCCTTCGCCGCGCTGCCGGACCTCCGCTACGTGGGCCTGCTCGCGACGGGCTACAACGTCGTCGACGTCGCCGCGGCCCGCGCCCGCGGGATCCCGGTGGCGAACGTCCCGCTCTACGGCACGGCGTCGGTCGCGCAGCACACGTTCGCGCTGCTGCTGGAGTTGACCCAGCACGTCGGCCGGCACACGGCGGGCGTGCGGGCTGGCCGCTGGGCGGCGAGCCGCGATTTCTGCTACTGGGAGACCCCGCTGCTGGAGCTGGCGAGCCTCACTTTCGGCGTGGTCGGCGCCGGGCGGATCGGCTCGGCCGTGGCGCGAATCGCGGAGGCGTTCGGGATGCGGGTGCTGACGGCGCGGCGGGCCGGCGGCCGGGCGGAGCTGGAAGGCGTGCTGCGCGCGGCGGACGTCGTGAGCCTGCACTGTCCGCTCACCGGGGACACGCGGCACCTGATCAACGCGACGACGCTCGGGTGGATGAAGCCGGGGGCTTTTTTGCTCAACACGTCGCGGGGGCCGTTGATCGACGAGGCGGCGCTGGCGGCGGCGCTGCAGGCGGGGCGGATCGCGGGGGCGGGCCTGGATGTGCTGTCCGTTGAGCCGCCGCCGGCGGATCACCCGCTGTTCACGGCGCCGAACTGCCTGATCACGCCGCACCACGCGTGGGCGACCCGGGCGGCGCGCGGCCGGCTGATGGCGACGGCGGTCGCGAACGTGGCCGCCTTCCTTGCCGGCCGCCCGGAAAACGTGGTGAATTAAGGGGTGGGGCGCGGGCGGGTGCCGTAGGGGCCCGCTCGAGGTAGCCGGGGCATCCTGCCCCTTTAAATGGAGTGGGAACCCCTTCAGCGCCGCGCTCCCGCAGGCGAAGGAAATGCGGATGGCCCAGCCCACTTCGGAGGTGCTTTCGTTGGCGTGGACCGGGGCAGGATGCCCCGGCTACAACGAGCCCCCAGACCACAGCGAAAGCCGATTACAACGGGCTCCGCCCTCCGCGGCCTCGCCGCCCGCGCAACGGCATTGCCTCGCGTTGGGCGCGCGGCCACGGTGCCGCCGCCGTACCCTGCTATGCGCGCCCCGCTCCTCGCCTGCCTCACCTTCCTGGCCGCCGTGACCGCCCCCGCCACCCCCGCCAAACTCCGCGTCCTCATCATCGACGGGCAAAACAACCACACGGTCTGGCCCAAATCGACCGCGATGATGAAGGCCTACCTCGAGCAAAGCGGCCGCTTCGAGGTCGCCGTCGCCCGCACCCGCTTCACTTGGAAGGGCGACAAATGGCTCGGCCAGTACCCCGCCCCCGGCGGCGGCCCGGTCCAGGATCTCAAGGAACCCCAGGCCGATCCCGACTTCGCCCCCGATTTCTCCCGCCACGACGTCGTCATCTCCAACTTTGGCTGGAAGGCCGCCGACTGGCCCGCCGCGACCCGCCAGGCGCTCGAGGACTTCGTCGCCCGCGGCGGCGGATTCGTCTCGGTCCACGCCGCCAACAACTCCTTCCCCAACTGGCCAGCCTACAACCGGATGATCGGCCTCGGCGGCTGGGGCGGGCGCAACGAGAAGGATGGCCCCTACGTGTATTACGACGACCAAGGCAAGCTGGTCCGCGACCCGCGGCCCGGCCCCGGTGGCGCCCACGGCCCGCAACACGAGTTCGTCCTCGAGGCCCGCGTGCCCGACCACCCGATCCTCCGCGGCCTCCCGCGCCGCTGGCGCCACACGCAGGACGAGTGCTACGACCGCCTGCGCGGCCCCGCCGAGGGGATGACGGTCCTCGCCACCGCCTTCTCTGCCCCCGAATTCAAGGGTACCGGCCGCCACGAGCCCGCCCTGATGGTGATCGAGTTCGGCCGCGGCCGCGTCTTCCACACCATCCTCGGCCACGAGGACTACTCCTTCGAGGGCGTCGGCTTCATCACTACGCTCCTTCGCGGCACCGAGTGGGCCGCCACCGGCGTGGTGACGCTCGGGGTCCCACCCGACTTCCCCACCGAGACGCAGGCGACACGCCGGCCCTTCGCCGGCCCGGCCGCCCGCTGAGCCCGCCCCGCCCGCGGACGCAGGCGCCGGCCAACTGGCTCCGCGAGAGCGTGGCTTCTTCCGCCACCCCCACAGCCCTTGGGGGCGGGGCACCTTCGCCGGCCAGAAAGGTCGCATCCACCACGACCTGCCCAAGGGTACCAATCTGGCGAAAGTCTTATATCAGCCGCTCAGCGCCTATCACGAGATCTTCAACGAGCGTCCCGGGAAAATCCTTGATGGGAAACTTGCTGCGCAAGTTTTTAGCGAACTCCTGATATCACCATTTCTTCGAATTGAGCCTTAAATGTACCTTCCCTTAGGTTTACTTTTGGGGCACCGGTGTCGGTTTAGCATTATTGGCGGCGTTTGGGCCTGGATCTTTGGGCGTGGTAGGAAATGAAGCTACCGGTGCATTGCCGGTTGGCTTTCCCGATCCAGCGGAGGAGCCACCTTTTACTGCCTCCGCCGCGGGGCCGGGCGGCTTAGACGGTCCAGCGAAACGCTTGCGCGCCGTGTCCATAGCGAGAGATTTCTGCTCTCCGTTCATGTCTCGCTCAATGATGGAGAGGTTTCGCAGGGCCGCGGCATTTCCTTTGACTCCCGCAAGATTAAACCAAACGTGCGCTTCGACGATATCTTTAGGCACGCCATCCCCCGCGGCATATTTCGCCCCGAGGTTATTTTGAGCCGGCCCGTATTCCTTCTCCGCGGACATCCGAATCCATCGGACCGCCTCCGCGCTGTCTTTTGGAACCCCCTGCCCCGTTTCGTAAAGTAAACCCAGATTGAACTGGGCGACTTCATTACCCTGCAAGGCAGCTTTGCCGTACCACTTTGCGGCCTCAAAGAAATTCTGCGGGGTTCCATGACCGGCTTGGTTAAGTAATCCCAAGTTTAGTTGGCCGACGGCGTTACCCACCTCAGCTGCCTTTCGGAACCAGCTGGCTGCTTCGGCCAGGTTTTTCTCCACCCCGGCACCGGTGGCATACATGAATCCAAGGTTACTTTGGGCGGCGACGTTGCCCTGCTCGGCGGCTTTGCGAAACCACTTCATCGCCTCCGTATCGCTCTTCGGAACCCCCTCACCGGAGGCGAACTTTTCCCCCAGCAATTGCTGAGCGTTGGGGTGCTCCTGGTTAGCCGCCTTTTGCAACCAGGCTGCCGTTTCAATTGGATCTTTGGGGGTTCCTTCGCCCTTTCCGCAAAGAAGTGCGAGTTCGTACTGAGCCTCAGGGTGTCCCTGTTCGGCTGCTTTTCTAAACCAAATGACCGAATCGGCAGCATTTTTCGATACCGGGCTGTTAAATAGCACCCCGAGGGTGTATTGACTGGTAACATCCGCTTGTTCGGCGGCTTTACGTAGCCAGCGGGTTGCCTGTGATATGTCTTTTGCGATCCCGGTCCCGTTGAGAAGCATCAATCCAAGGTTTCGTTGGGCGCCGGCGTTGTCTTGCTCAGCTGATTTTCGAAACCAAAAAGCTGCTTCAGCGCTGCTTTTTGCGGCCCCGGTTCCAGTTGCGTAATACGTTCCTGCCTTAAGCTGTCCTCCGGGGTGGCCCCTTTCTGCCGCCATCTTGAACCACCGGAAGGACTCCGTCGGGTCCTTGCTTGGGCCGGACTCAAATAAAAGGCCCAAGCTGTACTGGGCTGCGATGTTGTTTTGTTCCGTTGCTTGTTGGTACCATTGCGCCGCTTGAACCTCAGCCGGGTTCTGCGCATCGGTACTGGAACGGATCAAGCCGAGTTTCACCCGGGCTACAGCATCTCCCGTTTCGGCCCGTTTAATCAACGCTGTCGCGGGTTCGCGTTCGCCCTGGCCGCGGCTGTCCGCAGCAAGCACGCCCACGACCAAGCAGAAGATGAGTGTTTTTGGGTATAGGCTTGGCGACATTTTCATCGGAACAATGGCATGAAAACACGTTGCTTTAATCCGATTCAGTGCCCCTGAGGCATGCGGGAGATGCAGTGCAATGACTACGAAAGGCGGTCCGGGGAAGGAACTTCACATGCTAGCGTAGCTTTCGATCGAATCTCTATCCTGGCACAGCCGGAGAACGACCCGCTGAACGTCCTCCAATCTCAGTTGGCACATGCCGGCCGCCGAAGGGTCCACGGTGATCGCATAGCCTGACCACCCCCCGGGATTCCCGATGTACCTGGAGGCGTAGTCGGCGACATGGATGAGTGACGACAGCTTAGGGCCGTTGCCGGGTTCATGGTGAAAGCGGATTCCATCACAGATCTCATCAGGCAGTTTCCATTCCTTCGCCAGGCGGCCGCCCAGAACCGCGTGGTCCACCGAGCAGAATTGTCTTTCGATCGAGTTCCAATTCGCGCCCGTGGCGAGGGCGGCGGTTTTCACCTCCTCTAGGCGCTCGGCTAATTCGCTACTTATGGCGACCTTCCCGATGTCATGCATCATCCCTCCAATAAAAGCCAAGGACGGGTCGAAGGAGGCTTTTCCGGTGTCGGCAAGTAGTTCGGCGAGGCGCTGAGCGATTAATCCTACGATAACCGAGTGCAGCCATAGTTCGCGCCGCCCGATGCCATAACCTTTGTGTTCGTCCGCTAAAAGTCTACCGACGCTGAGCGCCGAAACCAGTCTCAGAATTGCGGTGTAGCCCATCTCCAGCACTGCTGCCGAAAGTATCTCCATAATCTCGCTTTCGGAGCGCTGGCGCTGGACGCGGTTCCCCTGCGCATCCACCTCGACCTCTTCGTTGGTCTCGAGTTTGCGCACTAGCTGGGCTGAAAGCTGCGAATCAGAGAAGAGGGCCTGAACCACCTGCTCGTTCTCTTGAGTCGGATTGCGCAGCATGAGCATCAGGCGGCAGACGACCTCTAGAGAGGTCGGCAGCTGGCCCATCTGGCGCAAAATGCGGTTGATGATTTCGTCAGTGTTGGGCGAGCTCATGGGCAAGGTTCCGGTCCAGAGATCTTAATTTCAGCAGTCGGATTTTACTCTCGCAGGTTGGCGGCGAAAAGAAGTCGCGCGCAGGGAGGGGAAAGGGGGTTGCGATGCGGCCCTAGAACTCCTTCTGGGGACGACCCGGTTCGGTGACTATGATTCTGCCGGTGTAATTACGGACGACAACATGACGAATTCCGTGCCCGCCCAATTCTTCGTTCGCCACGCCGAGTCCGGCAGCTTTCAAGGAGTCGCGAAGCTTAGTGGCGGTGAGTTTGCCTTGATTCAGATCACTTGAGGGTGGGGCGCTTGGGTTCGGGGACATCACCCTTATTTCGCTCGCCCCGATCAGTGTGACCTTAAATCGCTTCAAAGCTTCGTTCCAGGCCGCCCCTGCGTAGTTGCGCGAAAGTTTTTGAAATGCATCAAGCAGAGCTGGAACCGCCGTATCGCTGAACGCGTAAGGGTACTTGCCCGCGTAGGTGGAATTTACGCTCGAGGACGGAGCCACGATGTGGGCGACTCCGCTTGCGCGGACTTGGGGATCGTGGACCACTAGGCAGACCCCGAAGCCGAGATCCCCAACGGAAAATTCGACCTCTTCGCTGTCCGAAACCCTGCCCGAGGCTCCGGCGACTGGGACGGTATTGGCGTTGCTCATGTTTGCGGAGGGAGGGTTAGCGCACTTGGCCTGCGTAGCAACCGGTAAAGGATCAATCGCTGGTCAATGCACCAACAATCTTTGAGTGGAGCAAAACTTGCCTCGCCGCCCACGGGAATCATAAACAATTCAAATATAGCGCGTTACAAATCTGGCATCCTAGATGCTTTGGGGAGGTATGACGATCGGGGTTTACCAAAGCGCGGCAGCGCTTACTGCGCTTGAGCGTTGGCAGCTGGCTTCGTCGCACAACATTTCCGCCAGTCAGGTTCCTGGTTTCAAGCGGCACTTGGCTCAAGTGCAGTCTGAAGCGAATGGAGAGGTTCGTGCGGGGGACCTTCGCTCCGGCGAAAGCATCGAGGGCACCTTTCCTTCCGCGAATGTCCGTTTGGATTTTGCACCCGGCGAGATGGTTCAGACCCGCCGCGAACTTGATGTCGCGATCTCAGGTGAAGGCTTCCTGAGCGTGCGTCTACCTGATGGTCGCGAAGGCTTCACTCGTGGCGGCTCACTTTCTCTCCGGTCCGACCGCACCCTTGTCACGGCGGAGGGTTTTCCGGTGCTCGGACTCGGTCGGGGAGGAGTGACGATTCCCGCTGGCGGGCCCGTGACCATCAATTCCTCCGGCGAGATCAGTGTGGCGGGACAGGTTTTTGAAACCCTTGCGGTAAGTCGCTTCGAAAATGTCCGCAATTTGGAGCCTCTTGGCGGTGGTGTTTTCGTTCCGGCCTCCAATGAAACGCCGATCGCGACCGACGAGGGTAAGGTGATGCAGGGCTACGTAGAGGGAAGCAATGTTTCGCCGATGCGGGAGATGATCGACTTGGTCACCATTGCCCGCGCCTACGAGGCTAATCAGAAGATCATCTCAACTCGCGATCAGATGCTACAGCGCGCGCTCGATACACTTGGTTAAAACGACGGCGCACACCAACGACACCCAGAGCCATGAATCTCTCCCTCTATTCCGCTGCGACGGGTATGGAAGCCCAACAACTGAACTTAAACACCATCGCCAACAATCTGGCGAACGTGAGTTCGCGTGGCTTCAAGCGCAGTAAAATCGAGTTTCAGGATATGCTTTACCAGAAGCCTCGGGCGACGGGTGCCCAGAATGGGGGCGGTAATCAACTTCCGACCGGCATTGAGGTTGGCAACGGCACCCGTGTCGTCGCTACCTCCAAGGTCTTCTCGCAGGGGCAACTCACGGCCACGGGGGAGAAATTCGACCTCGGCATCCAGGGTGAGGGTTTTTTCGAGATTCAGCGGCCGGATGGGACGCTGGCTTACACGCGTGATGCTTCCCTCAAGGTTAATGCCACGGGTCAGGTTGTGACCAGTGACGGATTGCCGGTGCTCAGCGGGTTCCAGACCATCCCGCCTGGAACCACATCAGTGACCATAGCCGAGAACGGCGAGGTTACCCTCGGTAGTTCCGGGGGTCAGCAGACATTTCGGCTAACGCTTACGCGCTTCGCCAATCCGTCCGGACTCGAGAGCCTTGGCTCGAACCTTTTCCGCGAGACTACCGCCAGCGGGACGCCTGAAGCCGGGGCGCCTAATGAGCAGGGGTTCGGTTCCATCCAGCAGGGGTACGTAGAGACGTCGAACGTTAACATCGTGGAGGAGATGGTAAATATGATTCTCGCCCAGCGGGCCTACGAGTTGAACAGCAAGGCGATTCAATCGTCGGATGAAATGCTCAGAAACGTGAATGACCTGAAGCGTTGATATGAGAGCCACGGTCTCACTTCTCGCGTGTTTGGTTATTCTGCCGGCCGCTACCACGGCGCAGGATGACGCCACGCCTTGGCTTTCGGAGATCGCGACTCGGGTCCGAACGCATTTCGGGCTCGAGGGTGATTTGGTGCTATCCGCGGTTGGAGGTGGAGGCGTGGGCCTGAAGCCCGACTCGAAGGTGGCGATTTTAGAGTATCCGGCTGCAATTTCGCCGCAGTTCCCCCTTCGGCTGCGATGGGAAAATGGCCCGCCCGGCAGACAGGATTGGTCGATTGTGGTACGGGCCAATCTGTGGCGTTCGGGCTGGAAGTTGCGGCAGCCGCTTCAGCGGGGTGATTTGCTCGATCCGGGGCTGCTCGAGGAGGTTCGTTTCGACGCGCTGCGCGACCGGGAGGCGGTGACGGATTTACCGTCAGGCGATCAGATATTTTCGCGATCGGTTCAGAAAGACCGACTTCTGACTTGGAAAGATTTGGCTCCGAGACCGGACGTGCGCCGGGGGCAGATGGTCGAAGTTGTGGCCCTGAGTGGCTCGGTGTCGGTATCTCTCAAGGGTATGGCGATGCAGGATGGGATCAGGGCCGAAACCATCCGGGTGCGTAATCTCCAATCCAACCGTGAGTTTTCGGCCCAGGTAACCGGCCCCAGTCGGGCGGTAATTCGGCTCTGATTATGAAGCCTTTGCTCAAACTGGCACCGGTGATTTTAGCGGCCACCCTTTCGGGTAAGTCCCTTTGGCTGGCTCCCGGATCCCGTGAGGCCCCGCTCACCTCAGACCTGAAAGCGACGCGCGTCGGCGACATCGTGACCATCGTGATCAACGAGGCGACCCTGCTGTCTTCATCCTCCAACAAGTCCACTTCTTCATCCAGCGGCAGCGAAGGAGCGGTGTCACAATTCTTGTTTCCCAGCGCAGTTAGCCGGTTCGGAACTTTTCGTGGCGAATTGCCCGGCGTGGGATTCAATGGGAATTCGGATTATGCCGGCGGGGGAAAGGTTAACAACTCCCAGGTTGTAACCGGGCGAGCCGCCGTGTTGGTCGCGGATGTTCTGCCAAATGGAAATCTCGTGATCGAGGGCGTGCGTCGGGTAAGTTTCTCTGGCGAAACCCAGCACGTAGTGCTGCGCGGCGTGATCCGTCCTGCGGATGTCTCAACTTCGAACACCATTCTTTCCACCAACATCGCGGACGCGCGACTTGAGTTCTTGAGCGAGGGGGAGCTTTCCAGCGCCCAAAAACGCGGCTGGCTTAGCAAATTATACGAGGTCTTGCGGCCGTTCTGAAGGCTATTATGCGCGTTCGTCTTTGCCTTATGTTTTGTTGTCTGTCATCCGTCCTCCAAGCGACGCGGGTGAAGGATATGACTTTTGTCAGTGGCGGTCGCCCCAATCAGCTCACCGGTTATGGAATCGTCGTCGGCCTTGCCGGTGATGGCGACTCCAACGCCGTGACGACGCTGCGCTCCGTCGCTAACATATTGCAGCGTAACGGACTCACCGTTGATCCGACCCAGATCAAGGCGAAGAATTCCGCAGCCGTGATGGTGACGGCCGATATTCCTCCGTTTCTGAAGCCGGGCGCTCGGATCGACGTGACCGTCGCCTCTCTGGGTGATGCCAAGAGCCTTCAGGGTGGTGTTTTGCTCCAAGTGCCCCTGCTTGGGGCGGACGGAAGGGTCTACGCCGTAGCGCAGGGCGGTTTGGCTGTGGGCGGTTTCATAGGAGGAGCATCTGGCCCCGGGGGGGCAACCGTGCAAAAGAATCATCCCACGGTCGGCGTGATCAGCGGAGGGGCGATTGTCGAGCGGGAGATTCCCACCGAGACGATCCGGGAGGGCACGATTTCCTTTGAATTGATCAATCCCGACTTCACGTCGGCCAGCCGCCTGGCTGACGCCATTAACGCGGTTTTCCCGGATACAGCGATGGCAAGCGATGCTGCGTCGGTCTCCGTGGTGGTGCCGCCGGCCTACTCGGGGCGAGAGGTGACTTTCCTCGCGGATGTTGGCGGACTCGAGGTTAGGCCCGACTCGATCGCTCGTGTCGTTATTAACGAACGCACTGGAACGATCGTGGCGACCAGCGCGGTGCGGGTTTCGCAGGTAGCTATCAGTCACGGGGCTCTGACGGTTTCTATTTCCTCCAATCTTAATGTTTCCCAACCTGGTCCGTTGGCCGGAGGGCAAACTGCGGTTACTCCCGCCACGCAGACTCGAGTGACCGAGGTCAAGGGCAGGTTCTCTGTTGTGGATGAGGTGCCGACGATCGACCGGCTGGCCGGTGCATTGAACTCGCTGGGAGTAACTACGCGTGAAATGATGGCGATAATGCAGGCGTTGAAATCCGCAGGGGCCCTGCAGGCGGAACTGGTGATCGAATAACCATGAGCGTTGGTCCGATCAAATCCAGCGAGTTAGCCGTGGTTTCACCGTTTCCGGCTCAAACCGGCATAACGAGCGGGGCTGGCCCCGGTTCGGTTTCCCCGGAAGACCCGGCAAAGATTTCTTCCCTTTTCGGCCATTTGCTCATGCGCCAGATGTTTGACCCGGTTCTTGAGCCGGTGGTGAAAGGGCTGCAGGGGTCTAGTTCGGGAGGCGGGGCCATGTACGGGCACCTCATCAAGGACGCCTTGGCCACGGCAGTGACTCAAGGTAGTGCCAGCGGACTCACCGCTGGCATCGAGCGCCAATTCTACCCCGCGGCTCCCGCTCAGGTACCGCCGGAGAACCAGGAGAAATTTTAATCATGGAATCATCTGAAGTCGTGGAATTGCTTCGCGATGAAATCGCGAGTTACGGAATCCTCCTCGGCCTGTTCGAGGAGCAGCAAAACCACCTGTTTTCCCGGAACGTCGACAAGGTTCTCCAGACGGCGGCGGTGATCGAGTTGCGGGTCGCCGAGGCCGCCCAATGCCGGGACGCTCGCGAGCGCTGGCTCTCCTCCTTCGCTCGCTCCAAAGGTGAACACGCCGGCAGTTCCTTGCGGAAGCTGGTGGAGTTTTTCCCTATCGAGGAACGGCCCATGCTCGGGGCCTTTATCGATGAGATCAACCGCCTGATCCATCAGGTTCGGCGCCGCGCTCGACAGAACCACTCCTTCATGGGAAAAATGCTGGAAGTACATCGCGAATTGGTCCTCCGACTCGCTCCGGGCGCCGCCGTCACCACCTACGCAGCCACCGGGCAGCTCTCTGCGGATGGACTTCGGGCGTCTTCCCTGCAGCAGGTAGGCTAGCACCCCCTCACTATGTCTGGCAGCGGTGGATTATATGATGTGCTTCGCATGGGAATCTCTTCCCTGCGCGCGCAGTCCAAGGCCTTGGAGACGGTCAGCCGCAACATGGCTAACGTCAATAACACCGCCTATTCACGCCAACGCGTCGTCTTCGGCGACCCGTCGTTCACGGGTGGCCCGTCGATTGGCGTGGAGGTGACGGAGATTCGACAGATACGAGATGTGCTTCTCGACCGCCAGGTGACCCGTGAAAAGTCCGTTTCCTCGGCGCTGGCGGCGGAGACATCCGCGTACGAGCGGGGCGAGGCGGCTCTTGGGGAGTCGGTGGCGCCCGTCATCGACGCGACGGGGGCGAGGACGGTGGGCGGAAGCAGCATTGCGGATGCGATCGCCGTGTTTTTCGGGGCCGCGCGACAGTTGGCGGCCAACCCCACCAATCCCGCCCAAAAGCAGATGTTGTTTCAGGCTGGAAACACCATGGCGGACCGATTCAGGTTTTGCCGCGCCGGTTTGGACCAGGTGGGGATGGACCTAAGGGAGGCGGTGAAGAACGGTGTCGATGAGGCGAATCTTCTTCTTGGGGCGCTTCGTGAAATAAACGGGCTCATCGCCTCCGAGGAATCTACGACAGGATTTAAGGCCCTAGCGCTGCGGGATCAGAGGCAAGCCCGGTTGGAGGATCTGGCCCAACTTTGCGACTTTCAGACCACGATCCCCGCTGGTGCGCCGAACCAGATTGAGCTGTCAGTTAGGACGGCTGCGGGCGCCTCCGTCACGATGCTTTCGGGCTCGAGTCCTCCCATCAAACTCAGTTTCGACGGAGACTCCGTCCGTTTCGTCGAGGGTAATGAGCCTCTGGCCTTTAAGGGAGGTTCGATCCGTGGGAATCTTGCCGCACGGGACGGGGCATTGAAAACCCTTTCCTCGGATCTGGATAAACTCGCGGGGCAGCTGATTTCAGCGGTGAACAACGCCTACAATCCCCAAGGTTTGCCGGGGCAGAATTTTTTCGCCCCGACAGCTGGCACGGCATTGACCATCCGGCTGGCCGATGGACTGACGGCTGCAGGGCTTCGGGCGTCGCTTCCCGGGGGAGCCGCTGGCGACGCATCCGCAGCGGTGGCGATTTCACTGCTCGACGCCAAGGCATTCGCTGGAAGCCAAGGGGATCAGATTGATGGGACTTTTGGACAGAGTTATTCCGGTGCCGTCGCTCGCTTCAGCTATGCGCTTTCTCAATCCCGGATGTCCAGCGAGAATCAGGAGAGTGTTTTTTCGGCGATTAGCGCGCAGCGGGATAGCGTGAGCGGCGTGTCCCTGGATGAAGAGGCGGCGGAGCTGATGAAGTTTCAGCGCGCTTACCAAGCTGCGGCCAGGGTGGTCACGATCATTGACGAGATGCTGGACATTGTCGTCAGCCGGTTGGGTACAGGCTGAATTCCCCTAAACCGATGCTCCGCATATCCAACAATTTTGCTTCCGCCACCGCGATCGCCAATCTTCGCCGGATCAGCGACCAGCAGGCTAAGCTTCAGCAAAACGTGGCTTCGGGCCGAAGGCTCCTCAAGCCGAGCGATGACCCGGCGGCCACCAGCCGCGTGCTTACTCACAAGATGGAGCAGGAGCGCGTGTCCAATTACCGCGCGGCGGCTTCCATTGCCCAATCGGCCTCCGAGGCCTCGCTGGCCGCCTTGAAGCAGCTGCAAAGGATTTCCGGTCGAATGGGGGAGCTAAGTTCCCTGGCAGCGGGTGTTGATCCGCAGAGCATGCGGGCGTACGGCGCCGAAGTCGCTCAGCTCCTCGAGCAGGCAACCAACGTCGCCAATACGCGGTTCGGGCCAGACTATATCTTTGCCGGGACCGCGGTGGATGCAGCGCCCTACACGGCGGTTCGGGACGCTGACGGGTCAATCTCCAGCGTCGCCTACAGAGGGAACAACACCGACCCCTTGGTGCCCATCGGAGACGGTCGGGCAATCTCGCCATCAGCCGGTGCCGCCACAACAAATCCGGCAATCGCGGAGTTCATCAACAGAATGGTCGCGCTCCGGGAGGCGATGAAAACCGCAAACAGTTCCGGCGTCAAAGCCATCAATGCCCAGATGGCAGCAGATGAGGATAAGTTCATCAGCGCGATCGGCACGGTTGCGGCCGTACAGGCGCGGATCGAATCCAGCGAGACTCAACTCGAAGCCAGATCCAACGCCCTTGGTGAGTTGATTGCTCGCGATACCGATGCGGACTTGGCGACCACTATGGTGCAGTTGAACCAGGCTCAAACCGCCTATCAGGCCGCGCTCAGTTCGACGGCCAACATCTTCAAGAGCTCCCTTCTCGATTACCTTAAATAGTCCTAACCCAGATCACCATGCTAATGCCCACCGACCAAATCTGCCACTCCCTGAAGGGCACCGCTGGCTCCGGCCAGTTGGAGTTGCCTATCTCCCTGACGTTTCCCCACGGGCTGGTGGGGTTGCCGAAGGCAACCCTCGCCACCCTGCAGCGGATTCCTGGCGAGGAGCCTTTTATGTGGCTGAGCTTTGAAAATCCGGAGTCCCGGCTCAATTTCCTTGTGATCGAGCCGAACGGCATCGTCGCGAATTACAATCTGGAGCTTTTCGATCAGGACGCCGACGAGCTGGGGATCCAAGGGACGGAGGACGCTTTTGTGCTTAATGTGGTGACCATGCGGGACACCGTTCCCGCCACGGCCAGCGTCAGTCTGACTGGCCCCATTATCGTGAATCGCGGCACGTTGCGCGCCAAACAGGTCATCATATCAAATTACATGGATTACCGCGCCCCGTACATCCTGGGAGAGGGTTGAAGCCATGCTCGTACTATCCCGTAGGGTCAACGAGTGCGTGGTTATAGGGGGCAACATCGAGGTCCTCATCTCGCGGATCGAGGGTGATCTCGTTAAGCTCGGCATCGCTGCGCCGCGTGAGATCTCCATCGTGCGCAAGGAGGTCTTGAACGAGCTGGAACGCAGCAACCGCGGCGCGGGCCTCGCGGCCAAGCCGAAGCTCAGCCTGCCCAAGATCAATCTGCCTCCCGCGGTGGCGGCGTCGGTGCCCCCGCCTTCCGCGCCCGGTCAGAATTGAGCCAGGTCTGGGTTCCGGCGGTCGGAACGTCACGGAGTCCGGACCGGGAGTTCCAACACCAGCGGATCGATCCACGGCTTTTCGAAGCCGGAAACCACTCGTCCGCCCGCCTGCCGGACCACCCCGGCGATAAACGCAAGGTCGAGGTCGCTCGGCACGGCGGGGCTTGGCTTCGCCGCCGCCCGCGTGCCGCGTGAAGCGGTGCGGGTCAGCTGCAGGCGAAGCGTGCCGTGGCTACGTCGGTCGGAACGGCCACGCCCCAGCAGCTGCGCGCTCACCCGAAGACTGATCCTGCTTTCGCGTCCGAGGAGAAAGTTCCTCGCCGCCAGGGTAACCACCTGCATCCAATGCCAGCTTTCGCCGGTTACCCGGGGACCGGACGAGCCGCGGTACGAGACCCTCCGCCCGAGCGGTAGCGTGCGGTTGAGGGCCGGGATCGCTTCCTGAAAAACCAAGTGCAGCGAGGTGGAGGGCGCGCCGCCGTGCGCGTCACCGTCGGGCGGGGGCAGAAGGACTTCGTTCAAGATTTGCGCCAGCCGCGCCCGGGCGGAGCCGGTCGCTTTCTTCGCGGAGGCATGCTTCAGCCACTGGGCGGCGCCCTGAAGAGTCAGTAGCGCCTCCTCGGACAGAGCAGCACCCGGGTGGGCCCTCGTTTCCTCTTCCAGGCGTTGCTCGGTCCGAGCTAACTTATCCTCCACCTCGCGTTGCGAGGTGAGGTTTTCGCGGATACAGAGGAGATGGTTGATCTCCCCTTTACCATCCAGCGCGGGTGAGACGAGTACGCGCTCCCAGATCAGCCGGCCATCCTTGGTCGGGCACTGCAGCGTTCCCTGCCAAGCGGTACCGGCTGCCACCGAGGCGCAAAAATGGCGGTACGCGGCTTCGCTCGGGTGACCTTCCTTCAGCAGCGAAAACTCGGGCTCCAGCGCATCCTCGAGAGTGAAGCCGGAGTACTCCGTGTACCCGGCGTTCACGTACTGTACCTTACCCGTCGGGGAGGTGATCAGGATTCCGAAGGGGGCTTGCTCCACTGCTTGGGCCAACCGCGCGCCGTGGCCCTCCGCCAGTCGCCTTGCCGACACGTCCCGGCCCACGAGACGTAGTCCCTGGCCCACCCGGGTCGCTTCCCACTCTATCCAGCGCCAGCCCTGCTGCGTGCGCCAACGCTGATCGAAGGAGGCCGAGGCCCCGATTGCTTGGAGTCGCTGGAGAAAATCCCGCTGCTCATCTGGCGGACACCAGATTCCAGCTGATGACCCCAAACACTCCTCTCGCGGCAGCCCGACCTTTCGCGCGAATGCGGGATTCATCTCCAGCACCTCTCCGGACATCGTGGTGAGGAGGACGAGTTCGTTGCTTGTCGCCCAAGGGGCAAGAGCCGCGGGGCGGGTCGTTGAGGAGGGTGATGTCATCGGCGACCTACAGCGCTCACAGGAGCGCGTTCACCATTTCGGGCAGGCGTTTCATTCCCCCGAGAAGGGGATGCATCTGGGCGATTCGCGTCGCTCGGTCCTGTCCCCAGATCAGTGCCGCGGCGGGGCTATCGATCAAATCCGCCTCCCCGGGCGGGGGGCGCCGTTCGACTCCACTTCCCAATCCCGCCAGCCGCACATAACCGTCCGCTAGGTTTGCCGCCGCCGCGAGTTGCCGCAGATCCGGGGCATGTGAGGGGGAGTGGTGAAAGCGCACGGCCTCCACGATCGCGGCCGGGATCTTATGAACCTCGAGGTAATAGGCGCCTATCGCCGCATGATCCCATCCGAGCAGGTCTCTTTCCGCGTCGATGACGTGGGCCTCGCTCTCAAATTCAGTCGACTGGAGCTGGTTGAACTCCGCGGGTAAGACCTTCGCCATCACCACTTTACCTACATTTTGCAGCAGGCCGATGATGTAATCGGTGTCGTCCTCCTCCGGAAAATCCGCCAGGCTCAGGATGTCGCGGGTGGTGAAAGCGCAGGCCAAGGTATGAAGACAGAATTCGCGCCAGGGGATGCGGGCGCTGCTACCGCCGAGGACCGACATATCCTCCAGCACAGGGGTCGCGAGGGCGAGGGATCGCACCTGACGCAGGCCTAGGTACAACACCGCGTCCTCGATGGTGCCTACTTGGGAATCGAGCCCGAAGTAGACGCTGTTCACCATCCGCAGCAGCCGGGCCGTCAGTGAGGAATCCCGGGCGATGATCTCGGCGAACTCGGCCGCCTGTGAATGCCGGTCGCGCAGCAGGGATCCGAGGGCGCCGTGGATGCTGCGAAGGGAGGCCAGCCGGGGACAGCCTTCTATTCTCCGCCGAAGTTCGGCTTCCTGCAGCAGGGGAGCGTGCATGCGGGTTTGGTTGTAGTCCCGGAACTTCAGCTCCGCCTCGGAATCGCTCATGGCATGATTTTCGGCAAATCGTCGCGAGCGGCGCGACGCGCGGCAACTCCATTTTCGAAGGAGCATGAGCTGAAACCGATACCGACGATCGGCCCGCAATACACCTCCCGCCGTGCATTGGCCGGTCGTGACGGGCGAAAGCGTGCCTTCTTTAGAAATAAATGGACCCCGGGTATTTCCAGCGCGGCGGTTCGCGCGGGCTGATCCGGAAAATCGGGTAATCCGCGCAAGGTAATCGCAAAAAAGCCTAAAGTTTTTCCCGGAACGAACGTATCTCTCCCCATCGGTGGCCCACGCCGCCGGGAGTTCGGTCCCGAAGCTTCCCTCGGGCGCGTCGCACGACGGACAGTGCATTAGGTTCAAGGAGGAAAGTAACATGAATGGTGTATCGATTAGCACGAACTACGCGGCCACTGCCGCTGCCAATAACCTCGCTCTTTCAAATAGCATGCTCCAGCGGAGCCTCAATCGCTTGTCGAGCGGTTCGCGTCTTGTGCGACCGTCCGACGATGCGGGCGGAACTGCTGTGTCCATGCGCCTAGAGGCGCTCGCCAAGCGTTCCGGCTCGGCGGCGACCAACATCAATAATGGCGTCTCTTTGCTGCAAAACCAGGAAGGTGCGCTGAAGACCGGGGGCAAGATCCTTCAGAGAATGGCTGAACTCCACAGTCTCTGGAACGATTACACCAAAAACGACGATGATCGGGGTCTGTACGACATCGAGTTTAAAGCCCTGCAGAATCAGCTGATGAGCCTGACCCAAGAAAAGTTCAACGATGTCAAGATCTTCGGTAAGAATTCCACGGAGATTGTGACAACCGCGGTTGGAGACCGGACGCTGACCATCTCCGCGAAGGGTCCGGGGGAGACGGGAATCAAAGGTGTAGCGTTTGCTTCACTCACTGGTGGTGCTGCCCCTGCAGCCCTACCTATAAATGGAACGATAACTATTAATGGCGTTTCGATTTCCGTTGCGGGGCTTTCGAGGCTCGAGGACATTGTCAACAAGATCAACAGCGTCAGGGCAAACGTTACGGCTTCGACCGTAGACGGAGGTACTAAGCTAAAGCTCGTGAACAACTTCTATCCGCGTACTGATGCAGAGTATGATGCAGGAGTCGTTGTTTCAGGAAGCGATGAGATTGGGACCGCGCGTGGAAAGGTCGACGCGCTCCTCAAGCTGGACGCTGCCTCAACTCCAACCAAGACACTTGGAGTCAAGGGGCTCGAATCACGAGATGGGGTTTCTATGTTGCTCAAAGCGACGAGTCTTGGCGATCTGACCTGTGATGGTGGAGGCGACCTTAATCGAGTAATCACCAGGTCGCAGAACGATTTCGCTGCATATCGAGCGGCAAACGGTGCAGAGCAGAATGGTCTTGGGTTTGCCGCAGAACTTCTGGTGGTGAATAAGGCCAACCTAGAATCCGCAACCGGCCGCATCAACGATGTGGATGTGGCCCAGGAGTCCACCCAACTCGCGAAGTGGACAACGCTCACCCAAGCCGGTACAGCGATGCTGGCGCAAGCTAATCAAGCGACGGCACTCGTGTTGAAGCTCGTTGGTGGTTGATGGAACACATCCTGTAGGTGCGCAATTCAAACGTTGAGTTCCGGATCCCGAAGCGGGTCGGTCTTTGGACCGGCCCCTTCGGGATCTCCGCATAGTTGGGCATAGGGCAGACAGCAGAAACTGATTAATAGTATCCTCTAGGTTCCCCTTTTCGCGCTGGTGGTCTTTGCGGATTTCCGCAGACGATCCGATAGACATCGTTAAAGTCTATTCGTGGCAACGGCGGACGTTGCTTAAACCAAAGCAAGGAAGAAATATGCCTGTAGTAATTAATACAAATACGGCGGCAACCATCGCTGCCAATAATCTAGATGAGTCGACCCGAATGCTGCAGAAGAGCCTTAATCGTCTGTCCAGCGGGTCGAGAATTATCAGTGCCGCCGATGATGCCGGTGGCGTATCTATCGCCTCGCGTCTTAGTGCAGCGGCTGCTCGTTCTCAGGGGGCGATCGGAAATATTCGCTCCGCGTTATCGTATCTTCAGCAACAGGAAGCAGCTCTTAAGACCGGGAGCAAGATCATGCAGCGGATGAATGAGCTCCAAATTCTTTACCGTGATACGACAAAAAGCGATAGCGATAAAGCTCAGTATACAACGGAGTTTGATAAACTGAAGGCGCAATTTGTATCGGCGGTTCGAAATTCACAGTTTAACGGCATCGATATGCTAAAGGCCGCTGGGGCACTCACTGTCACGATTAACGAAAGTTTGTCGGTCTATACACTGGCGGATTTGAGCAGCAACGTCAGTGACTCAAGCGCTTACGCGATTACCGATGGCGGGAATTTTGCATCCCATACTGGCACGAAAGGAATAGTAACTCTAGGGACGGCTGGTAATTTAGTATTAACGGTTGGAAGCCGCTCCAATGTGACTATAGCGCTCCTGGCGGCAGACTCGATGAGTGGAGTTATCACAAAAATAAATAACGCCGGAGCCCAAGTCACTGCTTCGCTAACAAGCGATGGTTTCTTGAAGCTTACTGGAAACAATCAAGGGGAGTCAATAGTCATACATGCGGATACAACCGATGCTGTAGCCACAGCTTTGGGAATCACTGAGGCTACCTACACTGCTGCTGGCCAGACGGACCGTTCTCTTGCCGATATTCAGAATCTCGCCACGGCTCGGTCAAGAAATGGGGCAGATCAGAGCGTGCTGCAGTACTACTCTGAGTTGGCAACGGCGACCAAGACTAACTTCGAGTCTGCGGTTAGTAGAATCGTGGATGTGGACGTAGCGCTGGAGTCCACTCAGCTCGCGCGTTATAATACGCTCGTCCAAGCGGGGACGGCGATGATGGCACAGGCTAACGGATCAGCGTTGTCGGCCCTATCTTTGCTTAAGAGTTGATTACCGTAATCCCAACTCGCTAGCCGCTACAGAGGCCGCCGATCTGAGGATGGGCGGCCTCTTTGTTGCGGAGGCTGCTGTCGTGGCTCGACCTCCGGGGTAAAGTCGTGGGTATCGCCGACACGTGGGCTGGTGGGGCCGGGGCAAAAGTTGCCCCTGGTGGATTCCAAAGGCCAGATACTTTAAGGATAGGTAAAACGTTAAAGGACAATCGGATCGAGGAAAATAAAAGAGCGTGGCACATTTTATGCTCAACAAGGTTATGGCTGGCTCATCTGACTCGCGTTTCCTAGATTCTCCGAGGGCAATGTGGTGTCAGACTATTGGGTCGCTTGGCAATTCGCCCCAACTTTTTTGCTGCTCGGGGTTTTCAGGCGGGGGTCTCTATGTCTAGCGGCATCCAGTTGGCGGGCTTGGCGTCCGGATTCGATTGGAAGGCCTTTTCGGACAAGATTATCGATCTTGAGCGGGCTCCGGCCGTGCGCCACGAGGCCGAGAGGAGGAAAAACGATGTGGAGCGGAGCCAGTTGTCCGACTTGGGAACGCGATTGGCCGCTCTGCAGTCGTCAGTCAATGGGTTGGCCTCCTCCAGCTTGGGACTAGGGCGCGCCGTGAGCAACGCGAGCCCGGCCGCTTCGCTGAAAGCCAGCGTCAGTTCCGCGACTCCTCTCGGTACTTACGCTGTGTCGGTGAGCGCACTAGCCACCGCCTTTCAGCTCCGCGGTGCGGGGTTTTCCATTCCGCATGCCGGCTTGGACGCAGGAACTCTTTCGATACAAGTGGGAACCGGAACCCCGACTGCAGTCTCGATTTCAGCCGGACTGTCGGTGCAAAAGATTGTTGACGCCATCAACGCTTCCGCGGCCGGCGTGTTGGCGATAACGAATAAGACGGGGACTCAAATCGTCCTTACAAATCGCACAACCGGGGCCAATGGCGCGATCGTCGTGACGGGGTCATCCGCTTCCGCATTGGGTTTCGGACCTGCTGCCACTTCAGTGCCCGGGGTCGATGCCCGTTTCACGGTCAACGGGATGGAATTCGAGAGCAATGATAACGTCCTGGATGAAACCGACCATGGTCTAGCCGGGCTCTCCATCAAAGCCGTAGGAACGGTCAGCGCGGCGGAGAGCTTGGTCGTCTCTGCGGACACGAGTTCCGTCCGAGGCAGGGTCGACAGCTTCGTGAGCGCCTACAACGCCGTCGTCGACTTTGTTGAGAAAGCGACGGCGGTCGCAACATCAGGCGGGAAGACGACGCTCGGGCCGCTGGCCGCCAACCGGGAGGTTCAGGACTGGCTCAGGGATATCAGGGCCTCCCTGTTCAGCGCCTCAGGTGTCGGTTCGGTGTCGAACCTGTCGTCTCTGGGACTCGACTTTTCGGGCACCGACCAACGTCTGACGATCAAGGATTCCGCGAAGCTGGATGCGGCCATCGCCGGCAAGAGCGCCGATGTGATAGCGTTCTTCAACACCAGCGGCACGGGATTGGCGAACGTCATAGCCAACAAACTGGAGACCTACGTGGGGGTTGATGGAAGTTCCGGTCGATTGAAAGTTGCGATGGAAAACTACGTGAAGGCGAACGCCGATTTGGATTCGCAAATCGCGGCCCTGGATCGCTACCTGAAAGAGCGCCGGTCGCAGTTGGAGGCGGGCTTCATTGCGATGGAAACCGCTCAGTCCAAAATGTCGCAGATCCAGACCATGCTCAACAACGCGTTTGGACAGAAAAAATGAGAGCGGTTTAATTATGAGAGCTTTCGCCGTGATTGCACGCGGGTGTTTGGTATCGAGCGTGTGCCTCGCCACAGGTTTCCCTGCCCCTTTGGATCCTTTTGGTTGGTCACCTTGGAGTTCTTCCATTTCCTACCGTCCCGCTAATGTGTTATCCGCTACGATCTGGCCGGTGGCGGTGAAGCGTGTGGCGGTTTTACCGCTGGCTTGCGGTCTCGTGGATGTGCCTGCCGATTATTTTTCGGCGCATGATCCGATCTGGCGGGCCGCCTTGCAGGGTTCCCATCGCGCCGAGTTTGTTGCCGTGACTCGCGCCGATCTTGTGCGCTGGAGCGGCCGTTCTTCCGTTTCGGCGGCCCAGCGTCTGCCGCCGGACTTTCTTGAGCGCGTGGCGGCGTTCACGGGTGCGGAAGCGGTTGCGTTTTTGGAGGTTACCTCCTTCAGCCCCTACGGGGCCGTGTCGATTGGCTTCCGCGCTCGGATCACCGAGGTGGCGTCCAAGGGTACCCTCTGGGCGCTCGAAGATGTGATCCACATCGATGAGACCTCGGTTTTGCAGGTCGCAAAGGACGTTTTGTCGCGTCGGGAAACCCGATCCTCCGCCGCCTCCGAACTCAACGGGGTGCGTTTAACACCATCAAGGGCAATTGTTTATGTCGCAGGCGCCATCGCCCAGACGCTTCCACCCAGAAAATTTTGAGTTTCTCCTTAAGCTGCAGCTCAGGTGAGCCGTAGTCTAAGGAAGATTGATTGGGAAATCTGAAAGTATCACCGTGATCATACCTACCTCAGGCTCTTCCGCCGCTGCTCTTCCCGGTGGCGATGCAGGCGCAAAGGCGGTTAAAGATCCCGTGTCGAGCCAGGATTCCGCTCCGGCCGTGACGGAGTCTGCCGCCCTCAGTTTCCAGGTTGCGGTAACCGGAAGGTATGTGGCTCAGCCCAGCATCCGCGCCGAGGAAGTGGATCGTGCTAAGGCGCTGGTTGCTTCCCCCAATTATCCGCCGCGCGCGATCGTCGAGGCGGTGGCCCGACTCGTGGCGGAGAGCAATCAAACGCTCGACTGAGCGCGGACGCGGCAACCGAGATGGTCGCTTTTCAACGGGGCAAGAATCCCTACACGAGCGGTGCGATCAACACCGCCAGTCCGGGGCAGCTCGTGGTCATGATGTATGACGGGCTGCTGCGCTTCGTGGCCAAGGCGCGCGCCGGGTGCGCGTTGCCGGAATCCAATCCCGAGCGGTTGAAGCTGGTTCAAGAAGGGGTGGGTCGCTCTTTGGCGATCATCGATGAGCTGCGGGCCACTTTGGATAAGGAGAGGGGGGGCGAATACGCCGCCAATCTTGACCGCTTGTACGACTATTACGCGCGGCGCTTGCTCAAAGCGCAGATCACCTTCGACGACGCCCTTCTGCTGGAGGTGGAAAAACTGGTGGGGACGCTCCGGGAAGGCTGGTCCCAGATGATTTTGACCGAGGCGCAGGGTCGGACCGGGTCCAACGGATGAAGGAAACGGCTTTTCAGCTGGCGCTTGAGGGATTGGAGGGCTTGACCCGCCTCCATACTGGTTTGGAGGCCTCCGAGGATTGGCCTTCCTCGCTGGATCGGCTGCAGGCGGAGGTGGCCGCGGTGTCTCGTCTCTCGGCCGTGGCCTCGCCGTCGGCGGTTGCTGGACGCAGTCAATTGCCCCCCGAGATGGGAGAACGCCTTGACGCTCTGCTGGCCTCCTACAGCAATCGTATCGCCCGGATTGAGCTCCATAAGCGGCAAAATCGCATGGAATTGGCCTCCTTGGACCAAAAGCGTGATATAGCCGTTTCCGCGCTTCAGCTCTACTCGCGTGGTAGGAACTAGGTAGATTCGGGCGTTAGGCCAAGTTCCGGCAGCCGGATATTCCGACAGACAGGGGCGGGCCATTCACATCCGGAGAGGACGCGAGGTTTTAGCAGTAAAATACTCTTCTCCGAGCCTTGGCGCGATCGGGAAGCTAAAGTCTTAATCTGAGTTTGTCAGTTGGGCGTGGCGGGGAAAAAAGTGCTGAGAGGTGAGTGGGTCGCGGGCGGGTGTTCCTCAAGGGAAAAGATTTTCGTGGGGCCCGTGGAGTGCCGAACGCCCCATGGTTGGGCAGGCCGGTTTCGGCGAGGATCGCGGGCTGGTTCCTGCGACGCAGAACCAAACCACCACGCGGAGTCGGCTACCGCTACTGGGATTTGTGAGGGACGGTGCGCACGTTCGGGGCGCGCGGCAGCGGGTCGTCGCGTGGTTGGGCAAGAGGGATGGGGAGGAGACCGCTGGGTCGAGGAGTGGCTGGGGCGACCTGCCGGCGCTACTGCCCGGCGAAGCTGGGCCGGAACGCAAAACGACTTCACCAATGCCCGGGGTGGCCACGAATGAGCCGGGTGCGGCGCGGTGGGAGCAGGTGGACGTGCGGGGAGTGCGCGTGGAGCGCACGCGTGACTGCGGCGAAGGCTATTTGCGGCGGGCGCTTCGGCACCGGCTGAAACTCGACCAGCTGCTTACCGGGCGGCTGCCGGCGGCACGCGACGCGGTCGGCTGGTCCCAAGTCGCGGCTTGACTCACTGTGGTGCGGTTCTGCGCGCCGCGCTCCGTACTCGGCGTGGTTGAGCACTGGAACGGGACCACCGCGCTCGAAGAGTTGCTCGGCATGGACGACCGCTTGGTCAACGACGCGCGACCGGACCGGGCGTTGGAGGGGCTGGCCGGACACAGGGAGACGCTCTGCTCGCGCCTGATGGAGCGCTACCGGCAGTGGTTGGGTGCGCGGCTTGAGTTCCTGCTCTCCGCCGCGACGACTGCACGCAGGTGTGCATCGGACGGGTGTGCACGCCGAAGGGGCTGCCGTTGTCGTTCGAGACCTGGCCCGGCAACTGCACCGCTGTGACCACAGTCGAGCAGATCCTGCGCGGCATAAAATAGAAGTACGGCTTGGCTGAACGCATCTGATTGATGGACCGCGGCATGGTCAGCGAGGCTAACATCACTTTCCTACGGGAGCGGAGGGAGCGCTATCTGATGGGCACGCCGAGGAGCTGGCGGCGGCGCCACGAGGCGGCGCTTCTTGAACGCACGCTCTGGCGGGAGGTGCAGGACCGGCTGGAGGTGCGCATGCTCGAGCATCCTGACAGGGAGGCCGCGGAGCCGTACATCCTTTGCCGCAGTTTGGTCCGCGCGCAGAAGGAGCACGCGATGCTCTAGCGGCAGAGCGAGCGGCGGACCGCGTTGCGGCGCATCTGCTGGGGGCTTCCTCGCGCTGGCGCGCTGGCGCACGCTGCAGCCAGGGATGCAGAGCAAGGGGCTGGGCACCTGTGCCCGGCAACTGATCAAGCCGGTGGCCACCATCAAGGGCGCTGAGATCGTGGTGCCGCTCAAACGCGGCGCCGTGCAGCCGGAGCTACGCCTCCAGGTGAACTCCACGCCAGAACCCGCGACCGCCCAAGTGCTCGCCCACTTGGGCCTGCGACTGCCCAAAGCCTCCCGCGTAGTCACAAATGTAGTGCCGAAAACGGCACCTGAATCCCGCAAGTCGCTGATTAGCAGAAAATCGCGCTCCGCGAACGATCGGATTTGGGCTAAGTGTAGTGGAGGTGCCCGCGGGTCCTAGCGGTGTCCATCTCGCTTGCCATGACGGCGGTTGTCGGCCTTCCTGCGCCGCTCTGTCGCCAGTTCTACTTGTCAGAAACATCAAGCCCGCTTCCCCTTGGCGTCTCCTAATTAACCGCTGCGCGCTCCGTCACATGCTGGTCGACTCCACGGGTAAACGGGCGAGCAATCAGACTTCGTGGCTCTGAACCGCATTCTTGTGCTCGATGGCAACCGCGACGCTGCGCAGGCGTTGCGGGAGGTCTGTCAACTGCAACAAGGACCGGCGACCAAGGTCGAGGTGGCGGCAAGCCTAGCCGATGCGAATTCCTTCCTGCTCCGCGAGGCTTTCGACCTCGTGCTGATGGAAGTTGCGATGCCCGACGGTGACGGGCCGCATTTTTTGGAGCGGCTGCTCGGTTTGCCGGATCGCCCTGTGGTGGTAGTCGTAACCGAAGGGGGTACCATCGAAGGCGCCGTTTCCTGCATTCGGGCCGGCGCTTTCGATTATGTTACCAAGCCTTTCAGCGCCTCGCGGATCGAGGTCCTGCTGCGAAAGGTGGATGCCTTCTGGCAGCTTTTGAGAGCCAACCGGCATCCTCCTGCCGTAGATGCGAGGCGCGATGATTTCGTCGTGGGCCGGAGTCTTTCCATGAGGCGACTCAAGTCTCTGGTTGAACGGGTGGCTCCGACCGACGCGACGGTGCTCATTACGGGGGAACATGGGGCGGGCAAGGAGATGGTGGCCCGGGAGATATTCCGGATGTCCGCACGGCGTCGTGAGCCTTTCATCAAGGTGAATTGCGCCGCCCTTTCGGAGACTTTGATCGAGAGTGAACTTTTCGGTCATGAGCGAGGCGCTTTCACCGGAGCGACCGAGAAGAGAGAGGGGCGTTTCGAACTCGCCAACCGCGGGACCCTGCTCCTCGATGAGGTCAGCGAAATCCCCGCCAATCTCCAGGCGAAGCTGCTGCGAGTGTTGCAGGAGCGCGAGTTTGAGCGAGTGGGGGGGAGCAAGTCCATCAAGGTGAACGTCCGAATCATCGCCACTTCGAACCGCGATTTGCTGCGCTACGTCGAAAAGGGGGATTTCCGGGCCGACTTGTATTATCGGCTCAATGTCTTCCCAATTCACGTCCCGCCATTGCGCGAACGGCCGGATGAAATACCGGTCCTCGCAGATTCCTTCCTCGGGGAAAGCGCTCGCCGGAGCGGGGTGAGAGTGCTCGGATTTTCGCCTCAAGCTAAGAGATTACTCTGTTCCTACGGCTGGCCGGGTAATGTCCGCGAGTTGCACAATACGGTGGAGCGCGCGGTGATCTTGACCGAGAATGACCGGCCGATCGCCGCCGGTTCTCTCGGGATCGACTTGCCTGGATTCGGACCGGTGGAAACCGAAGCCGAGGCGCTTTGGGACCAGATGGATCCTTCGATGACGGCCGCGGTCTCTGCGCGCGAGCCGTCAAGGCCGGCTGCAGCTCCCGCGAACGCTTCAAATGGGGAGACTTCCATGCCCCTGCAATCGCTCGCCGAGTTGGAAAAGCGGGCGATTTTGTCCGCCATGAAGGCGAAGAACGGCAACCGGGCTGAGGTGGTGGAGTTGCTCGGAATCTCGATCAGGACTTTGCGCAATAAACTGCAGGAATATCGCAACTCCGGAGACTATGCCGAACGCTAGCGGGCCCAGTTCGCAGGGATTGCTCCGCACGGTCGAGATTCCCCTTAAGTTTCCTAGGGTCGGTCCGTTCAATTTGTCGAATCACCGCGTGCAAGATAGTTCCCTTTCAACAGGCCTCCGGCCTGTTGCCAACGCGAACTGCCCCGCGTTCCTTCAAAGGGGCGCGGGGTCAGTTTGCCTAGGGGATTTTTCGTGGCCGGCGGCTGGCCGGAGGTCTGGGGCGTTTTCGGGTCTCCGCAGATGATTCGGTTTCTCAAGATGAACTTTCCCCTCTCGCGTCGATTACGGGCTTCAGGAATACTGCTCCTGCTGGCTGGTGACTACGCGGCAGGACGGACATCCAATCAAACCTTCGGCGCGCCTATCGTCGTCGCAAAGGCGTCTGGTTCCGAGCCTTCTTTGGCAGTTGGCTCGATACCCGCGTTGATGTTTGAGCGCCGGAAAGTCATCGCTCCAGCCCTGGCGAGGCAGCTGCGTTTGGACGTAGACCAAGGCATCGAAAGGATTGGTCCAGAATTGAGCCCGGTACCTCTGGCGCACAGCGGGGCGGGCGCGAGCATTCTGGGTGCGGGACCGGTCATCGCCGGGGTGGAGGAAACGGTAGCGAGACTCGAGTCAGTTTCACGGGGAGGGTCAGGCCCCGCCTCCGGCGATCGAGCGGGAGATGCGGCTCGGCGTGTGGACGAGGTGAGGATAATTCCCGACGATACGAAGCGCAGGGAGCAGTTTCGAGCGGTGAGTTCGTTTTTCGATCCGCCTACCGTCAAGGGGTCCCCGCCGGCAGCGCCTGCCACCAGTTCGGCCACGTATGAGCAGAGATAGGATGTTGTGTTTGATCGGGCTACTGGTTGCCGCGTTGGCAGATCCCTCGTTTGCGGCTGATAAGGGATCGGTCGAAGCGAAGTCTGCTGCCACAGGACATTCGCCTGAGGACGCCGGGAAAGCTGGCGCAGGGGGCCAGGGTGCCGTTCCGAAGACGGATCATGCGCTCGAGCCAAAAGCGGAGGAACCGGGCTCCGCCGGCGCTTCGTCGGCGGAAAAAGTCGGGCGACGTGAACCTAGGGGCGAGGTGCTTCCGGATCCGGGGAAAGACTCCGAGCAAAACAAGGCTATCGCATCTTCCGGAAGTCTGGCCCTAGCCAGAATGTTTCGGCGGGACCGTGATTGGGGTAAGGCTATTCCGCCGTATGAAAGCTACTTGGGTGAGAATCCAAATGCGGCGGATCGAGCGCTGGTGCTGCTGGAGTTGGGTAGAACCTACGCCCAGACTGGCGCCTACGAGGCTGCTCTCTCGCGATTCTATTTGGTCCTCGATTCCGCGGTCAACCAAAGTGGCGGCACGTTTCTTGAGGCGCGGGAGGTTGCCTATTCCGCTCAGTTTGAGATCGCCCTGACCCAGATGGCTTTGGGTCGTCACGCGCAGGCGGCCCGGCTTTTCCGGGGCATGAGGCAATTGCCGCTGGCGGACGAGGATCGGGCCCGCGTTTACCTGTTTAGCGCGCGGGCTTTGAGTCTGGCGGGGGATAGACCGGCGGCGGCGGATGAGTACCGGGCGCTTCTGCAGACTTTTCCGGCGAGCGAGTTAGCGTCCGAGGCCAGATTCGAGTTTGTTGTCCTTCTCGCTGAACTGGGGCGTCGCGACGAGGCGCTCGTGGAGGTTATGGCGCTGTTCGAGAGCGATAAGCGTTCCGGCGCGGCGGAAGAGGCTTGGCGGTACTGGCAGAGAAGGGCCGGCAACAAGTTGGCGAACATGTTCTATGATGCCGGCAATCTTCCTGACTCCGCCGAGCTGTATGCCAAACTTTTGCCGCTCTCCGCTGATCCAACCTGGCGTTGGCCTCTGCTTTACCAGATCGGGCTGGTGGCGGAGCAAATGAAAAACTTTGCCCGAGCTCGGGAGGTCTATGTTGAACTAGCTTCGGCGAAGGCGGAAAATTTACCGACGGAAATTTCCGAACTGCCCCGATTGGCGCGGTGGCGCATCGAGCACCTTGACTGGGTCAAGTCGACGGAGTCGGACCTCAAGAGCTTGAAAACCGGCTCGTGAGCAGGCTTTTTGGGAGGGCCATGAAGCGTTGCGAAGCGGTTGATAAGCACCTTGAGATCTGCGAGGAGCTTCTTGCGCTCGCGCTGGAAGAAAATCGGGTCTTGCGGGAGGAAAAAAAGTTGCCCGGGGCCACGATTCTCACGCGTAAGGAGGAGCTGCTTCAAAGGTTGAACGCGAGCGTTGCGGCGCTCAAGGCGTCGGAGAAGGGCGTGAGAGGCGGCCCCAGCCTCGCCCTGGCTCGGGAGCGCTCGATGCAGATTCTGCGGCTAGATCGTGAGAACGAGCAGCTCCTCTTGAGGCATAGTCTCGGCGCTCCTCGCCCGGTCGTGGCGCAGTCTCTAGCCGCGGCGGCGCAGCTCTATGCAGCTCGGGTGACGACCTGACCGGTCTCGGGCGGCGGTTCAGCCCAGGACATCCAGACTTCTTCCCACGTTCGCACGTGGATCCTTGAGCTGGGGCATTTTTTTTAGAAGGGCTTCGTAGCCGTCGGCACCGATGAATTCCTCGAAGAGGTCGGAGTCTCGTTTTACTCCGATCCAAGCGGCTTCCGGATCGGTCGGTTGGTCGGTTCCTTTCCCGCGTGGAAGCAGTGAAGAATCTTCGAGCAGTTTCGGCAGGCCACAGAAGAGCTTCACCGCGTCGGGGTCCAATTGGCGCCCGGATTCTGACAATACCGCTGCCAGTGCCTCTGATTGGGATTGCTGGGTTTCGGTTAAAAATACCGCGACGCCCAAGCAGCGAGACAACCAAGGAATGTTTGCTCCCGAAAGACCGTCGGGGAACCCCGTTCCGTCAAAACGCTCGTGATGATTTCGGATGATCTCACGCAGGGAGTCGTCTGCGTCCAAGTGGTTGGCGAGCTGGGCGCTGAGCACGGGATGCGACTCGTAAGCTCGCAACTCTGCCTCCGAAAGGCTGGCCCCGGGCCGGTCCAGTTTGGTCAGGAGATTTTGGTCGAGCCCAAGTAGGCCCAAGTCAGAGAGGGCTGCCGCGAGGACGATTTTTCTTCCAGCCTCCGGGTCAAAGGATTCCGATTCGGAAAACTTGCGGGCAATCGCAACCAACTGCTTGCTTCGGGTCGCCAAGGTGCGGCTGCGAGAAGCGAGAAGTTGATGCGTGAAGTTGGGCAAGGAATTGGTCTGGCGCTGAAGCAGCGCGGTCCTGGATCGGAGGGCGAGGGACTTCTGGGCGAGTTCCTGCTCCAAGGTGCTGATCTGCAGGTTTAATCGGGCTTGCTTCGACTCGAGTACGGATAGGTCGTTGCGGAGTGAGGTTAGGTCTTTCCGCATTTTTGCCGCATCTGCCGCGGCAATCACCGTCGAGACCAGTTCCTCCCTCAGCCAAGGCTTGGTTACAAAGCCGAAGATGGTTCCGTTCCCGACGCAGTGGGTGGCGGCAGTCACCGAAAAGATGCTGGCTAGGCCCACAATCGAGGCGAACGGACAGTGGCCCCGCAGAATCTCCTGTACTCGGGTTGAAGGATCCTGCAGCGCTGCAAAATCCGCGATCACCACGCTCATCGAATCATGGTTCGCTAGGCCGAGGAGGTCGTTGAATGCTGCCCCCGAAAGCGCTAAGATTCCCTCGGCTTCCAGCGTAAGCTGCAGGGATTCCCGTACCGGAGCCTCGGGTTCGATCACGAAGACACCCGCTCCGTCGCTCTTCCCTGATCCGGTCCGAGGATGCGGCAGCGGGGAGATCCAGGATTTGGTCTCGGGATCGAAATGGGAGGAAGATGACAACCGGGTCGCCCGTGGCATAGGGTATACGGATCCTTACCCCGCGTACTTAAGCTGAATTTATTTTGGTGGTTTTCGGCAAGAATTGCCCCAAGTTCACCCGGAAAAAAGGGCTGGAGAACAGGCTTTAAAAGTTTCTAAATATTCACCAACTGGTGTTTACAAAATAGGCAGCTTAAGCTGGAACTGATTCTGCTTGGAGAAGGTATGGTTCAACGGCTCGACTCCTCCCTGACGCTGCAGATTGCCCAGAGGTCGCTGGACGCCTGCATTCTGAGGCAGCAGGCGCTGGCTAAGAACATCGCCAACGCGGAGACGCCGGGCTTCAAGCGCGTCGATGTCGCCCGTGATTTTACGGATCGTCTGAAGGTCGCGGTGCTGCGCGGTGGCAACGGGGTAAAGCTCCCTGATGCCACGCTGGCGGAGGATTCCAAGGCTCGCGTGCAACGTGCTGACGGCAACACGGTGGATTTGGAAAACGAGCTGCTGCAATTGAACAAGAATCAGGTGGATCACGAATACCTGACGCATCTCGTCGGTGCCCACTACAAGATGCTGAAGACCGCGATCACCGGCCGCAACTTGGCTTGATTCCTCTTTTATGGAATTAATCACAGGAATCGGGGCGACCGGCTCCGCACTTAGCGCCCAAAAAACCCGGCTGGACATGGTGGCCCAGAACATCGCAAACGCCCAGACGACCAAGACCGCGGAGGGTGGCCCTTACAAAAGGCAGGTGGTGACCTTTCAAGCGGAGCTCGCCCAGCGTATGGTGGGTCGCCCCGGAAGCGTAGGGGGCGTCAAGGTTGCAGGCATCAGCGCGGATCCCACTCCCGGTCAAAAGATCTACGATCCGCGGCACCCCGACGCTGATACGCAGGGCATGGTCACGATGCCCAACGTCAACGTCTCGCGGGAAATGGTCGACCTCATCACGGCCTCTCGGACGTACGAAGCCAATCTGTCCGTGGTCAAGGTGGCTCGGCAGATGGCGCAGCGGACGATTGAGATGGGACGTTGATCAAGGCCATGCCCGACATCGGAGCAATTTCCCTCTCAGCTGCGGCACGTCCGGATGAGTTGCGTCCCCTGGCGGTGGATCTGAAGGGGCCGCTGCCTGCCTCCCCGACCGTCGATCCCAAGTTGGCGACCGGTCCGGGCGACTTCGCCGGGATCTTGTCGCAGGCGGTCTCCCCTTTGCTGGAAAAGCAGGCCGAGTCCGCCGCCGTGACCCGCTCGGTTCTGTTGGGGCAGGGGGCACCACTCCATCAGGGTATGATCGCGATGCAGGAGGCATCGGTCGCTTTCAGCCTGATGGTCGAAGTGAGGAACAAGGTGGTGGAAGGATTCCAGGAACTGATGCGAATGCCGGTTTGATGCTTTTTGTTTTTATCGATCAATGAAATCGTTTTTCGATTCGTTTCTGCGGGTTTGGCGCGAATTCACGATCGGGCAAAAAATGTCCATCGTCCTCGCAGCGTTGCTGGTTTTTTCGGGGCTTGCCGCAGTGGCCATCTGGTCGGGGCAGCCTGACTACCAGTTGCTCTATGGCAGGCTGTCGCAGAAAGACGCCGCGATCATCGTCTCATCCCTGCAGTCGCAGAGCATCAAATATCGCACCAGCTCGGATGGTGCCTCGGTCTACGTGCCAGCCGAAAGAATTCATCGGCTGCGGATGGAGTTGGCCGGCAAGGGTTTGCCCAGCGGGGAGGGGGTTGGATTCGAGATCTTCGACAAGGGCCAGTTTGGGCTCAGCGACTTCGCGCAGCGAACAAATTACTCCAGGGCCTTGCAGGGCGAGCTGGCGCGAACCATCTCGCAGTTGGAGGGGGTGGTTTCCGCCCGGGTAATGATCGTTCAGCCGGAGAACCGGTTGCTGTTGGTCGGACAGAGCATGAAATCAACGGCCTCCGTCTTTGTGGAACTTCGTGGTGGGAAGCTGGCGGTTGAGGCGGTCAACGCGATCCGCCACCTCGTGGCAAACTCCGTGCAAGGTTTGGTGGTGGATGAGGTCGCCGTGATCGACCACAAGGGCCATGTTCTCTCTGCCGACTTGAAGGAAGACCCCTCCCTCGGCAGTGCCACAAGCCAGATGAGGTACCGCCAGCAAGTTGAGGACTACTACTCCCGTAAGGTCGAGTCGCTGCTGGCTCCGGTGATCGGGCCCGGCAATGCCGTCGTGCGTGTTTCCGCCGACATCGACGGGGAGTCGGCGAGTCGGACGGAGGAGCGCTACGACCCCGAGGGCCAGGTCGTTCGCTCTCAGACCAACATCGAGGAGAGTTCCAATTCCGTCGAGAAGAGGAAATCCGGAGTCGCCGGAGTTTCGTCGAATACGCCTGATCCGGCTCCGAAGGACGACGCCCCGGTCGTGGCCACCGATCAGAACACCAAGAATCGAACCACGAGCTACGAAATCAATCGGGTTCTCACGAATAGCTCCCGGCAGCCAGGAACCATCCGCGGGTTGTCCGCATCCGTTTTCCTCGCCCAAAGGACCGTTGGAGTCGGGGCTGATGCCAAGCCTCAGCCCCGTAGCGCTGAAGAATTGCAGGGAATCCGCAATCTCGTGATCAATGCCATCGGCCTCAAGGCAATGGTCACTGGTACAGGTAAGGTGGACGATCTTGTTACCATTCAGGAGGCTCCATTTCAGTTCTCTCTGACTCCTGGAGCCGAGGCCTCCGCCCCTCGAACCCGCGTGCAGGCTTGGGTCGAAATCGGTGGCCGCTACGCACCGGCTCTGATCGCTCTCCTAGCCTTCGGCTTTTTCCTGCGGCTTCTGAAAACGCAGCGTCCGGAGGCGGTGCCTCTCGAGGTAATCAAACCTCCGGTCGAGGAGGAGGCTTCGGAGGTTCCGGCGGTTGTCACGGCGGCCTCGCTGAACGAGATGCTCCGGCGCAAGCCGGGCAACATCGGGGTGGCGTTGCGTAAATGGAGCGCCGATTCGAAATCCTAAATTTGATTTCCTGTGACCGACGCCGAGTATAGCAAATTGACGCGTCCGCAGAAGATAGCGGCTCTTTTGATCGTGGCCGGTCCCGAGGCCGCCGCGGAAGTCTTGAGGCCCTTTCCGGACGCGGAGGTAGAGGAAATCTGCCACCTTATGGGAGGATTCGAGGTGATCTCCCAGGAGTTCAGGGATCTTCTGATCGAGGAGTTCGAGCCTCTCATCATCGGTGGCCTAAAGTCGACCGAGGGGGGATACGAGTTCGCCAAGAAAGCTTTGGATATCTCCCGCGGGGAATTCAAGACGGGGGCGATGCTGAGTCGAATCGGCGCCAGCGTCACCCTTTCGTCCGCGCGTCTGCTCGAGAGAATTTCGGAGATGGAGGGGCGAGATGTATTTCTGCTGTTGAAGCGGGAGCAGCCGCAAACGATCGCCTTTGTTCTCTCTTACGTCGACAAAGTGAAGGCCCGCGAGGCCTTTAAGCTGTTCACCCCCGAGATGCAGTCCGACATTTCATTTCGAATCGGGCTGATCGACAGCACTTCCCTGAAGTACATCGAGAAGATAGCCAACCAGCTCGGTACGCATGTACCTCAGTCCGAAGTCCCGGCCTTTCATCGGAGTGGCGGAGCGGAGACGGTGGCTAACCTACTGAAGGGGGTCTCGAAGGATGGCACACGGGCTGTCATGGCCGCCCTTGAGGAGAAAAATCCGCGGCTGGCCACGGCGGTACGAAGAAAACTGTTCTCGTTCGAGGATCTTGCCCGGTTGCGCCCGAGCGACATGCAACGGCTCATGCGGGAGGTGGATAGTTCCCAGCTGGCTCTCGCCCTCAAGGGGGCCAGCGAGAAACTGCAGGAAAAGGTCTTCGCCGCGCTTTCCCGGAGAGCGGTCCAAGGCCTGCGAGACGATCTTTTAATGATGGCAAGCGTCCGTGCGAAGGAGGTTGCTACGGCGCAAGGGGCCGTTGTGGACATACTTCGGAAACTGGAAGAGTCCGGAGATATCATTCTGGACGAAGACGAAGGGGAAATCTGACGCATGTCCTCCTCAAAGCATTCGCTGGTTTTTTCCGCCCCCTTCGTACTGGAGGCGGCGGGCGCCCATGAGTCCCAAGGTAAACCCGCGGAATATTTCAGCGCGGAGCAATTGGGCGCGGAGTATAAACGCGGGCGCTTGGATGGCGCGAGGGAAACGGATCAGGATGTCGAGCGGCGATTCGTGGAGTTTCGCTCGGAGGTCAGTTCGGTTCTCAACGGCCTTTTCGCCCGCCTGGGCGATGCTGAAGCGTCGGTTTCTCAGCAGATACAAGCGGCCCTGCCGGAACTGGCGTTGGAGGTGGCCAAAAAACTCCTGCTCGGCCACACGCCCCCTGACGATGTGATCGAAGGCATATGCGCCCACGCGATGGCCGCGGTTTTTCCCGAGGTCCACGACCTGGAGGTCGTAGTCGGCGAGCGCGACCACGTAATTGTGGAGCGTTTGCTGCCGGGCTGGCGCAACTCCTATCCGGGCGTGAAGGTGTGCGTGAACCCCGGGTTCGCTCCGGGCGAGTGTCAGGTGCGGAGTCGCTTCGGCGTCGTCGATGCGAGGCACGAAGCAAAGTTGCGGGTGCTGGGCCGTGAACTACAAAGCCGATGAGCCAGGCGGTCACAGACGTTTTCTCGGCGGTGCGCGGACGCATCCAGCATGCGCCGACGTTTGTTCGCCACGGCCGTGTCGCCTCCATAACCGGCTTGATCGTTGAGTCGGACGGACCCAACGCGAGCGTGGGCGAGCTCTGCCTGCTGCGAAGCCAGCGTACGGGGTTCGAGGTGCTGGCTGAGGTGGTGGGTTTCCGTTCGGAGAAGATCCTATTGATGGCGCTGGGTGATGTGGGTGGGCTGCACGTTGGGTGTGAGGCTATCGCTTGGGACTCGCGGTCTTTGCCGGAAGCCAATGAGGCTCTTTTCGGACAGGTTCTGGACGCACTTGGAAGGCCTCTGGACGAGGGGCGTTCCGTGATCCGCTCGACGAGGGCAGTGCGCGCTCAATATCCGCCGAACCCTCTGAGGAGACGCCGGATAACCGAATCCTTTCCCACCGGCGTGCGGGCCATCGATGCCTTCGTGCCGGTCGGACGCGGACAGAGAATCGGCATCTTCTCCGGCTCCGGGGTGGGCAAGTCCACCCTGCTGGGCATGATTGCACGCGGCTGTTCCGCGGACGTTGTCATCATCGGGCTGGTGGGTGAACGCGGACGTGAGGTGAGGGAGTTCATTGAACGGGATCTGGGGCCGGATGGCCTCAAGAAGGCGGTGGTCGTGGTGGCGACTTCTGACGCTCCGGCCCCCATGCGGATCCGTGCTGCTCTGGCTGCAACCACCTTGGCCGAGAGTTACCGGGACCAAGGCAAAAACGTGCTGCTCCTAATGGACTCCGTGACTAGATTCGCGATGGCGCAGCGCGAGATTGGGTTGGCGGTCGGCGAGCCGCCGGCAACGCGTGGCTACACGCCTTCCGTTTTCGCGCTGCTCCCGCGACTTCTGGAGCGTTCCGGATCGGGCGAGACGGGCACCATCACCGCCTTCTACACGGTTCTGGTCGAGGGCGATGACATGAACGAGCCGGTGGCCGACTCGGTGCGGGGAATCCTAGACGGGCATCTTGTGCTTTCGCGCACGCTCGCCCACGCCAACCATTACCCAGCAATCGACATTCTGGAGAGCGTGAGCCGCCTTGAGCGGGAAGTTTCGAGTGCCGCCGTGCGGGAGGCCGTGGCGGTTGCGCGCGAGCACGAAGTGCTGTTTCGCCGAAACGAAGACATCATCAACATCGGCGCGTACCGCGCAGGAACCAATCGTGCCTTGGACGACGCGATCCGCATTCGCGGTCCCCTGGTGAATTTTCTTCGCCAGCGCGTGGATGAAATCGCTAGCTTGGACCAGACGAGGAGCGGCTTGGAGAGAGCGTTATCATGAATCGGTTCAATTTCAGGCTTAACCCCCTGCTGATGCTGCGGGAAATGCAGGAGACCGAGACCGCTCGCGCGCTGCGGGAGGCACTGGCGTCGCAGCAAAAGCTGGAGGTCGCCTTGAGTGCCGCCCAAAGCCTTTCGGAAACCGCCCGCGTGAATCTTGATAAGACGGAGGGAAGGAAGACGGGGGCCGTGGACTTCGTGGCGGCCTTGGCCGATTTTGATCGTAAACTTGCGGCGGAACGCTCCGCGGGGGAGGACCTTCGCAAGCAGGCCGAGCGGGTGGCAGCCGCGCGCCGAGTTTGGGAGCAGGCGGTCACGGAGTTGAAGACGGTTGCAAAATTGAGGGAAAAGGCGGCGCAGCTGCATCGGAAGGAAGAAGCCCGGAGAGAGCAGCTCCAACTAGATGAGGTTGGAGCGCATTTTTCGGGCACCAGCGTGTCTACCCAGTTATGAAAGCCTTACTCTCGCCGTACCTTGTCATCATTCTCGCCGCGGTCCTGGGGGTGGCGGCGCTTGCGTTCACCCTACAACAACAGATCCCGCAGCTTACCGCCATGGCGGTGGCGATGCGGCCCAAGCCGCCCGTCGTGCCCTCCCATCTTCCGGAACGACCGCCTCCAGTTGATCCCGCCAGTCAGGCGGTCAGCGAATTGATCCTGGCCCGACAGCAGCTGGCTCTCCGGGAAGCATCCTTAGTGGAGCAGCAGAAGCGGCTGGCATCTGAGCGCCTAGAATTGGAGCGGACACGGGGGAGCTTGGAGATCATGCGCAAGCAGGTCGAGGAGTATGTCACCGAGGCGAAACGCCTTCAGCTTAAAGCCAGCTCCGAGGAAACCGCGATGGAAACTAAGAACCTAAAAACTTTGGTGCAGACGTACTCGAACATGTCGCCCAAAGCTTGTGTGGCGATCCTGCGGGAAATGGAGGACGCAACCGCGGTCAAGATTCTCTCCCTAATGAAGGTGGATGTTGTCGCCAGCCTGTTTGAGGAAATGGCCAAGCAGGCGGCGGGGGATCCTCAGATGGCGAAGCGTGCGGCCAAGCTCTCCGAGGGGGTCAAGAACCAGCGTTCCCCAAAGTGAGTGCGGTCCATCATTCGGCCGGGAGCGGGCGTGGCGCGGCACCCTGCGCTTTGGATACGATCTTTACCGCGGGAGCGTTCCCTGGCACGGACGCCCTCTGTGGAGCGCGCCGAGTCAATGATAGTTTTGAGAAGCTTCTGCTTGGCAGGAAGACCGAGATGGGACCGAAGGGCGGGTTGGTTCCGCCGCTTGGCGGGCTGCAAACAGTCGCGGAAACTTACCCCCCGGAGTCGCGGGGGCATCCCGCCGCCCAGTTGTCACGACCACAGAAATCCTCTGCGCGCAGCATCTCCGGCAATTCACAAGGAGAGTCCCGCCGCAAGCCCGAGGGGAACGAGATCGAGGCCCGGCGGAAATCACGGTTTCCGTCGGGCAACCGGGATGAAGGCGCGACTTCAACTGCAGACAACGTTCCCGACAGTCTTTCCCGTTCGCTAAAGGCGGTGGCTCCAAGCGGGGACTTGGGGTGTGATGAAAAGTATGTTTGGGGTCCCGGTGAGGAGGAAAGAGTGGCGGCGGATTTGGCGGAGTACTCTCCGGCCGGACGGCTGGCGGAAGGCTGGCCGGTTCAGGCGGACTTTGATGCCCTATACGTTGGGTGTGGGCCCTCGCTTGGAGCGGCAATTCCGGCTCCGAATGAGGCGGCAAATCTCTCCGAAGCTGGATTCGTTGATGATCGCTCCGGCCAGCCTGCGAGTGATGCAACTATGCCATCGGGAGGCGGGGCTGGTCCTGCCTGCCCTTCCGATGCTCGATCCGCCGCCATCTCGGGGGGGCTGCCAGGCGGGGCAGGGGAGGCCTTGGGGGGGAGTGGTCTTGAGCTGGTCCCCGGATTTGCGCCTGCGGACGGCATTAATGCCAACGCTGCCCAACTGGACTCCTTCGGTATGGCCTCCGAAGCATTTTCGCCGCGGGATGAGCTGTCCGCGCCGGCAGAGGGTGGGCAAACCGGCGCGCATCCCGGCGAAGCGCTTTCGGAAAATATTGCCCCCCAAGCAATGCGGGAAGCAGCGTCATTGATTTATAAAGACTCTCAAAATAGTGATGGAGCGAATTTTACAGATTCTGATAAAGGTGGTGGCACGCTCCCTGCTGACAGGGGGATGCAGTCTATGCTTTTCGCCCGCACTTCATTCTTTGGATTCGCGGTTGATGCGCCCGGGGCGGACCTCTCGCGTCGGATTAGTGCTGCGCATGTCGTGGGGGAGCTTGTGGCGGTCCGCGACGGTTTAGCGTCGTCCGGCTCGGATCGGTGCGTCGTGGATTTTGACGTGGAAGGGCATGGCAGTCTCCGCGTCGAAATAATCCGAAGGGCCGACCAACTGGAGGCGGTTGTACGCACTGACTCCGAGTTCCTGCGAGACTCTTTGCGATCCGCCTTTGGCTCGGCCGAGGGGTCGCGCAGTCAGCCAGCCCCCAGCTCTGCGCAAAAATCGGAAGCTGGCGCGAACGGCACCGACCTCGGCGGGCGGGAACGAGGGGGCAACTATCGCCGGCAAAATCCGACCGCGCCGCAATCGGGAATGCCTCCCTTGGAAGTGGCGGCTTCAGGTCGTCGCGAGCCGGAGGCCGTGGCGGAAGGATCTGGGGTCTCTAGGCGTCTTCTCCACACTTTTGCCTGAGCATGACACCGGCAATCTTCAATGCTGGGCCGGCCTCGTCCACGTCCGCCTCTGGTGGAGCAAGTAGCGTCTCCCCGCGCGCTCCGAAGCAGTCACTCAGCCAGCAGGACTTCCTTAAGCTGCTGACGATCCAGCTCAAGAATCAGGATCCATTGAAGCCGATCGATGACAATTCCTTTGTCACGACCATGGCGCAGTTCACCGGCTTGGAGCAAAGCAGTCAGATTCTGACTTCACTAAAACAGATGGGCCAATCGAATAAGGTCCTCGCGGCGAGCGGAATGATCGGTCGTCAAGTGACAGTTCGGGACGCCTCCGGGAAGGAGACCTCGGGGGAGGTTAACGCGGTGGAGACGACCGACCGGGGCGTAAGGGTGAAGATCGCCGACGTGCTGTATCCCTTCGAAGATATTGTTCGTGTCACGCCGGTCCCCGACCCCAAGCGGTCGTGATCGGGGATTTTTTCAACTCATCTGGACCGAAAGCCACCCTTTTCAATCATGCCCATCTCATCCTCTATCAATTCCGGAACCTCGGCTATGCAGTCGTTTGAGAGGGGCGTGCAGACGATTAGCGATAACATCGCGAACGCTAACACTACGGGTTTTAAGGCAACGAAGGTGGCGTTCACCAAGCTTTTGGTTCCTGGGGCGATCAAGACCACTCAGGGGTCAATCTCGGCCACCGGGGTCGCCACGGACCTAGCCGTGAACGGAGAGGGCTTTTTCCGGGTGCTGAAGACGGATGACAACTCGCAGTATGCCACCCGTTCGGGCGATTTCTTCTTCGACGAGCAAGGGTACCTTGTAAACTCGACGGGCCTGCGGGTGCAGGGCCTTACGGGCGGCACTGCCGCCGCCGCGCCCGGGGCGCTCGGTAGCATCCGGCTTAGTCAAAATCCGCCCGCGAACGCCCAGTTGCTGAGCTTCGTTTTCGACAAGCAGGGGATCCTCACCGAAAACTACTCAGACGGCACCAGGATCGCTACGAACCAGGTCTTGCTCCAGCGTTACTCAAACCCAACTGCGCTGCGTTTGACCGGTACAAATCTTTTTACCAATTTCGCGAACGCTGCACCAGTTGGAGGAGTCGCCTTGACCGCCCAGAATAATCGTCCGGGAGCAGTCGGCATAGGAACAATCGAACCATCCAGTCTTGAACTATCGAATGTCGATCTAACCCAGGAGTTCGCCTCCCTGATCAACGCGCAGCGCAGTCTGCAGGCCTCAGCCCGCGTGGTCACCGTATCGGATTCCATGGTGGAGGACACCGTGAACTTGAAGCGTTAAACCAATAAGCTTTCTGCCATGTCCGACGCGCCCGAAGAAAAACCCGCGGAGAAGAATTCCGGTTCCGCCAAGGCTGCCGGCGGCCTGCTGCCGATGCTGATCGCGATTGTGCTGGCGCCTGTTGTCTCGTGGTGCGTCGGCAAGTTTCTTCTCGTCCCGCAAATCGAGACCCAGCTTAAGGCGCAGTTTTCCGCTTCGCTGGAGCAGGCCGGCAAGGCGGAGCAGGGGGAGCCTGATTCTGGCGCGGCGGCGCCCACCCCGAACAAAGGCTCCTCCTCGGGAGGAGGGCATGGGGGCAAGTCGGCAGCGCCCTCGCGTCCGAAGTTCCAGGATTTAACCGTCAATATAGCCGGGACTCAGGGTACCCGCTATCTAAAGGTTTCGTTCAACGTCGAGGGCAAGAACGCGGCGGCGAACGATAAGATCGACAAGCGCTATCAGGAGTTGGTCGACGCGAGTATCACGATCCTCTCCAGCCTCACCATGCCCGAGCTTGATAACCCCGGAAGTAAGGCGGTGGTTCGCGGGCGCCTCATTGCCGCGTTCAACGATTTGCTCAAGGCTCCATTGGTGGAACAGGTGTTCTTCTCGGACTTTGTGGTTCAGTGATGCCTGAAGCAACAACATCGGAAACTGGGGAGGAGGCCGTTTTCCTTGATCCGTCCGGGAGCAGGATCGACCGAGAGGCGCGTCCCGCCGTGCGCCCCTACGATTTTCGTAATCCCGTCATGCTCACCGCGGGAGAGTTAGCGCAATTGCGCGAGCTTCAGGGCAAGTTCGCCCGTGAGCTGACGACCCGCCTCTCCCTCCTGCTCAAGCTGGAGTGCGTCCTAGGTAAGGTGAATTTCTCGGAAACGACATTCGCTTCTTTCCGCGGGCAGATCTCCGAGCGGTCCTACAACTGCACATTCAAGGCCGAGCCGCTACGGGGGCTGGGGCAGATGACGCTCCCCGCTCAGCTAGCCTCGACCCTGGTGGACAGGCTTTTAGGTGGTCCGGGCAGCCCGCGGGCTGAGGAGCGTGAGCTCACCGAAATTGAGTGCGCGCTGTTGGACGACATCATGTCAAAGGTTCTGGAAGAGTGGTTCAGCCAGTGGGGGTACGAGACCCCGCTCGAGCCCGCGATTCTTGGCGGCCAGAGGTTCTCAGGGTTTATGCAAAGCTCACCGAAAACAGCGTCGTTTGTCCACCTGAGTGTGGAGATGACGCTGGGGAGCGCCAACGGCTGGCTTTCGCTTTGCGTTCCCGAAAGCATGGTGGAGCCGCTGCTGCGTTCGTTCCAGAAACGGCAGGAGAAAATGCAGCCTGACAAGCCGGTGGAGCGCGAGGCGACCTGGAGGCCGGCTTTTGAGGAAGTATCGGTGCCGGTCACGGCCCGGTGGAACACGGGCTGCCTTTCGGTGAAGCAGTTCGCGGAGCTTGAGGTGGGTTCCGTTCTGCCGCTTCCGGTCACGATTTTGGACCAGACGATGATCGTGGTCGGCGCTGAGGAGAAATTCATCGGAACGGTCGGAATAGATGGAGACCGGGTGGCGGTTTCGATCACCTCGGTGAAGGGAAACTGAATCTATATGGAAACCAAGGCGCTCGATCTGGTAATGGATATAAAAGTGAACCTGGCGGTTCAGCTTGGCTCCTGTGAACTGCCTATGCGTGAGGTTCTGGCTCTGGCTCCTGGGTCGATTTTACAGCTATCCCAGACGGCCAGCGAGCCGGTTTCCCTGCACGTGAACCAGAAACTCGTGGCCCGCGGCGAGGTCGTATTGGTCGGGGAAAGTTTTGGGATCCGTGTGACCGAGTTTGTGGGGCGACCGAAGTGAGATTGATGACGAAACCTCCGCGGGCGGCTTTAGGCTCAGCGGCGCGATTGGGGGTGCTTTGCGTTCTACTGGGCGTACAAGCTCACCTCCTTGCCGCCTCATCCCCCTCTTCCCAGCGGCAGGCGGAGACCGTAATTTCCCCGCAGGCCGAGACCGGGTCGGGCGTCCGGGATTCCCGGATGGGCTTCCCCGTTTATGCGGTATTCGTAACGGTATGTTTAGCGGGCGGGGCGTGGTTGTGGGTGCGTTCCGCCCGGAGAACGGGAGGCTCTCAGGCCAAAAAGGCATCGATAGTCATTGAGGAAGTGCGGCCGCTCGGCAACCGGCAGCACCTAATCCTCGCCACTTGCCGGGGCAGGTCCTTTCTCCTCGGTGTGAGTGCAGGGAGGATTGAGACAATATCAGACCTGCCGCCGTCAGAATCCAGCCGATGAGTTTTTCCGTCAGCCTCAGGGGGTTCTCGATCCTGCTGCTCTGGGCCGGTCTGGGCCTCACGCACGCGGCGGGCGCGGAAGCCTCCGCGCCGCCAGCTTCGCGCGCCGCGGCTGAAGCTCTGCCCCGGGTCGTGCCGGAGGAGGCTTCCGCCGCGAAACCATGGCGATTGGCGGTTAATCTGGAGGGCGCGGAAAGGTCGGGAGAGGTGAGCGTCGGAGTTCAGATCGTCGTGGTCATGACCCTTCTCTCGCTGGCACCGGCGATGGTGATGCTGATGACAAGCTTCACGCGGATCGTCGTGGTTCTCGGTTTCCTGCGAACGGCGATCGGTCTTCCGAATGCGCCGGCGAATCAGATCATCACCGGCCTTGCCCTGTTCCTGACCCTCTTCATCATGGGACCGACGATCGACCGGGTGAACACTGAAGCGCTTCAGCCTTACCTTGGTGGATCACTCTCGTCGAGCCTCGCTCTGGATGCGGCGAGTATTCCGGTAAAGGAATTCATGCTGAAGCAGACTCGCACAAGGGATTTGGAGTTCTTCCTTAGGCTCGGGCGTTTTCCGCCGACAGCGGTGAAGGATCTGCCCCTGCGTGTGATTGTCCCGGCTTTCGTCATCAGCGAGCTCCACACCGCGTTTCAAATGGGGTTCTCGCTCTTCCTGCCCTTCCTCGTAATCGATCTTCTTGTCTCGTCGGTGCTGATGTCCCTTGGAATGATGATGATGCCTCCTGCCGTAGTAGCTTTGCCGTTCAAGCTTCTGCTTTTTGTTCTCGTTGATGGATGGCAGCTGGTGATCAAAAGCCTCGTCGAGAGTTTCAACATATAAGGCCCATGACCCCGGAAGCAGCCATTGATATATTGAAGGAAGTCGTGGTCGTGAGCCTCTTGGTCTGCAGTCCGTTCCTGCTCGGGCTGATGGTCGTCGGGCTGATCGCCAGCGTACTGCAGTCTGCCACCAGCATTCAGGAGCAAACTTTGACCTTCGCCCCCAAGTTGATCGGAGGCGGGCTGTTGTTCTTCCTGCTGGGGCCCTGGCTTGTGAGGGAGTTCTCGGAGTTTGCGATCGCGTGCTTCGTGCGGATGGCCGCGGCCGGATCCTGATTTTTCCCCGCATCCGTGTGGTCGAGGCCATCATAGCGCTTGTTTTGATCGGATTGCGGGCGGTGGGGGTGATCTTGGCCCTCCCTAGCCCGGGAGGAGGCGGTCTGCCTGCCTTTCTTCGCGGGGCCATGGGCGTGGTTGTTACGATTCTACTTTGGGGTGTGGTCGGTATCCCGAAGGATCTGGCTGGTCACGGGTGGTTATTCTATGCGTCCTCGGCGGTAAGCGAGCTACTGCTGGGTTTGGTTATGGGATTTATTGTGCGGGTAGCCTTTTCTATTGCCGCGCTGGGTGGTCGCCTGATATCAAACGAAATTGGTCTCAATTCCCCCCCGGGTTTTGATGTGCCGCAGCCCGCACAGGAGCCGTTACCCGCGTTGCTAACCGCTTTTTCCGGCGTGTTGTTCTTCAATTTCGGCCTGCACCACGACGTGCTCTCCTCGTTCGCGCGGAGTTTTGAGATTTCCCCACTTGGCTCGTACCGAATCTCCGGCGCGGTGGTTGAGCGGCTCATCAGGACGAGCGCGGATATCCTTGTGGTTGGCTTGAGGATAGCTGCCCCGTTCATCGCACTGAGCTTCGTCACAAATCTTGCCTTCGCTCTTATGGGTCGGGCGGTGCCCCGGATGAACGTTTTTGTGGAAAGCATCTCCCTGCGTCTCTGGGCCGGACTTTTGCTGCTTTCCGGTTCCGGAGCGCTCGTCTGGAGGAATCTTGATCCCCATTGGCAAGGCGTGCCCTGGACCATGCTCGAGGTGTGCGTCGGCGCGTTGAAGCCATAGCTCATGAGGAAAAATTTGCCTCCCAGATTACGCATGGCAGCCCCAGCCCGGGTATCGCAAAACGTTGTTTGTAAGCATTTTAAGGTATATTCAAGAAGCTGGCTTAGGACTTGCTTAGGGGAGTTGTGACCGGCGAAGACAGGGAATCAAAAACAGAGGCTCCCTCGGCCAAGCGCTTGACCGAAGCGCAGGCTAGGGGGCAGTTTGCCCGTGCTCCGGAGATAACCTTAGCTTTCGTGCTCACGGCTGCGGTCTTCTCGCTCGGGCTCGCCGCTCACGATGCCGCGAGGCGGATTGCCCATTTGGCCACGGAGACGTTCGTGCGTCTCGGTGAGATCAAAATTAGTTCCCAAGGATTGCCAGATACCGTGTGGCTTTCGGCGTCTACCTTCGCTACCATTAGCATCTTTGTGGGGGTGGTGAGCGCCGGCGCGGCAATTTTGGCGGGAGGTATCCAGAGCGGGTTCCAATTAACGCCTGGGGCAATGGAGCCCAACCTGAACCGGTTAAATCCGATCGCCGGCCTGCAGCGACTCATCTCCGGGCGGATTTGGTCGTCGGCGGTGCTGGACGCCCTCAAGGTAACCGCCGTACTCGCGTGCTTGGCCGCGGCGGGTAGCACCATTTTCAAAGATGTCATTTTCTCAGCCCCGGTGGAACCCCTTTACCTCAGTCATTTTCTGCGAGAAAGCGCGCTCTCCCTCATGCTTCGGTTCCTTGGCGCCTTGGTGGTCATTGCGGGATTGAGCTATGCGTATGAGTTCTACAAGGCGCGGCGAGAGCTGATGATGTCCCGGCAGGACCTGAAGGACGAGCGTTCGCAAACGGATGGAAACCCACTCGTGAAGGCGGCGATGCGGCGCATGGCGAGACGTTTGCTGCAAAAGCAGATGATGGATGCGGTGCCGACCGCGGATGTGGTGGTCGCAAACCCAACGCACTTCGCGGTTGCCCTTCGGTACGATCGCGGGTCGGACGCCGCACCGGTGATTGTGGCCAAGGGCGAGAACCTTCAGGCGATAAGGATCAAGGAGCTGGCTGCCCGGCATGGAGTCCCGATGGTTGAAAACCGCCCCGTCGCCCGGATGTTATATGCATCAGGACGCGTCGGGGAGGTCATCCCGCGGGAAATGTTCGAGGCGGTCGCCGAGATATTGGCTTTCGTCTACCGCACGTATCGCTATTACTACTTCACGTTGCCGACCCGCCGGGCGTGCGGTGCCCCGTGACGCGAATGAACGCCCACCCCGGAACCGCAGATTCGGTGTTCTCGGCGCGTCTTTTAGGCCGGCCGGACTTAATCTTTGCCGCGGGCTTGTTCGGCACGATACTGCTGCTCGTCGCGCCGGTGCAACCACTGGTGATGGATGTCCTGCTGGCTTTCAGCATTGCGAGTTCGCTGCTCGTGATGCTGGTTGTGATCTATGTCAGGACCCCGGTGGAGTTCTCGGCGTTCCCGACGGTCCTGTTGGGCCTGACGCTTTTCCGACTGGCGCTGAACATATGCTCGACGCGACTGGTGCTTACCAAGGGCGAGGCAGGCAACATTATCAACGCATTCGGGAGCATAGTGATACAGGGTAACTATGTCGTCGGGTTTGTTGTTTTCGTGATCCTAGTGGTGATCAACTTCGTGGTTATCACCAAGGGCGCCGGCCGGATCGCCGAAGTCTCGGCGCGCTTCACGCTGGACGCCTTGCCCGGCAAGCAGATGGCGATCGATGCCGAGATGAACGCTGGCGTCATCGACGAGCCGACCGCGACGGCCCGCCGTTTGAAGCTTCAAAGAGAGGTCGACTTCTACGGCGCGATGGACGGCTCCTCGAAGTTTGTGCGCGGGGAGGCGATCGCGGGAATTCTCATCACCTTGGTGAACGTACTGGGTGGTTTCACCATTGGCGTGCTGCAGATGGATCTCAGCGTGGTGGAGTCGCTGCAAAAGTTCGCGTTGCTTTCAATTGGCGATGGATTGGTCGGCCAGATCCCGGCGCTCGTTGTTTCTGTCGCGGCCGGCTTGCTCGTGACGCGGGCGGCGGACAACGGCGATATCGGGCAGCAGGTCGGCTCGCAGATCCTGCGTTACCCCATCGCCCTCAAGACAGTCGGCGGGGGCATGGTCCTGATGGGGCTTCTTCCCGGTCTTCCGCTCATCCCCTTGGGATTAATGGGAGCTTTCTTTCTCTTCTTGGGATTCAAGATACCGCCGATCCCGGCGAGTTCGCCAGGCGCGGCGGGCGCAGGCGTGATGCCAGAAGCGGGAGGAGGGAAGTCGAATGAAAAGCAGCCGCCGTCGCCCCTTAGCGGAAGCGTCGAGGAAGTTCGCCGTCTCATAGACGTCGACGCGTTTGCGGTGGAGGTGGGATTTGGCCTCGTGGGACTGGCTGATCAGAAGCTGGGCGGGGATCTTCCGGCGCGCATCACCGGAGTCAGGAAATCGTTAGCCCGGGAACTGGGTTTGATCATTCCACAGGTAGCGGTACGTGACAATCTCGAGCTCGGCAGCGGCGAGTACCGGTTTCTTCTGCGGGGGCGGCAGGTGGGGAGGGGGGCGCTGATGATGGGTCGATTGATGGCCATGAACGTCTCCGGAAGCCGGGTCCAGTTGAAGGGAATCTCGTGTGAGGAGCCTGTCTTCAAGCTGCCCGCCGTCTGGATTGAGGAGTCGGAGCGGAAGCACGCCGAGGTTAACGGATACTCGGTGGTGGATTGCTCCGCGATCGTAGTGACGCACCTGTCAGAGGTCCTTCGCGCGAACGCGCACAATATCATCGGTCGTCAGGACGTCCAGTCGTTGATCGACCATGTCAAGGGATCACACCCTGCGTTGGTGAGTGAGTTGCTTCCCGATATGGTGAGTCTCGGTGTCATCCAGCGGACGTTGCAGAATTTGCTGCGAGAGGGCATCCCTATCCTAAATCTGCCCCTGATCTTGGAAGGAATCGCCGACTATGCTTCGCTGACCAAGAATCCCGACGATCTGAGCGAGCTGGTCAGACGTAGGTTGGCCTCTTTCTTTGTGCCCTTGATCGAGGCCGCGCCCGGCTTAGTCAGGGCGATCACGCTCGACCTGAGGGTTGAGAAAGAGTTGGCCGGCAAGGTCCAAAGGACAGCTGCCGATTTGGGATTAGCCCTTGAGCCGGAGACTTCATCGGCGCTCCTGGCGGCTATAAACGCGAAGATTGCCCAGCTCAGCACTTCGAGCGTGGCCCCTTGCCTAATCGTAGGGGCCGAATTGCGGCTCCCGCTTCGAAGATTCCTCGAACCGACCTTCCCGCGACTCACCGTGCTTTCCTTTCAGGAGATCCCCGGAAGCTTCCAATTGGAAAACGCCGGAATCGTGCAACTGCCCATGCCAACCGCGAAGGTCGCGGCTTGAGGCCCGGGAAAATCGATCGTGAATTCACCTTCGCCAGGCACTTACCGATTCTTCGTCCGCTCTGTGAGGGAAGCGGTGTCGGTGCTCGAGACGCGGCTAGGACCGGAGGCCAGGGTGCTTTCCGTCCGCCCTCAGCACCGGCCGCTTTGGAAGCGGATTTTGGAAGGGGGGCGTCTGGAAATCGTGGCGGAGTTGCCCGGCCCACCGCCGTCTCCGCCGTCCGGTCATTCATCGGACGCCTTGGCGGAGACGGTCATCGCTCCGGCCGTAACCGGGGAAGCCGCGAGGGTCGATTTAAGGAGCGCTTTGCAGAAGGCCGGATTTTCCGAGCGGCTTATGTTTCTTTCCCCGGTCCGCGAGGGTGCGGGGGTGGAGGCGGGGAAGGGATTGGCCGACGATGTCGAGGCCTTCGTCAGCGGGCTACGGCGGCAGATCGAGGTGCGCCCGCTGCCCAAAGCAGGGGCCCCGATCGCTTTCGTCAGCGACTGTCATGCCGACAAGAATCTCGCCTTGAGCCAGTGGCTTTCCTGGGAGGTGTTCACCCGGGGGTCTCGCTACCGTGTATGTCATGTTGAGGTGGGGCGCCCGAACCCCTTTCTTGAACTCGAGGTCTTCTGCCAGGCCATTGGGGTTGAACTGATGCATTATCTCCCGGGAAAGAAGCCGGGTCCGGATCGGGCGGGCCTCTGTTGGGACCTTCCGTGGGCCAACGGAGATTCCGAGATCGCGGAGATTTCTGAAACATTGGACAACAACGCGGTACCCACTCGGGTAATGGTGCAGAATGCGTGCTACGAGGTTGAGCGCCTGAGGTCAAACCTCAGGCTCGCTCAAAGGATAGGCGCGACGCATTTGGTGCTCACCCATTTTGACCAGCTGCGCAATGTTGCGAAAATCTGGGATATGCTGATCGAGTCGGAGCTGTCACCGCTGTTCTTTTCGGCTAACGAAAGCTTGCTCGCGACGGTCCGGATCGATCCGGTCGAGCAGCTGGCCAGGCGGACGCTGGGTTCGGCGTAAATATATGAGATATATTTTCCTTATCTTCGGGTTTCTCTTCTTCTGCAGCATTTTCATCGCGGGTCTGGTCGCGGGCAGAAACTTCGACCTTGTGGTGCGGGACGCATGCGTGGGCGCTCTGGTAGGCGGCCTGGCGGGACAGTGGTTCTGGAAAACCGTGCTTTCGGCCATGGCCGAAACGGTCGCCAAGAAACGCGCGAAGGCGGAGGCGGAAGCGAAGGTAGCTCGGAAGAAAAAGTCCGCAGAAACGCTTGCAGCAGTTAGCAAGTGACGTCTAGGTACCCAAGGAGTACTCCATGGATCGCCTTCCCCATCCTGAACCGACTCCCGCCTCTGGAGGAGCGTTGGCACACAGGAGTTACCAAAAGTTGACGGGCGCGGCGGATGCGCTGGTGGAGGAACACCTCGGCTTGGTGCGCCAAGTGGTCGGCAGGATAAAAATGAATCTGCCGCCGCATGTTGATAGCGACGATCTGCACTCCGTGGGGGTGGTAGGCCTCATTGCGGCGGCGCAGCGCTACGTTCCGCAGGAAGGGCACACGTTCGCGGGTTATGCCTACACCAGGATTAGGGGGGCGATTCTCGATGAGCTCCGGCGGCTGGATTGGTGCCCGCGACGCAACCGGGCCAAGGCTCGCAAGATCCAAGGAGCCATCCATGAATTGGAGCAGCGTTTTCAGCGGGTGGTGTCGGGTGAGGAGGTAAGGTGCCATCTTGGCCTCTCCCCGGGTGAATATGAAACGTGGCTTCAGGAGGCCAGTCCAGTCACCTTCGTAAACATCGACGCCGTCGCCGGTGAGGGGGGAGGTGGGCTGCTTCCGCATGAGACCATACCCGACGAGAACCAGGTGCCGGCCGCCGAGCGGATGGAGCGGGCCGAACTCTGGCGGTTGATCGCGGATCGCATCGAGCAGCTGCCCGAAACACAACGCAAAGTGCTCGCTCTATATCATTTTGAGGGGCTGCGCTTGGCTGAAATAGCCGAGGTGCTCGGCCTAACCGAGGCGCGCATCAGCCAGATCAACACGCAGGCTATACTGTCATTGAGAAATTTTATTGTGCGCAAAAATTGACGGAATCTTCCCATGCTTATCATCGCCGGTGTCTTAATTGTTCTGGTCGGGACGATCGTTTCGTTCCTCATGGGAGGAGGGGATTGGAACTTCGGCCGCTTGGTGTTGCTGCTCTATCCCGCCGAACTGATTGCGATCTTCGGGATCACGATCGGGGCTGTAGTGATCGCCACTCCGGGACATGTTCTTAAGGGTACGTGCTCGAAAATTATCGCCGCCGTTTCGGGGAACGTGATCAAAACAGAACACTATTTTGAATTGATCGGGGTTTTGTACGAACTTTTCCAGACGGGTAGAAAAAACGGGCTTCTGTCCCTCGAGGAGCATCTCGCCGCTCCGGCTCAAAGCGCGATATTTAAAAAATACCCAACCCTTCTGAATGTCCCAGAGCGGCTTCGCTTTGTAGTGGATAGCCTTAAACCCTTGGTTGATGGGCGTATTAAGCCAGACCAGCTGGACGGGGTGATTCAGGTTGATATCGAAACGAAAAAACAGGAACTTGAACATGAGGCGCACGTCCTAAATTTTGCGGGCGACTCCTTGCCCGGGATCGGGATCGTGGCGGCGGTGATGGGCATCATCAACACCATGCAGATCATCGACCAGGGAACGCAGGCGGTGGCCTCGCATATGGCCGCCGCGCTATCTGGCACGATGCTAGGGGTCTTTTCCGCCTATGGTTTCGCTAACCCCCTCGCAAGCAGCATCAGATCGTTGAATGATGGCTACGTCGAATACCTTCGGTGCACGAAGATCGCGGTCGTCGCGTTTGCTAAGGGCATGGCGCCGTTGACGGCGGCGGAACTCGCGAGACGTTCCCTAGGACATGCCGTTCAGCCATCCTCTGAGGCGCTGGAGGCCGCGCTTCGCGGGGCCTCTGCGACGAAGTGACATAGGAGGCATACGCATCATGGCTGGACACGGCGGCGGCGCATGGAAGGTGGCCTTGGCGGACTTCATGACCGCGCTGATGGCTTTTTTTCTGGTCATGTGGATCTTGGCGCAGCGCCCTGAACTCCTCGAGGGCACCGCGAAGTACTTTCGGGATCCGCCGAGGATAAAGATGCCGTGGACAACGGGGGTGTTGAAGTTCGAGGCCAAAGAGGCGGCGGTGCGCGATATTAATGTCCCCAAGTCGGTGGAAACCTCCGCGAGTAACTCCGCGGCTGCGGAGCAGAAGCGTCTGAATGCGATCGCAATGGGTTTTTATGGCATGATCAATGTAAAGTCGGACGATCCCAACCGCCCAGTGGACGTTATCGTATCAAGTGAAGGCGTTTTAATCACCCTCTATGATCGGCCTCAGAGGCCTCTTTTTCGGGACCAGACCTCTGCGGACCTAACTCCTTGGGGAGTGTTCGTGTTTCAGAATTTGGCTTGGCTTGCCGACAGGCATTCGTTCCGGGTCTCAATCGAAGGTCATACTCGCAAAGGTTTGAAGATGCTTTCCGAGGTCTATTCCTCCTGGGAGCTATCAAGTGACCGGGCAAATAATGTGCGGCGTTTGATGTCCTCGGTCGCCGTCGCGGCGAATCAGTTCGAACGCGTGGTTGCTTATGGAGAAAGCCGGCCTTCGCGGCTCAATTCACCCGGGGGTGAGAATGACCACAGGGTTGAAGTCAAACTAGCTATGAATCAGCTGATGATGGAAAAGCCTGCTACCAAGTCTAACACGGAGAAGAAGGCGCCGTGAAATCATTCCTGACGAACAGAGCCTCCGGGCCGGAATCGAGCAAGGCGGCAACAATCAAGTCAGATGGCTCTTCGGGCCTTTTGGCGCTGGTGCGACTTCAGGGGCCGCCCAACGCCTGCGATGGCTCGAACTTGGGCCCCGTCGTCACCTGCAAGCGTGACGGAGATATCGTGCGGACAATTATTGTGACCTGCACATGCGGGAAAGTTACGGAAATCGATTGTACTTATAAAAGTGAGGGTGGCTCCAAGCCTGCTTAGTGAGTAGTATTAAGCAGTTTATGCAGCTGGCGGAGGCTGCGCCGGAGGTTTGGAAGCTTTTTGAGAAACCACCTCCTCAGGCAGAATCTGCCCGGATTGAAGATCCTAAACTACGTGCAGAGTACTCCGTACGTCGGCTAAGGAGGCTTCTTGAAGATTTGAGGGCAAGACTCCCAGAGATTCTTGGGCTGGAGGGCGCGAATGCCACCCTCAAAGCCAGAATGCTCGTAGACGGGATGGTCTGCCTCAATCGGTGCGATGTAAGACAAGTTGCGGACCGGGAAGATAAGCTGCGCCACGCGCAACTTAGTCGAGACTACCAGCTAGCCTTTGACGCTCATCGGCAAGGGATGAGTGACGACGCGGTAAGCCTCATCACGGAGGTTTTTAACTATCCGGTGCGGATTGGTGGGTTGGCCGAATTTATCAAGCTGAGGCGAGACTGCGCAGGCATGGAAGCCCGCGAAGGCGGCCTACGGACCCGTTTGGAGTCTTCCAAGGCGGGACTGGCGGAGGCTAACCGGAGCCACCGTTGCATGGAGTTATTGCTGCAAACGAGGCGCGCGCGCAAGATTGTCGCAGTGGGGCTTGGATGTCTTATAATTGCGATAGGTTCTTTCGAAAACTCTCGAGTGATAGGAATCATCTTCGGGTTTAAAGCGTTTCTGCTACTTATGGGGGGGGCGGTCTCGTGGTTGGCCGGGGTTGCTGCTCTGGCTGGCATGCCGGAAGAGGTGCGACTCAAGGTTTCGGCGCTAGATGAGGCGGGCTTTTTGGCGGTTGGCGACCGACTGAGTAAAGCTCAGGCGGAGATGGAGGAACTCGGAAAACGAATCGAAGAACACAGACTAGAGCTGGTCGCGATGGGCGATCGGATTTCGGCCTGCGTTGCAATTGAGCCTACTTGGAGGGTTATGAACGAGGCGGAACTATCGGGGTTAATGGATCGGCTGGTTAACCGATGCAGGGAGGCGTTGGGGGAGAAAGGAGCCTCGTTAGTATTTAAAAACCTCAGAGAGGTATCGCGACTTTAGCGCCCGGCGTTTTACGAAAACTTCGTTGGGCGGGAGGAGTCTTCGATAGGATTGCGACTTGTAACGTCCGAAGGAGGCTAACGCGCTGGTTTGATGAGAGCCGACCCGGATTTTGCGGCGTTCGAGAGCACCGCTTACCTCGACGATCCCCTCCTCTCCTTGTCGTTTGGCTCCAATCCGGTTTTTACCTGCAGGCCGCCCCGCCGCGAGGACCGGCCCTTGTGAGCTTGGCTCCGATGCCGACCCATAACCCTGACCTGAACCCAGGCTAGAAACTTGGCGATCTGATGAAGGACGCCTTCGCAACTGCCATGCACAGCCTTGTATGCCTTAGGAGATGCCTTTCCGGCTGATTTGGAACCGCTGCGCGCCAGCGGCGCACGCGTCGCGCAACGGGCCGGGAACGGCCGGTCGTCGGATCAGGCAAAGGCTGCCCCTCCGGACGGACGTTCCATGCCTTCGGTCGGCGGGTGTAATTCGGTACCAAGTAGTCGATTTTCGAACGATTTTTTAGGCGGATTCTTCAAAGGTAAAGGGGTGCTCCCTCAGGGCAGCGGGCCGGCGAGGACGGTGATCATCCGGTCGGGGTCGAGGTGGCGGCGGAGGGCGGCGTTCACCTCGGGGGCGGTGAGCGCCTCGACCCGGCCGGGGTAGGCGTCGATCCACTCCGGGCCGTAGCCGCGCTGGAGGCACGCGAGCAGCGCGCCCGCGAGGCCGTCGGTGGTGGCGAGGCCGAGCTGGAACGAGCCGGTGAGGGTGACCTTGAAGGCGTCGA
>Ga0194134_10000498_pt1 | contig 59966 bp, 75 predicted proteins | sample TA2KigOff0mmetaG_FD_148602 | JGI IMG/M metagenome (GOLD analysis project Ga0194134, IMG submission 148602) | Freshwater microbial communities from Lake Tanganyika, Tanzania - TA2015056 Kigoma Offshore 0m | ecosystem: Environmental > Aquatic > Freshwater > Lake | place: Tanzania: Lake Tanganyika...
AAACCATGTCACTTGCACCTACGAGGATGGCTCTTACTGCGTCCCATGCGTGTTGATGGCGTGTTAATTAGGAGCAACCATGTCTGACGTTGAACTGAAACTATCGCTTGAAGAAGCCGTCGCCATCACGAACTTGATCGGGTCACTCCCGACGAGCCAAGGCGCGTGGCCGCTGTTTGAAAAACTGAAGGCACAGGTGGAACCGCACCTGCCCAAATCTGAAGAGGTATCTAAACAATGAGTACCGTGATCACTTGGTCTGTCACCGCGATGGACTGCTACCCCGAATCCGACAACCATCAAGACGTTGTGTTCAACGTGCATTGGACTTGCGCTGGCGTGGACGACACTTACACGGGCAGCGTCTATAGCACTTGCTCTGTCCCCGCTCCAAGCGGTTCGTTTACGCCGTATTCGTCCCTCACGCAAAACCAAGTCCTTGGTTGGATTTGGGCGAATGGCGTGGACAAGCAAAGCGCAGAGGCAGCGGTTGAGCAGCAGATCGCCAATGCCAAGAATCCTCCGGTCGTCACGCCGCCGTTGCCTTGGGTTGCGTAATGACCGCCAACACCGTCTTCTTGCTGATCTTCGCAGTGCTTCAGGTGTTAGACATCTGGACAACGCTGACGGCACTCAAGATGGGCCATCGGGAAATGAACCCGGTGCTGGCAAAAGCGTTTGAATATGCCGAGCCGCTGGTAGTCATGGTCGTCATCAAACTCGCCGGGGTCTGGGCTTTGTGGTGGGCAGATATGTACTGGCTTACGGGGTTGATGTGCGCGGCGTATCTGTGGGTGATCAATAACAACTTGGATGTGATTCAGAGGAAGAAGTGATGCCCATCCCCGCTGCACTTGGCGCGATCCTGACCCCCCTACTTGGTAACGGTTTAAATCTCGTTGCCAACGCCGTCATGGCAAAGGGTAAGGATTACGTTGAGAAAAAACTGGGCGTTGAACTAAAACCGGACATGTCTCCGGACGAGATCATTCGCCTCAAAACGGCAGAGATGGAACATGAAGAAGAACTGCTTCGCCTCAAGATTGAAGAGAACAAGTTGGATCTTCAAGAACTGGATATGCGTTTAAAGGACGTAGACTCTGCACGGGATCGTGAAGTTCAGATCGCCACATCTGATAAAGCCCCGCTGATCAATAAGATCGTCACCCCTATCCTCGCCCTCTCCATTCTACTTCTCACCTTCGTCCTTTTTGGCGTTGTCATGTTTGACAACACTCCGGTAGAGTCCAGCCGCAAGGACATCCTGATCTACATCCTTGGTGTTCTCTCAGCCATCTCCACGCAGATCGTCTCGTACTACTTCGGTTCCTCACAGGGCAGTAAAGAGAAGTCTGATCAACTGCGGGAGGCGATGAAGTGAGTAACGTGCAGAACCAAGCAGACTTCCTGCTAGATGTCACCCGCCTCATTAACAAGGCGACCGAACTTGGCTTTCAGGTCACAGCCGGGGAGTTGTATCGCACCCCTGAGCAGCAAGAGATTTACGTCAAGACGGGGCGTAGCCGCACGATGAATAGTCTGCACCTGCAACGCAGGGCGGTAGATTTAAACTTCTTTCTGAACGGCAAACTGACTTACGACAAACAAGTCCTTGCGCCACTTGGTGCCTATTGGGAATCACTGCATCCGCTAAATTCATGGGGAGGGAACGGGGTTAAACTTGTCGATACGCCGCATTTCAGTCGTGGCGTAGATAAACCTGAATGGCGGAGAGTAACCGGTGCCCCTCCAAAAAGTTGAACTTCGACCCGGCGTAAACCGCGAATCTACTTCGTATGCTAACGAAGGTGGTTTTTTTGCAGGGGATAAAATTCGTTTTCGTTCTGGCTACGCCGAAAAAATAGGAGGCTGGCAGAATATTAGTACAGCGGGAAGTACGTTCTACGGTATATGCCGTATATTGTGGAATTGGATTAGTAAACTAAATCAAAACCTTGTTGGTTTAGGTACAAGTCAAAAAGTTTATGTAGAACTTGGCGGTATTTATTATGACGTTACCCCTCTTGGTAACTCACTTAATCTTTCGCAGAACCCCTTTACTACGACTTCTGGCAGTCGCTTGGTGACTGTAACAGCTACGGGACATCTAACGACTATTGGCACGTACGTCAATTTTTCTGGAGCTACGACAGTAGCCAGTCTTGTTCTCAATGGTGAATACGAAGTTCAGTCTGTACCCAACGCTAATACATTTACAATTTTTGCTTCAGCTACAGCGAGTTCTACTACTACAGGGGGTGGCTCTTTAGTTATTGCCGAATTTGACATTGACGCTGGAAATGCCGTTTTTAGTTCTGGCGTAGGCTGGGGCGGTTCTCCATGGGGTGCAGGCGGTTGGGGTTCTTCTACAGGCGCGGGTGTGGATATGCGCCTCTGGTCAATGTTTAATTACGGTGACGATTTGATATTTGCCGAACGTGGTGGAGAAATTTATTTTTGGACAATAGATACGTCTTCGTGGTCTCGTGCTGTTACGTTGGAAGAAAAAGCTAACACTACTAATAAAGGCTCTACACTTGGTACGTTTGCATCAGGTGTTACGACTATTCTTTTGGATGACACAACCGGGCTTGATACAGGCGCGGTGCTGTCAGGCAGTGGCATCGTCACTGGCACGTACGTGACGGAATCGTGGGATTTTGGTAACTCAGTCACGATCTCGCAGGCGACAAACGGTTCGTTTACGCTTACTGATATTTCGTTCAGTTACGCTGGTCGGCATGTGCCAAATGAAGTCAATATGATTATTGATTCGCCCGTTAATGATTTCGTAATTACGTGTGGTTCTACGCCATTTGATCCTACAAATTTTAATACTACGTTTGATCCTCTTTTAGTCCGTTGGTCAGATCAAGGTAATGTTTACGAGTTTGTTCCTGCAACGACTAACCAGTCAGGTGAACAACACTTATCACAAGGTTCTTTTATTGTTACAGCCAACAATACTCGTCAAGAAATATTGATTTGGACAGATACCGCCCTCTTCTCCATGCAGTATGTCGGGCCTCCGTTTGTATGGTCGTTTAATTTATTAGATCAAGACACTACAATTGCTTCGCAGAATGCTGTGCTGACAGTAAACAATGTGGTCTATTGGATGGGCCGCGACAAGTTCTTCATGTATTCGGGACGCGTTGAGACGCTGCCTTGCACACTTCGCCAGTATGTTTATAACGACATTAACTACGATCAGTTAAGTCAAATTACGGCAGGAGCAAATGAAGGGTATAACGAAATTTGGTGGTTTTACCCTTCTTCTAATAGCACAATTAATAATCGGTACGTAATCTATAACTACCTTGAACGTGTTTGGTACTACGGTAATTTAAATCGTACGTTTTGGTCGCAACATACGCAGAGAACTTATCCGTTTGCGGCATTCAACGTGCAGCAGGCGTACCTTTCTACGGCAATTAACAGTTCGATAACCACAATTACTTTAACCGATGCTTCTACTTTTCCAGAAACTGGAATTATTGTAGTTAATTCAGAAAAAATTTCTTATGCCGCCAAGACTGGTAACACCTTGACAGGTTGCGTCAGGGGAGTAGCGGGTACGACAGCAACTTCGCATGATCAATACGCATACGTTGTTTTTAATGTGGCTAACCAAATAGCGTTACACGAAATTGGTAACGACGATGAGTCAGTAACTCCAGCGTTGCCGATTGAAGCATTTATAGAATCGTCTGATTTTGATATTCAAGATGGTCAAACTTTTGGTTACGTTTGGCGTATTGTGCCTGACCTTAATTTCACAGGGTCTACAGGGTCAAGTCCAAGCGTAACGCTCACTGTGCGTCCTCGGCAGAACTCAGGTAGTAATTATTCTTCTGCAGATAGTCCCACGGTGACGCGCACTTCGACGGTGCCAGTTCAGCAGTACACAGGTCAGGTCTACACCCGAGTGCGAGGTCGCCAGATGGCGTTCCGTGTGGACTCAACTGAGTTAGGTGTGGCGTGGCAGATGGGCGTGATGCGTATCGACGTTCGACCGGATGGGCGTAGGTAATGGCTGATAATGTCCCAACACCGAATCTACCTGTCGCGCCGATTCAGTACGAACAACGGTTTCAGGATCAGTTTGCTAATGTTCTGCGTTTGTTTTTTACAAATTTGGTAAACAAAATTAATTCGCCTATTTTTTATGCGTCATATTTTGATACAACTACGCAAACAAACCCCGTAGCTGATGCTGTTAATTTATTTACTTTTAATTCAGTAAAGTGTGAATACCAAATAAGTCGAGGTACTCCTAAATCAAAAATTTATATAAATAACACAGGAATTTATAATTTTCAATTTTCTGTGCAGTTAGACAAAACCGCTGGTGGCTCGGCTGCAGTATTTATATGGCCCCGCATTAATGGAGTTAATGTCTCTAATTTGAATTCTAAAGTTGTTATTGATAGTGCAAATTCTGAATTTATTGTAACGAAAAATTTTGTATTAATAGTGAAAAATAATGATTATTTTGAATTGGCATGGCAATCTTCTGATACTGATGTTGTGGCTGCTGCCTCTGCAGCCGCCAGTAATTATTCTGCCATTTCGTCTGTTATTTTGACCGTCACGTGGGTATCAAACTACGAGGCGAACCAGTGATACTATTCAACAAATTTACCCCGTGGGGGCGCTATGAACCGTAATCCATCCATGGCAGGGCTTGCCTCTCTCGTGCAGTCACGGGGTCGAGACGGCGATTCTGTCCTTGTCCATATGACCCCCGGCGAGGTTAAGGGGCTACAGGCTCTTGCCTTTGCTCACGGTGGACAACTGAGCATCAATCCCGACACGGGGCTGTATGAGGCCAACTTCCTCAAGAAACTGTTGCCGACCATTGTCGGCGCAGTACTGACTCCGCTGACGGGTGGCTTGATTAACCCGCTGACGGCGGGGTTCCTTGTGGGTGGCGTTGAGGCGGCACGTACGGGCGACCTTGGCAAAGGCTTGATGGCGGGTCTTGGCGCGTACGGCGGTGCTGGACTGACTAGCGCATTGGCGGGTACTGGAGCCGCTGCCGCTGCCGGAGCAGGCGAAATTGCTAAAACGGCTGGTACAGAAGCCGCCGCTGCCGCTGCTAAAGAAGGTGCCACTCAGGCTGCTCAAGAGGCTGCTAGACAGGCGGCTATGAAAGAAGCGGCGCAAGCGCAGATTCAAAAACAGATTGCCACTAAAGGCATGTTTAGCCGTTTGCCCGAAGGCGTGGCTAGTTTCAAAAACATCGGCGCAGGCATTGGAGAAATCGCTGGCGGCGGTGCCAATCTTGGCGGTATTGGCGGCTTAGGCGCAGCCGGGTCTGCGTTCGGTACGCTTGGCTTGCCCGCTAAGGCTGGCTTGACCATGACTGCTGCTAACGCGCTTTCGCCTGAAATGGAAATGCCGGAAGGCGGCGCGTACAACATTGATGATTCTTATTACCAATCTTATGGGTATAGTCCCGAGCAGGGTAGATTCCTTGGTGGTCGATTTATAAAAGGCTACCCCGGCTTCCCTCCGCCGGGTATGGCAGGTGGCGGCGTAATTCCTGCTCCAAACGGCAACTACCCCCTCGCCAAACCTTCTAATTCGATAGGCGGGTATGGGCCAGATATTGATCCATATACGGGCGAAGAGAAGTTTGCTGACGGTGGTAGCGTCGGTAACCAAGGCCTTCAGCAGTATTACCAAAGCCTGCTCTCAGCACCGGCTCCACAGGCTGCTCCCAACCAAGCCTTTGCTAACTACATGCAGGGACTTAATCAGTTTGTAACGTCACCTGTCGCACCTCCTGCGCCGCCCAAGCAGCAGCCTCCTGCTGCAGGTATTGCTCCACCGGGAGCAGGTGGTAGGCCAGTTGCGGGTGGGGGCGGTACCAGACCGCCAGTCTCGCGGCCTCCAAATGCTCAGTTCCCTTTTAGAGGGGGGTATGGATTTAACGAGGGCGATACATTTCTCAGTACTGGTGAAGCTTATGGCGGTAATGAAGGTGCGATGCGCTGGGATGCGAATCAGGGGCGGTTCGTTTCTGATGCCCCGCAAACTCCGTTTAGCGCCGGTAATTTGCCAAGTGGCAACCCGTTTAGCGGTTTTAGCGGCATAGACTTCTCTGCGCTCCAAAACATGTACGGCGGGGCTGGAAATATGCCCATAACCAACGAGTACGATCAATTTGTTTCTGACTCGGAACAAGGTATGGATCAGGGCACTGCAAATACGCCTCCGCAAAATCAGTATCAAACACCTGACTTTAGCGGCATGGACTTCTCTGGCTTGCAGAACTTGAACTTGAACATGTCTGGTATTGGTGGCGCGGGGAGTTACGGCCCTGATATGTCCATGTACGGACAACAGCCTGATATGGGACAGCAGCCTGATATGGGACAGCAGCCTGATATGGGTCAGCAGTTTGATATGGGTCAGTATCAGCAGCCTGATATGGGTCAGTATCAGCAGCCTGATATGGGACAGCAGCCTGATATGGGTCAGTATCAGCAGCCTGATATGGGTCAGTATCAGCAGCCTGATATGGGTCAGTATCAGCAGCCTGATATGTCCATGTACGGACAACAGCCTGATATGGGTCAGTATCAGCAGCCTGACTTCTCTGCATACAACCCAACACAAAACTTCTTTCAAGAGTACGCAGGTGGGTCGCCTAACTACGATATGGGTAACACGCCGATCCAAGAGTTCGTCGGTACGCCATACATGCCAGAAATGCCGGAAATGCGTTCAATTGAGAGAACACCAAGGTCGCAGCAGCCGCAGCCTCAACCACCTCCGCCTGATATGGGAAGCCTTGGTGGTGGCTTCGGTACGCCGTACATGCCAGAAATGCCGGAAATGCCTTCAATTGAGAGAACACCAAGGTCGCAGCAGCCGCAGCCTCAACCACCTCCGCCTGATACGGGAAGCCTTGGTGGTGGCTTCGGTGGCGGTATGGATTTTGGTAGGTTCGACGATTTTAGCAACGTGCCTCAACAACCTGCGCCGCAACCTGCTCCTGACATGGGTGGTCTTGCCGGTCTTGGAGCGTTGGGCGGTATGCCACAACAGTCTGCACCGCAACCACTGCCTCAACCGTTACCGCAGCCACCCCCGCCTGATATGGGAGGATTTGGAGGGTTTGGAGGATTTGGTGGCTTTAGCGGATTCAATCCAGCGCCACAACCCGCCCCTCAACCTGTTCCGCAGCCGATGCCGCAATTTCAACAACCTGCTTTTGATATGAGCAGTTTTGATGGCGGTATGGACTTTGCCGCAGGTGGCCCGATTGGATACGCCGCTGCAGGTAAGTTCCTGCGTGGCCCCGGCGATGGCATGTCGGATGACATCAAAGCCAACATCAATGGTCAGCAAGAAGCACGGCTGGCTGACGGGGAGTTTGTCATTCCTGCCGATGTAGTGTCGCATCTTGGTAACGGTTCAAGCGAAGCCGGGTCTCGTAAACTTTATAAGATGATGGCTGATATTCGTAAGGCTCGTACGGGTAAAACCCGGCAGGCTCCGAAGATCAATCCTAAGAAGCACTTACCGGCATGAAGTTAGACATCTCACTCGTTCCGTACGGTCAGATCAGTTACCTCGTACCGTCACTGATCAAATACTTTCAGGAGTCTGAAGGTTGGACGAAGGGTCGTGCGAGTGTTGATGACATTGTACGTTTTGCTCTGACTGGGCAGATGCAGTTATGGGTAGTGTTTGATCCTGAAGACAATGACACGATACATGGTTATGTCATGACAGAGATTAAGCAGTATCCCAAGTCGAAGATGTTCGTCATTCAGTACTGCGCGATGAATCCAAATCACATGCAGTACGTTGAAGAGATCATGCACGACACGGCTGATAGGTTTGCAAGAGACGCTGGTTGTGCAGGCATTGAATTCTACGGTCGCCCCGGTTGGGAACCGCACGTTAAGAAACGTGGATACACCGTTAAGACGGTGGTGTTTGAAAAGCATTTTGAGGTGAAATTATGAGTAGTGGCGGCGGCGGTAGTTCACAGCCTACCCAACAAACAGTTACTCAGGTCACGATACCGCCTGAGTTAATGCCGTATGCCAAGCGAACGCTTGGTACTGCAGAGCAACTTACATACAATCAGCCATATCAAACTTATGGCGGTCAGCGCGTTGCGGGATTAAACCCGCTTCAGCAGCAGGCTATGCAACAAGTGCAGCAGCAACAAACTGCACCTCAGTTGGGTCAGGCTACAGGGTTTGCAGGACTTGCTGGGCTACAGGCGCAGCAATTAGGTAACTATGCCCCGTCTCAGTATCAAGGACTAGACGTTAATTATCTTGGCGCTCAGGCTCCTAACTTGCAGCAGTTCCAGATGGAAGGGCCGGAGAGAGTTACGGCGCAAACTGACTTTGGTGCGGTATCCGCACCGGGGCTTCGTGACATTCAGATGGGTGGGCCGCAGCAGGTTCAGGCCGAAAGGTTTGGACTATCTTCGCTTCAGCCGTACATGTCTCCGTACATGCAGGACGTTGTGGAGACCCAAAAGCGCGAGGCGATGCGCGATGCGGCTCGTCAAATACCCGGTGTGGGCGCTGCCGCTGCACGTGCAGGGGGGCGAGGCGGTAGTCGTGAAGCCCTACTTCGTTCAGAAGGACAACGGAACCTTCAGCAACAGTTGCAAGGTATCCAAGCCACGGGTACGCAGCAAGCGTTCCAACAGGCTCAACAGCAGTATGGCGTTGACCGCGCACAGGCTCTACAGGCTGCTCTGGCTAACCAAGCAGCGGGACTCACGACGGGTCAGGCTAACCTTCAGGCCGCGCTACAGACTCAAGGTCTTGGCGCACAACAGGCGATGCAGGCTCAATTGGCTAACCAGCAGGCTAGGATTACTGGAGGTCAGATGGGTCTTCAGGCGGGGCTTGCCAATCAACAGGCTCGGCAGAGAGCGGCTGAACAGAACCTTGCTGCTCGTCTTGGCGTTCAGCAGTTGGGGGCGCAGCAAGGTCTACAGGCTCAATTGGCTAACCAGCAGGCTCAACTTCAGGCTCAACAACAGGCTCTTGGACAAAGACAGTTTGGTGCTGAGTTCGGGGAACGATCTCGTCAGTTCGGGGCTAACCTTGGACTACAAGGCATTCAGCAGCAGTTGGCTGCGGCAGGCATGTTGGGCAGCCTTGGTCAGCAACAGTTTGGTCAGCAGCAGGCTATTAACCAAGCCCAGATGGCAGCAGGGCAACAGTTGCAAGGTTTGGAGCAGCAAAGGCTTCAGGCTTCGTACGAAGATTTTCTCAATCGTCAGCGTTATCCGTATCAGCAACTTGGCTTCATGTCAGACTTGATCCGTGGTACACCAACCGCTGGCGGCGTTCAAAGCATTTATGGCGCACAGGCTAGTCCGATTGGAGCTTTAGCGGGATTAGGGGGTCTCTATATGGCTGGTAGGGGCGGCTAAACCGCAAGCAGGAGATAGACATGGTAAATTCACTTCAAGGCATCTCCGCGCTTGATCCGCGAGTTGCAGCGACTGAAAAATTTATTAAAGAGAAGCAGATCCCTCCCGATCAGGTTGAAGACTTTCTGCTCTCTATGGGTGCTGACCCGCGTCTGGCTTCTCTGGTATTCAAATACCGCAAAGTGAAAGAGGCGGCAGAAAATCAGCAAAAAAGCCCCCCTTCAACTTCTAACGTCGCTGAAGAAGTTTCTAACCAATACGCTCAACTAAAGCAACAGGAGCGTATGCGTCAAGGCGTGGCAGGTATTCCTGCGCCGAATCTCGCTCGTGCGCCTATGCGTGGTGGTATTACAGGTCAGGCTGCGCCGCAAGCGCAGATGGCTGGTGGCGGCATCGTTGCATTTGCAAATGGTGGTAGACCGCCTAGAACTTACACTGTTGATCCAGAAGGCAACGTCGATATTGGAAGCGTCGGGGATCTTATTCCTTATGAAGCGCCGGTTGAACCTAAGACGGCTAGTAAATCAACAAGTGTACTTAGACGAATTGCAGGTAATCCGCTACTGCGCCGTGCTGGTTACGCTGGTCTTGGCTTGACTGCACTGAGCGCTTTCCTTGGCGATGACGAGGAAGAAAAGAAAAAAGAAGAGCCTAAAGTTGAACTTATCGGTTTGACCGATGAGCAACGACGTATGTTGGCTGAGCGGGACGCTACCGCTGGCCCAGTGCAAAGTGACGCTGCGATGCCGGGCGCTCCCAAGTTCAGGGGCGCTGACTTTTCTCAATACAGAGAGGCTATTAAAGAAGCCGAGAAAAATGTACCGACCGACAGAAAAGCGGCTTTCAATGAAGAAATTCAGCGCCTAAAAGATATTGGTGCATTTGAAGGTATTGAAGAACGACAAAAAACTCTCAAAGAACAGAAAGAAAAAGCCACTATGTCGCCAGAAAAACGTTTCTGGCTATCGTTCGCCCAAGCCGGGTTTGCCGCATCTGCAAAAGGTGCGCGTAATCTTTGGGAGACTTTGTCTATGGGCGGTGCCGAAGGCATGAAAGTCTATCAATCCATGAAGGACAAAGAGGCAGAAACTCTTGAACGTATTGCAGATAAAGAACTGCAGTTGAAAGACCTTATGGTTGCTAGAAAAACAGGTGCTATGGAGCGTGGCGACAGACGATTTGATGAAGCCAGAAAGGATTTGCGCGACCTTCGTTTGCAATATCAAGAGCAGAGAAACATCAACTCCAGAGCAGAAAGCCAGTTCAATGCTAACATTTACGGCACTCAAGTTCAGGCTGCTATTGCTAAGATGAGTCGAGACCAAAAGGCCGCGTTTGAAGGACTGCAGCGACAGTATCAGCGTGATATTACGGCGTCTATGTCTACACAAGACCCGAAGATGCGTGCAGCACTTGAGACTCGCGCTAAAGAAACACTTCAGGCTTTGGGCAATCTTGCCAAAACTGATCCGTCTGTCATTGGTCGTCTGTTAGAACAAGAAATAGAGAATCAAATAGTAAATAAAAATAGACAAGGCGGCGGTAGTGCTGGTGGTGAAACGTATCTCGGCAGTATCTAAAAATGCCTCGCTATAGAGTGACAATGCCTGATGGCAGAACATACTCAATTGATGGGCCAGAAGGTCTTAGCAATCAAGAAGTAGTCGCCGCTGTTCAGCGCAAACTTGGAGCAGGCAAAGAGCCGGGCAAGACCACATTAGGCGGTGAACTGAAAGAAGCCGTCAAAGGCATCATACCCGGTGCTGCTGGGCTACTTGAAACAGCGGCTACAGGTGCTGCTGCACTCCTGCCTGAAGAAGCAGAAATGGCTGTTCGTAGTAAGGCTGCTCAACTGGCTGGCGCTACCCGTGAAGCATTCAAGGCTGCTCCCGGTTACGAAGAATCTACGGGCCGTAAATTCGGTGAGGCTCTTGGTTCTACTGCACCGTTCTTTGCTCTTGGCCCGCTCGGTGCCGCTGGACGGGCTGGCGCACTCGGTCTTGGTGTAGGTGCTGGTGCAGGTGAAGCGCGACAACGTGCAGAAACTGAAGGCGGGGAAGAATCAAAAGGCTTAGCCACTGCGGCAGGTGCCGTTGTCGGCGTAAGCGAAGTATTCCCCGTATTTAATTTTGTTAAGCGTTTGCCTCGCGATACTAAACTAGCGATGGTGGATCGTATCAAGCGTGGATTCCAAGCGGCTGGTGAAGAAGGCGCACAGGAAGCGGCTGCTCAAATCGGGCAAAACTTAATTGCCAGAGGTATCTATAAGCCAAGCCAGTCTTTAATTGAGGGCGCTGGCGAAGAAGGTGCTTACGGCGCAGGTGTTGGTGCCTTTATTCAAGTTCTTACTGATATGGCGCTCGGTCGCCGTGCCGTGACACCGCCTCCGGCTCCTACCGCTGAAGAGAAACTAACTCAGCCTGAAACGCCGCCCACTGCACCGCCCGGAACACAGGCCGCTGCACGTGAAGCAGTGCAGAAACAGGTCGAAACAAAAGAAACAGTTAAGCAAGCAATCAGCGATGAGGAAGACGCGCAGGAAGAAGCCCGTCGTGAACGCGCGGCTATTCAGGCATATGAGCGTAGTGTCTTAGATCAAGACGAAGAACTGCGTCGTTACTATGACGGAGAGACACTTCGTGAGGCGGCAGAAGCAGAGCGTCTGGCTCCTGTTGAGGAAGACATTCCTTACATGCCGCCCGCTGCGCCTGCGGTTGAGCCTGAACTTGTAGAAAGACCTGAAAGCTATGAAGGCTTAATGGATGCGAGGTCTTTTAGGGAACGAGAAGAAGCCGCTGCAATAACTGCAGATCTAATAGAGCAAGAAAAAGCAGATATACAAGAGGCTAAAGATTTATTAACTGATATTGATAAGGGTGAAGTGGCTATTAACCCTGCTCAAGTTAGCAATGTAGCCAGAAATCTAGGCGTAAAACTTTCGCCAGAATCTACTTTACCTGACACTGTTGAAAAAATTAGGCAGGCCGTAGAAGTAGCGGAAGCTGCTCCCATAACTATGCCCGGTATATTGACTGCTATAGTACCGAAGAGAAAAGAGGGCACGCGCTCACCGGTTCCTACTTTTGAAGAATTTCTTCAGCAACAAGAAGAACCCGAATACACGATGCGCGATGCCGCGCTTGAGGTATTTAAGGAGACAGGCAAGACCAACGTAGACACGTTGCGTACCCGACTGGCTATCCCATTGCAGGAAGCCAAAGAACTTAGGCAGTCTTTAATTGACGAAGGGCTACTTGTAAGGCGCGGCAACACCTATATATTGCAGGAAGTAGAAGCGGCTTCGACTGTCAAAGCAGAGGAGGTTAAAGATGCAGGCATACGCGCCAGAGATATTGAAGAAGTTGACACTGGAGCAGTTGGAAGAGGCGATATTCTGCCTCCATCACGACCTGTATCCGCAGGACAAGTTACTGCAGAGCCTGCAGTTACCGCAGTGGAACGAGTTAGCGAACCTGCTGCAATTACTCCTGCGAGAACGGAGAGCGTCGAACCTGCACTAACTGCGGGTAAACCTGCATTACCTGAGAATAAAGTAAAGAAAGCAGCGGAAGCAATTACTGCTCGCCGCATACAGCCGGGCTTGCCTCTTGAAGATACCCGTGAAGCAGAACCAAAAAAGGCTGCTCCATTTAAATTTATTGGTAGACGGGCTATCTTAGATGAAGCAAAAGCGTTGTATGAAGTTGGACAAATAAGCCCGCGCACTTACCGTGCCATAGCAAAAGAAATTTCTTCTGCACCATTTGGTGAATTAAAACAGCGCGACTTAGTAAAGATACGCAATAAATTACGTGCGTCTCAGCAGCGTATCCAAGCAACTCAAGAGGCTCCTGTAGAGCAGGAGAAAATAGAAACTCCGGTTTCTACCGACGAAGAACTTGCTGCGTTTTACAAACGCAGGCAGGAAGAAGATACTCAGCAACGTGTACGCCGTGTACGCCGTGATCGCCGTGATATTGGTCTGCGCTTTGAGCGCGGTAAAGGCGCAGGCATGGATGCGGATCGCGTCTATGAAGTCGCTAACAAAATTGCCTCAACTTGGAAAAATCCGCCTCGTATCTTTGTGGTGCAGTCCGTTAGTGAACTACCTGACACGTTGCGAGATCGCATTCCTAGTGATGCCAAGGGTTTTCATATCCGTGGCGATGTGTTTTTGATTGGAGACAATCTCTCCTCAGACACTGGAGTCAAAGCCACGCTGTTCCATGAGTCGTTAGGCCACTACGGTCTTAACACTGTATTTGGACGGCGTCTGCGCGAGGTCTTGCTTGACATCTACCGGACTAATCCGGCGATGCGTAAGGCTGCTGACAAGTGGATCAAGAACAACCCCGACACCTACGCCAACTTGGGTGCTGAGAACGAACGGTCTATGGCGGTAGAGGAAGTGCTTGCCGGGTCTTCCTCGCAAGGTGCTATCAAAGACGCAGGTATTCGTGCTGCTTTTAACCGTGTCGCTGCCTTGGTGCGTAAGTTCCTGCGGGGCATGGGCTTCCAGATCAACTACAGCAACAACGACATTCGGCAGATCATCATCGAGGCTCACGATTCGGTCACGACTAAGCGGCGCGAACAAGTCTACGGCGACGGTACAATAGCATTTGAACGTAAAAAATCTGAAGCCCGACTTAGTAATGTCTTCGATGTAAACCTTACTGCGCCAAGGTATAACAGTCAGATTGGTGACGGCGTACGTGGTGCGCTTGAAAGAGTTGGAGAAAACCTACGCGATGCGGCGATAGGTCTATTGGCGGTGCCGCACATAGCAGAAGTTTGGCAGTCTAAACTTCCCGCCGTAGAAAAACTTGACCGTATCATTAACGAACGTGGCGCGACTGAAATGAGTCGGCGCGAGGAAGTTGCTGCTAACGTAACTAAGTGGTTTGACTTGTCTAACAAGTACAGAGACCAGCCTCAAATTTTAGATAAGTTTTTTCAAATCGCAAATATGACTACGGTCTATCAAGTAGACCCGCTCAGTTCAGAAAAAGGCACCGCTGGTTTTGTAACACGCGAAGTTCTTAAAAAACCCAAAAACGAAATGAATGGGCAAGAACGCGCTGGCTACGACATCATTAGAGAGTATGACAAATTACCTGCTGACCTTCGTCAAGCCTACAAAGAACTGCGAGAAACCTACGACAGAAAAGGTAAAGAGTTGTTTGCTTTGATGGAACAGCGGCTTGGTAAAGATGTTGTAGACAAACTCAAAGCCAAGTATGACTCGAAGCGTTTGCAGGTGTACCTGCCGCTGTGGCGTAGCGGTAACTACTGGCTCACGTATAAAGACAAAAACAACGAAACAATTACCTCGGCATATGCAAGTAATGTTGATAGACAACGTGCCATCGAAGTCGCTACCAAACAAGGTGGTAAAGACTTTACTGCTTTCTCACGACTTAGTGAGGCGCGTAGAAGTGGCCCCCCGCCGACCGGGTTTTTGGGCGATGTAGTTCGTGAAATGGAAGCCAAAGGTGCGCCGCAGGACATGATTGATGCGGTGTACGAAACCTTCTTGAACTATCTCCCGGCAGAGTCCATCCGGCAACAATTGCAATCGCGTGAAGAGTCATACGATTTCAAGACCGGAACAAACAGGTACGGCGTGTTCGGCTTTGAGCCTGATGTATTTCAGGCTTATGCCAACGTGGCTACCCGCATGGCGAACCAACTGACAAATCTTGAGTACGCCATCCCGTTTGAAGAGACGATGAAAGAAATTAAAAAGCAGGCAGGCGGCGAAAGAATAACTGAGCCGACCCTTCGGTCTGTCTACACAAATCTTGAAAAGAAAGTTAACTTCATTCGCAATCCAGAAGTCAACTGGTTTGTTGATAAATCAAGTTACTTCAGTTACCTATGGTATATCGCGGGTAACATGTCTTCGGCGTTTATTAATACAACTCAGTTGCCTATGGTGGTTGTGCCACTACTAGGCGGTAAGTATGGTTACGATAAAAGTTTAGCCGCCATGGAACGTGCTATGGGCATGTATTTCAACGGTGGTTGGGACAGCAACAACGGCGGTAAAAGTGCTTTCCCGTCTGACTTTACATTTGGTGCCGCCAAAAACATAAAGCCGGAACACAAACGGCTTTATAACGCTGCTGTATCCCGTTCGGCTATTCGTCGCTCCACTGGCTATGAAATTACCGAAGCGCAAAAAAGTGGAGTTAAAGACTATACGGGTATAGGCGCACGAGTTACGCACGGCCTAGGTTGGGTGTTCCAAAATTCTGAACGCTTCAACCGCGAAGTCACTTTGCTTGCGGCGTTTGACCTTGCATACAAAAAAACTGGCAACGTAGACAAAGCCATTGAAGAAGCCATCAAAGTAGTGAACGACGCTCACGGGCCAGCGTTGGCAGAAGCAGGGCCGCGCTTGTTCCAGTCTGGTATAGGTAAAATGATGTTTACCTTCAAACGGTTCGCGCAGGCACAGATATATTTGCTTGCCAAACTATTTAATCAAGCATTTAAGGGTGCTGATCCTACCACCCGCGAGGTAGCACGTAGCCAGTTGATCGGTATCTTTGGGTCATCGTTCTTGATTGCTGGCTTGCAAGGCATGCCGCTCTATGGTGCGGTGGAATTCTTGGCTAACCTACTTATGGGCGACGATGATGAGCCTTATAACTTTGATGCCTACGTGAATTCCAAGTTTGGTGAGACAGGTCGCAAAGGACTGCTCAACCAGATGATCGGCGTGGACGTTGCATCCCGTACCGGCTTTAACGGTTTGATCTGGCGCGAAGACCCCAGAAGAATGAGTGAAGTAGGTGTGCTTACGTACGGTTTGGAGCAGGCACTCGGGCCGTCTTACGCTGCATTCGTAAATATGGGTCGTGGTATTAAACTCTTTAAGGAAGGCGAATATCAGCGTTCTGTCGAGGCGTTCTCTCCGTCCTTTATACGTAATGGGTTAAAGGCCATGCGTATAGCAGAAGAAGGAGTAAGGTCAAAAGACGGCACTCCAATTGTAGAGGACGTTAGTAAGTATAACGTGATGATGCAGGCTGTTGGGTTTAATTCTGCCGAAGCCGCAGAAGCGCGAGAACGTGCAGGGTTCGATTACAAAATTCAAAAAGGATTGCTCAATCGACGTACTGCGCTGCTTGATCAATACTATGCCGCTTGGCAAGAAAACGATGAGCAAGGTATGCAAGAAGCGTTGGATAGCATAGCCAAGTTCAACGAAAAGAACCCTCAACGTGGTTTACGTATTAAAGGCAGTACGCTCATCAAGTCGATCAAAGGCCGTACAACCAGACAAGAAATGTCAGTTGATGGCTTGTACATGCCGATGCCAATACGGAATCGTGTACAAGAAATACTTGAGGGCGGCAGTTAGCCGATACGCCAGACCCTGACACCAAGATGTCCATCCTTGGACGAGGCGTAAGCCTTCACCCTAACCTTGGCAATCTTGGCGCAGGTATCTAACTTATACAGCATCTCTGCCGGTTTGACGGTAGGCACGAAGAAAGAATCCCCGACTTCCATACCGTCAAACGGAAAGACCCACTCAGGTTCCTGAAGCCTTGTTTCCGTCATCCTTAAACTTTTCCAAGAATTCTTTAGTTACAGCAGGGTCAGCGCGGAAAGCGTAAGTCCAGATTGGTGAGGTCACGCCACCTTTCCACCCCGTTGAGAGACGCATCTTCTTGGCATCTACGAGGGTTCCCTTCGCCTTCAACACCGTCTCCATCTCTTCTGTGCTGACGTTGCACTCCGTGACTAAATACTTTCTTAATTCAGTTTTGGAGATGTACTGCATGTTGGTATCAATTTCAATTCGTGCCACGATTGCGCCGTACGCATTTGCAATTTGCCTGCCTTCGTTAAACACGAGAATACCGTTCTGATACTTAAGCAAAAACTCTGTGATGAGAGCCTCGTAATCCACTTCGCCGTCTTTCATTGTTTTGTCCCTAACCATGATTGATTGCAGCAGTACATAGTTGAATAGCCTATCCAAGTCATAGTTCACAATATCGGCCTCAATGGCTAACTCCAGCCCAGCGAACGTGGAACTGATAGCGTTCTCATAGAACCGATATGAAACGTCCGTGCCGAACCGCGACTGCCTGATCCGCTCGTGCCACTTCTCCAGCGTCTTGATAGTGGCTTCATCTCCAATACGCATCAGGTGCTTGATGTACTCAAACCCAGCCCACCCATAGTTGGTGTTAAATGGATCAAAAATTTCTTCACCCAGTTTGGAATTGTCTGCCATAGCCGCAGGCCGATTGATGCGGAACTCCATGTAACGAGCCATCTCACCAGTCGGGTTACGCTTGGCTGCAAAAATCTTATCCCGCATAGACTCGTTGGATGTCATCAAGCACAGTTGTGACGCAGTCAACTCCTGCTCACGCTCAGCATTGACGCTTGACTGCAACCGAATCTTGCCCTTGCCTTGTGAAACAGAGTGAATTAAGTTTGAAAGTTCCTTCGGGTCTTTGTCCTTGACCTCGTCTAAGCATAGGATAATGTTCTTCAAGTTAAGGGCGCGTTGTACTAGTCCGTTGTCAGTTGCCTTGTAGACGCTGACGTTCTTGGGATTAGCGAACACGCTACTAGCCGCAAGCAGCGCACCAGTCTTACCGCCACCCGTGTTGCCCGTGTAGCAGAAGGTCATACCGCTTGTGGTGCAGAACCGCATCAACGGAGAACCGAACGCCATACCAAGGGCAAAGGCATGCATCTCAAATCCCGGCGCGTTTAGTTTGTTAGCACACTCCTGCCACTTCTCGTAGGAACCCTGCGGCTCAAGCATCTTGGCGATGCTCTTTACCATTGGGGACACCGGGGCATGCCGCTCTTTGCCTTCCCGAGTGATCTCTACGTTACCGATAACGAACGCATCGTTTTCTAGCGTCCATCCCATCTGACCACGTATCTGTTCAGCAGCATCCTGCGACTGTAAGTAGTGCGCCCATTTAGTCATGTATTCCACCAGTTTAGGCCATTGTGCTTGCATAGGCGGGGAGACACCCGCCTTACCGAGCGTTCGTTTGAACTCGTCCAAAGACTGCATAGACTCGTGAGTCAGTTCAAACTCGCGAACTTCGTGAGGCAGTAATGCACGAATCGTAAATATCTCTCCATCAGAACGACTGTACATACGCTTGATAGGAAAGAAATCATTAGTTGATATCAGAGTTGGTTCTGGTTGATATCGTGATCCGTCTTCATCAACTTCGGCGGGGGGTAGGAAATAAATTCCTCCGGTTCGTCCACGTACATAGGGACGGATCGCAGGTGGAAATACCGAAACTTCTTTGGAATCCTCCTCGACCCGAACTGCGTCCTCCTTGGGACTTTCCGTGGCTTCGACAAAGCGTCGTCCAACGGCAAGAGGGTTTGTGATGCGACCTCGGAAGGCGCAGCCGTCGCACCCGCCGGGGTTGAGTTCGTTAAACTTGTCGCACGAAAAAGGTTTACCAAAAGACTGATTAGCCTTGCGAATTGTTGCTTCATAGTTGTACTCAGGGTGGTCTTCAGACATCAAGTGGATGGATGCTTCCCAGTCGGTGCAGTGCCGTGCGATTGACAGTCCTGCATACCAAAGCGGTTCTTCTAATTTGGAAGCGTTAGTTAGAATGTGTTTGATCTGAGCGCAGCCCTGATCGTTCAGACTTTTCTCTGCGATGTCTTGGAACGTGGTCTCGTAGTTGTCGAGCCGCGCTATCTTCTTTGTATCTTCATCAAGCCCTTTCGGCAGTAAGTCAAGAATTGATCCACTAGTGCTAACTTCGCCTAAGTAATTCTTAAACATGTCGAAGTCGTACTCTACGAACTCCGTGTCCAAGAACTTGGTCGGTACAGGTAGATCAGTCTTGTAGTTAAGTGTCTCGGGGCAGCGCAGGATACGCGCCGCATCTGCCGTTACGGCAGGATCAATCTTGAGATAGTCTAAGCACATCTGCTTGAACTTAGTGGCGTAAACCTTCCATTCGTCGGTCGGTACGTCACGATCAAAAATCCAATAAGCATGCACCCCGCCACCAGAATCCACACGGACAGGAGGAGGAAGTTCGTACTGCTTGACGAAATCATCCAACGCAGCAAGTGCTTCGTTTTTGCTGCGGTACTTCTTATCGTTGTCGCCAACGTCAAGATCAATAAAGAATGTCTTGCAGAACTGAGCGTAATCAGTCTTGCGGCTATGACCCTTGAAACTATTTAGTGCGACAAATACATTCTGGCCTCCATTAGCAAACTCGTTAATTACTACAACCAAGTCGTCGAGTGTTTCCACGAAGCGGTGAGTTGTTTTGTCATTCTTAATACCGGCAACACAGTAAACACCCTGCGACGGTAATGCTTTCTGGTAAAATTCTTTTTGCATACACTGCCACAGATAAAAAAGGCGGGGTCAGAAGTCCCCCGCCAAAGAGGTGTAAAACGAAACTAAATCAAAGATTTCCTCCCAACATTTGAGAGACGTATATCTTCGCGTCGAGAGAGTTACGAGCGGGAAGTACACCCTGCTTCATATCTTCCTCAATGAGGTAGATGAAGGCTTCAATGCGGGTGCGCTTCTCCTCTCTTATACCCTGTCCCCTGAACCACGCATAGACCGTAGTTCGTGAGGTCTCTAACGCTTTAGCCACGTAAGCCGCAGGGAGGTTAGCCTCGACACATACTCTGCCAAGTTTCACCCCCAAGCGGTTGGGGTCTCCGTCTTTTAGCGCGACCAAGAACTTGTCGCCATATGAGCGAGGCATGGTAACTCCTTACTTCTTCGCCCACTTCTTGACAACGTCGGCAACGTCTCCGTTCGGAGCAGCCTCGGCTTTCTTAGTCGGCTCACGCAACTTCGGTTCCTGCAGTGCAGCAGGGCCAGTGACGATGGGGCCAGAAGTCTCACCTTCATCTGCCTGATACACAGTCAACTTAACGGCGGCTTCTGCTGCTGCCGAGTTACGCTGACGGGTAATAACTTCAATATCTGATTCGTTCACTGCTGCAGCGGGCGAGAACAGTACCTTCGGTACAGGCGACTTAGTGTCAAACTGCATCTTAGTTACAACACGCCCCGCACTAATGTCGTTGCTAGCCAACATCTGAATGTACGGACGGAACGGATACTTGCCGCCTTCTTCCTTACCAAAGCATGACGTTGCGGGAAGCACCAACTGCATCACATCACCGCCGGGGTTATTCGGCAGCACTACCGCAGTTCGCCAAGACAGGCGGCATGCCGCGCCGCTACCGCCCTGACCTGATCCTTTGACCGACCACTGGCACTGATCGCAAGAGTTGGCTTGAGGATTCTTTACCTCAACGTCGGGCGTCTTGGAATCGGTTGACCAACAGACGGGCGCAATCTTCTCGCCTTCCTTGTATGCACCAGAGTAGTAGGTGCGGCTAGCGGTATGTGCCATCTTCACAAAGATGACGTTCATGTGCCGATCTTCAATGGACGCGACTTCCTTGCCACCCGCCATCTTGCGGAACACGCCGCCCTTGATGCTGATGCGCTTGACCCCGCCAGTGCCGCCACCGGCTACGGCACGAGTGTCATCGTCGAGTCCAGTCTGCACCGTGGCAATCTGGTTCTTCAAACTGACTATGATGTCGTTACTCATAAATCCTCACTTACTGTTTTTGCGTACTGTTACACCGAACTCTCGCATCACGTTGATGCCGGGAGGTAGCCCGTTATCTTCATGATCGTTGAGAAACTCTCTAAAGTTGCTCTGATGTATACGCCGCTCAAGCAAGTGCGGAGCATCGTTATCAAGAACAAACTTGTAAAAGTTATCCCAGTCTTGGCAGAAGAAACGCTCATTTAGCTTCCGCATAACCGTGCCGTGACCAGTCTTAATACTGTCAGCGTTCACCGAGTTGCAGATGTCAAGTAGCGCGGCTTCGATCTGTGTCGATTCGTCTTTGAGTGCTTTATCAGCAGCCTCAAACTCACGTAGTAATCTTTCGCGTTGATCGCGTATAGCAATAAACGCTTCAACTAACTGTTCTGTATTCACTGTATTCACTGTGCCTCCTCACTAATTACGTTACTATATAAGTCAACTATTTTTTGATGACTGTCTACTTTGCCTTGCAGCATGGCATACATCTTCCTCTCAACATCCGAGCCTTGCAGGTGAACAACAGTCATCTTGTTCTTCTGCCCGACTCGTTCAATACGTCCGATGCACTGCAGATAAGTCTCTACGCTCATCACTGGCGACCAAAACACAACGGTGTCAGCAGCAGTTAGCGTGATGCCATGCGCTGCAGATTGCGGCTGAATCACAAGCACTCGCGGATCAGTCAAAGATTGAAATTGTTTGATTATCTCTGCGCGTTCTTGTGCTGCAACCGAACCTTGTATGATTTCGCTTGTAATGCCTTCGCTAGTTAAAAACTTCGTGACTACATCAATAGTATGAATGTACGGAACAAATACTACAACTTTGTTTGACGTTTCATCAAGCACATCTTTCAGTTCGCGAAGTCGCGGAGATATGTCAAACTCAATGACTTGCTGCTTGTCGGTATATACCGCACCGCCACTAATCTGTAGAAGTTTATTTAGCGATGCTGCTGCATTGACGGCAGAGATTTGTTCTCCTGCTGCTTCAATCAGCATCTGCTGCTTTAACGTTTTGTAATACTTCGCTACTTGAGAAGTTAGCGGTACATCACGTGTCTGATAAGTAAGTTCTGGTAGATCAAGACATTCTTTCTTGGAATAGCGCACCGCAGGCTGTAATGCTCGGTGTACCTCTTCTTTGTGCGTCGGTTTAGGCAACCACTTAAAGCGGCTTATTTGTTGCATAACTTTATCTCGCCACGCAGTAGTGAACTTTGGCACGCGTTGAGGCGAAACCAATCTTGCAAGGCCAAATGCATCAACAGGCGATTGTGACGCAGGTGTGCCAGTCATCATCCACAGCCACGTGTCAGGTGTAAGTAACTTGGCTAGTGTCTTCCATCGCTTAGTCGATGCCGTTTTGTATGCGTTAGCCTCGTCAACAATGATCAGATCAAACTTGGCGGCGACTAGGGCATCAAACACCACGTGTGTGCCATCGTAGTTGATTATCGTGAAGTCGTACTCGCTCTCGATAATCTTCTTTCTTTTCTCGCTCGTGCCGTAAGCCACGGCGCATGTGCGGTACATAGCGGTCTTGAAAATATCTGCTTGCCACGCTGAATACATGATGGAGAGCGGGCAGACCACCAAAACTTTCTTGATGACCCCTAAGTTCATTAAATAGTCAGCGGCCCAAATGGCAGCGGAGGTCTTGCCCGTGCCTGCCTCATTGAAACAGAACGCACGTTGTCTTACGGACAAGAACGAAGCCGTGTCCCGCTGATGTTCAAACGGTTTGTACACACCGGGCCAGTTGTAATCTCGCAGTATGGGTGAAGGAAGTTTTGGAAGAGTAATGTTTGGCTGCGCCTGATCAATGATGGCGCTTGCTACAGATACTTCCTTGTGATTCCAAAACAAAACTATTTCTTTACTGTTGCCTTGTGACTTTGTGATTTCACACTTCTCTACGTGACTGTAGATATCGTCAGCAAGGTTGTAAGGAATACTGAACTGTAACGCTTGGTTTTCAACTATGTTCATACTGCACCTATTTGTAAAAGCCCGTCTCGTGGGCCAGACGGTTAACGCTCAAGGTGGAGGCTGTGTTTATGGATAAAACACGCTTTGTACTTGCCGTTAACTGACGCGGTTCGCGGTGTCATAGCCGCAGGGGGAGGGTGAATGTAAAACCCCATCCAACGCACTCGCGCCTTACGCTGAATTACTTCATAGCCCCGCTCGACTTGCGACGGAACGAACGATTTTTAGATGGTGCTTCCAGACGAGTGCCGTCACGGTTGTTGCCACCTTTTGATAACGCCTTTATGTGTGCCACATCTTTACCTTTGCGGTCAACACCTTTTTTATCATACGACCGTCGCGCACGTTGTCGCTCCATACGGTCATCATGTTCGTCACGCGCCATTTGTTTTTTGTACTCGTGCTTGTAAGGTCGCGTCTTGTTCACATACGGCATAACTACCTCACCTTGTAAAACTTACATTTCTCTACCGGACACCAACCGCACAAGCCAGTTGGTTTTTCGGGCCACATATTGTTTTCGTACGATAACTCTAATCTATTCAGGTCAAACTCAAACTCCTTCCAGAGTTTGTTTATATCAGACCGCAAATATTTCTCCGGCACAAACGAGTTCCTAGTTATAAACAGTAGCGCTGCCTTTATGTTAATCACTTCGGGAAAGTGACAGTAGGTCATCAACGCCATCAACTTCAATTGTTTCGGGTCTGGATACTTGTCACTACCAGTCTTGTAGTCGATGATGTATGCGTCTTCACCATCTATTATCAGCAAGTCAACAATCCCACGAACCCAACGGCTATCATCGTTAAATTCACACGGCGTCTTGTCCAGTCGCAGTCCCATCTGATACTCGGGATATTTATTTCCCGATATTTTCAAGAGTTCATCAAGCACGGGCTTGTAGTGTACGTAGTGCTTGGCAAGCGGCTTACCTTCACGTACGTAATCTTCAATAGCCTTGTGAACCTCTGTCCCATATAGCATCTGCTCCGTGACCTTCTTGACCACGGACTTGGCAACTTTGACCTCATAATACTGCCGAGGGCAGTTCACAAAATCTTTTAGGCTGCTGTACGACCATTGAATCATTCGTTGTCACCCTTAACGTGGACGCCCATATCAGCAAGTTGTTTGCGCTGCTTAACTATGGTCTTCCAGTAACTATTGTTCAGTTCTTTCAAAGTCTTCATGTAGATTTCTTCCGACCGTATGTACTCCTTCAGCAGAGTAACTTCTGCCTCAAGTTGTTTTATACGATCAGCACTCTCCATAAGACTGTCCGTGTTTAGTTTCACAGGCCACAGGCAAACCTTTTGCCCAGTCCGGTGGAGTAGACATTACTTGTGTTATGAACGCAAGGGCGTCTTCAAGTTCATTTGTGCGTACCATGATAACGACAGCGTCATGGACGGTAAGTATAGGTCTGTACCGCTCACGTAGTTTAAGCATCTGCTCAGCGACGATGATACGAGCCAGTGCCTGCACTACGTTCTCAACTACCGAGCCTCCCCAAATAGATACAGAGCCTTTGCGGGAGTTGTAGGTTACGCATTCGTCTTCGATACGCAGATTCGGGTATTGGATATACAAACCATTAGGCAATCGTAGACCTGCGCTGTTTACCCGCACCGCACCGTGCTTTCCTAAAGAATACTCATTCATCTCGCTAGTCCAACCCGCGATATGCCCGAGGGCCATCTCCGAGTCTCGCCAAAGGGTAACAATCTCATAGTTGACGCTGCGGTACAGATTCACAATCTGCTTGCACCCTTCCTCCGATAAGTCAGCCCCCGGCGGCTGCGTTTTTAATGTGTGCCGTAACTTCGCCGCACCCGTGCCGTAACCAAGTCCAAGGATGCAGGTCTTGCCTACGAATCGCTCGACGGGATCAGCCTTGGTAATCTTGCGTTCGTAAATCTTACTAGCAAAAATCGAGTACACATCTTCGCCTCGTCTAAACTGTTCTACGACATCTGTCTGACCTGCGAGCCACGCCAGAACCCGCGCTTCAATCTGTGAACTGTCACAGTTAATTATGGTGTAGCCTTCGGGCGCAATCACCGAGTTCTTCAGTGTCTTCTTTTTCTTATCACGGCTTGGAAGATTCTGGAAATTAACCGAATCAGCCCCCGCCCAACGCCCCGTATGTGCGCCGTAATACTTAAGCGGGATAGGTAGATGACCACGGTTTCTAGCACCAATACCGATAAAGCGTTCAATGCGTGACTCCTCTATGGTGGACTTAGTACCCAAACGAACCGCGCACAGTTGTTGCACAAGTGCGTTATCAGATTCTAGTAACGCGATAAACCCCTCGTCGTTCTTGGCAAGAGCAAAGGTTTCCTTACCTGTCGTAGGACTAATCTTTTTGGGTGGCTCAACGCCACGCTCCTTCAAAACGGCAGCAAACTGCAAGTTGCTAGCCAACTTCTTGCGTACATCTTCTTCGGTAGCTGCACCGAGTTTATCCATCAGTCCCTGCAACAGTTCTGACTTTTCTTTTTTAATTTCTTCAAGACGCTGCAGCAGCAAAGCGTCGTCAACATGCAGAACGGGTTGCGTATACATACGCAAAGTCATGTCGATAAGGTCTAGTTCAGATTGCGGAAAGTCTTTGGCAAGCAGGGCATTAAACAACTTGAACGTAAGTTGTGTATCTTTTATGCAATACGCCGCATAACGCTCAAGGTCTTCTTTGCTAAAGTCAGTGCGGCGTTTGCCAATAGCGTTAACAACTTCCGTACCTTTCTTACCCAATGAATACCGTTCCACAAGTGCGGCCAGCGAACCACCTGCATCAACACCATGTATTGCACGTGCCATACACAGCGTATCAAAATAGTACGCCGGGACTATGTTGAAGATGAACGACAGGATTGCCCCGTCAAACTGAGTGTTGTGACAAAGCAGTGCCGATTCTGACCAGTCAATTTGATCAAGTCGTTTCTTAATATCTTTATGATTGCCGCTAAACCACTCTGGCTCGCCATCATCAATTTTGATAGCAACACCAATTACTTCAAACAACGGATTACGAATGTATTCTTCCGTCGTCAGTTTAGTTAGACTGAACTGTTGAGAATAGTAGGTTTCAAAGTCGAGCGTAACAAAACTCATGGATCAACGCTCCATGTCTCGGTTTGGCGCTGCAACTTAGGCCACTCTAATTTTGTAACGAATGATTTGTCCTGCACAAGAATATGATTGGTAGGTTGTGCCGTGAACCTGCCGTTGTCTAACTTGATAAAGTAAAACTCTTTGGACTGTTCTGGCTCTAGGCTAAATCCATCAAGCATAGGGATCGCCGTGAAAAGGTACTCACCAAAAAGTTCTTCTTTGTTTCGCAGTCTTGCACAAATTGCCATGGCTTCAAGAAACGGGTACTCCACCACGCTGAATTGATGCCCATAACAATCCCAAGTTTGAGCAGAGTCGGTAGGCCATAAATTTTCCACGGGTTTGTGCGCGAGTCGATGCAAAGAAACATTCCTGTAGATTGCCCCGCATTCAAGCAGCACATGGCATCCCCAAGTCCTGCCGGGATGACTAACCAGACCAAACCACGCGACACGTTCCCACTTGTCGTTACCAAATGTTTTAGGTTCAACGTAACAATATGTATGACGGGGCAACGGCCCCGCACCTGAGTAAATCATTTCTTCTTGCTACCCTTTTTTAACCGCGCCACTTCTTCACGCAGCCGCTGAATCTCATCGTGACAGGCCCACAACACACCGCCCACGGTCAGGAACTTCATTTCCGTAGTTGTTGATGTATCGTTGATCTCGTTGGGCAACGCACGGATCAAGTCAAGAATGTCATCTTCGATCTCCACGTAGTGCCTCCAACTCAGCCTTTAATACGCTAATTTCTTGAGCCAACACACTTGCTTCAAGTTTCAGTCCTGCCTTACGCATTGTTGCAAGGGCTTCTTCTACTTTGACTTGTTGCGAATGCCGCCACGGCATCCGTTCCATCTCAGCCTTCCACGCGCCCGGTGGAGACTCGTTATCGACTGGCATATTGCTGCCTCACTTGATCGCGCACTAATGTAAGTAACTTACAAATCACGTGTGTCTGTGATTTAGTTTTACCGTTGCGATTAAGAGAGTCGAATTCTGCGGCGTACATTCCGATAATGTCCCATCGCAGAACTTCTAAATTACCGTTATCGTCAATTTTTGCCCAAACAGTTTCTGGATTGACCGTAGTTTTTATATGTTCCTGCGGCACGATAAGATACGCTTCATCGTCCTCTAGAACTTCTTTATTGATCTCACTCATGGACAATCTCCTTGGCTACATCCATCCACTCTTTACCGTATTCAACATCTACCCAATCTTTGAACCACGGCCCACCTCTGGTGAAGTGAACGGCTTGCGGGTTCGGGCAGTCCTCGCGGGTGTGCCACCCTTCCAGATAGTTATAAGCAATAGGCAACTCACCGATGGTCGCGTCCCACAGGAACCGTAACTGATGCAGGTACATCCCAGACTCGCGGTTCACAACTTCGGGAGTAAGTGTCTTGAGCAACGGATGCCCACAGTTCCAAAGGATCATGCTGCTCCAGTTCTTGCGTGGATACTGGTGCTGAACCCTGCCGTCCATCTTCGTTGACTCTTTCGGCTTGTAGTCATGCTTGACCACACGCACCCCGTAATATGGATCCATGTAGTTCTCAAGCGCAGCGATGTCGCCTCGCCAGAGAAAGTCACAGTCCATGAAGACAGCCCACCCCTCGTAGTTGCACAGGTGCGGCACAAGGAAGCGCGTGAAAGAAAATTCTGTAGATGACAACGGGTCATGCTCACGCCAGTAAAGATTCCGTTCACGCATCTCGGTCTGCTTGATCGGCTTGATCTGAAGTGGCACAGACGTATGCTTCTCAAGCGACTTCTTACAAACTTGATACGCGATATCCTCGCGGCTATCCCAGCCGATAAATATTTTCATCACACCCTCTCAAATTCCCTCTTACGATTTGTGCCTTTGAAGTGAAGAATCTTCGCTTTATCTGTGTTGTGTTCGGGTAAACAACCGTAGACTGATTCGGTAAATTCACCACACCCATACTTCTCTGCGTAGATTCGTAATGCTTCTTGGTCGCCGTACCACTGCTTGAACTTTGGATCAAGCGAATCGTATATCTTCAATACGTTTGACCAGAATCTCGTATCGTTGGTGGCTACTGCACAGCCCACGTATGGATAGAGTTCACCAATCGTCTTCCCTGCGTACTCATCAAACTTGATACCGCGCTGCTCAATATTGAACCCTGCGTCATTGTTGAACGCTCTACGACATAACGAAACTTGTGTTCCAGCTAGCATGTCTTCGACATTGATCTTGTCCTGCACTAGCATATCGGTATCCAAGAACAACGTTGGCACTTCGATCTCTAACTGAGAGTACATTTTAACTCGCGCATACATTAAATTTTTCTTATCAACAGTTGTTTCAAACCTGTCGGTTATACCCATCACATCTGGCGTAGAACTGTCTGTACACATGATAACGTTTGCATCAGGGTTGTACCGCAAAATCGATTTCACCATTTTATGTGGATAAGAGATGTCATCGCCCACGTGGAAAAATACAAAGGTCTGCCGGTTGCGATCTCGTTGTCCGAGTAACGCATCTAATTCTTCTTTGACCTGCATCAACTGCAAATCCCATGGCGCGTTCATGTTCTCGCGCTGATAAATCTTTATGCTCGGATACCACAGGCTTTCGTTACCGATACGGTTGTTCCAATACCAGAGTTTGTTGGCATCCAAAAGCAAAACATCTTTACCTAGCGCCCCTGCCAGATGCACATTCGCGCACGATGGCGAGATGATGACGCTGCATATTTCCATGAGCGCAGCCACGTTCTCAATATCAAGGAACGTATCAATGTGCGTGGTAATGAGACTTGGATGAAACCCTTCGCCTTCTTTCTGTGCATCGCCATACTGAAGATTAATGAACTTTAGAAACGGTGTGTCCAGAATCTGACGAAACGCTTCAAGCGGCACAGACTTGTGTTGACCAATGATGGGCGCGGTACTTGTCCAAGTTAGACCAGCAACGTAGTCATCTTCATGCAACCCATACTCTTTGCGGAGTCTAGCCACACGCTCAGGATCAGCCTTAAAATAAGCGGTCGAAACGTTAGGAGCGATGTCACGCACAGAATCAACAAAGTATTTAGCGAGAGAGGCAATCGGTATATGTGAGTCGTGATTGCTCATTTTCACACGTGCGTTATGAGACAGGAAGGTGACGTTCTTCGCCTTGCACCCGCGCTGAAAAAGATTCGCTAAACGCAAATCAATCAGCACCGTGATATGTTCAACCTCTCGCGCTAACGCTTCGATGAGAGAGCCATACAGAATCTGATCACCAATGCCTTGCTCACACCAGACAAGCGGTCGTTTTAGTCCTTTGCCGCGCTCCCATTGTGAGTGCTTGGTATGTAGGCGGGGGGACTTAAAAGTTTTGCTGCCCCAACGCCGCTCGTAGCCTTGCCAACCCTTTTTGAAATCACCCATTTGCAAGGCAAGAAGTCCAATAGTCCAACCTGCATCGTCGTTGTTGGGTTCCAGTTGTCCTGCGATCTCAAAGTGTTGACGGGCTAACTCCCACCTATGCATTTCCCAATGGCATCGCCCAATCTGCAATTCGGTCGCAGTCAGGACAGGCAACGCCACGTGAATGTTTTGGAGGATGCTGATGGCCTCGTCGTAGTTGCCCTCTTCAGCTTTGGCAAAACCTGTCTTGTAAATGTGTTCAGCAAACTCAGGTAGGGTCTGTTGTTTATTCCCTTCAATCACCAATACTCCCTCCCTGACCCTCGTTTCGCTGCCCACTCCGGTGGTGGCACGTGCGCCCATGCTTGATACCGTTCCCATTTCCACCGTCGCCACACGTTACGCATCCAACGGATCATGTTGACTCCTGCGATAGCACTTGGATCAAGGTAAACGGGATAGATATTGCGGTCTTCCTGCCCTCACGTGGGTAAACCAACACACGCCCCGGCGACTCCAACATCATCGCGTTGGCAACACCTTTTTCGGTTCCCTCAAAATCGTCCATAACAAATACTGTCTTGTCGTGAATGATCTTGTTCAGCGGCTCAACATCCTGCTGACTCAGCCGACCGTCAAGATAGATGAGGTCTACCTTCACGCCCTTCTCAGCCATGTCGGCAAACATCTCGTGTGACGGTTTCTTGGGATACTGAAAGATATTAGGTACGTCCAAGTCAATGTTGTTCGACACATCGCAGGTGTAAATATCCACTAGACGCTGACAGGCAAGATTCATAGTAATGGTAGATACGCCTATGAACGTGCCGACTTCAGCGATAGCGTCAGGCTTAAAGAAAGCGATGATGCGGAATAATTCTTCCGCATCGTCCAACGATAAAGAACCTGTATCGTAATCAGCTTGAACCCGTAACATTCGCTGATTTTTAATGACTCTTTTAATTCGCTCGGATGAAAAATCTCCAATTTTTTTATCAATGATATCCCATATAACCTCGCTCAGTCGCTTGCGACCAATCTGCACTGTGTTCACTGAATAGCTTCCTTCAAGTCCTTGAGAACCTTGTTTTGAATGTCGCGAATGTCGTTGCTCAAGTCACGGATAACTAGTTTGATATTTCCAAACTTATTCGGGTTGAACGCATGCCACGACAACGCGATATAGTCCATGTTGGTCAGACGGTTGTCTTCTAAGCAACGTCTGTACAAGTTTGACACGGAGCGCGGCGCTTTATCAAAGTTCCCGTGTATCATGTCATTGTACGCATAGATTATCGTAGACTTACGATCAGGGTGAGCCATCAACGACAATACAACACCCGCACGAAGTGACGCCGTGCTAACACGCGCCTTGTTAGTGCTAGTGGCATTATCGTCAAAGTAGCAGAGATATTCATGAGCAAAGCTCTCAGTGAGTTCACTCTGTTCAACCGTGTGACGACTATTACCGTACGGATACAACGCCGTTCTGATGAGCGCACCGATCATAGCCTGTCGGTTGTCTGCCACGCCACGACGGAACGCAAGTGATCTCGCCTTGCCAGCATCGTAGTGTGCAAACGCATGCGGATCGACATTACGTGCAACTAGAAAAGGTAGCGCAACATTCGCCGCTTCAATAGCGTGAAGTCTATGCCACCCATCGATTAACGCGCCTGTGACATCGAACGAAATAGTTTGGGCTACATCGGTATCCCACTTGCCATCTCTCATCGCCTCGGCATACGTCTGAATCACGCCCTTGAAATCACGCCCCTTCTGACGAACGTGAACATTGGACAGATACTGACGCGCTTTCTTCGCGTCGATGATCTCTACTTGATAAGTATACTTAACTTTCTTAGTCATAATTAAGCCCTCTCACGGATGTTGATTTCACGGTCAAGATAAAACCGTGCTTTCTTTAAGTCTTCGACAGGATCGGTGTGCTTCTTTCCCGCACGTACCACGTATTTAACAACGTTGCCAAGTCGGTAGTTCAAGTCCTTAGCTTCGATGAAGTCGAGTGTCTCGACACCACCAGTAGTGTAGTGAATTGGCTTGTTCACTACATCCGTCGCTTGCTCTATTTCTTTGACAACAGCGGTAATCTTTGAAGGCGCAGCCTTACCCTTTTGATTACGGATCACGAGCCGCACGAACGAATCTTTGTAGCCCGTTTTTTCTTTGATTTCTTTGATAGATAAACCCGCAGTAAAATACTCGCGTATTACCTCTGATTTATTAACTTTTTTATCACTCACTGCATTAACTCCTTTAACTGATTTACGTTTGACTCATCTATAACTAAGGCAACCCCACCCGCTTTACGCACATCATCAAGATGTTTTAGTTGTAGCGCAGTCGGTTTGTTGCCATTTGCTTTACACTCTATAGCATAAAATAAGCCTTGTTTACAAACTAAAAAATCTGGGACACCAGAAGAAAAGAAACCAGTTCCCATCGGCATCGCGTAATACGCTTGCATCTCTATAAGAATTTTCTTTACCTTCGTTTTGACTTTTGCTTCGGGAGTCACAGTGTCTCCTTCAATAAAAATAGTTACTACTCTGACATTGTCAGCCCTCCACGCAATTCTTGAAAGAGGCTAGGTGATATGACCAGACAGTAACGGTTGAGATATCGCCAGCCGATGTCGAGCAGCACGGACGGATAGTGATCGTGGAACTGCCAGATGATTGACTCATCCTCTAATAATTCCAACGAACCACGCCTAGCAGCATGTATCTTGTCCCAGTCGTAGGCATTGATCAGACCGACTATGACCTTGATCTCGTTGGGCAAAGTATCGTCAGTAAACTCACGTTTCACACCTTCGTCTAAGTAAATCTTATATAGACCGTCATTGATGCGGCTGTACACCCGATACCCAGTGTCTACTTTGAGTGGCGTATAAGTTTTATACACGGACATATCACGCCATGCTCAGGCTGTTCAGTACAAACATTTGCGATGTCGTATGTGAGTGTTGGCGGCATGCTGCACCGATCTCAGGCCAGAACCGTTTGCCCTTCATGTCATCATTGTTAGGTACAAGATTGTCGCAGCCAATGTGAGACTTCAGCATAACGAGTTGTATTTCTAACTCTTTCCGCAAGTCGCTCGGCAAATCTTGCAGGCTCCTGTACCACCGCAACGGTGTAGAGAACCCTACCTCTGGCATGTACGCAAACTCGCCTGCGTAGGGCAGATTAGTGCCATTACCGTAAGTGTTGAGCGCAGTGGAAATTGGCACTGTGTTGGTCTTGCCTACGATCACGCCGCCACGTATGTGCGGGAAGAAAATGATTTTGTCCCCCTCCATCATGGAGCGCACGATAGCCAATGAGTTATCAAACTTCTGGTCGATCTGATTCATCGTGTCATACAACGATCTGATCTTGTCCATGACGCTGCATGGGATGTTGCTCCTGTCTAAGTCACCCATAAACGCTTTGATCAGTGTGTGGGAAAACTCACGGGGGACAGGTACAGTCGGGCGACCGCTAAGACTGTTTCCGTACGTTGAATCTATAGCGTTGTCAATAATGTCACGGATGTGTTCACTCATGGTGCGCTCGACAGATAAGACTGCGCTGCATATCTCGCTGTGAACATCATGACTACCTTTTGACATCTTTTGTACCGCGTAGCGTTGCGTGTTGGTGCATAACTTTGATCCACCAAACCCGTATATATTATTGCGGAAGGTATGATTGGCGGCTTGCACAGTGAACGCCGTTTCGTCTTCTGAACGTAACTCTTTTTCTCGTGGGTCGTAGTTCAAATTTGCCACATCGAAACCATGCACTGTTGACAGCATCATGTTGTGACCTATATCAAGCGCAGCACCCCAACTGTTCGGAGCCTTGAACTCTGCCACTCGTATACGCCCTTCGGTCGCGCCGTAGATAGCGACAGCAATAGGCCACAGTGGAGAACGCACCGCATCTTTTCGCAGTGCTTCGTTATCCATCATCGTATTCGGCAGGAACATCTCGTCGATGTTCACCTTAATCGTATTTCGCTTAGCCATGACAACCTCCAATTAGTTTTCAATAACAATCTTTCTACCAACAGGCGGCTCAAAGCCCCTGTTATGATTCGGCGGCAGCAGCCACAACACTGGGCAGTTCAACTCCCAAGTGATGTCATGCTCCACGTGGCCATCCGTGAACACAATCAGGAACTGTGGCTCGACGTTGTTCTTCGTGATGTAGTCACTGACGCACGACACCTTAGTACCGCCGCCACCCAACGGCTTGAGCAACGTAGCGATGCCCTCGTAGTTACCTTCAAACACCTGCTCACCATGCACCATCGTGTCCCACCACAACACACGCATACGCTCTGGTCTGCATGTCTCACAGATGGACGCGATTTCGCCGCCGACCATGTTCAGCAGCGCGTCACCGATGCTGCCCGATGTATCGTTAGCGATAACACCCTCGCAAATAGTCTCGGACTCCACGTGTGGCAGGAACAAATCATCAGCGAGACGGCGTCGGTTAAGTTTCGCCCAAGTCAACTCGTCCCGTCCTGCCATCGCTGCGCTCACGAACTCACGCAGTTCCTCACGCCAGTCCACCTTGGGAGCAAGTATCTCCGTGATGGCACGGGGAGCCTTCACGCCAAACCGACCTGCGATAAGAGAGCCTTGACTGATAGCCTCGTCAATATCTTTCGATAACTGCTCAGCGGCTTCGCCGTCCATCGTCTCAGTCGATTCAGTGTCATGCTCGTCGAGCGGCTCCATGTCGCTGACACTGTCAGAGCCAGAAGTATTTTGGCCCATGCCGCCACTCTGACCTTGCTCGCCGGAAGGTTTCTGTTTCTCCTTCTCCATGCGCTTGACCAAGTCATCCCACACTTGGCGCACCGACCACCCGTGATACTTGACATCGTAGAGCGCACCCGTTGGCAACTTCACCAAGTCGGGTGCCTTTTGACTGATCTCCATGATGATGGCGTTGATCACAAAATCCATCGCCACGTTGGCAAGTCGCGGATTCTGCTTGATCAAATCTTTGTGTCGTGGGATGTGCTTCAGCATCACATGCCCGTTCTCGTGCAGCACCAAGCCACCCAACTCAGCAAGGCTCAACTTTTCGATGAAGTTTTTCCCATATCGTTTGTTTAGACCATCCGTACACGCTGTCGGAATCCCGACATCGACACTTGATTCACCCATCATGAGGATGCCCGAAAACAAGCAAGTCTCAGGGTGCTTCATTAGTCTGATATGCACCTTCTTCAACTTCATTGTTGCTTCGTGCGTACTTACGGGGATTGTTTCTGCTACTGCGTTCATACAGCCTCCATTGTCAATTGTTTACATCAGGTCAGCAGTTGGTAATTACCATCCTGCAACCACTTGGAAATTTCAGCGTTCTTCGACGCGATAGGCGAGAGCCGACTGCTGCCCATCGCCATCGTGAAGAAGACTGACTGCAACTCCTCAGACTTCGTCCGTCGCATAAACTTCATAAACTTGCTCAAGTCATCCTGCGTCTTGATAACGTCGATGGCATTGAACATCATCATGAACAGAGCCGCCTGTTTCTCTGGCACTCTGACACCGTCAGGGTCTTTGATAACATCCTCTGCCAACACCACCTCGTCCTTGAGGGACAACACTGCCGCCAACTGTTTCGCACTCGGTACGCCAATCGAACCTGCAAGAGCCGCCATCGTCAGCGAATGACCTAACTTGTCACGGTTCACGATGTCGGGGTCACAGTTAGCGAGTGAGCGTGGGGAGCAGAATTGTTTTGTACGATGCACGGGAATGAACACATGCTCGTTGTCCTGTGGAGTAATTCCATCCAAGTAACTCGCCATGACTGACGGCGTCATCTTGACGAACGCTCTCAACTCCATAGACAACCCTGCGTTAGTCGCCCACACCAACCACTCGTCCACCGTAGGCTTACGAATGTTCAGCGTTGTAACGCGGTTCGATGCGTGCGCTAGCAGTGCGTTGCCAACACCATCTGTTGCAAGATTACCTGTCGCGAACACGATGGAATCTGGATGCAAGACATAGTCCATCCACACCTTGTCGAGCGTGAGCCGCGCACCCAACTTCTGCAACATCTTGTCACCCTTGTCGTACTCGTCGATCATGATCAACTTGGGTTTATTGGACTTCGGCTTGAGCAGTGACGATATGTATACTTCCAACTCGCCAGTGTCACGGTTCGGCGCACGTAGACCCAACTCACCATAGTCGATGCACGACCAGTCGAGATACACGGGGTCATACGCATCGCCCAATGCCTCGACCAACATTCGGTAAAGAGTTGATTTACCGATGCCAGGCTCCCCTTGAAAGTAATAAGTCTTGTTCTTGCCGTTCACCAACAGCAACTTGAACGCCTCGGGGATACTGATGGCGTTGTTAAAGTTAAGAGTTTCTCGTTTCATGACTGATATAGCCTCCGTTTAATTACGTACAAATCTGACAATGTCAGAAACCAAACTTCTTCAAGATGTCATCGACCGACTCTTTGACCACGACGCGCTTGGTGTCACTGTTGCGTAGAGTTTCAATGCTCAAGCCAGCCACCACCTGTTCGAGTTCGGCACGTGCCTCCTCCAAGCGACTGTCCTGTGTCACGTTGAACTCTTTGAAGGTCTCGCACATCTCCTGCGCCCGTTGCAACGTGGTGTCGTACAACTTGCGCTTCTTGACCTTCATCTGACCATCTTCGATCACAGTCTCAGTGTCGCAGCAGTGCGAGAGTGACTTCATTACATCAACCATCTGCTCAACCTGCTTCTGGTAGATGTCCTGCACTAGTTCTTTGGCTTGCCGCTCGTAGTGCTGCGCCAAGTCGTTCGCCAGTGAGTTGCTTATCTCACAACGAAAGTCCCCGACTGGTACTTCCGCCGTAAAAACCTTCACCTTGAAGCACGACATCACCTCGTCCACAGGCGGGTAGTCAGTCGCCTTGAACATATCGCCTTGGACAAACGCCTCGTTAGCCACGGCGGTGGTGTATACCTGACGGAACTTGTCCTTGAGTTCTTCAGTCTTGGCTTGACGCTCCTCGACCTGCTTCATGAACCCCACGATGCGCGGCGTGGGTAAGAATCGCCATCGACCAGACCACGGGTAAGTCTCGCGCTCGACAAAGTTGTACCAAGTCTGCCTGTCGTTCAGCACAGCCCGATGCTCGTGGACACCTGCCAGAAGTTTCTTAACGAAACGTCCTGCGTCCCTGTCGGCTCTCTTGGCGGTGGTGACTTCGTCACTGATCTCGCGATCTTGCTTCGTGCCAGTCCACACACTGACTTCGATGTTGACCAAGATGCCAGACGTAGCAAGTGAGACGACATGATCTGGCTTTTTTAGTAATGAGTTCGTTTGAGATTCCATTTGCTCAGCCTCCTGACTCTGTCAGAGTCGTAAGTATTTACAGTTAGGTAGAGTCGGGCAGTTGGCAGTCCTGCCCGTTTGTCACTACCACATGACAAGAATAGTATAACACAACTTAACAATCTAATCAAGCCGAAAACCTATCGGCGTTGGGCATTGGTGCTACGGCGCTCTGTTGCTCGTTCATGTCTCGAATGTAATTCAAATAATCGATCACCAACTCTGGAGCGCGGTAATCATGCCCACCGATGTTCCACTCAGTGTTCAGCATGGGCGCGGTGTCATACTTCTTCCAGTCGTACACCGTCGCCACGATCTCGTCCCCGTCTGGCAGCGTGAACACAAGTACCCATTCGGCTTGAGTCTTGTCACCATCACCGTCTAATGGTTCACCAAACGCCATGACCAAGTCATTGAAGTCGGCACGGACGTAGCCCTTGAGGCACGTGCCGTGGATCCTGTTGTAGTCCTGTTGCGGTTCAACACGCATACGCTCAACCTCCTGCCGTATCTTGGCTAGTTCAAGTTCTAACTGTTGACGCTCTTCTTCCTGACGCTTGTGGTCGTGCCACCAGTCGTTCATGTCGTTTTGGATGTTCATGTTCACGATTGCACCTCGCCCGTAACGGGGTAGTACCCAAATGATTTACCCTCAAAAACTTCTCGCTGCGCTTGCGCTTGTGCGTCGGCATCAGACATACCGTCCTGCTTCATCTCGCGCACTCGCCGCTGCACGTACTCATCTATACGTTGCGCGGAACGCTCCGCCCAAAGTTCCCCTGCCTGTTTATCTACTAACATCTCACGCCTCCTTTGCCAAAATCCATCTATCAGTGTTCATAAAAACTTCTTCGACCCACACGCAGTCTGCACCGTACTCGTCGGTGAGCCGTTCGCAGTCCTCTGTAATAACTTGAACAACCTTGTTGGCTTTGTCACTTTCAAGATCATCCACCCCATCAAACTCAAACACCACAAGCACTTGCATCTTCTTAGCCATCTCACACCTCCTCGTGTTCAATGTGAAAACTTTTAACCACACCATACATATCGTTCAACCGTACCCTTCGCACTACCAACGCTTCCTTTGTGCTAAACGACCCGACCCCGTAGTCATTACAGTAGGAATGTACCGCCTTACGTGCCTTGTTTAGGGTTGTATGCATGGAGAGCGGCTCTCCGTTATTAGTCGCCGTATTCCTTCGCACTAGTACTACATAAACATTATCCATCTCACGCCTCCTTCTGACAGTGTCAGATAAAAAAGTAATAAATCACGGAGCCAGTGAGGGCCGCCGTGAAACCGTGGTGGAATCCTTTGAAATACACTTGCTTTAGGGCGTTGTGTATCTCGACCTTCAACTCGACAATTTCCTGCTCACTCATTGATCTCGTCCTCCTCGTCCCACAGAAGTTCATTACGCCTCGCCATGTCAGCGACCTCGTCCTCGCTCATGTACTTGAGCGCACACAGCAGCACGTGACGGGCATAACCAAAGTCCAACCCATCCACCTGCTCCAACAACTGATTAGTTACTTTTCTGACCATGTCAGCGACCTCCTTTTGTCGTGATGAATCTGGCTACCGCTTGCTTCGCTCTACGCCGCTCGGTGTCACGCTTTAACTCCTCGCAGCACAGGCAAGACTTGCACCCGCAAATCTTGCCCACGGCTACGCGCTCCATACGCAACCATTCCTCGCGACTCCAGTTCAACTCTTCTAAAAGCGAATTCATCTGTAAAACCCTCCCTTGTTGTTGATGCCCTTCAGGTCTTCAGGGTTACTAGTCACGATGTAGTTTGATTTGTGCATCGGCACGATGGTGTGCCGCTTAGCCCTCGCCACGCGCTCCCCGCAGGGTAGGCAGGTAGTGAATCCCGCCATGCTACGGGCATACGGTACGCGCTTCGCCCAACACTTCGTGCATAACTTTTCCATACCATTCTGCGACATGATTTACAGTACTCCCGTTTTTCGAGTGGTAGTTACAGCGTGGGTGGCTTTTAACCTCGTTCTTACACCCGCCCCCACGCGGACGGGTGATGCAGGACGTTCAACCTCATGGGTGATTACGCGATACCCACAACGTCCAAGTTTCTCTCGCGTAATCTTGTTTCTGACAGTGTCAGAGCCGCGAGTATTTATGACCTCGTTTGCTTCCTCGACTGTATAGATATTATAACAAAACTTGACTAATAAATCAAGTCGATACAGCAACGGCGATAGGCTAATCAATGGTGATGCGTAACGTGAAAGGCGTGAAAGTGTTTTGTATATTCTGGTCTGGCTGGTCTTCAGTGTCAGCGTGGGATATGTGTTGCTCTGACAATGTCAGATGTTCCGGTGTTCCAGCGTGTTCCAGAAAAAAAAGTTGCACTATTCTTCACGGGTGCTACGTTCCGTAGTGTAAGCGGATGAAGTAAGTTATTGATTTTTAAGAAAGAAGAAGAAGAAGAAGTTATATTATGGAACAGAAAATAGTGTAAGTGTTCCATGTTCCATGAAATTGGGAATAGGGGCTACGGATTGCCGAAAAAATTTTATTTACGAACTTGCGCCGTGCCATGAACGGCGTCTAACTTTGTCCGCTTAGCCCCTCTCGGAAAACGTGGAACATTGGAACAAACCGTGTTTTTGTTTTATTTATCAAAGGCTTGCGTGTTCCAGAGGCTTGGAACACGTGCGGAACAGAATCGGAACAAAAAATGCTTGACCCGCGAAATCTTTTCTGGTAGCCTTGGATACCCAAGGCGGTCGATAAAGTTTTCGGTCTGACACTGTCAGAACTTTGCGCTTTTCCATTTTCCTCGCGCAACGGCCTTCGCCATACGCTTTTGCCTTGTCCTTGGGCTTTACCCTTTTCCCTAGGAACTGGTATCTATAGAACTGGTATCTATAGAACTGGCTTCACAAGAACTGGCCTCACGGCGTGAACCAAAGTCGTTCGGGCGTAAAAAAGCCCCGCCAAGCGTGAGCCTGACGGGGTTGTGGTTTAGAAATAGAACTCGTGTTGTTTGGGCGCGTCTACGAAATCGAATTCCCATCGAGTCGGTAATTCCAACTTGGTGAGTTCTTTCGCCCAGTAAAACGCTTGGTTAAACGAATCGAACTCCGAACAGAATTCGATCATGCTGCCATGTTCATCCATGCGAGTGTGGAACACTTTGTAGATGATCATACTACCACCACCCGTTCGGACGTAACCGAAACTTTGCACTCCACGCCGCCGGGAACACGCCGCCCGAACATATCGATATGTTCATTTCCCCATCGCGCCATGTATCGACTGGCCGACTTGATCGCGGCTTGCATAGCCGCCTCACGATCTCGAAAGAAAACCGGGATAGTGTAAGTGTCTTGGATTTCTGGACGATAATCGTCGCCCCATGTAGGGTCCGACACGGTAACATGCGCTCTGAACATTTTACGCATAACAATCTCCCCTGATAGTGTAAGAGCAGGGGCGGCTTGCGCCGCCCCGCCCCGTTGGGTTTAACCGAGAAGTGACTTGCGGAACGCTGCCAGAGCCTTCTTCGCGCCGTCGTTTGTGGCGACCTTGCGACCGTCCGTTCGTGCCTTGCCCAACTTGGCAATCATCGGCTTCGCGAGACTATCGACCCACTCATCAACCGACTGAGTAGCACCGCGACCGCCAGATCGTTCGACGAACTCCGCTTCAAAGAACCGACCCCACGCCTTCGTCGCCGTGTTGGTTATGGTTTTGCGCGTAGACTCTACGAACCGACGCAGCCCCATCGGGTTATCGGTCATGCTCGGCAACTTCGCGAGACTCGCCCGATCCATCGCAACCGCGTTACGACCCGTGAGCACGAAGTTCGCCGGACGCTCGTTTTTACCATTTGTAAACACGCTCGGTACGTGGAACTCATCGTCTCCCGACTTGTGCAGCGGACGGTCATACTCGGAACCCTCGGTCAGCGACATAATCGCCGCAGCCATGAACAGGTTCCGCGCTTCCTCGCACGCTTCGGACTCGCGATCCAACGCACCCGACTCGGTGCGCGGGAAATCCGCAGTTAGCCTTGCGAACTCGCCCCGATACTTTGACCACTTCGTGCGATCCGCACGAGTATGGCCGCCGACCTCGCGACCGAGTCCAGAAATCCCGTCAGCGATGGACGGGGCCAGTACGGATTTAACGGTATCCGCGACCGTGTTGGCTTGTGCCATGGTAGTGACAACTCCACCGGAAAGAATCGCGCCGGTTTCGCGACACCGAACAACACGTCCGATGTAATTCCATTATACCACACTACGATCCTGACAGTGTCAGACCAGACGGCAGGCAAAAAATGGCGCGAACTCAAGCCCACACAATAGTGCTAGTCCTCAACCTAGCCGACCCCACCCGTACCCACCCATGTCGCTAGGTTTAGGAGTCCCGCACAAAACTCTATACATACTATTCCACACAAATCTCCCCCACATTTCTCCAATGTTCGTACCCCACCCCCCTTCATATAGAAAACCCCCCCTTGATGGAACCTTAAGATTCCTTTATAAATTCCGCACTACTTGGGTTGAGGCCCATGCAAATACTTGTGCCGTACATCGAAGACAACATTCCGCTCCCCGCTAGCGCGGCTGAAGCGTTGCCGGAGTTAACTCCGGCTGAAGAACTAAGCATGCGGGTACGTACTATAAAACTCGTATCTGATCTAACAGGCCAGCCCATCATCCCGACTAGCGAAGAGAAGGACGCTGCCGAGGAAATGGCTAGAAAAATGATGGAAGATCCTGATGCACGGCCTGAATATGCCCTGCACTCGGACGAGTTCACTGCGTATTTATCGGGTCTGGTCTACCGTTCTAACGGTGCTATTGTCAAAGAATTAGCCGATCTTAAAAACTATGTCATAAATAAACTCGTATACGAGATTGAGCATACTAAAGATAATAAGTTAAAGATGCAGGCGGTAGCCAAACTGGGCGAGATTGACGGCGTGGACGCATTTAAGCGTCGAACTGAGACCACGCACGTTATTAAGCCCATCGAGGAAGTTGAAAAAGAACTTCTGCAGGTACTGGAAGGTATTGAGTACAGCGTAGTTGGTGAAAGTAATAACAATATAAACCCCGAAGATTACTTACTGCCTGATGAAACTTCCCCAACTAACTCCTGAAAAACTCAAAGCGCTGCGTATGGCGTTGCCAACGATGCCCGATGAGCAGAAACGGCGCACGTTGGAGTTGTTAAAGACGTATCAAACTGAGCGTACCCGTGCCGTTGGCAAGGATTTTTTCTTAGATTTTATCGCTCACGTGTATCCGGGCTACAAAGTAGGGCCGCACCATAGAAAATTAGCTGGAATTTTTGAAGATATTGCTGCAGGAGCGCGAAAAAGGGTCATCGTCAACATCGCGCCTCGTCATGGCAAGTCGGAAATGATCAGTTACCTCGCTCCGGCATGGTTTTTAGGCAAATTTCCGCATAAAAAGGTCATTATGGCCTCACATACCGCCGATTTGGCGGTCAACTTTGGCAGAAGGGTGCGTAATCTTGTTGGCTCAGACCTTTATCATGACATTTTCCCGACTGTTGAGCTTCAAGCTGATAGTAAGAGTGCTTCTCGTTGGGGTACTAACTTTAATGGTGAGTATTTTGCTATTGGTGTTGGCGGTGCTTTGGCCGGTCGCGGCGCTGATCTTTTCATTATTGACGACCCTCATTCTGAGCAGGAAGCGAAGCAAGGCAGAGCCGACGTATTTGAGCCAGCATGGGAGTGGTTCCAGTCAGGCCCAGTCCAAAGATTGATGCCGGGTGGTGCCATTATCGTCGTAATGACTCGATGGTCAAAGATGGATTTGACCGGCAAGATCGTAGACCACATGACTAAGAACGAGGACGCGGATCAATGGGAATTGGTCGAGTTTCCCGCTGTTCTCAACGACAAACCGCTTTGGCCTGACTTCTGGACACTGGAAGAACTGCTTGCCAAAAAGGCGAGTATGGATGTGCGCTATTGGCAGGCACAGTACATGCAGCAGCCGACCTCAGAAGAAGGTGCCTTGCTCAAACGAGAATGGTGGCAGGTGTGGGAGAAGGAGGATCCGCCCCCTTGCGAACACATTATTATGAGCCTCGACGCCGCTCAAGAAAAGACTAACCGCTCTGACTTTAACGCCCTGACTACATGGGGGGTCTTCTTTAACGAGGAGACTAAGAACTATAACCTAATCTTGCTGAACGCCATCAAAGAGCGGCTTGAGTTCCCTGAACTGAAGGCGATGGTGCTGGAGGAGTACAAAGACTGGAATCCTGATTCATTTATTGTGGAAAAGAAGTCCAACGGTGCGGCGCTTTATCAGGAGATGCGCCGCATGGGTGTGCCGCTTAGCGAGTTTACCCCGTCCAAGGGGCAGGACAAGATCAGTAGAGTAAATGCTGTGTCAGACTTGTTTGCTGCGGGTATAGTCTGGGTACCCGATAGGCGCTGGGCGCGAGAGGTCGTCGAGGAGTGTAACGACTTCCCATCCGGCGCGAACGATGACTTAGTGGACTCAACCACGCTGGCGCTTTTGCGGTTCCGTCAAGGCGGGTTTATCCGTCTTCCGACTGACGAGCCGGAGCCGAAGAAGTGGTTTAAGAGTCGTAAGTCACTAGCAGCCGGATATTACTAGGAGAATCTAAATGGCCGTTGATAAAAGTTTAATGCAGGCTCCGCAGGGTCTTGAAGCACTTGCTCCCCCCGAGCCGATTGAGATTCAGATTGAAGACCCTGAAAGCGTATCTATTGGTATCGACGGGGTTGTGATTAACCTTGTGAAGTCTGAGCCACGTGCCGAAGACTTTGACGCCAACCTTGCTGATTTCATGGGTGAGAACGAGTTGCAGAGCCTAGCCTCTGAACTTTTGGGGCAGTACGAACAAGACCTTTCAAGTCGCAAGGACTGGCTAGATACCTACGTCAAAGGTTTGAAAATTTTGGGTATTCGATACGAAGAACGTACTGAGCCGTGGCCCGGTGCGTGTGGTGTGTTTCACCCACTTCTGATGGAGTCGGCGGTCAAGTTTCAGTCCGAGACCATTATGGAGACCTTTCCTGCCATGGGGCCGGTCAAAACCAAGATCATCGGCAAGGAGACTAACGAGAAGAAAGATTCCGCTGTTCGTGTCGCGGATGACATGAACTATCAGTTGACCGAGGTAATGAAAGAGTACCGCCCAGAGCATGAGCGGATGTTGCTCAGCATGGCTTTGGCGGGTAATGCGTTTAAGAAAATTTACTTTGATCCTTCGCTTGATCGGCAGACTGCTATCTATATCTCGGCTGAAGACATTATCGTGCCGTACGGCGCAGCCAATTTGGAAGGTGCCGAGCGTGTTACGCACCGGATGCGTAAGACGAAAAATGAGTTAATTAAACTACAACACGCGGGGTTTTATCGTGATGTAGACTTGGGTGATCCGGTTCGCACGATGGATGAGGTGGAGAAGCAAAAGGCTGAAGATCAAGGTTTCTCGGCGTCCATGGATGACAGGTTCCAGTTGCTTGAGATGCATGTGAACATCGACTTGCCGGGTTACCCTGATGTCGATAAAAACAACGACGAAACAGGAATTGCTCTACCGTATGTAGTGACCCTTGAAAAAGGAACCAGCACCGTTTTGGCGATTAGGAGAAATTATCGTGAAGACGATAAACTCAAACAGAAACGACAACATTTCGTTCATTATGGATATATACCCGGATTTGGATTTTACTACTTCGGACTTATACACCTTATCGGCGGTCACTCTAAAGCGGCAACTTCCCTCCTTCGTCAACTTATCGACGCAGGAACTCTTAGCAATCTTCCGGGTGGTCTCAAATCACGCGGTCTGCGTATCAAGGGAGACGATACACCCATCGCTCCCGGTGAGTGGCGAGACGTAGACGTACCCTCTGGCGCGGTTCGGGACAACATCCTGCCGCTGCCGTACAAAGAGCCAAGCCAAACCCTTGCTCTACTTATGGACAAGGTGATCGAGGAGGGCCGCAGATTCGCTGCGGTGTCTGATCTCAAGATTAGTGACATGTCATCACAGGCTCCAGTAGGCACTACGCTTGCTGTGCTTGAGCGCGTTCTCAAAGTAATGACGGCGATTCAGGCTCGCATTTACTACACGATGAAGCAGGAGTTTAAACTTCTAGCTGCAATTATTCGTGATAACACACCAGATGAGTATTCGTACGAGCCGGAAGTAGGCAATCGCAAGGCCAAGAAAGCTGACTACGATGACGTTGATGTCATCCCAGTCAGTGATCCAAACGCGGCTACGATGTCGCAAAAGATCGTGCAATACCAAGCCGTGCTGCAGTTGTCTCAGTCTTCACCCGGCATCTACGATATGCCGTACTTGCACCGGCAGATGATTGAGACTCTTGGCGTTAAGAACGCTGAGAAAATTATTCCTGACCCAGACAAGATGAAGCCGCGTGACCCGATCACCGAAAACATGGATATCCTAAACGGCAAACCCGTCAAGGCGTTTATGTATCAAGATCACGAGGCTCACTTGCAAGTGCATAACGCTGCTTTGCAAGACCCGAAGATGCGCCAGATTATCGGGCAAAACCCGAAGGCGCAAGAGATCATGGGCGCTGCGATGGCTCACATCATGGAACATGTAGCGTTTCAGTACCGCAAAGAAATTGAAAAGCAACTTGGAGTCGCCCTCCCGCCGATGCCGGAGGAGGACAAGGACGAAACGTATCTGCCGCAAGAAGCTGAGATTCAAGTCTCGCGTCTTTCTGCTATCGCAGCCGCCAAACTTTTGCAGAAAGATCAAGCTGAAGCACAAATGCAGCAAGCTCAACAACAGGCTCAAGACCCTGTACTGCAGATGCAGCAGCAAGAACTGCAACTCCGTCAGCAGGAACTGCAACTCAAGGCGCAGCAGATTCAGATGGAAGCGCAAAATAGACAAACAGAATTGCAGCTTGAGGCACAACTCAAGCAAGCAGAACTGCAACGCAAACAGCAAGAGATGCAGATCATGGCAGCTACCAAGGCCGATGAACTCGACCTACGGAAGCAAGAAATAGCTAATAGAACGCAACTTGATGCTGCACGACTCGGTGTGGATGTTCAGAAGCACAAGACCAATTTGTCTGCCAAGCAGCAAACTGAAGGTATGCGTATGGGTATCGATATCGCAAAACAAACAATGTTACGGTCAAAAAATCCAAGAAGGGAGGAGTAAATGGGTTATTCCAACGCTCTAGAATACTTGGATACAAAACTTCAAGAAGAGCGCACATTAATTGTTGAAACCTTAATCCAAGGTAAGTTGGACGAAGGCGAATACAAACGTCTTTGCGGGGCGCTACAGGGTCTCGATCTCGCCAAGAACCATATCAAAGACCTTGCAAAACGGCTGGAGGAAGAGTGAGTAGCATAGACGTAGCAAAAACACAGGAAGAGGCTAACAAGGCCAAACTCCTACCGGAGCCAAAAGGCTATCGAATTTTGTGTGCAGTTCCGCATGTAGAGGAGGAGTTTGAGGGGGGGATCGTTAAAGCCGAGGACACCAGAAAAGTCGAGGAGCAGACCACGGTGGTTCTGTTTGTCGTCAAAATGGGTGACCTTTGTTACGCAGACAAGGAACGTTTTCCCACTGGCCCTTGGTGCAAGGAAGGCGACTTTGTGCTGACCCGCCCCTATTCAGGCACCCGCGTGGTCATCCACGGTCGGGAGTTCCGCATTATCAACGACGATACGGTGGAAGCGGTGGTCGAAGACCCCCGTGGAATCCGTCGCGCATAGGAGTAAATCATGGCTGTTGAACAAACTGAATTTAAGTTTCCTGATGAGATCGAGGCTGAAAAAGTCGAAGCAAAACAAGAAGTTAGCGACAATATTGAAGTTAAAGTAGAGGATGATACCCCGCCAGAAGACCGGGGCCGTAAACCTCTGCCCAAAGACATTGTGGATGAACTGGAAAAGGATGATCTTGAGGAGTATTCCGAAAAGGTAAAGAAACGCCTCTCCCAGATGAAAAAGGTCTGGCACGACGAGCGTCGTGAGAAGGAACGTGCCGCCCGTGAAAAAGATGAGGCTGTCCGGTTTGCCCAACAGCAATACGAGGAGAACAAGCGGCTGAAGCAGCGACTTGGTGTGGGCGAACGCGCCTTTATCCAAGAAGTTACCAAGGCTGCTAACAATGAACTTAATGTAGCCAAAGACAGGCTAAAACAGGCTTATGAGGCTGGTGATGCCGAGAAGATTGCGGAGGCTCAGGAGTCCCTGACCGATGCCAAACTTCGGCTGCAGCAATACTCCAGATTTCAGCCTACTTTACAACCCCAAGAATCGGGTGTACAACAAACACAACAAGTCCAAACGCCACAGGCTTCTGCTCCAGTAATCGACCCGAAAGCTGAATTATGGAGACAGAAAAACCCTTGGTTCGGCGTAGACGAGGAGATGACCGCCCTCGCACTTGGACTGCACGCTAAATTAGAAAGGTCTGGAGTAGATTTGCGTAGCGATGATTACTATCGCCAGATCGACTCGACGATGAAGAAGCGATTCGCTGACTATTTCGATGAGGAAGTAGAACAGGAAGAAAAGCCGATTCAAACGAGAGAGGTTGAAAAACCTACTCGCACAAAACCAGCCAATGTAGTGGCTCCGGTCACGCGGGGAACCGCGCCTCGTCAGGTACGCCTGACACCGACTCAAGTTGCTATCGCTAAGAAATTAGGTTTGAGCAACGAGCAGTACGCACGAGAACTTATGAAACTGGAGAACGACAATGGTTAACAATCGTCTTGATCGTGAAGTTGAAAATAGAGAATCGACGCAGCGCACAAAAAATTGGACTCCTCCCCAGACGCTTCCGGCACCTACGCCGCAGCCGGGTTGGGTGTTCCGCTACATCCGGACAAGTATTATGGGAACTGCTGACCCATCGAATACCTCCGCAAAATTTCGTGAAGGTTGGGAGCCTGTGAAGGCTGAAGACCATCCGGAGTTGATGCATATGACCGATCCTAATTCCAAATTTAAAGGGAACGTTGAGATCGGTGGTTTGTTGTTGTGTAAAGCTCCAGAAGAGTTGATGAATCAGCGCGATAACTATTACGCGCAGCAAGCAAAGGCTCAACTGCAGTCTGTAGACAACAACTTTATGAAGCTAAACGATGAACGTATGCCGCTCTTTAATGAAAAGAGAACGACGATCTCGTTTGGTAAAGGTAAATAATTTATTTTGGAGTAACTAATGGCATATCCTACTATCGACAAGCCTTATGGCTTGAAGCCGATTAATATAATCGGCGGGCAGGTGTTTGCCGGTTCGACTCGCCAACGTCGTATTGATTCTGGTGCTTCCAGTATTGGATACGGCGACCCGGTGAAATTCGCATCGGACGGCACTGTTGTTGTGTGTACGGAAACGACGGCTCCCCCGGACGCTGGCTTTGCCGGTGTATTCTTGGGTTGCACGTTCGTATCCTCTGTAACTGGTCAGCCGACTTTTTCGCAGCAGTGGACTTCGGGTACTTCGGTCAAGGCTGGTACGTTTGTTTACGCATACGTAGCGGATGACCCGGACACCCTGTTCAAGGCTGTCGGCGTGTCGGCTTCGCTTGTGGTTTCGACCTCGGGCGGCTTCGTGTATGGCGACATTAATTCCAACGTTGCGTTGGTGGCTAATACGCTAAATACGACTACGGGCGATTCGCAGCAAGGGCTTTTGACTAGCTCTGTTGCAACCACTCGTTCGCTGCCTATTCGCATTGTCGATGTGGTTGAAGACACTTCCTTTGTGTCAAGCGGCACTACCTACTACCCAGAAGTTATCGTGAAGTTTAATGCTTCATACATTACGAGTAACTCTCTGATTGTGGGTGGTCACGCTTATAACAACCCACTCGGCATTTAATAGGGGAGTTCTAAGAAATGGCTATTTCACGCGCACAGTTACTTAAGGAACTCCTTCCGGGTTTGAATGCCCTGTTTGGCCTTGAGTACAAGACCTATGGTGAGGAGCATAAGGAGATCTATGAAACTGAGACCTCCGAACGTTCCTTTGAAGAGGAGACCAAACTTTCTGGATTTAGTGCAGCCCCGGTAAAAGCCGAAGGCTCTGCTATTGCGTATGACAACGCACAGGAAGCGTGGACTGCTCGTTACAGTCACGAGACAATTGCTCTCGGCTTCTCCATCACGGAAGAGGCGGTTGAAGACAACCTGTACGATTCGCTGTCTAAGCGATATACCAAGGCGCTCGCCCGAGCGATGGCGTACACGAAGCAAGTTAAGGCGGCTGCAGTTCTGAACAACGGCTTTTCAGCGTCCTACCCCGGTGGTGACGGTGTGGCCCTGTTCTCGACTTCACACCCGCTTGTTTCAGGTGGTACCAACAGCAACCGTTTGACGGCTTCTGACCTCAACGAAACTTCGCTTGAGGCGGCGGTCATTCAGATTGCTGGTTGGGTTGATGAACGTGGACTCTTGATCGCGGCGAAGCCCGGTAAGCTCATCGTGCCTCCAGCACTGATGTTCACTGCCAAGCGTCTCCTCGATACGGAGCTTCGCGTGGCAACTGCGGACAACGACATCAACGCGCTGAAGGCGATGGGGTCGATTCCGGGTGGTTACACTGTTAACCACTACCTGACGGATACGAATGCGTGGTTCCTAACCACCGACGTTCCGAACGGTATGAAGTACTTCGTTCGTACCCCGCTGCAAAACAGCATGGACGGCGATTTCGACACCGGTAACGTCCGTTACAAAGCCCGTGAACGCTATAGCTTCGGCTTTAGTGATCCGCTGGGTATGTTTGGTTCGCCGGGTTCGTCTTGATGAGTGTGGGAGGGGGGTGAAAGCCCCCTTCCCTTTTTTGTTTTGTAAGCGTATACGTTGAATTTACCGGGGTAATTTAAGTCCATCAGACAGACCCGGCTGACGACATGCAGACTGATGGACGACTCGCATGTGAGGTAATTTAAAATGGCTCAGACTACATTCAGTGGCCCGGTTAATCTGGGTGTTTTCACGGTTGCTACGGCCCCTACGAGTAACGTCTCTACAGGCTCCGTTGCTTATTTCTCAAATGGCGCTGCAGGTAACCCGGTTCTTGCGTTTTACAACGGCACCAACTGGTTGCGTGTGGACACTTTGGCTGCTATTTCTGCTAGCTAATACCCCCTAACCCTAGGAGGGTATGACAATGCAAACAGATGTCTTAGCCAGTAAAGTCGCTACGACTGCTGGCGATCTATTGGATCAAAATAGCCTTGTAATTGGGCGTTCTCGCGTAAAAGCGATTTACATTGTTCCTGATACCGGTGCGGGTACAGTGACGTTTCGTGACGGCGGGGCTAATGGCCCAGTCAAGATCGTATTAAACACCAAGGCAAGTTCAACTTCTGCGGACTACACCCTGATGCCGGGTGAAGGATTGCTCTTCCAAACGAGCATTTACATCGTCCCGTCAGCCGTTATCTCCACGCTGGTGATTTATGGCTAAAACTCCTGCGTGGCAACGCAAGGAAGGTAAGAATCCTGCTGGCGGCTTGAATGCCAAAGGCAGGGCTTCCTACAACCGTGCTAATCCCGGTAAGCCGGGTCTCAAGCGTCCTCAACCCGAGGGCGGTGCGCGTAAGAAATCATTCTGTGCCCGTATGTCGGGCATGAAAAAGAAACTGACGAGTGCCAAGACTGCTAACGATCCGAACAGTCGGATCAATAAATCACTTCGCGCATGGAATTGCTAAAAATGAAAGACGAAAATGTTGAAACCCTAAAAAACGTGGGTGACGCGCTATCTGTCTTTACGGTAATAGGAACTCTAATCGAAATGCTTCCGTCTGTTGCGGCAATATTTACTATTTTGTGGACGGGTATCCGTATTTACGAAACTAAAACCGTACAAGGTTGGATTAAGAAGTGGAAAAACCGTGCCTAGTAAATCTGCTAAACAACATCGTCTAATGGCTGCGGTCGCTAATAACAAAGCGTTCGCTAAAAAAGTTGATATTCCACAATCCGTGGGGCGGGAGTACGTTAAAGCCGATAAAGGCCGCAAATTTAGGAGTAAATCGAAATGAGAATGAAGCCTAAAATGATGAAAATGATCAAGAAAATGAATATGGGCGGTATGCCTTATTCTGATGGTGGCATGACCAAAAAAATGAATATGGGTGGTATGGCCTATTCTAATGGTGGCATGACCAAAAAAATGAATATGGGTGGCATGTCTTATTCAAAAGGTGGCATGACCAAAAAAATGAACGGTAAACCTCAGTCTGGTAGTGGAGCATCTAAACGCGCTGATGGCATTGCCAGCAAGGGTAAAACCAAAGGACGTTTTGTATGAAACGAAAAATGCGTAAGTTTAGACTCGGTGGCGGCATTGATGGCGGCTACGAAGAAAATCCACCGGGAATGACTAGCTACAGTGACGGCAAGGGACGCGTGCCTATGTCTAATCGCAGAAATAGCGATGAAGATAAGCCTATGACTTTTAAACAGGCTTTTGCAGAAGCACGTGCTAAAAAACAGGATACTTTTACTTTTAAGAATCCTAAGACGGGGAAAATGGAGCGTTTTCATACCCGTACTAAAGAAGAGGAAAGTAAACCTAATAATGTTAGTAATAATAAACTTAAAGAAGTTACAGAAACCAAGACTTCCGAAATTAAAACGCCTGTTAGTAGAAGCGTAGCCCCGAAAAGAAAATTGCCTGAAAATTATAGTCCAAGAGTAGGTTCAGGGCGATATAACGATCCTACAACTACATACGGGGAACGTTTATTATCACCGCTTAAAAAACTTACTGACATTTTTGGTCTTCGTGAGGAAGAGAGTGTCATGCGGAACATGGGCGTAAATAGAGAAGAAGCCCGTAGACGCCTCGATGCTAAAGAAAAGGCAGAAGAGGGTATGCGCCGTGGCGGTAAGATTAAAAAAATGGCTTCGGGCGGTAGTTTTCCTGACCTAACTGGCGATGGCAAAGTAACTCGCGCTGATGTTCTTAAAGGCCGTGGCGTATTCAATCAAGGTGGTCGCGTAAAGAGATATGCCAGTGGCGGTTCTGTTTCGTCTGCTTCTAAACGTGCTGATGGTATCGCTCAGCGCGGTAAAACTAGAGGAAGACTTATATGATGAGTTCTCGCGGTATGGGCGTGATTGCTCCTAGTAAAGTTCCTCGTGCTAGACGGCGCGGGGACAATAAGCCTGTGATTGGTACCGGCAAACCAATTCGTCACGCTGAAGGCGGTAAGGTCAAGAGCAAGGTCAATCAATCTGGTAACTACACTAAGCCCGGTATGCGGAAGAGCTTGTTTGAGTCTATTAAGGCTCGTGCCGTTCAAGGCACTGGGGCAGGCCAGTGGAGTGCAAGAAAGGCACAGTTACTGGCAAAGACTTATAAGGCACGAGGCGGCGGGTACAAATGAAAGCTCCGCAGCAGTCTCTTAAAGCGTGGGGTGATCAGAAATGGAGAACCAAAAGTGGTAAACCCTCTAGCAAAACGGGTGAAAGGTATCTACCGGAAGCTGCAATCAAAGCTCTCAGCCCTGCGGAATACGCTCGTACGACGGCTGCAAAGCGCCGTGGCAAAGCTCAAGGCAAGCAGTTTGTTTCGCAGCCTAAAGGCATTAAAGAAAAAGTAAGGTCATATAGAAGGCAGGGCATGTAATGGTAGACAAGACTACAGCCACCACAGAATTTAACCTCGACCTCAATACGATTATTGAAGAGGCTTTCGAGCGTTGTGGGGCTGAACTGCGTACGGGTTACGATTTCCGTACGTCGAAGCGTAGTCTTGCCCTCCTGCTGATGGACTGGGCAAATCGCGGCATTAACCTATGGACGTTGGAGCAAGGCACTCAGACTTTGACTTATAATCAAAGTACATATGATTTACCGGTGGATACGGTTGACCTACTTGACCACGTGATCCGTACGGGTACGGGTACGAACCAGCAAGACATCAACATCACGCGCATTTCATCCAGTACCTACCTTTCAATCCCTAACAAGAACGCGACGGGGCGTCCAATTCAAATTTGGATTAATCGCCGTACGGGTGCGACAGGTGCGGATGATGCCGTGGTTTATCCGCAATTTGTAGTTTGGCCCAAGCCTGACAACACGACGACTTGGACGTTGGTATATACCCGGCTTCGCCGTATGTTTGATCCCGGCACGGGTGTAAACGGTCAAGACATTCCTTTTCGTTTTATGCCTTGCATGGTGGCTGGTTTAGCTTATTACCTATCGATGAAAATTCCCGGCGCGGATGTTCGTATGCCGATGCTCAAGGCTCAATATGACGAAGCTTGGGATTTGGCATCTGGAGAAGATCGTGAGAAGGCGGCGGTTCGGTTCGTGCCACGTGAGAGTTTCTTGGGTGGCTACTAATGCCAAACAGATTTGCAAGTGGCAAACACGCGATTGCGGAGTGCGACCGATGTGGATTTCGTTTCAAACTTCGGCAATTAAAATCTCTGACAATCAAGACCAAAAATGTCAACATCTTGGTTTGTCCAGAGTGTTGGGAGCCAGATCAGCCGCAGTTGTCATTGGGTCTTTACCCTGTTGATGATCCGCAAGCTATACGGAATCCACGGCCTGATTTAAGTTTTTATGAAATTGGTAATGATGGTGCAAGTGGCAGTCGAGTAATTCAATGGGGCTGGAACCCGGTTGGTGGAGCTAGAGCAAATGATGCAGGACTAACTCCGAATGATCTTGCCCCGGTTGGAGAAATTGGAACGGTTACGGTCGTTACGACCTAGGAGATTGAGATGAAGAACGGAATGCGTAAAGTTGCGAAAGAAGAAGTACGAGAGCATGAATCTCGTATGCACAAAGGCAAAAAAGGCGTAAAGAAATTTGGTCATGGCGGTAAAACTGGCAGCGACATGCTGAAGTACGGTCGCGGTATGGCTAAAGTGATGAATCAAAGGGGACACTAATGAAAAATACTTCTTACAATCAGCCGAAGCCCAATCCTGAATCAACGGGGCGTAATGGCTATCCTGATACGGACGTAAACAAGGGCGTCACCCACATGAAGATGAAAGGTGCGGGTGCCGCAACTAAAGGCACAAAGTTTGTGTCACAGATTAATCTTGAAAATAACGCTAAGTATCGGGCGGGTTGGTCGCCGTGAATTACAGTCAGCTTTCTACACTAATTCAAGATTATTGCGAGAGTACGGAGTCTAGCTTCGTCTCCAATATACCTACGTTTGTGCAGTTAGCTGAAGAGCGTATCTATAACTCGGTTCAGATTCCTGCGATTCGCAAGAACGTGACCGGGACGATGACGATTAATTTTCAGTATTTTCAATTACCGTCCGATTGGCTTTCGACGTTTTCATTAGCGGTAATTGACCCGACAACGGGTGAGTATGAGTACCTTTTAAACAAGGATGTAAACTACATCCGACAGGCGTACCCGCCGCCAAACTCGTACGGCAAGCCTAAGTACTATGCAATTTGGGATGATACGAGCATGATTATTGGGCCTACGCCAAATCTTGCATACACGGCTGAACTGCATTACTACTATTATCCGACTTCTATCGTTAGCGCGAATACGTCGTGGCTTGGCGATAACTTTGAAACGGTGCTGCTCTATGGGTCGCTTCGTGAGGCGTACATTTACCTCAAGGGTGAGCAGGACATGATGCAGTATTACGACCAGAAGTACATGGAAGCCTTAGCTCAATTAAAGCGCCTTGGTGACGGTCTGGATCGTCAGGATGCGTACCGTTCTGGACAAGTTAGGGTGCCTGTCACATGAGTTTTGAAGGCGATGTAGAACTTGGGCAGGTCTTTGTCCAGACGACGAGCAACCGGGGTTATACTCCGGAAGAGATTGCTGAACGGGCTACCACCCGCATTCTTCGTGTACAAACGGAGAAAGAATTAAAACGGGTACTTACAAAGTACCTGCAAGAGGCGCAAGACTCCGAACGGATGAATGCGCGTCGTATCCTTATTGAAAATGGTTTTAATGATGCTGCAAAGCATCTAGGAGATTAAAAATGGCGATTACTCAGGCCATGACGACCTCATTTAAGGTCGAGATTCTGGATGGTATTCACAACTTTGGTACGGGCGTGATTCGTGCTGCAACCACGGCTGATACGTTCAAACTCGCGCTTTACACTTCATCGGCTACGCTCAGTGCCACTACCACGGCATACACGGTGACTGACGAAGTGTCTTCATCTGGCACGAACTACACGGCAGGTGGGCTGACGCTGACGATCTCGCAGGTACCGACTTCCAGCAGCACGACGGCGTTCATCGACTTTGATGATCTGACCTTCCCGAGTGCAACGATCACAGCCAACGGTGCTTTGATCTATAACTCGACTCAGGGAAATAAGGCTGTTGCGGTGCTGGCGTTTGGCGGGGATAAGACCTCGACCGCTGGTAACTTCACCATCCAATTCCCGGCTGCTGCGGCTTCTACTGCGATCCTTCGTATCGCCTAATTTAGTTAGGCAAGGGCCGTGGCAGGCGTCATAGTCGCCTTCGACGGTTGGAACGCTTCCGGCGTAGGCTGGGGCGAACAAGGTTGGGGGCAGGGAGTTGGTAATCTTACCGCGACTGGTGAAGTCGGCACGGTAGGAATTGCTGCGTCTGCAGTTGTTGTAGTTACAGACGTTTCGGCTAGCGGTGCAGTTGGCACCGTTACAGTTGTCGCTGCGGCAAATATTCCTGTTACCGGCGTTGAGGGTACGGGGCAGGTTGGGGATGTCTTTGTCGTTGGCGCTGCCAATGTTCTTGTTACCGGCGTTGAGGCGACTGGCGAGGTTGGCAATGTCACGGTTGCAGCCGATACCGTTGTCTTGGTCTCGGGCGTTTCGGCTACAGGCCAAATTGGTACGGTTACGGTCGTTGCGGAGGCTAATGTCTCCCTGACCGGCGTTGCAGCAACAGGTCAAATCGGTACGGTTGTTGTTGTCCCAGAAACCATAGTTATCGTCTCAGGCGTTGCGGGAACGGGTGAGGTTGGGGATGTTGTTGTCGCTGCAGCGGCAGTTGCAGCGGTAACGGGCGTTCAGGCTTCGGGTCAAGTTGGCGACGTTTCGGTTAAGACCGATCAAGTTCTCTCTGTCACAGGCGTGGCAGGAACGGGGCAGATTGGCACCGTCGGTGTAGCGGTTGGCATTAACGTTTTTGTCACGGGCGTATCGGCTACGGGTGCGGTTGGCTCGGTTACTACATCTGCCGGGGCAAATGTTGTAGTCTCTGGTGTAACCGGAACAGGTGTTATAGGTGCAGTAAATATTTGGTCGGTTATTAATCCTGCTCAAAATGCAAATTGGACAGATATAAACGATTCTCAAACGGCAAATTGGAACGAAATTAGTACGTCGCAAAACCCAAATTGGACACAGATTGCGGCGTGAGGTAATGACACATGGCTAGTACATACAGCACTAATCTGGCGATTGAACTCATCGGTACTGGCGACCAAGCCGGTACATGGGGCAATACCACTAATACCAACCTTGGAACCCTGATCGAACAGGCGATTTCAGGTTACGTCACCCAAGCCGTTTCCACGGGAACCGATACCACGATCACCATCCCGAACGGTGCCACGGGTGTCGCTCGTAACATGTACATCGAACTGACGGGTACAGGTGGGGCTAGTACGAATCTAATCGTTCCGTCCAACAAGAAACTTTACTTCATCTTCAACAACAGCACCGGAGCGGTGACGGTGAAGGTGTCCGGTCAAACGGGCGTATCAGTACCACAAGGTAAGAAGATGGTGCTGACGAGTAACGGCACGGATGTGGTGAATGGCCTTAACTATATCGCTGATTTTGCCTCTAACTCCGCAACCATTACTCACCTGTCAGCGACTTCTGCGACGATTACAAACCTTACGCTGACGAGCCTTGTCATCAGCAATCTCAGCATTGCTTCAGCCAACATTACAAATCTTACCGCCACCTCCCTCACCGTCTCCTCCGGTTCCACCCTAAATGGCGGCGTAGTCATTAACGAGCCGGGAGCAGATGCCGACACTCGCATCGAAGGCGACACCGACGCGAATCTGTTTTTTGCGGATGCGTCAACGGATCGGATTGGGGTGGGGACGAATGCGCCACTTAGCAAATTTCAAGTAGCAGGACAGGTTCGCATTTCTGGCGTTTCTACCGGTTCAACAGCACTTGTGATTCCGGCTGGCGATATTCTTAGTGACGTTTCTTCTGGTGCGTTTGCTATTGGAAACTACGGCGATGCGTCCTCTGAAATGCGGATCAGCACTCGCGGGTTTACTACGTTTAGAACCGGCGCGACGGTTGGTACGGATGGCACAGAACAAATGCGCCTCACCTCCACCGGCCTCGGCATCGGGACGAGCAGTCCTGTTGGAAAAGTACACGCCGTAGCCAGTACTGCTGGCACAACCTCGCTTTTTGAAAGAAGCACCGCATCCACGGCGGTTCCTGTTTTTGCCTCACGCTCGCTTGCAACGTCTTCTGGGGACATGGCTGATGGCTTCGGCCCTACTCACGCATTTGCAATTCAAGATGGCGCAGCGGTTATCAACCCCATTAGCGAAATTGGCGCAGTGCGCGAAGGCGCGGATAACAGTGGTGCTTTGGTATTTAGAACTTATTCTGCTGGAACCGCAACGACACAGATGCGCCTCGACTCCTCTGGGAATTTGATTGTCGGTGGAACATCTGCACCGCTATCTGCGGCAAGTAGAGGCAATGTCACAATCAATGGCTCTAGCACAGCCATTATGAACCTGACTATTGGTGGCACAAACAAGGGTTATATCTTCCATGACGATTCCGCAATGGAAGTCTGGAACGCAGATAACTCTGACATGAAATTTGCCACCAACAACACCGAACGCGCACGCATCACGAGTGGGGGGGATTTTGGGATTGGCACGAGTACGCCGGGGACAAAACTCCACGTCACCGGCAGCAACGGGTTTTTTGTTCAGTTCCTCAACTCGACTAATAACACTGGTGAAGGTATAGCCTTTGGATCTGGCACCAACCTTGGACGCATATCTTCCAACGGCGCAAGTACTGCGCTGACGCTTGAGACCAACGGCTCCGAACGCGCACGCATCACGAGTGGGGGGAATTTTGGGATAGGCGATACCGGCCCATCTTCAAAACTCCAAGTCGCTGGTGACATCCGTATATCTGGAGCAGGGTCTAGTATTGACGGATACGATGGAGGCTTTCTTGATTACTCCTCAAGTGCATTGAGGATTAGAGGACAAAACTCTACAGGCGGAGTCATAACATTTATGACCTCTGCAAATGGCGCAGGAAATATTTCCACCGAACGCGCACGCATCACGAGTGATGGGAATTTGGGGGTGGGGACGACGAGTCCGCAGGCACGACTGATGGTTGGTGGGTCTGCCGATTTTCCGGTTCTCAAGATTTCTCGGTCCGATGCTAGTTACAATAGCGGAATCCTGTCGCTAGGTGATGGCAATGGCACCACGAATAACGTTGGCATATGGCGCGGTGCGGCAAACAGCGTCTCGTCTGGTGGCAATGTGATGAACGTCGGCGGCTATGATGGCATCGTGTTTACCGCCGGCAATGCTGCACTTGGCTCACAAACCGAACGCGCACGCATCACGAGTGGGGGGAATTTTCTAGTTCAAAAAACAACGTCAAATAACACCGACACAGGAATAAACTGGATTCCTAACGATTATCTTGTTGTTACCAATAATGCAACTAGTTCGGGTGATAGAGTTTTGATGGTGAATCGTCAGAACTCAGATGGCACTTTGGTAGAGTTTCGCCAAGAAAATGTCAACGAAGGCACCATCTCTGTTAGCGGTAGTACTGTTTCCTACAACGGCGGTCACTTATCACGCTGGTCGCAATTCTCAGACGGTAGCCACCCCGATTTAGTCAAAGGCACCGTGATGACCAACCTTGACCAGATGGCGGTGTGGATTAATCCAGAGACGGGCGAACCCGAAGAAAACGAACAGTTGAACTGCATGAAGGTGTCGGATGTTGAAGGCGATCCGAACGTCGCAGGTGTGTTCGTAAATTGGGACGGCGAAAGCGATCTAAACATCGCCATGACGGGCGACATGATTATCCGTATCGCTCAAGGCGTGGTGGTTCAGCGCGGTGACTTGCTGATGTCGGCGGGTGACGGTACTGCCAAGCCGCAGGGTGATGATATTCGCCGCAGCAAAACCGTTGCCAAAGTCACATCAAACCATGTCACTTGCACCTACGAGGATGGCTCTTACTGCGTCCCATGCGTGTTGATGGCGTGTTAATTAGGAGCAACCATGTCTGACGTTGAACTGAAACTATCGCTTGAAGAAGCCGTCGCCATCGTGAACTTGATCGGGTCACTCCCGACGAGCCAAGGCGCGTGGCCGCTGTTTGAAAAACTCAAGGCGCAAGTTGAACCGCACTTGCCCAAATCTGAAGAGGTATCTAAACAATGAGTACGGTAATTACTTGGTCTGTCACCGCGATGGACTGCTACCCCGAAGCCGACAACCATCAAGACGTTGTGTTCAATTGTCATTGGACTTGCGCTGGCGTGGACGGCGACTATTCGGGCAGCGTCTATAGCACTTGCTCTGTCCCCGCTCCGAGCGGTTCGTTTACGCCGTATGCGTCCCTCACGCAAAACCAAGTCCTCGGCTGGATTTGGGCGAATGGCGTGGACAAGGACAGCGCAGAGGCAGCGGTTGAGCAGCAGATCGCCAATGCCAAGAACCCTCCGGTAGTCACGCCGCCGTTGCCTTGGGTTGCGTAATGACCGCCAACACCGTCTTCTTGCTGATCTTCGTAGTGCTTCAGGTGCTAGACATCTGGACGACGTTGACAGCACTCAAGATGGGACACCGGGAAATGAACCCGGTGCTGGCAAAAGCGTTTGAATATGCCGAGCCGCTGGTAGTCATGGTCATCATCAAGTTAGCCGGGGTCTGGGCTTTGTGGTGGGCAGATATGTACTGGCTGACGGGGTTGATGTGCGCGGCGTATCTGTGGGTAGTGAATAACAACTTGGAT
>Ga0194134_10000499_pt1 | contig 59921 bp, 45 predicted proteins | sample TA2KigOff0mmetaG_FD_148602 | JGI IMG/M metagenome (GOLD analysis project Ga0194134, IMG submission 148602) | Freshwater microbial communities from Lake Tanganyika, Tanzania - TA2015056 Kigoma Offshore 0m | ecosystem: Environmental > Aquatic > Freshwater > Lake | place: Tanzania: Lake Tanganyika...
TGGACGACGTCACCGGCGAAAACCCGCTCGCCGGCTTGTCGGGGATCGCCAGCGCCGTGGAGCTCGTGAACGTCGTCTGCGTCGGCGGATCGACGATGCCGTTGCCGTTGGCGTCGATGAACAGCGTCCGGCCCGACAGGCCCGGCTCGCCGGGATCCTTCACGCCGTTGGCATTGGCGTCGTCGAACACCCGCCCGTAGAAGCGGTTGTTCACTCCCGAGCCGAGGTCGTTGCCACGGTCGGTGCTCGCCGGGCCGGTCACGGTAAACGACCGTGATGCGACACCGGAAGCGGACCATCCGGCGGGCAGGACCGATGCGAGGGAATACGTGCCGGCCGCCAAACCGCTGAACGAGTAGAAGCCATTGGCATTGGTCACGGCCGACTCCTCGCCGGTGCGGACACGGATCGACCAACCGGTGAGTGTTCCCTGATCGGCCTGGAAGAAGTCGGTGATCTCCAGGCTCCAGGTGCCGTTGGGATCTTCACCAAGCAGTGCCGACAACGGCTGTGCGGGCCGGAATCGCCCCGTGAACGGCGGCGTGCCCGCCGTGATCGCCGTCCCCGCCTGATCGTCGAAAATCGTTCCCGTGAAGTTGTCGCCGGAGCCACCGACGCTCTCTGCCAGCATGATCCGCCTCCCCGACGGTGCGATGAGGACGACGTCGAGGTCAGAGATCCAGGTGTGGTTGATGTTGACGGTCACGTCGACGTCGGTGATCTTTTGTGTCAGGCCGGACACGGCCAGCGTCGAGACCAGCGGTGCCCCGGCGCCGGTGGCCGTGCCGTCGGGAATCAGGCCGACGTCGATCGCGGCGTTGACGGTGACATCCTCGATCGCGTTGTCGAACGTCCCGTTGCCGTTGGTATCGAGGAACACCGTCCGGCTTCCGATTCCGGCCTCGTCTCCCTGCCGAACGGCATCGCCGTCAGCGTCTTCGAACAGATATCCCGAGACGTTGGTCGGCGTTCCGGTCCCTTCGACCGTGAATACGAAACTCCCTTCGTCGGCGTCGTTGGAGAGAATCGTCACGGTGCCCGACCTGGATCCCGCCGCGGACGGCGTGAACCGAATGGTGAACGTCGTCCCCTCGCCGAGTCCGAGCGTCGACTGCCCAGGCCCGGTGGCGACGGTAAAGTCGCCCGTCGCCGTCAACCCCGAGATCGTGAGCGGTAGCGTGCCTTGATTGCGGATCCGCAGCGTGGCCACGACGCTGTCGTCGACGAGCACGCTGCCGAACGAGCCGGTCGATCCGTTGGTGATTTCAAACCCGGCCGACGTGACCGAGATCTCGCGCGTGCCGATCGCCCGCACGAGGCTCCCCGCCGACAGCAGGCCGAAGCCGTGCGTCAACGACTGACCGGTGGCCGGATCGTAGGAAAACCCGGTGTCGGCCGTGCTGATCAGCGTGGTATTGGCGCGCATCAGCGATCGCAACTGTGCCGCCGACAAGGTCACCCCCAGCACCTGCGCGCGGGCCAGCGCCAGGGCACCGGTCCCCGTCGCCACGGGCGCCGATGACGAGGTGCCCCCGAACCCGGTCGCACCGTTGCCGGTGTAGTCGCCAGCCGCTCCAGCCGCGGTGTTGTAGCCGGCGCTGCTGACCCGGTCGGTCGTGTCGATCGCCAGGTAGCCGGTGCGGAAGTCATTGCTCGGCGTGAGGATGTCGAGCACGGCACCGACTTGGCTGTACTCCGACCGTTGGCCGAGGTTGTTCATCGAACCGACGACGCTGATCCCCGCGTTCGTCGTAGCCTGTGAAGCGGGATAGCCGACCAGCGCCAATCCGCCGTTACCGGCGGCGAAAAACTGCGTGCTGCCAAGTCCCTGACGACCCTGGCTGGTCGCCCACGTCAGTGCTCCGTTGATGGCAGCGCTGTTCGCACCGCCACCCCATGAGTGGTTGGAAACATCCCCCGCCTTCCACGAGCCGAGGCCGTTGGCCGTCCGACCGGCAGCGTAGTAGATCGCCTCGGCGATCCGGGCGTCGGTGGCAGCAACGTTGTTTTCGAAAATCCGCGACGACAGTACTGGCGTGCCGTAGGAGGCGCCGACCACACCGACGCCATTGTCGCCCCGCGCCGCCGCAACCCCGGCGACGGCGGTGCCATGACCGTCGTTGGCGGTGTTGGGGACGCTGATGTTATTGTTGCTGACGAAGTTCCAGCCGTTGACGTCGTCGACCCAGCCATTGCCGTCGTCGTCGAGCCCGTTGCCGGCGACCTCACCCGGATTGACCCAGGGGTTGATGTCGGGATGGTTGGTCGGCACGCCGTCGTCGACGACGGCGATCGTCAGTGCGGTGGAACCACCCTGGACCACGTCCCACGCGGCCACGAGATCTGCGTCGGCCCCGACGGCTCCGGGCAGCCCGCCGCTCTGTCCGGTATTTTGCACGTGCCACTGGTTGGGGATTCGGGGGTCATCCGGCAGGTAATACCGCTGCCAGTTCTGGTGAAAATTGGGTGCGGCCCAGGCGAGCTGCCGGTCACCGTCGAGCCCGTTGATCACCTCCAATGCGGCCCGGCCCGGACCGGCCGCGAGCGTGACGACGAACTGGTTCGGCGTGCCGGCCAGTGGCCGGTGAGCCGCAAACACCGGACGGGCACCGAAGTACGCTGCCGCGTCGACACCGTCGGCAAGCTCGACGATCGCCTCGTCGAGCAGCACGGCCTCGGAACCCGAATCAAGCACGTCGAACACCGGCACCTCGCCATCGACGACGCCGCGGGCGTACAGCGCCTGCAGCGTGGCTCCGTCGAGCGGCCCGGTCGTGGCGTAGACGTCGAACCGGCTGCCCGCGAGACCGCGGAGGAACGTCAGCCCGACCTCCGTTTGCCACGACCGATCGGCACGCCCCGCTGCGGTCGCCGCGAGGGCTATCCGCGTGGGGCTCTCGACCATCCCGATCGCCACTCCGTCGGCGATGTAGTGGTCCGTAGCGACCAAGTTGGCCACGACCGGCCGATGTCCACCGCTGGGCAACGAGCCGCCCGACCGGGCACTCGTGCCGTCGTCTTCAACCAGATGCAGCGGGCTGACGGCGAGCAGGTGACGTGCTTCGAGCGACTCATGGCCCAGCGGCCGCGTGAGGCGTCGGGCGGCACGACCGCGAGCGGAGGGACGGCGACGGGTCGACATGGCTCAAGACTCCGGCGAGATTGGTTGGGTCACGGGATGCAGTCCGATCACGAGCTCGATGAACCTGGGCCGATCTCCCTCCGCCACAGGAAGCTCCATGAGGATATCGGGTAACAGAAATCCATGAATCCGTCAATGTTCCGGTCGCCAAACGCCTCTCGGTCCGAGGCGGATCCGACCGCAGACCAGTGGGATATAGCGTCGTCACGCGGTGCCAGTGGACGATTTCTCCCGCCGCCGCGCGCTCTTCCACCCGACGGCCATTCCGCCACCGACCGCCAGCCCCGCCATCGCGATCGTGCTCGGCTCGGGGACAGCCTGCAGCGTGTATGTCGTCGGGACCTGGGTGGTCGGCAGCACTTGTTGTAAGGATGCGTCGGCCACCTCCAGGCCACTGAGGGAGATCGTGTACGTTCCGGGGACGACGTCTACACCCGACGTGTCGAGCGTGAATGTGGCAATCGTGGTCGGGGTGGTTGTCATGGTCACTGGCGTGAAGCTGAATGACGTGTAGTCGGCCGTCAGACCCGATCCCGCCGGAGGGAAATCGGAGGCGAAGAATCCGTTGGCGCCGCCCGGAAAGAGGAAATTACTCCCGCTGGTGATCACGCCACCCTTCCTCGCCGTATCGCTGAGGTTGACCGTGAAATCGACGCCAGTGACTTGTTGGTTCCCGGAATCCGACTCCAGCGTGACGGCAAATGTCGCCGTTGCGGGAATCGTGATCGCGCCGGTCGGGGTCACCTGTGAGACCCGGTAGATGATGCCGGCGTCGGCTGCCGCCAGTGTCAGCGCGATGCTGACCACCGACACCACGAACCCCGCGCCAAGATGCTTGAAACCACGCATGATGACCTCCAGCCATGAGAACAAAACGAACAAACGACGGTGTATGAGAGGTACGGTAGCGACCAAGCGCGAACCTCCTCGACCCCGGGCGAAAGCCAGCGGGACGGGCGCGCGCCTCGACGGCGCGCTCGATGAATACGGTCTCCAACAGTTGCCCCGACGCCTCCCTTCGATGCAGATGCCGTGCCAATGCCGCTGCAATCAGGACTGACCCGATCGCGCGCGGCACGGCCGCAGGCAGCGGGTATCCGCGGACGATGCCTCGCGTCGCACTCGTCATGCGGTCGAACGCGTAAAAGGCCGAGATTTCGACGATCGGCGGTCGCCGCAACGTGCGGCTGGAAAGCGGGTCGTCAGCGTCTACCCCGCCGACGAGAGGCAACCTGCCATGGCGTGCCGTGATGCGATTCGCCCCAGGTGAAACCTGGTCCATCGACACCCCTGGGGCGAATTGCCCCGGAGTGAATCGACGCACGGCGTCGCATGCTTTCGCCGGATCGCGGCCGCGTCAGCGTTTCGGCTTGGCGTTTCCGGTGGGGGTTCCGGCCGGCGCGTCGGGCTGGCTGACCTGCTGGGCCCCGGCCCAGGCGGCGAGTGCGGCGAAGTCGATCGAGCCACCACTCCCCGATGTCCCCGACTGGAGCGACGGTCCGGACGGTCCGGGTTCGAACGTGCCGTGGCCGCCCGAGCCAGCCACGGGGATCGTGATCACGCGGAGCTCGCGGAGCCCGATCTGGCTGCTGACGGCAGTCAGATCGGCGGTGGTAATCCGGCCGTTCTTGACGAGGTCGAACGCCGATCCGACGGTGACGGTGGCACCGATTTGGGCCCCCACGGGGGTCACGTCGGCGGCGGTGACCCGGAACCGTCCGACCGACACCTGGCCGTTGACCTCGCCCTGGAGATGGCCGACGTACGACACCGCGGCGGCGTCGAGTCCGGTGCGGGCGTTGGCCAGGACCGCGACCTGGAGCCAGCGGTTGGCGATGGCGTTGTCGGGCCATTCCAGTCGGACCCGCGCCGGGATCGTCGCCGTGCCCGGGGTGACGACGATCGCCGTCGGGACCGGAGCGGCCGCCCACGCAGACGGCGGATTGGCCGCTTCGTCAAACGCTCCCTGAGGGCTCATCTTGAACGAGAAGTCGGCCGCCGAGAGGCTCGTGTCCACCAGGCCCGCGACGTCGATCACGATCCCGTTGAGGCCGCGCGAGCCGTTGACCAGATTGGCATAGGAGAGCGTCTGCGCCGTTCCGCCCGGGCGGGCGAGGACCTTCCCCGGATCGAGTGCCGCGTCGACGCTCGTGCCGGCGAAGCTCGACCCCTTGTAGTAGATCTGCTGGTTGGGGACGGCGACCTTGGCCGTCACCGTGAACGTCGTCGTCGACGTGCCGCCATCCTCGTCGGAGGCGGTGATCGTCACCGTCTGGTCGGTCAGCTTCGACGACGGGGTCAGCGACCAGCTCCACGTGCCGTCGGAGTTCTTGGTGACCGTGCCCAGCGATGCCGACAGCGTCACCGTGTCGGCCGCCACGTCGGACCAGGTGCCGGTGTTGCCGAGCGTCTGGAGGACGTTGCCGGTCACGGCGGCGCTGGTCGCGGCGACGGCCGGCGAGGCATTGGTGGCGGTGAACGAGAAGCTCGTCGCCGAGGCGATCCCCTGCGGATCGGTGGCGGTGATCGTCACCGTCGTCGCCGCGAATTGGTCGGCCGGGGTCGCCGTCCACGACCAGGTGCCGTCGGGGTTTCGCGTCACGGAGCCCGTCGAGGCCGACAGCGCGATCACGTCCGCGGGATAGGCCGTGCCCCACGTGCCCGTGACGGCAGCCGCCGTTCCTTCCGGCACCGTCACGCTCGTGGCATTGCTCGTGATCGTCGGCCGCTGCTTGACGCCATAGGTCTGCGCGAAGAGAGGCGCGCCCGCAGCGGTCACGGCGCGGACGTTCGACGACGGCGCCGTCGCCACCCAACCCGCGGCGAGGGAGTGCGTGACCGACACCGCACCGGCCGCGAGGTCGAACAGTGCCCGGCCGGCGGCGTCGGTCGCTTGCACCGGGTCGGCGGCCGTCGTGATGATCACTGCCCAACTGTTCAGCGTGCCGACGTCGCCTACTGCGTCGTCGGTGATCTCGAGCGTCCAGGTACCGTTGGGATTCTTGCCGTTGAGCGTCGCCAGCGATCCCTCCGGCCGGAACGTGCCGGTGAACGGAGCCGTGCCGGCCGTGATCGCCGTGGCCGCCTGGTCGTCGAGGACCGTGTTGGTGAAATTATCGCCCGAGCCGCCCACGTCGGTGAACAGCTCGACGCGCGTCCCGTCAGGCGCGATCAGGAACACGTCGAGGTCGGAGTCCCAGGTGTGGGTGATGGTGAGCCGGACGTTGACGTCGGTCGTGAAAGCGCCGATCCCGGAGACGACGATCGACGACGTCACCGGCGAAAACCCGCTCGCCGGCTTGTCGGGGATCGCCAGCGCCGTGGAGCTCGTGAACGTCGTCTGCGTCGGCGGATCGACGATGCCGTTGCCATTCGCATCGACGAACAGCGTCCGCCCGGCGATGCCGGCCTCGGCAGGGTCCTTGACGCCGTTGGCATTGGCGTCGTCGAACACCCGCCCATAGAAGCGGTTGTTCACTCCCGAGCCGAAATCGGTGCCACGGAACGTGTCGGCGGGGCCGGTCACGGTGAAAGCGCGCGAGGCGCTCCCGGTCGCAGTCCAGCCCGTCGGCACGACCGGCCTGAGGACGTAGCCTCCGACCGCGAGGCCGGCGAGCGAGTAGAAGCCGTTGGTCTTCGAGACCGCCGAGATATCTCCTGCGGCCCGGACGCGTACCGACCACGCGGTGAGCGTGCCCACGTCTGTCGAAACCGAATCAGTCATCTCCAATCGCCACGTGCCGTTGCCGCTCTCGCCGTCGAGCGCCGAGAGGGGCTGCGCGGGAATGAACCGCCCGGTAAATGGTGGCGTGCCCGCGCTGATCGCGGTCGTCGCTTCGTCGTCGAAGATCGTCACCGCGAAATTGTCTCCACTGCCCCCGACGGCCGAGGCGAGCTGGATCCGCCGCCCCGACGGGGCGATCAGCGTCAGCGTGAGATCCGACACCCAGGTGTGCGTGATGCTCACCGTCACGTCGACATCGCCGATCGGGGATGTCAATCCGGCGACCGTGAGCGACGATGTCAGCGTGCCGGGATCGGGGATCGCCGCCGTCGTGATCACGGCATTGACGGTGACATCCTGATAAAACTCGTCGAATTGGCCGTTGGAATTGGAGTCGATATACATCCGGCGGCCGGCGACGAGCGGCTCGTCGGACTGGCGCGTTCCGTCGCCATCGGCATCCTCGAACGCCCTGCCCGACACGGTCGTGGCCACGCCGGTGCCGCTGATCGTGAACGAGAACGTTCCCTCGTCGGCGTCGTCACAGGCCACCGTGACCTTTGCCGACGTGACGCCGGCAGCCGTGGGCGTGAACCGAACCGTGAACGTCGTTCCCTCGCCGGCGGCGAGGACGGTCGCCGCCGGCGGGCTGGCGATCGCGAATCCGGCGCCGGTGATCGACACACCGGAGAGCGACAGCGGCAGCGTGCCCTGGTTGCGGATCCGGAAGACCGTATCGACCGAATCGTCGAGGATCGCCGACACCGGAATCGACGTAGCGCCCGAAGTGATGTCGGTCTTGCCGCCGACCACGGAGATCTCCCGCATCCCGATCCCCCGAACGACACCCGCCGCCGACAGCAGTCCGAAGCCGAGCTCGGTGTTCCGCCCGGTGGCGAGATCGTAGGCCCCGCTGCCGGCGAGCCGGGTATTGGTGCGGAAGATGTTTTTGATCTGCGCCGGCGTGAGGTCGATGCCGAGCGCCTGCCCACGGGCCAGCGCCAGGGCCGCGATGCCGGTCGCCAGCGGCGTGGCCGACGACGTACCGCCGAAGCCGGTCGAGCCGGTGCCGGTGTAGTCGCCTGCCGTACCGGCCGACGTGTTGTAGCCGGCGGTTCCGACGCGGTCGGTCGTGTCGATCGCCAGGTAGCCGGCGCGGGTGTCGTTGCTCGGCGTGACCACGTCGAGGGCCGCGCCGTAGTTGCTGTAGTCGGAGCGCTCCCCCTTGTTGTTCATCGCACCGATGCCGATCAGGCCGGTGTTCGAGGTCGACAGCGTGGCCGGAAAACTGACGACACCGTAGTCGTTGCCGGTGGCGACCAACTGCGTGGCTCCCTTCCCCTGGCGACCTTGGCTCGTCGCCCAGGAGAAGGCGGTGGTGATCGCGGTCGTTGCCGAGCCACCCCCCCAGGAATGGTTCGACAGGTCGGCCGCCTTCCAGGTGCCCAGGCCGTTGGACGTCCGTCCGGCGGCGTAATAGATCGCGGCCGCGATATTGGCGTCGGTTGCCACTCCGCTGCCGGCGAAGATCCGTGAGCTGAGCACCGGCGTGCCGTAGGAAGCGCCGGTGACGCCGAGCGAATTGTTGCCGCGCGCGGCGGCCACCCCGGCGACGCTCGTGCCATGCTCGTCGGTCGTGTTGTTCGGAATGCTGACGTTGTTGTTGTTGACGAAGTTCCAGCCGTTGATGTCGTCGATCCAGCCATTGCCGTCGTCGTCGATGCCGTTGGCCGCCACCTCGCCCGGATTCGTCCATACCGTGAGGTCGGGATGGTCGGTGGACACGCCGTCGTCAACGACGCCGATCGTCAGCACCGTCGAGCCCCCCTGGATCACGTCCCAGGCGGCGGGGAGGTCGGCATCGATTCCGGCGGTGCCGCCGCTCTGTCCGGTGTTCTGCAGGTGCCAGAGGTTGCTCCAGCGCGGGTCGTTCGGGATCAAGAATCGCTGCCAGTTCTGGTGAAAATTGGGCGCTGCCCAGGCGAGGTCGGGGTCGGTTTCGAGCGAGTTGATCGCCGCAAGTGCCGCGGTGCCGGTGCCTGCCGAGAGCGTGGCAACGAACTGGTTCGGTGTGCCGGCCAGCGTTCGGTAGCCGCTGAACATCGGCCGGGCAGCGAAGTAGGCTGCCGGCATGATTCCCTCGGCGAGCTCGACGATCGCCTCGTCGAGGAGAACGGCCTCGGAGCGCGTCGAGAGGACATCAAACACCGGCGCCTCGCCGTCGATGACGCCGCGGGCATGGAGGGCCTGGAGTGTGGCGCCGTCGAGCGGCCCGGTCGTGGCATAGACGTCGAACCGGCTGCCGGCGAGCGGTCGAAGGGACGTCAGACCGAATTCGGCCTGCCATGCCGGGTCAGCCCGGCCGACCGCAGTCGCTGCCAAGGCGACCCGCGTGTTGCTGATCGCCATCCCGATCGTCTCGCCGTCGGCGATGTAGCGATACGGCAAAGCGGGATCATCGACGACTGTCTCGCCGACCTGTCCCGAGCCGAAAACCGAGCTCACGGCGTGAAGCCCATGGCTTGCCAACACCTGGCGTGGCTCGAGTCGCTCGGGATCAATGACGAGCGAAGAGTGATGTCGACGACGGGGCTTTCGCATCGCGAGGCTCCACGTTGGGCGGGTCGGTATCGATACGTCGGTTACTTACGCTGCAGGACGCGAACGTGATCGATCTCGAAACGAGACGGAAATGGCGTCGTGCCGTCAGGCGGTCCGACGAACCCGCCGCCCACGGCGAGGTTGATCACGAGATGAAACGGGTGGTCGAACGGCGCCGGAAACGCCTTGCCGCTGCTCGACCACTCGGTCTGTGTCTGCCAGGGCGCGCCGTCAACGAGCCAGGTGATCCGTCCCCGCTCCCACTCGATCGCGTAGGTGTGGAAGTCGTCGGCGAACGAGCCCTGAGGGAGCCGGTACTGCGTGCCGGTGTGGCGGTTGTCCGGCCACGGGCCGCCGTGGTGGAGCGTGCCCCAGAGGACGTTCGGCTCCTGCCCCTTGATCTCCATGATGTCGATCTCGCCGCTGGCGGCCCAGCCGCCGTGGGTGTCGTCGCTGGGGAGCATCCAGATCGCCGGCCAGATCCCCTGGCCGACAGGGATCTTGGCCCGGACCTCGACCCGGCCATACAGCCAGTCGCCGCGCCGTTTGCTGCGGATCCGCCCCGACGAAAACTCACGGACGGTCCCGGCGATGCCATGGTTGTCCTTCCGCGCCTCGATCACGAGCCGGCCGTCCTCGACGCGGACGTTTTCGTGCCGGTCGGTGTAGAGCTGCAACTCATGGTTGCCGCCACCGAACGCGTTGACCTCGATCTCCCACTTCGACCAGTCGAGCGACGTGCCGTCGAAGGCGTCTTCCCACACGACCTTCCAGTCAGGCTCGGCGGCAAGGGAAAACGCCCCGAGGCAGATGACCCAGTACAGGACAGCGAGGCGAAGCGACGGCATGACGGGCCTCCGAGGTGAAGCAGTCGATGATACCGCCCCATCGAGCCGACGGACGCTACACTTTGGTTGCCGGTCCCTGAGGAGAGCCACGATACCGCTCTACGAATACGCCTGCCGGAAATGTGGCCGCGGGTGCGAACTGCTCGTCAGGGGCAGTGAGAAGCCGGAGTGCCCCCACTGCCGCAGTACGGCGCTCGACAAGCTCGTGAGCGTCGCCGCCGGTCATGTCGCCCGCGGCAAGGAGCCGGCTCCATCGGCCGGGAACTGCGGCCGCCCGCAATGCGGCACCGGCGGCTGCATGGGGATGGGGTGAGCGGGCAGGGGACTTGGTAGGCTCGAAGCGATCGCGCGATGCCGCGGTCCCGCCCGCTCGCATTCCCGACACGAGCCGAGTCTGGCCATGACTGCCGAACCGTCGACGCGCACGCGCGAACTGCTCCACCCCGCCGCCGACGGGCCGTTTTTCGAGTGGCATCCCGACGAACTGGCCGGCGACGCGACCGATGCGGTCTGTGCGGAATTGTCGCGGCTGGCCTACGCGCCGCTGTCGCGGATCGAGGCCGAGCTGCCGCGCGTCGGGTTCGAGCTGCTCGGGCCGCTCCGCAGCAAGCGCCTGTTTCCCGCACAGGCCGACACCGACGGGTTCGTGTGCCGCGATCGCCGCCGTGACGCCGTGATCGCCGTGTTTCGCGGCACCGAGACGGGCAACTTCGACGACCTGCTCTCGAACCTCCTCGTCGACCCGGTCGAATGGCGCCCGGGCATGATGGCGCACCGCGGCTTTGCGGCGACGTTCGACGAGCTGCGCGGGCCCCTCGACCGCTGCTTCGCGCTTCCCGTTTCCCGCCGGCTCGCCACCGGCCACAGCCTCGGCGGGGCGCTGGCGACGCTGTGCAGTGCCGATTTTCCCGAGGCCGAACTGGTCACGTTCGGCGCGCCGCGGGTCGGGACGGAATCGGTCTTTTTTCGCCAGCGGCGGCCGGTGCGGCGCTACGTCCACTGCTGCGACCTGGTGCCGCGGGTGCCGCCGGCGAGTTTCGCCGCGGCCGACGTCGAGGAGATCGCCGATGGCCTCCTCGACAACTTCGGCGAACCGGAGGGGTGGCTGGGCGTCGCCACGCAGGCGGCGATCCGGCAGACGGCGCGCCTCGCCGCGGGGAGCCTCGCCCGGCTGGCCGAGCTGCGCGGCTGGGCGCACCGGTTCGTCCATCCCCGGCCGCTGTTGTATCTCGACCGCCGTGGTGCCATCCACGCCGAGCCGGCCGCCGAGGCGGTGGCCGCCGACCAGCGCCAGGCGCGGCGCGACTACCGCGAGGCGCTCGGCGGCAAGGGCACGCCCGGCGACTCGGGTACGGTCCTCGAGGCTTTGGCCGCGCTCTCCGCGGCGCTGCTCCGCGCCGACCGCTCCGCCGCGGGGCGGGCGCGGGAGACGCTGTTTCGCGAGCTGGCCCGCAGCGACTCCCTGGGGCGCGTCGTCGTCCGCGATCTCGCCGACCACGCCGCGATCCACTATGTCAGGGCGCTGGTCGCGGAGGCGCGGCCGCCGCGGCGGGTCGGTGGCTGAGCCGGTCCGGTCGTGGTCGGTCAGCCGGTCGCGCCCGACAGGACCTTGCCGAGCGTGTCGGCCAAGGCCGCGGCGCTGCGCTTGAGCCCCTGGAGCTCCTTCGGCCACAGCTCGATCTCGAGCGTCTTCTCCGCGCCGCCGCGGCCGACGAGCGTCGGTACCGAGAGGGCGACGTCGCGGATCCCGTAGGTGCCCGGGCCGCCGCGGAGGACGGTCGACACCGGCAGCACGCACTTCCGGTCCAGTGCGATGGCGTGGATCACCTCGGCGATCGAGACACCGACGGCGAACCCGGCGCCGGTCTTCTTCTTGATCATCTCGGCGCCGCTGGTCTTCGTGCGCTCGAAGACGTCGGCGGCGAGCTTCGGGGAATAGCCGGGCCATTTCTCCAGTGCCAGTCCCGCGATCGCGGCGCTGCTCCACACCGGCACCATCGTGTCGCCGTGCTCGCCGAGGATGATCGCCTGGACCTGCGTGGCCGGAGCGGCAAGGTTGTGCGCCAATAGCGCCCGGAAGCGGAGCGTGTCGAGGAGCGTGCCGAGGCCGATCACCCGGCCGCGCGGCAGACCGAGCTCCTGCTCGGCCAGGTAGGTGAGGATGTCGACGGGGTTGCTGACGACGAGGACCGTGGCGTCGGCCTTCATGCCCCCCGACTTCACCTGCGCGAGGATCGAGCGGAACAGGACGACGTTGCGGTTGATCAGCGCCAGCCGGCTCTCGTCGGGCTTGCGGCGGAGGCCGGCCGTGATGCAGATGACGTCGGCGTCGGCGAGCGAGTCGTAGCCGCCGGCGCGGATCACCTGGTCGGCGATCGCCGGCGTGCCGTGGAGCATGTCGAGCGCCTGGCCGTCCGCCAGGTCGGCATTGGCATCGACGAGGACGATCTCGTGGACGATGCCGCCGAGTTGGAGGGCAAACCCGGCCGAGGACCCCACGATCCCGCCGCCGCCGATGATTCCGACCTTCATGGACGCTGCTTTCCGGAGAGGTGTGATTCGTGCGCGGTGGCGCTCAGGCGGCGCTGATGCCCAGCTCGCGGCAGACCTGCTCGGTGACCGCCTTGACGATCGCGTCGTAATCGACGGCAGGCGTCGGGGACGAGGGCTTCGCAGACGCGGTTGCGGCTGGAAGCGGACTGGTGGTCGGGGAGTGACCGGAAGCAGCCGAGGAGGCTGCCGATACTCCAGCCGCCCCCGGCGCCGGGAACGCCGACCGTGTCACGCCCGTGTCGCCCCAACTGGCACGGAACACGTCGTTGGCACAGATGTCGCAGTTTTCCATCCCCTTCTCGAGGCGCGCGTCGGTGTAGCCCCACTTCTGCTTGAGGTCGAGCAGCTCCTTCGTCTCCTGCTTGGAGAGGAACGTGACGCGGCCGAGGTCCTTGGCGAGCATCAGGATCCGGCAGTAGGCGTCGAGGATCTCGGTCCACCAGTAGGCCTTCTCGATCGTCTCGCCGAAGCTCACCGTGCCGTGGTTGGCGAGGATCACGACGTTGCTCTTCTTCACGAACGGCTTGACCGTGTCGGCGAACTTCTGCCCGCCGGGGGTCTCGTATTTCGTGATCGGGATGTCGCCGAGAAACACCTCGACCTCGGGGAGGACGCACTGCGGGATCGGCTCGCGGGCGACGGCGAAGGCGGTGGCGTGCGGCGGATGGCAGTGGACGACGCTGTTGACGTCGGCGCGCTCCTTCATGATCGTGAGGTGGAGGAGGATTTCGCTCGAGCGCTTGCGATTGCCGGCGAGCTGGTTGCCCTCCATGTCGACGATGCACAGGTCGGAGGGCTTCATGAACCCCTTCGAGATCATCGTCGGCGTGCACAGGACCTCGTCGGGACCGAGGCGGAACGAGATGTTGCCGTCGTTGCCGGCGGCGAAGCCCTTGGCGTAGATCCGCCGGCCGATGTCGCAGATCTCCTCCTTGAGCTGGGCGAGCGACTTGCTGCTGGTCGTGACGGCCATGGAAAACCTCCTTGGGGCTGGTGTTCTCGATTGTTCCCCACGCTGCCGGTCGCGGTCGGTCTGACGGTCGGCGAAATCCGGAGCGTGGTGCCGGTCGAAACGGTCGGTGGGGTGGTGACAGTCAGGCGTGGTCCGGGGCGAGGTGGAGCCGGTCGATCAGGGCGGCGACATAGGCATCGATCGGCTTGTCGAGCGGGCGGAAGGGCTGCGCCGCCTCTCCCCCTTCGCTGAAGGCGACGATCTGGCCGTCGCCGGCACCGAGGTCGTCCCAGGCGACAAGCGCCTCGGCCGGGCCGTCACCGCGTGCCAGATCCGCGGTCGCCAGCGGCACGACGACGCGAAACACGCCGCCGCGCACGGTGGCGTGGGGTTCGACGAGGGTCACGGTGCCGATCGAGAGACCGAGGCGCATGGGGAGACTCCAGGCGAGGTCAGTGGCTCTTGCAGCCGCAGCCCTCGGCCGCGGCGGCAAGCTCGGTGGGGAGCGCGGCGTCGAGCCGGGCGAACTCGACCGCGACGCGTTCGAGGGCCCCCGGCGACCACTCGCGCGGATTGACGACGAGCAGATTGGCGGCCGCATCGCGGGCCGCGGCGAGCAGGGCGACGGCATCCCGGGCCGTCACCGCACGGAGGCTGCGCGAGCGATTGGCGAGGATCAGGGCCACGGCCGGGCGACCGGTGAAGAGGAGCCCCCGGGCGGCGTCGCGCGAGGCCTGAAGGGAGAGCGCCTCGATCACGTCGGTCATCCCCGTCGCCGGCAGTTGCTGGACGCCCGGCAGCGCCCTGGCGATCCGGACCGCCCCGGCGGCAGCATCGGCTGGGCAGTCGACCCGGGCGAGGAGAAACGGCCGGGCAACGACGGCCGGAGCCATCGGGGCGCTCCCGCGATCGACCGCGATCCCGAGGTCCGCCAGCCGCTCGCGCGCCGACGGCGTGATCACCGCGCGCGGATCGACGACGATCCGCGCCGTGCCGGCCGGCAGGCGGTCGATCGTGGCCACGGCGATGACCCGCTCGGCGATCCGTGCGGAAGGCGGTGCGGAGCCCGAGGCGACTCCCGGCGCGGCGCCGGAAGCCGCGCCGGTCGGAAACGCCGCGGTGCCGGCCGCAGGACCGGCGGTGCGGAGCCGGCGGATCACCTCGGCGACGAGGGCACGGATCTCGTCGGGCGTCGGTACGGGGGCGGGATGTGGTGTCATGGCGGTGCCGTGGTCAGGCAGTGGCGTCGACCAGGCCGATCGTGCTCCAGCGGGCGGGGGTCGTGTCGGAGCCGAGGCGTTCGCGGAGCAGGCGGCCGTCGCTGGTGATCACCACCAGATCGCCGACGGCGGCATGGACCAGGTCGATCGCCAGCTGCGGATCGCCGTCGAATCCCCGTCGATCGGCCAACAACGGCTGCACCACGAGGAGGCGCGTGCCCGCCAGCGAGCGGTGCTTCACCGTCGCCGTCGCCGTGCCGATGATCCGGGCGAGTTGCATCGGGAACCACCGGGTCAGTCGAGGGTGTCGGCGCTGCCGAGGATCCGCAGGTCGTCGACGAGCGTGCAGCGGCGCTGGCGGGTGAACGTGAGCGGTGTCGTCACCCCTTCGCCAGTCGGCGTGGCGATCGAGAACGACAGATATCCCTCGCCGCCGAGGCCGAGGCCGGCCATGCTCGGGCCGTTCTTGATGAACAGCGTCGTGTCGAGGAGGCGCCCCATCCGCGTCATCGCGCGGACGTCGCGGGAGTGGATGATCGCGGTGTGGCGGAAGCCGTGCTCGCTGTCGTGCGCCCGTTCGATCGCCTCGTCGACGTCCTTGCAACGGACGAAGGGGAGGAAGGGCATCATCTGCTCGGTCGGCACGAACGGGTTGTCGGGGGCGGTCTCGCCGAACACCAGCTCGAGGCCGTCGCGAGGCGTCGCCCCGGCCGCACGGGCGAGGACGGCGGCATCCTGGCCGAGGAGGTCCTTGCAGGGCACCGGGTGGCGGTGGGCCCCTTCGCCGGCCATCACGATCGCCTTGGCGGTGAGGGCGTCGACCTGTGCGGCGCTCAAGCGCAGCGCCCCGGCCCGCTCCATGGCCGCGAGCATCGCGTCGAACACCGCGGCGACGACGAACACCTGCTTCTCGGCGATGCACAGGAGGTTGTTGTCGTAGGCGGCGCCGGTGATGATCGACCGCGCGGCGTGGTCGAGGTCGGCGGTGGCATCGACGACGACCGGCGGGTTGCCGGGGCCGGCGACGATCGCCCGCTTGCTCGACTGCAGCGCCGCCTTGGCAACCGCCGGGCCACCGGTCACGCAGATCAGCTTGACGCCGCGGTGGTCGAACAGTTCCGCGGCGGTCTCGAGCGTGGGCTCGGCGACGAGGCACACGAGGTTGTCGATCCCGAGATCGCGGTGGATCGTGGCATTGAACCGGCGCACCCCCTCGGCGGCGACCCGCTTGCCCGAGGGATGCGGGTTGACGACGACGGTGTTGCCGCCGGCGATCATGCTCACGGCATTGCCGGTGATCGTCGGCAGCGAATGGGTGACCGGCGTGATCGCGCCGATCACGCCGAACGGGGCATGCTCGACCACCGCCAGGCCGTGGTCGCCGCTGAACACGTCGCTGGTGACGAATTCGACCCCGGGCGAGCGCTCGCCGAGCACGCGGAGCTTTTCGATCTTGTGGTCGAGCCGGCCGATCCGCGTCTCGTGAAACTCCATCGTGCCCAGTTCCACCGAGTCGTCGATCGAGATCCGGCGGATGTGCTCGATGGCCCGCTTCCGCCCGGCGATGCCGGCGCGCTCCAGCTGCCGGAAGGCCTCGCCGGCGGCGCGAACGGCCTCGTCGACGCTGGCGAAGATGCCGTGGCGACCGGCGAACGACGGCGCGGCGACCGGCCCGGCGGGGATTGCCGCGGGGGCCGGCGGCGCGCCGGTGCGCAACTCGGCGATCACCTGGCGGACGATCGCGGCGATGTCGGGGCAGGAGGGAGTGGCGGTCGCCATGGGATATGGTTCTCGACGGGCGGTGGAGGGTGGCGAAGGCTCAGCGGTCGAACACCGGCTTGCCGCCGATCCGGACGGAGTCGATCAGGCCGATGACGACGGCGTCGATCGGCAGCGATTTGGTTTCGGGCGTCAGCCGGGCGCTCGATCCTTGCGTGACGAGGACGAACTGCCCTTCGCCGGCCCCGAGCGTGTCGACGGCGATGAACGTGCGGCCCGTGGTGACGAGCCGATCGCGCGTCTTCTCGTCGAGCCGGTAGGGTTCGACGACCAGCAATTTGTGGCCGGTCATCGACTCGGTCTTCTGCGTGGCCACGACCGAGCCGGTCACCATCGCGACGAACATCAGCCACCTCCCTCGGCGAGGCACTCGCGGGTCTGGCGGGCGACCACCAGCTCTTCGTTGGTCGGAATCACCCACACCGCGACGCGCGATCGCGGCTGGTGGATCGGGCGCTCGCCGCTGGCGGGCGCGGTATTGGCCTCTGGGTCGATCGCGATCCCGAGGTCGGCCAGGCCGGCGAGCACCGCGGCGCGGATCGCCGGCGCGTTCTCGCCGATCCCGCCGGCGAAGGCGATGCAGTCGAGCCCGCCGAGCTCGACCAGTCCCGCACCGAGCCAGTGGCGGATGCTGGCGACATAGACCTCGATCGCAGTCCGCGCCCGGTCATTCCCCGCCGCGGCCGCCTCCTCGAGGTCGCGCATGTCGCCGCTGGTGCCCGACATCCCGGCCAGGCCGGCACGGCCCGACAGTTCGGCGAGCAAGTCGCCGAAGTCGCGGCCCGTGCGCCGGGCGACGTGCAGAATCGCGAACGGATCGAGGTCGCCGGCGCGGTTGTTTTGCGGGAGCCCCGACTGCGGGCTCATCCCCATCGACGTGCCGACGCTCCGCCCGTCGTGGAGCCAGCACACGCTGCTCGACCCGCCGAGATGGCAGGAGATCGCACGCAACGGGCGCGTGGGCACCAGGTCGAGCAGTCGAGTGGCGACGTAGCGGTGGCTCGCCCCGTGGAACCCGTAGCGCCTGACGTGGTGCTCCTCGACCCACGAGGTGGGCACGGCGTACAGCCCGTTGCGCGGCGGGATCGTGGTGTGAAACGCCGTCTCGAACGCCGCCACGAGCGGCACGCCGCCGAGCCGCTGGCGGACGGTGCGCATCGCCTTCACGTAGGGCGGATTGTGGGCCGGGGCGACCTCCGCCATCTCCTCCATCGCCGCCAGCACGTCGTCGTCGACGCGCACGACGCCCGAGTAGCGGCCGCCATGGACCGCCTTGAACCCCACCGCGGCCACATCGCCGACGCTCTCGAGCGCCCCGCCCGGTGTGGTGAGTTGGGCCAGCGCCGCCTCGAGGGCCACGCCGTGGTCGGGCACCCGTTGGACCGCCTCGAGTTTCACCGGCTCGCGGCCGGGCACGGTCGCCGTGGCGTAGACCCGGCTTTCCTCGGCGCCGATCCGCTCCACCCCACCGCGCGCAAGCTCGACCTCGGCGCCGTGCGCTCCATGCGCGGCGCTGTCGGGCAGCTCGAAGAGCCGGTACTTGAAGCTCGTGGAGCCGAGGTTGGCGACGAGGATCTTCATGGAGGAAAACGCCGAGGACGACCGCGCCGGCAGATGCCGGGCGGGATCACGACCATTCGCCGTGCCGGCCGCCGCGACTCCGCGGGCGACCGGCTCCGACACATCGCCGTCAGCTGAAGAACGCCGCCGTCAGGCTCTCGGCCGGACGCGGGATGACGTGGCTGGCCACGAGCTCCCCGACCTGCTGGGCCGCATTGGCTCCCGCCTCGACCGCCGCGCGGACGCTGCCCACGTCCCCCTGGACGATCGTGGCCACGAAAGCGTTGCCGATGCTGATCCGCTTGAGGATCTTCACGTTGGCCGCCTTGGCCATCGCGTCGGTGGCCTCGACGAGGCCGACGAGTCCCTTGGTTTCGAGCAGTCCGATCGCCGTGTTCATGGAAAACCCCTGGGAAATGGATCAAAGAGGATGAATGAAACCGATCAGAAGTGACTGAAAACGATCGAGTCTGGGCGGGAAGCCGCTCAGCTCTTCGACGGGAGGACGATCTCGAGGTCTTCGTGCGGGCGGGCGATGACCTGCACCCCCACCACGTCGCCGATCCGGCCCCCGGCCGCCGCACCCGCGTCGGTCGCCGCCTTCACCGCGGCCACGTCGCCGGAGACGAACGCCGTCACCAGCCCGCTGCCGATCTTGTCCCACCCGATGAAGGTGACGTTCGCCGCCTTCATCATCGCGTCCACCGCCTCGACCAGGGTGACGAACCCCTTCACCTCGATCATGCCGAGGGCTTCGACGTTCTTGGCCATCTGCCGCCGTGCTCCTGTCGTGGAGACCATGTCACTCGCCGCGGGGACCTCCCCGCCGACCGCGCCGGCTCGCACCGGCTGGACGGTCGTGTTCGTCTTCGGCCTTCCCGCCGTGGTCCGCTGCCTACCCGCGGCGCGCTTCCGGCTCATGCCTGCCTCACCAGTTCCACGCTGTCGGCGTGGTCGAGATCGGCGGCGTTGCCCTCGTCGGTGTCGATGTGGACCTCGAGTTTGCTCGTCGCGTCGGCCCGGACGAGCAGGTCGCGAAACACGATCCCACATCCCGACCGGATCACGAGGCTCATCCGGTCGCCGTCGCGGACACCGAAATGCTCGGCGTCGGGGAAGCTCATGTGGACATGGCGCTCGGCGCGGATCACGCCCTCGGTGAGCTCGACGGCGCCGGCCGGCCCGACGAGGATGCACCCGGGAGTGCCGGTGATCTTGCCGCTGGCCCGCACCGGGAGATCGATCCCGAGCGAGATGCCGTCGGTGAACGCCAACTCGACCTGCGATGCCTTGCGGGTCGGCCCGAGGACGCGCACCGTGGGGAGCATCTTTCGCTTCGGCCCGACGAGCATCACCGTCTCCTCGGCGGCATAAAAGCCGTCTTGGTAGAGCGGCTTCATCGGCGTCAGCGTCCGCCCCGGCCCGAACAGCTTCTCGACGTGGTCGTCGGTGAGATGGCAGTGGCGGGCCGAAATACTGACGACGAGCTTCGGTGCGGCACCGGCCCGCGTCGCGGCCGCCTGCGAGGGCACAACGCCGCTCGAGCGAAGGACGATCTCGCGCACCACGCGCTCGACGGCGGTCCGGTCGAGGCCGGCGGGAAGCCCGGCCAGGGGAGCGGCGGCGATCATGACCGGCCTCCACGGCGCTTGCCGACGGCAGCCCGCTTCCGCACCGCAGCGCGCGGGCCGGCCGGCTCGAGCGGCATGGCGGGCATCTCGACGGCAGCGGCTGATTCCGCCGCGGGCAGGGAGGCCAGTTGCAGTTCCGAACCGGCTGCGGCGACGATCCCGCGCCACGCCCCGTCGAGGCCGCTGTCGCTGACGACGACATCGACGGCATCGAGGCCCGACACGAACGTCAGGCTCTTCCGCCCGAATTTCGAACTGTCGGCGACGACGATCACGCGGCCGGCGGCGCGGAGCATCGCCTGCTCGGTCTCGGCGAGGAGCAGATGGGCATTGAACAACCCCTCGGCCGTGATCCCGGCGGCGGACAGGACCGTCGTCGTCACGTGGAGCCGGCCGAGGAGCTCGTTGGCGTAGGGCCCGAGGCAGACGCCTGTCCGCGGCGACACGTAGCCCCCGAGGAGCACGAGGTCGGTCCGCGCCTGGGCGGCGAACAGGTTGGCGACCGGAAGACTGTTGGTGACGACCTGGAGCGACCGGCCGACGAGCAGCCGGGCGACCTCGTAGGTGGTCGTGCCCCCGTCGAGAAGCACCGTCTCGCCGTCGGCGATCATCCCCGCGGCGGCGGCGGCGATCACCCGCTTCGCTGCCCAGTTGGCCGGCTGCCGCTCGTCGAACTCGGCGAGCCGCGGCGGTCCGCCGGCGGCGAGGACCCCGCCGTGCGTACGTCGGGCGAGCCCTTCCTCCTCGAGAGCGTCGAGGTCGCGGCGGACCGTCGATTCCGAGACGCCCAGCTCGCCGACCAGTTCGTCAAGCGCCGCGAACCCGCGGATGCGGATGAAGTCGATCAATCTCGTCCGCCTCAGCTGCGTCGACACGCCGGAAAAGCTCCGTAAGCGATAGATAGTATGCATGTGTTTCAATTGTTGTCAATGATTTCAATGAATGAATGTGCTAGTTTCCTATCAGTCGTGATGTTGATATCGGTCATGACGAAAAAACCGCTATGGTGGGTGGCGGCCTCGATGCCGATGCAGATGCGCGGCGGCTCGACGAGGGGCCCGCGAGCGCCGGGGGGGTAGGGAATGGCAGTCGTCCGTCACGTGATCGCGGAGGATGGGGCGGCGGCAGCCGTCGACGGGGTGGCGATCGGCGCTTGCGCCGATCCGGCCTCGATGCGCGGCCCGATCACGGCACTGGTCGCTGCCTGCCGCGACGCCGCGCTCGCGACCGCCGGGCCGGCCGTGCGCTCCGACGGTCTTCTCGGCGAGCTGGCGTCGAGGCCCGGGCGAGCGGTCGAAACGTGGGTGGCCACGGCCGAGGCAGGGGGCGGGTGCGTGGGGCTCGTCACGCTCGTCACGACCGAGGGTGCCGTTTCGGTCGGCTGGCTCCTCGTCAGCCCGGCGTGGCGGCGACGTGGCATCGGGCGGGCGCTGGTGGCGACGGCGGCCAACGCCGCCGCCGCGCGTGGTCATGGGCCGCTCACGGCCGACACGCGGGTCGACTGGCACGAGGCGACGGCCTTCTGGCAGGCTATGGCAGTCGGAGGGCCGACCGATGCCGGGCGCGACGATCGGGGGCCGCCGCGCGGGGGCAATCGCGAATGATCGGCGGAATCCCCCTGGCTGCCGCGCTGGTCACGGCGCTCCTTGGCTGTGCCGGGCTCGTGTGGCCGGCAGCCGTGGCGAACGTCGTCGGGATCGAGCCGCGGGGAGCTCTTGGGCTGGCCGAGATCCGCGCGACCTATGGGGGGTTTTTCCTCGCCCTTGGCGTCGCATGCCTGTTCACGCGTTCGCCGATGATCTTCACCGTCGTGGGGGTCGCGTGGTATGCAGCCGCCTTCGGCCGGGCCCTGTCACTCGCCGTCACCGGGACGGCGACCCGGCGGGATCTGGGAGGAGTCGCGTTCGAGGCGGCGATCGGCGTGGCTCTCCTGACCGCCCGAGCGTGAGTGAGAGCTGGTGCGAGGAGCGGTCGATGGCCGATGCGGAGCAGCTACGAGGGCGATGGTTGGGATGGCTGGCGCTGGTTAGCGCTGCCGTGGGTGCGCTCATCTTCGTGGCGATGCTGCGCCTCGTCGGCACGCTCGACCCGACTGTCGGCGAGATCCAGTTCACGTTCACCGAGCCGGCGTTCCGACGGATTCTCGAGGCCTGGGGACCGGACGGGCAACGGCGGTTTGCCGCCCACTTCGCCTACGACTACCCGTTCCTCGTCTGTTTCGGGGTGTTCGGGTGGGCGCTCGGGACGTGGCTTGCCGACCGGCTCGAGCAGCCACGGTGGCTGAAGGGCGTTCTGCCATGGCTCATGCCACTGGCCGCCGGTGGCGATGCCGTCGAGGACGTGATCCAGCAAGGGCTCGCGGCTGCGGCTCCCGGAAGCCGGCCGGCGCTGGATTACCTGCTTGCCGGCTGTGCGGCGACGATGAAATGGGGTTTGATCGCCCTGTTCACCCTGCTTGTCCCGTGGGCCTGGCGGCTCGTGTCGCGTCAGGAGGGGAGCGGTCGGACCGCGACGGCCGGTCAGCCAGGCCGTTGAATCCGGGCGGGATTCCGGCCGCCACGTCAGGATGACGCGATGCCCTCCATGATCGACGGCCCTCGTGATTCCGGCGACCCGCGTGGGGCTGTCGTCGTCGTCCGCGCCGATTTCGAGCGCGACGACCACCGCGCTGCCGTCCTCGCCCTGACCGATGCCTACGCCCGCGACCCGATGGGGCAGGGGGCGGCGCTCGCTCCCGACGTGCGTGAACGGCTCGTGCCGGCGCTGGCGGCGCACCCGACCACGGTGATCCTGCTCGCGTTCCACGGCGCCGTGCCGGTCGGAATCGCCACCTGCTTCGTCGGCTTCTCCTCGTTCGCCGCGCGGCCGCTGCTCAACATCCACGACGTCGCCGTCCTGGCGGGACACCGTGGAGTCGGGATCGGCGCGGCGTTGTTGGCCGGTGTCGAAGCCGAGGCCCGGACCCTCGGGTGTGTGAAGCTCACGCTCGAGGTCGGCGACACCAATCATCCCGCCCGCGCGCTGTACGAAAAGATGGGATTCGCACACGCCGACGGCGGCCCCGGTGCCGGGTTCGGTCTGTTTTTCACCAAGCCGCTCGGCTGACGCCCCGCTCGCCACGGGCACGCGGTGCAGCGGGCCGAGGGGGGCGGCTATCATGACCGGCTCGAGCGAACCGGGGAGCGTCATGCCCGACTCCGTCGTGTGCCCGTCGTGCAAGGTGCGGCTCAAGCCGCAGGACAGCCATCGCGGGCGCACGCTCCGCTGCCCGAAGTGCGGCCAACCTGTGGCGATCCCGTCGGCCACGGCGGCGATTCCGGCGGCTGTAGTGCCGCCCGTCGTGGTCGAGGACCCGGCCCCGGTCGCCGACGGCGCGCTGCCGGTGATCGTCACGACCGGCAAGACCGCTCCCGCCCCACGCCTTGCCCCGGCGTCGCGAATCGAGCCCGCGAGCGCCGCACCGCCTGTTCCGATCTCGCTCGCTGACCCCGAGCCATCGAGCCCGACTTCGGCGCCGGGCCCGATTCCCCCCGCCCACGACGCGATCGTGATCACGACGACCGGTGCCGGTGCTCCGCCGCGGGTGACCCCGGCTCCGGCCCGCGTGACTCCTCCGCAGCGGCCGCTGGCTCGACCGCGCTGGCTCGTGCCTGCGGGGCTCGGGGCGGCAGGGATCGCGCTGTTCGGCGGAGTCTGGCTGGCGACGCGCGGCAGGCCACGCCCCGCACGCCTCACGGGCGCACGAAGCGCGGCCCGCGCGGGAGAGAAAGCGGAGCCGGCCGTGCCCTCGCGCGGTCGCGGAGGCCCGCCGGCGGCGGTTCCTGCCCCGGCGCTGGCCGCGCCGCCGGCCGATACCGGCTCGTGGCTGCCGCTCCCGGTCGATTTCCCTGGCGTGGCGGTGCGGTTTCCCGTCGCTCCGGTGCCAATCGATCCGGTCGGCCACCTCACCGGCCCCGAGCGCGAGTTCGCTGCCGCGGCGTCGGCGGGAGCGAAGGCGTTTCGCGCCACGGCCGACGACCGCACCTTCACCGCGACGATCACGCCGCGCGACATCGGCGACGCCACGGCCGAGTTCCATCTCGAGCGGGCGCTGGCCAACCTCGAACTGCTTCATCCGGGGTTCGCGTGCGCGGCGATCTACCAGCCCGCGGCGACTGCCGACTGGCGCGATGCCGTGCTCGACGGCGCCGGCCGGCGGCGAATCGTGCGCCTCGCGCAGGGGGCCGACGTGGCCGCGGCGCTGGTCGTGGAGGGCCCGGCCGACATGGCCTACGACACGCCGGTCGTCCAGGGCTTCTTCCAGTCGCTGTCGCTGCCACCGGCGCCGCCGGTAGCAGCGCCGTGAACAGCGGGGCGGCGTCGCTCAGCGCGTTGACGGCTGCGCCTCGAGAGTTTTCCGTTTCTCGACCACGTCCGGCATGTCGGCGATCCGGGCGAGTGATCCTCCTGCCTGGAATCGCGCCTCGTACTGGGCGCGGTTTTTCCCGCCCCGATTCACGAGGCGATCGAACGCGTCGCTGGCGCCCTTGTCGTCCTCGGTGAGGGCCCGGGCGACCGTCAGCGCCCAGATCGAATCTGGATCCATATTCTCGACATTCCTGTCTTCGAAGAATTTCTTCGCGTCCCGAGCGACGTCGGCATCACGCCTTGCCTCTGCGAGAAGGACGCGATAGCGGTACTTGGACCGGCGCGTCTCGTCGTCCGGGTTTTGGACTTCGTCGAGGAGGTCGAATGCCTTCTTGGCGTAGGTGGCTGCGTCTTCGAGAGACAGCCCGTCGGCGGCGTCGTGCGCTCCGAACAGCAGATACAACTCGGCCGTCGCTGCGTAGGACCAGGCGAGGTCACGGCGGATTTCCCGCACGAACGAGCCGTTGTGGCGGTACTCCGCGAGGAGCTTTTCCTGGATCTTGGCGGCCTGCTTCAACCGCTCGATGGTCTTGTTGACATTGTCCAGGTCCGTCACGTCGATCAGTTCCAAAGCGACGAAATTCGCGAGGCCGCGGGCGTATTGCACCTGGTAGTCGATGTTCGCCCGCCTGTTGTCCAGGCACCTCTCGCGAAGAGTCTCGGACCGTTCGTAGTCTGCGCGAGCGTCGGCGAGTTTCCCGAACCTGGCGTACAGGTCGCCGCGGAAACCGAAGCTCCGGGCAAGGTCGCGCGTCGCCTCCTCGCTCGGCGACTTGTCGTACAGCGCCTGGCGGATCTGCAACCCCTCGGTGAAGTGCTTGTGCGACTTGGTGTAGCACTCGTTGTCCGTGAATTCCGCCGACTTGGACGAGTTTTCGCCGAGCCACAGATACCAGCGGCCGAGCTCGTGGTGAACCTCGGCGAGCAGGAACTCGTCGGAGTCGCTCAGGGACGTGCCGAAGCCGCTTCTCAGGTCCTCGAAGTGTGTCAGTGCCGCTTCGAGGTCCCGGGGCGTCGTCGAGATCATGTCGGTTCGCGGGTCATGTTCCCGGTCGCGGCGGAAGCGTTGCTGCCCCTGCAGCAGCTTGTTGCGGGCGAGCCGCCGGACGAGATTCGCATCGGTGCGATCCTTCTCGCGGGCCTTGATCAACGCCCCCTCGGCGGAGATCAGATCCTCGAGGTTCATCTTTCCCGCCACGTTCGAAACGCTCGCCGCGATCGCCTTCAGCTCGCGGATCCTGGCAAGCTGCAGCGGCGGGGCCGAGGCGGTCTCGTCGGGCGAGTCGGCGAGAAACTCGTCGGAGAATGCGTCGATGTCGCGGGCGAGCTGCCCGAACAGTTCGACGTTGCTCCAGTTCGACGTCACGAGTGGATTGGCGATTTTCTCGAACGTGTTGACCGCGGCATCGAAGCGGGCGTCGGCGCGCTTCCGCTGGAGCGTCGCGTCTTCCTTGGCGCGCGTCGCGTTGAGAGCGAGTGTTGCCGATTGCGTGGCGTTGCGGTGCTCGCGGTCAGCCTGCCTCCACAGCACTCCCGCGGCGACCACCGCCGCGACGACGACGGGCAGTGCCACGCCTGCCGTGGCGACGATTCCGGCGTGCCGGCGGACCTGGCGCAGGCAGCGGTCGGTCAACCGCTCGGGGAGGGCATTCACCGGCTCGTCGCGGAGCCAGGCCTGGAGGTCGGCGGCGAGCGCCTTCGCCGTCGGATATCGGCCCGATGGCTGCGCCTGCATCGCCCGCTGGCAGATCGCGTCGAGGGCCTTGGGCACTCCCGGACGCCGGCTGCGGGCCGGGGGAACGCGCCCCGCCGCGAGCCGATCGCGGAAGTCGGGCTCGTCGCCCCGCAGGCCGGTGACGCCGGCGATGATGAAATACAGCGTCGCGCCGAGGCTATAGATGTCGGCCGCCGGTCCGAGCGCCCCGCCGGCGTATTGCTCGGGGCTCACGAACGGCCTGGTAAAGGCCTCGAGGCCGCCGCGCAGGTCTTCCCGCAGCGCGACGGTCGGCTCGTTACGGAACTCCGTCGAGCGTTCGAACGGGCGGGCCAGCCCCCAATCGACGACGAACGTCTCGCCGTACCGGCCGACCATGATGTTTTGCGGCTTGATGTCGAGGTGCAGGACGCCGGCGTCGTGCGCGTAGGCGATCGTGTTGCAGGCATCGACGAGATGCTCGACCAGGTCGCGCAGATCGAGGACCTGCTCGGCCGGCATGCCCGTGTTCGAGGTCGCATGATGGCGCTCGACGTGCGAGTGAAGATCTTTGCCGTCGATCCGCCGCATCGTGTAGAAGGGGCGGCCGTCCCAGTCGTGACCGACACCGTAGACCGGCACGATCCCGGGATGAGCGAGCTTGCCGGTGATCGACGCCTCGGCGAGGAGCTGGCGACGGAAGGCGTCGCCGTCCTGGTACTCCTCACGGAGCGTTTTCACGACCGTCTCGCGGTCGAGGTCTTCGTCGTGGGCGATCCGGAGGATCGACATGCCTCCCCTGCGATGATGGCGAAAGCGCGTGTAGCGGGTCGCCGTCGTCATCGTGTCGGAGGCGACGGCGGAAGGCCGGGTCGCCCCCGGATCGGTCGCGGCGTTGGCGGTGTCGCCGGAGCCGCTCGTGCCGCGCGTCTCGAGAGGATCGCGGGACGGGGAGACTGGTTCGGTCCGCCAGCTCTCCTCCCAGGCGCCATCGACGATCGACCGGTCCTGGGGAAACCGGTGCCGCAGCGCGGCGAGGTCGGGGCCATGACCGGCGGCGCGAGCTTCGGCGATCTCGATCACCAGCAGCCGCTGGAGCATCATCGGGCGCACGTCGGCAGGTAGGTCAGCCAGTTCCTGCTCGATCGTCGGCCCGGTGCCATCGCGCCAACTCGACCGGAAGCGCTCACAGGCTTCGCGAACCGCGGTGGTGAGCGTGGTGCTGGCAAGGCGGACGGGCGACGTGCCGGCCGGGCGTGACGACGGTGTGGTCATGGCTCGGAGAGATGGGGATTTACGGGTGGACGACTGCCACGGTCCACCGACATCCTACCGGCCGCCTCTCCCCCCTCGTAGCGATGGAGAGGCGACGCGGCCACAGCCTTTGCCGCGAATTCCTCCGGCGATCGCTGCGACCACGATGACCCGCACCGTCGTCGCTCCCCCCGGCCGGCTCGTGCCGGCGCGCCAGGCCGCGGCGGGCCTGCGGTACACTTCCGGCTGTCGACGAAGGGGGGACATGCCGATGAGCGGAGCGGTGCCGCGGGTGAAGACGGCGCTGGCCATCGCGCTGGTGTGCCGGGGGCTTGCCGCCGAGCCGGTCGATTTCGTCCGCGACGTCCGTCCGATCCTCGACGCCCACTGCATCCGCTGCCACGAGGGGGAGCGAGCGGAGAGCGGTTTCCGGCTCGACGTGCGGGCCAAGGCGCTCGCCGGCGGCGACGGCCACGGCCTGGCGATCGTTCCCGGGAAGTCCGCCGAGAGCAATCTGGTGCGATTCGCGCGCGGCGGCGCTGGCGTGCCGCGGATGCCGCCGGCCGATTCGGGCGTGGCGCCGGTGCCGGCCGCCGCCGTCGATCTCCTCGCGCGCTGGATCGACGGAGGGGCGACCTGGCCCGACGGCGTCGATCGGGTCAGGCTCGCCGACCCCGCCGACCACTGGGCATTCCGCCCCGTGACCGTCACCTCCCCCCCGGAGGTGCAGCGGGCCGACTGGCCGGCGGGGGACATCGACCGCTTCATCCTCGCGCGCCTCGAGGACGCGGGGCTCGCCCCCGCCGCGCCCGCCGACGCGCGGACCTGGCTGCGGCGGGTCACGCTCGACCTCACCGGGCTGCCTCCCACGCCCGAGGAGGTCGAGGTGTTTGTCGCCGAGCCGTCGGCGGCGGCGCGGCAGCGCGTCGTCGAGAAGCTGCTGGCTTCGCCCCGGTTCGGCGAGCGCCAGGCGCAGCACTGGCTCGACGTCGTCCGCTTCGCCGAGACCGACGGCTACGAGGTCAACACCGAGCGGCCACACGCCTGGCGCTACCGCGACTGGGTGGTCGACGCCTTCAACCGCGATCTGCCGTTCGACCGGTTCGTCACCGACCAGGTCGTCGGCGACGCCACCGGTGCCGACGCCGCGACCGGCTTCCTCGTGACCGCCGCGGTCCTCCTGCCCGGGCAGATCGGCGCCGACGACGTCTCCAAGCGCGCCGCCCGCCAAGACGCCCTGGCCGACATCCTCGTCAATCTCGGCGACGCGCTGCTCGGCCTGTCGGTGGGCTGCGCCCGCTGCCACGACCACAAGTTCGATCCGCTCCCGGCGCGCGACTACTACGCGCTCCAGGCGTTCTTCGCCGGGGTCCACTACGGCGACAGGGAGCTGCCCGATCCGGCGACGGGGCGAATCGAGGCATTGCTCCGCTTCGCCCGGCAGCGCCTCGCGACGGCGCTCGATGCCGACGATGCCGAGCGCGACGGGGCCGCCGCCGACGTCACCCGGCTCGAGGCGGAGCTGGTCGCGGTTCGGCGCTTCGTCTACGGCGGGCGATTCACCGAGCCCGAGCCGACCTGGCTGCTGCGCCGCGGCGATGCCGAGCAGCGCGGCGAGCGCCTCGCACCGGCGACCCCGGGCCTGTTCGCGCCGACGGCGGGGAGCGTGAGTCTCGCGGCCGACGCCCCGGAGCAGGAGCGGCGCCGGGCGCTGGCGGCATGGCTCGTGCGTCCCGATCACCCGCTGACGGCGCGGGTCATCGCCAACCGGATCTGGCAGACCCACTTCGGGACCGGCCTGGTGGAGACGGCCAACGACTTCGGCCGCAGCGGCACGCCGCCGAGCCATCCGCAGCTCCTCGACTGGCTCGCCGCCCGGCTCGTGGCCGAGGGCTGGTCGCTCAAGGCGCTCCACCGGCTGATCGTGCTGTCCGCCACCTATGGCCAGTCGAGCGAGACCGACCAGCGCGCCGGTGCAATCGACGCCGGCTGCCGGCTGCTGTGGCGCTTTCCCCCCCGGCGGCTCGAGGGGGAGGCGATCCGCGATTCGATCCTCGCCGTCGCCGGCACGCTCGATCTCACCGCGGGGGGCCGGGGGTTCGACCTGTTCACCACGCGCGGCGGGCTGTCGGGCTTTCCGCCGATCGAGTCGTTCACCGGCGCGGGGCTGCGGCGGATGATCTATTCCCACCGGATCCGGATGGAGAAGGAGAGCGTGTTCGGCGCGTTCGACTGCCCCGACGCCGGCCAGACGATCGGCCGCCGCCGCCAGTCGACCACCCCGCTGCAGGCCCTGGCGCTGCTCAACAGCCCGTTCACGGTCGACCAGTCGGCGGCCCTCGCCACACGGGTGGGCGCCGAGACGGCAGGCGCCGCCGATCCGACGGGCGCCGCGGTCGCCCGCGCGTTCGCCCTCGTCCTCGGCCGGGCCCCCGAGCCCGACGAGGCCGACGAGGCGAGGCGCCTGGTCGCCGACCATGGCCTTCCGGCGCTCGCCCGGGTCCTGTTCAATGCCGGCGAGTTCCTCTTCATCCCCTGAGTGTCCCCGGTCGTGAACCCCTTCTCCCCCGCGCCGTCGCCCCGCCGAGCGCTGCTCGACCGCCGCGCGTTCGTCGGCGATGCCGCGACGGCGGTTGCGGGCATGGCGCTGGCGAGCCTTCTCGACGGCGACGGGGCTCTGGGCGCGGTGCCGGCGATCGATCAGGCACGGCCGTTTGCCGCGCGTGCCGGGCACTTCGCGCCCCGGGCCAGGCGCGTGCTCGTGATCTTCTGCGCCGGGGCGGTGAGCCAGCTCGAGACCTGGGACTGGAAGCCGCGCCTCGTCGACTGGGACGACCGGCCGCTCCCCGGTGGGCCGGCGGTCACCTTCCAGGGGCCGGCCGGCAATCTCGCCCGGCCGCGCTACGCGTTCCGGCCGCGCGGCCAGACGGGGAAGATGGTCTCCGACCTGATTCCACACCTCGCCGAGCTGACCGACGACATCGCCTTCGTCCACTCCCTCACCAGCCGGTCCAATACCCACGGGCCGGCGGAGAATTTCCTTTCCACCGGGTTCGCCGCCGACGGGTTTCCGAGCCTCGGCGCCTGGATCGGCTACGCCCTGGGGAGTGAGAACGACAACCTTCCGGCGTTCGTCGCGATTCCCGATCCGCGCGGGATCCCGCAGGCCAGCGGCAACAACTGGGGCCCCGGCTTCCTCCCTGCCGAGTTCCAGGGCACGACGTGGAGCAGCACCGCGCCGATCCGCCACCTCTCCCTGCCGGCGGGGATCAGCGCCGGGGCCGACCGTGCCGGCCGCGACCTCCTCGCCCGTCTCGAGCGCCGCCACGCCGCTGCCCACCCCGCCGACACGGCCCTGTCGGCGCGGATCGCCGCCTATGAACTGGCCGCGCGGATGCAGTTGGCGGTCCCGGGGATCGCCGACCTCTCGACCGAGAGCGCGGCCACGCTCCGCGCCTACGGCGCCGACGACCCCGATCCGGTGCGCGGCGGCTTCGCGCGGAACTGCATCCTCGCCCGCCGGCTGGTCGAGCAGGGGGTGCGGTTCGTGCAGCTGTTCAACGGGGCGTACGCGAGTGGCGGCGAGCTCAACTGGGACGGCCACTCCAAGCTCCGCGAGCAATACGACCGCCACGCCGCGATCCTCGACCGCCCCGCCGCCGCGCTGATCCGCGACCTCCGTGCCCGCGGCCTCCTCGACGACACGCTGGTGGTGTGGTGCACGGAATTCGGCCGGATGCCGTATTTCCAGAAGGGCGCCCAGGGGCGCGACCACAACCCCGACGGCTTCACCTGCTGGATGACCGGCGCCGGCGTGAAGCCGGGGGTGAGCGTCGGGCAGACCGACGACTTCGGCGCGAAGGCCGTCGAGGAGATCCACCCGCTCTACGACTTCAACGCCACGATCCTCCACCTCCTCGGGATCGACCACGAGCGCCTCACGTTCCGGCACAACGGCGTCGAGCGACGGCTCACCGACGTCCACGGCCACGTCATCCGGGGGATCCTCGCCTGACCGGCAGGAGGGAGCATGGCGATGGCGTTCGGCGGGTTCGTCGATCCCCGTCTCCTCCAAGACCGGCTGTTCGCGGCGCTGTCGACGATGTTCGCCGGCGAGGTGCCGCTGTACGGCGGGGCGCTGGCGGTCAACGAGGCCTGTAACGCCGCCGCCTGCCGGCTGCTGGCGGCGCGCTTCCCCGGCCTGCGGGCCGGTGTCGCGCCCGCCGCACTCGGCGCCGAGCGCCACGGCGCGATCCGCATCGGCCGCCCCGACGAGTATCGTCAGGTCGGGCGGCTGTTCGCCTGCTTCGCGATGGAGCCGCACGGCTTCTACGACATGACCAGCGTCGGCGCGAAGCGGCAGCCGATCATCGCGACCGCGTTCCGCTCGCGGCGGCGTCCCGAGCACCGGATGTTCTGTTCGCTGCTGGTGACCGACGGGTTTCCCGCCGACGTCCGGCAGCGGATCGAGGAGGCGCTGGCCCCGCGCGACGTCCTCGGCGACGAAGCGCGCCGGCTCCTCGACCTCCACGATCGAAACGGTGGCCTCGACGCCGACGAGGGGGCGGCCCTCGTCGGGGAGTGCGTCGGCCGGATCTTCGCGTGGACCGGCCGCGGGGGGCCCCACGAGCTGTACCGCGATCTCGTCGCCGCCGACATGCGGATCGCCGCCGACATCGCCTGCTTCCCGTCGCACCACCTCAACCACCTGGCGTTCAATTCTCTGGCGATCGACCTGTTCACGGCGGCGATGCGCCGCTGCCTCGCCGAGCGCGACGACGCCTGGTTCCGCGCCCGCGCCGGCGCGGTCCTCGCCGGGCTCGCCGACCGCACCGACGCAGCGCTCGTCCGCCTCCTCCTTCCCGGGGTGCCCGCCGCGCTCCCGACCGGGGAGGCTGTGCCCGCCGCGGTCGTCGAGGGAATCGCCGCCGACCTCGCCGACAGGCTCGGCACCGAACCGTTCGCGCTTCATCGGCTGCGGCACGCCGGGTTCAAGGAATCGACCGAGGGACCGCCGGCCGACGTGCCGGTCTTGCTGCGGCAGGATTCCTACCGGGCCCTCACCGAGCCGGTGTCGTTTCACACGCTCGCCGGCGGCACGGTCGCGGGGTCGCACACGGCCCGGTTTGGCGAGGTGGAACAGCGTGGCTACGCCTGCAGCCGCCACGGCCGCGCCCTCTACGACGACTGCCTGTCCCGAGGATCCGACACCGGGGCGTTCGCGCCCCTCGGTCACGCGGCCGACGAGCTGTTCGCACGGGGGCAGATCGTCGGCCGCTACCGGCCGACCGCGGCCGGCCTCGCCGCGCGGGCCGCGGGCGCACGGCTCACCGGCGACCTCGAGGTCCTCCTCGCCGCCGGCCTCGTGTCGCGCGAGCCGCTGCGCTACGAAGACTTCCTTCCGGTGAGTGCCGCCGGAATCTTCGCGTCGAACCTCCGCCAGGTGGCCGGCAGCGCCGCCACGGCTCCCGCGGCGGCCCGGACGCGCGGCGAGCTGGAGACGATCCTCGGGCGGACGATCATCGACCCGGTCGCCGCCGACACCGAGACCGAGGCGGCGTCGATCCGTGAGACGCTCGAACGGCTCGGCATCGCGAGCGCGGATCGGCACGATCACCCCGGGAGAGATCTCCATGCACCTGCCTGACGACGGGGCCGGTCGGCGTGTGCGCCGGGCGCCTTTGCGACGGCGCCGGGCCGTGACGGCGCTGGCGGTCGTCTTTCTGGCGGCTCTCGCTGCCGCCGTTCACGGCGCCGAACCGCAGGCGGTGACGGTGTTCCAGGCGGGGGACTCGGGGGTGACGCTGTACCGGATCCCGGGGATCGTCGTCACGCCGCGTGGCACGCTCCTGGCCTACTGCGAGGCGCGGCGCGACTCGCGGAAGGACTGGGGGGAGATCGAGGTCCACCTGCGGCGCAGCACCGATGGCGGGAAGACCTGGGAGGCCGCACGCCACGTCGCCCATCACGGCGCGCGGATCGAGGGGAATCCGACGAAGCTCGAAGGGGGCGAGCACGAGCAGACGGTCAACAACCCCGTCGCCGTCGTCGACCGCACCAGCGGCGACGTCGTCATGCTGTACTGCGTGAACTACGCACGGTGTTTCGTGATCCGCAGCGCCGACGACGGCGTCTCGTTTTCCCCACCCGTCGAGATCACCGCCGCGTTCGCGCCGTTCCGTGACCACGTGCCCTGGAAGGTGATCGCCACCGGCCCGGGGCACGCGCTGCAGCTGCGGACCGGCCGGATCGTCGCCCCCGTGTGGCTCGCGTTCGGCGCTGCGGGATCCCATCATCCGTCGGTTGCGGCGACGATCAAGAGCGACGACGGTGGCCGCTCGTGGCAAGCCGGAGAGGTGGCGGTGCCGGCCGGAGACGGCCGCGGCGATCCCAACGAGTCGATCGCCGCCGAGCGCTCCGACGGCAGCGTGTTGCTCGTGTCGCGCAACGTCTCCGCCCCCAACCGCAAGCTGGTGACGGTCGGCCCCGACGGCGCCGCCGGTTGGAGCACTCCGGCGTTCCAGGACGACCTTCCCGAGCCGATCTGCATGGCGGGGCTCGTCGCCGATCCGGCCCGGCCGGGGATGATGATCCTCTCCTGCCCCGATTCGGTGGCGCGCGACGCCGCGGGGGCCGAAGTGCCGGCGGGGCGCGGCAAGCGGAGAAAGCTGTCGCTCCGCGTCAGCCGCGACGACGGCCGCAGCTGGCCCATCGTGCGCGTCCTCGAGCCGGGCCCGAGCGCCTACTCCGACCTGGCGGTGCTGTCCGACGGCACGGTCATCTGCCTGTACGAGGCCGACGACCGGATCGTCGCCGCCCGTGTCGGGCTCGGCTGGTTGCTCGATGGCGGCACCCCGTGACGGGCACGCGGCCACCCGGATCGGGTTTGCCGTGGTGGCCCGGTCGGGGGATACTTTCGGCTCAGCCGACGACCGGATCCCCAGGGGACACGCTCGATGGACAGGCGCAGCCGCGAGCACCACCGGCTGGTCCCGGGGCCCGTCGCCGGGCGGTGGTCACGCCGGCCGGGGCTGGCGGTGCTGATCGCCCCGTTCCTGCTGGCGGCGGTCCCGGCCGCAGCCCAGCCCGACGGGCAGGAGCTGTTCGAGTCGCGGATCCGGCCGCTGCTCGTCGATCGCTGCTACGCCTGCCACAACGCGGCGAACGCCGCCGAGGGGGGCCTGGCACTCGATTCGCGTGCCGGTCTCCTTGCCGGGGGGGACTCGGGTCCCGCGATCGTGCCCGGTGACCCGGCGGCGAGCCTGCTTGTGCGCGTGCTCCGCCACGAGGTCGACGGGCTGAAGATGCCCAAGGATTCGGGGCGGCTGTCTGCCGAGGCGATCGCCGACGTCGAGCGCTGGATCGCGGCGGGGGCGGTCGATCCCCGCGACACCCCGCCGAGCCGTGTCGAGCTCGAGGCGGAAACGTCCTGGGAAGCCGTCCGCGGGCGGCGGATGGCGTGGTGGAGCTTCCAACCGCTCGTCGAGCCCGAAGTCCCGGCCGGCGCCGGGCGATTCGGCACCCACGCCGTCGACCGGTTTCTCGCCGCGCGGTGGCGGGAGGCGGGCGTCGAGCCGGCCGCCGAGGCCCCGCCCGAGGTGCTCGTCAGGCGGCTGTTTTTCACGCTCGTCGGCCTGCCGCCGACTGCCGACGAAGCGGCGGAGTGGACCGCGCGCCTCGCATCGCCGGGAGGCTTCGAGGCGCTCGTCGACCGGCTCCTCGCCAGCCCCCACTTCGGCGAGCGCTGGGCCCGGCACTGGATGGACTGGATCCGCTACGCCGACACGCACGGCTCCGAGGGGGATCCGGAGATCGTCAACACCCACCTCTACCGCGACGCACTGGTGCGCGCCCTCAATGCCGACGTGCCGCTCGACCGCCTGATCCGCGAGCACGTCGCCGGCGACCTCGTGCCCGATCCGCGCCTCGATCCGTCGGGCACGATCGACGATTCGGCGCTGCTCACCGCCCACTGGCGGATGGTGTTCCACGGCTACTCGCCGACCGATCCGCTCGAGGAGAAGATGCGGTTCGTCGACGACCAGATCGCCGCCTTTACCAAGGCCTTTCTCGGCCTGACCGTCTCCTGCGCCCGCTGCCATGACCACAAGTTCGACCCGATCAGCCAGCGCGACTACTACGCCCTGGCCGGCGTGATCGCCTCGAGCCGCCCCGGCCGGCGCGAGGCCGGGCCGCCGGACAGCGCCCAGGTGAGCCGTGCGGCGATCCTCGACGTGGCGCCACCGCTCCGCAAGGCGCTTGCCGACCGGTGGCAGGCCTCGCTCGGCGACCTCACGAATCGGCTCGCGTCGTTCGATCCACTCGTCGCCGCGGCCACCGAGCCGCGGCTCCTCCTCCACCCGCTCCACCGCGCCGGCGCCGACGGGACGGACACCGCGGCGTTCCGCGCGGCGCTTCCCGTGGCACAGCCGGCCGGCGCCGCGCCCGAGCCGATCGTCCGCTGGGACATGGCGATCGAGGCCGACCGGCGGGCCTGGACGGGGGTCGGCAGCGGCCTTGTCGACATGGCGGCGGCGCCCGTCGCCGGCCGGTTCGACGTGGCCGTCGAGGGGGAGCGGGCGATCGACCGCGTCCTGCCGCGGGCCGTCGTCACCCAGGCGATCTCCTCGAAGCATGGCGGCCGCGCCTGCTCGCCGGTGATCGGGGTCACCGGCGAGCGGGAACTGTGGGTCCTCGCGGCTGGCGGCGGTGGCGCGACGGTGCGCTACGTCGTCGAGGACTATCCCCGCAGCGGGCCGGTGTACCCGATCGCCGGGCTGACCCCGGAGTGGAAATGGCACCGCTTCGACCTCACCTACTGGGACGGCGATCGGATCCATGTCGAGCTGGCGACGGCGCGCGACGCGGTGTTGCCGGCGCCCAACGCCGCGGAGCGGTCGTGGTTCGCGCTCCGCGAGGTGCGGATCGTGCCGCGTGGATCCCCCGCGCCGCTGCTGCCCGACGAGCCGCGTGCCACGGTGGCAACGCGCGCGGGTGCCACCGACCCGACCGGCTACCGGACGGCGCTGGTGGCCGCACTCGGCGACGCGATCACCGCCTGGGGCGGCGGGCGGGCGACCGACCGCGATGCCCTGCTGATCGACGCGGCACTGGCGCAGGGGCTGCTCGAAAACCGGCTCGCCCACCTCGGCGCGGCGGCGGGCCTCGTCGCCGAGCAGCGCCGCCTCGAGGCGCTCGTGCCGAGCCAGCCGCGCGTGCCGGCGCCCGAGGAGACCGCGGGGCTCGACCATCCGCTCTACCGGCGCGGTGACCACCGTACTCCCGAAGATGCCGTGCCGCGCGGCTTCCCGGCGCTGTTCGGCACGGCCACGCCGGTGACCGCCGGTAGCGGACGGCTGGAGGTGGCAGCCGACCTGCTCGCGCCAGGCAATCCGCTGCCGCGACGCGTGCTGGCCAACCGCATCTGGCACCACCTCTGGGGCCGGGGAATCGCCGCCACCCCCGACAACCTCGGCCATCTCGGGCAGCCGCCGACCCATCCGCAGCTCCTCGATCACCTCGCGGTGCGCCTCGAGCAGGGGGGCTGGTCGCTGAAGGCGCTGGTGCGGCATGTCGTGACCGCGCGGGCGTGGCGCCTCGACTCGGCGGCGCCATCGGCGAGCCTGGCGCTCGACCCCGACAACCGCCTCTGGGCGCGGGCCGCCGTCCGGCGGCTCGAGGCGGAGCCGATCCGCGACGCCCTGCTGGCCTGCGCCGGCACGCTCGACCGCACGGTCCATGGCCCGCCCACCGACGGTTCCGCCGCGCGCCGAAGCCTGTATGTGCGCGTGGCCCGCAACGCGATCGACCCTCTGCTCCGGGTGTTCGACTTCCCCGAGCCGGCCAGTGCCACCGGCGCCCGCGACGTGACCAACGTGCCCGCCCAGGCGCTGGCGCTGCTCAACGATCCTCAGGTCGGCGGGCTGGCGGAGGCGTTTGCCGCCCGGGTGATCGCCGCCACCCCGGGTGGAACGGCCGACGACCGTCTCGACGCCATGGTCCGCGAGGCCCTCGGCCGCGCGAGCCTCCCGGCGGAGCGCGACGAGCTTCGCCAGCTCGTCGCCGCGGCGCGCGACGAGGTCGCGGCGCGGCAGCGCCGCCTGGCCGAGCTCGACGGCCGCGTTATGGCCGCGCGGCAGGCACTCGACCGACTCCTCGCCGACGCGCCGGCTCGGGCGACCGCGCCAGAGGCAGTGCCGCCACCGGCGCTCTTTGCCTGGGACTTCACCGCCGGTAGCGACGCCCTCGCTGGCGGGCCGACCGTGACGCTCCACGGCGGCGCTGCCGTTGGCGACGGGGCGCTGTCGCTCGCCGGTTCCGGGTATGCCACGACCGCCCCGCTTCCCCGGTCGATCCGGGCCCGGACGCTCGCGGCACTCGTCTGCCTCGATTCGCTCGACCAGCGTGGCGGCGGGGTAATGTCGATCCAGTCGGCGGACGGCGCCGTGTTCGACGCGATCGTGTTCGGCGAGCAGCAGCCAGGGGAGTGGCTCGCCGGAAGCAACGTCTTCGCGCGGACCCGGCCGTTCGGCGGGCCGCGCGAAACCGAGGCCGCGGCGCGCCCGGTCCATGTGGCGATCTGCTGGGATGACGACGGCACCGTCCGCGGCTACCGGGACGGCGTCCCCTACGGCGCACCCTACCGGACGTCGGCGCCGGTCGAGTTTCCCGCCGGCTCGACCGTCGTCTCGTTCGGCCTCCGCCACCTGCCCGCCGGTGGCAATCGGCTGCTGTCGGGCCGGATCCTCCGGGCCACGCTCCACGACCGAGCCCTTTCGGCCGACGAGGTGGCGACGCTCGCCGCCGCCGCCGGGAGCCGGTCGCGCGAGGCGCTGATCGCGGCACTCCCGGCCGACGATGGCGCCCGGGCCCGGGCGCTCGTGGCGGAGATCGACGAGGCCGAGGGGCAGCGGCGGGCAATCGCTCCGGTGGCCGACGAGGAGCGGGTCGTATGGGCCGAGGTGGCTGGCGCGCTATTCCTCTGCAAGGAGTTCATCTACCTGCGGTAATCATTTCTCTTCGGCGATGTTCGATTCCCCTTCGACAAACGCGGAGGGGCTGCCCATGCCCCGAGAGCCGGCGTTCAGGCGACCAGCGGAGCCATGGATGGCGAAGCGCAGTCGTCTGCGAGCGAGCGGAAGCCCGGAGGGCTGAAGTGAGCGTCCGGCGACGGGGCGTGGGCAGCCCCGACGTTTACCCTCTACCGCTGCCTGAGAGAATTCGACAAACCGAGGAGTCCGGGCTGTCGAGAGGTTCTGTGAGAGACACAAGGGAGAGCACATCCATGACCGGATCGATCGACTCAGTGATGCTTCCCCCGCGGCGGCGCCTCCTGGCCGAGGCGTCGATCGGCTTCGGCAGTGTCGCGCTCGCCGGCCTGCTCGGCCGCTCGGGTACCGCAGCGCCGCTGCCTGCCGGCGCGGCGCTGCCGCAGACGCACCATCCGGCCCGGGCCCGGCACGTGATCTTCTGCTACATGTCGGGGGGCGTGTCGCACCTCGACTCGTTCGACCCCAAGCCGCGCCTCGACGTCGACCACGGCAAGCCGCCGCCGATGAAGGTCGAGCGGACGATGTTCAACGACAACGGCCGCGTGATGCGCAGCCCGTTTTCGTTCACCCGCCACGGCGCGTCCGGGATCCCGGTCAGCAGCATGTTTCCCTGGATCGGGAAAATGGCCGACGAGCTCGCCGTGGTCCGCTCGATGACGACGCCGGTCAGCGAGCACGCCCAGGCCAACTTCCTCATGCACACGGGGTTTCCATTCCTCGGATTCCCGGGGGCCGGGGCGTGGGTGTCGTACGGGCTGGGCAGTGAAAACGCCGACCTGCCGGCGTATGTCGTCCTCCAGAGCGGCGGCGCGGCGGTGCCGCACGGCGGCGTCGGCCTGTTCAGCAACGCCTTCCTGCCGGGGCAGCACCAGGCCTCGATCCTCAAGGCCGACGCGGCCGAGGCGATCCGCAACATCACCCCCGCAGGTGCGGCCGACCTCCAGCGGCGGCGGCTCGACGCGGTGGCCGCGCTCGACCGGGGCTACCTCACCGCGACCGGCGCACCTGCGGCGGTGGAGGCGGCGATCGCCAATGCCGAGACGGCGTTCCGGATGCAGGCGGCGGTGCCGGCACTGTGCGAGTTGTCGGGGGAGTCGGCCGCGACGCTGTCGCGCTACGGCGTCGATTCGCCGAACGCCCCGACGGCGGCCTACGCGCGGCAGTGCGTGCTGGCACGGCGGCTCGTCGAACGCGGCGTCCGGTTCATCGAACTCTCCTGCCTGACGCAAAACATCGGCGCCGGCGGCGCCGGCAATCCCTGGGACCAGCACGGCGACCTCGAGAAGGGGCACGCGGCGATGGCGCTGCAGGTCGATCAGCCGATCGCCGCGCTGCTCGGCGACCTCCGCGACCGCGGCCTCCTTGACGAGACGCTCGTGGTCTGGGCCGGTGAGTTCGGCCGGACGCCGTTTTCGCAAGGGTCGAACGGCCGCGACCACAATCCGATGGCGTTCTCCGTGTGGCTGGCCGGCGGTGGCGTGAAGGGGGGCACGATTCACGGGGTGACCGACGATTTCGGCTACCGCGTCGTCGAGTCGCCGTGCTCGATCTACGACCTGTGGGCGACGGTCCTCCATCTCCTCGGCGTCGACCACGAGGAATTGACGTATCGTTGGGGCGGCCGTGACTACCGGCTCACCGATGTCCACGGCTCGGTGATCCGCGGGATCGTCGCCTGATCACGGTGCCGGCGTTGCCGGTCAGGCCGCGCCGAGCCCTTCGATGCGCCGCCAGGCGCTGATCTGGCCGAGGTGCATCATCATGTGGCCGCCGGCAAGGAACCCGGTCAGCGACCCGATCGACGGAAACAGTTCCGCCATCTGCCCCTTCATCGGATTGGCCTGCTGCAGGACCTCGTCGGGGGCGGCGCGGAGCGCGGCGATCGCCTCGGTGCAGCCGCGGCGAAACACCTCCACCACCTCGGCCATTGGCGGATATTCGGTGCCCGCGGTGTCGTCGACGCACTTCTCGTCCTTGGAGAACACAGCCGTGAACCGCTCCGGCATCGGGGTCGGCGTGCCGCCGAGCAGGGCGACGATCCGCGGCGTGTAGATGGCAAGGTGCCCGAGGACGAATGCCGGGTGGTTCGACTCCACCGTCGTCGGCCCTGCCGCCGCGAACCGGGCGAAGCGGTCGGCGCCGATGCCGGCGAGGAGGCGGTCGGCGTAGCCGAGCGACAGTTGAAGCGAATCGGCGATGCAGTTTCCGTGGCTGCGCGACATGGCTCTCTCCAGGAAAAGTGGAAGACGGACACGAGGGACGGGGACGCGATCGATCAGGGCAGGCTCCCGGCGGCGAACCGGCCGATCGCCTCGGGGAGGGCACGGCATTCCGCGGCGAACACCCGGGCGGCGAGCGACTCAGGCGTGTCGTCGGCGAGAACGGGGACCGTGCGCTGCACGAGGATCCGCCCATGGTCGTATTCGTCGTCGACGAGGTGGACCGTGCACCCCGACACGGTGCAGCCGCGGGCGAGGACGGCGCGGTGGACATGGAGGCCGTGGAAGCCCTTGCCACCGAAGGCGGGGAGGAGCGCCGGATGGATGTTGATCGTGCGGCTGGCGAAGTCGGCGGGAATCGGCAGGAGGTGGAGCCAGCCGGCCATGACGACCAGCGTCGCCCCGGCATCACGGCAGGCGCCAAATACCCGCGCGCTCCAGTCCCGGGCCAGAGCACCGTCGCGCGGGATGACCGCGACCTCGACGCCGTGCCGGCGGGCGACCGCCTCGGCGCCGAGCCCCGGCCGGCTGGCGACGACGAGCACGACCCGCGCCGGTAGTGAACCGGCCGCGGAGCACTCGAGGAGGTTGGCCAGCGACCGGCCGGACCCGGACACGAGCACGGCGAGGCGCGGCCGCTCCCCGGCGGTGCTCATGGCTCCGCTCCGGCCGGCAACGGGCGCAGCGTGATCACCAGCGCGTGGCCGTCGACGTCGTGCTCCTCGCGGTGGGCACCGGCGAGGGGGCCGGCGACCGCGAGCGTCTCGGCGTCGATGGTGCTGCGGTGCGCGGCGAGGGCCGCGGCGAGCTCCGGCGACGCCGTCTCCAGACCGAGGACGATCCGCTGCGTGAACTCCAGATCGAGCGTCTTCCGCGCCGCCTGGACGAGGTGCACGACCTCGCGCACGAGCCCTTCGGCGACCAGCTCGGGTGCCAGCTCCGTCGCCACGACGACGACGGCGCTGGCGCTCTCGGCCGCCGCCCAGCCCTCGCGCGCCGTGGTCCGGATCACCAGGTCGTCGCGCTCCAGCTCGGCGCTGCCGCCCCCGGCCAGCGGCAGCGTCGCGCGCCCCGCGCGCTGGACCTCGGCGAGCAGCGCCGGGACGTCGGCGGCGGCCAACGCCGCCTTCACGCGCGGCAGGTCCTTTCCGAGGCGCGGTCCGAGGCGCTTGAGGTCGGGGAGGACGGAGCGGGTGATGTAGCGATCGGGATCGCGGCAGACCTCGAACTGCTTGACGTTGAGCTCGTCGCGGACGAGGTCGGCGTGCGAGGAGAGCCAGGCGGCGTCGGTGGCGCGGTCGTCGGCGAGGATCACCTCGACCTTCGACAGCGGCTGGCGGACCTTGAGCCGGGCGCCTGCACGGGCGGCCCGGCCGAGCGACGAGACGTCGCGGACCAGCGCCATTCGGCGGACGAGATCGCGGTCGACGAGCCGGCTGTCGGCGGCGGGGTAGTCGGTGAGGTGGACGCTGTCGGGGACCCGGCCGCCGAACGGGCCGACGGCGAGGTTCCGCCAGATCGCCTCGGTGAGGAAGGGCACGAACGGCGCCGCCAGCCGGGCCACCGTGAGGAGCGCCTCGTAGAGCGTCCAGTAGGCGTCGAGCTTGTCGGGATTCCCGTCGGCGGAGAGGTCGGCCCGGCCGGCCGACCAGAAGCGGTCGCGGCTGCGCCGCACGAACCAGTTGCTCAGGCCGTCGACCAGGGCCGAGATCCTCCCGGCGGCCGCGAAGTGGTCGAAGGCGTCCATCCGCTCGATGACCTCGGCGACGGTGTCGGCGAGCTCGGCGAGCATCCAGCGGTCGAGCTCGCAGCGCTCCCCGGCCGGGCGCCAGCCGCGGGCGCGGGCGAGGTCGTCGTGTTCGAGCCGCCCGGGATCGTCGAGGAGGGCCGCAGGGTCGAAGCCGTCGATCCGGGCGTAGATCGTGAAGAACGACCAGACGTTCCAGAGGCGGAGGAGGAACTCGGGCACGCTCTCGCGGATCGCCTTCTCGCTGTAGCGGATCGTCGACCAGGGGGGCTGGGCGGCGAGGAAGTACCAGCGCAGGGCATCGGCGCCGTAGGCGTCGAAGATCACCGCCGGTTCCTTGTAGTTCCGCTTGCTCTTGCTCATCTTCTGCCCGTCCTCGCCGAGCATCAGCCCGAGGACGATGCAGGTCCGGAACGGGTGCGGCCAGTCTGCCGGCGGGGCGGCGACACCCGCGGGCAGCGTGGCCGGCCCGGAGCCGCCGAACAGGAGTGTGCTGATCGCCAGCTGGCTGTAGAACCAGCCGCGCGTCTGGTCGATCGCCTCGGAGATGAAATCGGCGGGAAACTGGCCGGCGAACTCGGCAGCGCCGGTGTGCGGCCAGCCCCACTGCGCGAACGGCATGGCGCCGGAATCGAACCAGCAGTCGATGACCTCGGACACGCGCCGCATCCGGCTGCCGGGGGCGAACGGCGAGTCGTAGGTGACCGCGTCGATGTACGGCTTGTGGACGCGGAGATCCTCGCACAGCGACGGGTCGGCCGCCTTGGCGCGGTCGAAGAGCTCGGTCCCGGCGACACCCGGCTTGGCGAGGAGCGCCGCGTAGGAGGGCAGCGCCTCGGCGCGCCCGGTGGCCTCGCAGACCCAGATCGGCAGCGGCGTGCCCCAGTAGCGCTCGCGCGACAGCGCCCAATCGACGTTCGACTCGAGGAAGTTGCCGAACCGGCCGTCGCGGATGTGCTCGGGGAGCCAGTCGATCCGGGCGTTGTTGGCGAGCATCGCCTCGCGGAACCGCGACGTGCGGATGAACCAGCTCTCGCGCGGGTACTGGAGGAGCGGGTCGTCGTCGGCGCGCCAGCAGAACGGATAGTCGTGGACGTACTGCTCCTGGTGGACGAGCAGGCCGCGCCCCTTGAGGTCGCGGACGATGTCGCGGTCGACCACCTTGACGAACCGGCCCGCTCCGAGCGGGAAGGCGTCGGTGAACGTGCCGTCGGGGGCCACCGGGCAGAGCAGTTCGACGGCGGCACCGTCGCGGAACCGCCCCCGCTCCGCGACGAGCACGCCGTAGTCGACCTCGCCGAACGCCGGCGCGACGTGGACGATTCCCGTGCCCGAGTCGACCGTCACGAAATCGGCCGCCACCACCCGCCAGGCCGGTGCCTGCGTGCCGCCGGTGGCGAGCGCGGCCGGGGCGGGCCCGTCGGTGGGACGAAAGGTGTCGAACGGCGGACGGTACGAGCGCCCCACCAGGTCGCTGCCGCGGAGGGTGGCGACGGTGTCGAACGGCTGCTTGAGCTTCTCGACGAGTGCCCCGGCCAGCGTCGCGGCGACGACGTATTCGGGGCCGTCAGCGGCTCCGGCGGCGCGGAGCACGGCGTAGTCGAGGTCGGGCTTCACGGCGGCGAACTGGTTGGCCGGCAGCGTCCACGGCGTCGTCGTCCAGGCGACGATGCTCCGCGCCGTCGGCCGGCCGGCGGCGTCGAGCAGCGGCAGGGCGACGTACACGCTCGGGTCGGCGACCTCCTTGTAGCCCTGGCCGACCTCGCCCGCCGACAACGCCGTGCCCCCCTGCGCCCACCACCAGACGATCTTGTGGCCGCGGTACAGGAGGCCGCGCTCGAAGAGGTCGGCCAGCGCCCACCAGACGCTCTCGACGTACGCCTTGTGGTAGGTGACGTAGGCACTCGAGAGGTCGAGCCAGAAGCCGATCCGCTCCGTGGTCGATTCCCACTCGCGCATGTAGCGCCACACGCTCTCCTGGCAGCGGTGGATGAACGGCTCGACACCGAACGCCTCGATCTCGGCCTTCGAGTGGATCCCGAGCGCCTTGCAGACCTCGACCTCGACCGGCAGGCCGTGGGTGTCCCAGCCCGCCTTGCGCTCGCAGAGTTGGCCGCGCATCGTCCGGTAGCGCGGGTAGAGGTCCTTGATGGTGCGGGTCAGGCAGTGGCCCGGATGGGGCATGCCATTGGCGGTCGGCGGCCCTTCGTAGAACACGAAGCGAGGCGCGCCGCGGCGCTGCTCGAGGGAGCGCCGGTAGACGTCGGCACCCTTCCAGAATTCGAGGATCGAGCGCTCGAGGGCGGGAAAATCGGGGCGGCCGCCGACCGCGGCGAACGGAGCCATGCGCGGCGGCCTCCTAGGGGCGGGCCGCGCCGGCGGACTGGACCGCAGCGCCGATGATCGCCCGGAGCTTGGGCTCCGCCCCGCGGGCGACGGCGAGGATCCGCTCCACCGTCGCCACCTCCAGCGCGTCGGGGAGGCACATGTCGGTGACCACCGACAGGCCGAGGACCTCGAGGCCGGCGTGAACCGCGACGATCACCTCGGGCACGGTCGACATGCCGACGACGTCGGCGCCGATCCCGCGGAGAAACCGGTACTCCGCCCGGGTCTCGAGGTTCGGGCCGGTGACGGCGACGTACACACCGCGGTGGGCGACGAAATCGCCGCGCCGCGCCACGCCCAGCGCCGCATCGATCAGCCGCGGCGTGTAGGGGGCCGACATGTCGGGGAAGCGCGGACCGAGACGCTCGTCGTTGATCCCGACGAGCGGATTGTCGTTCATCAGGTTGATGTGGTCCTCGATCACCATGATGTCGCCGGTGCGGAACTGCGGATTGAGACCGCCGCAGGCGTTGGTCACGATCAACAGCCCCGCCCCGAGCCGGTGGAGGACGCGGACGGGGAAGGTGATCTGGGCGAGGGGATAGCCCTCGTAGGCGTGCATCCGCCCCTCCATGACCACCACCGGCACGCCGTCGAGCAGGCCGCAGACCAGTTGGCCGGCGTGGCCGTGCGCGGTCGAGCGGGCGAAGTGCGGGATCTCCTCGTACGGGATCCGCACCGCGTCGGTCATCGCCTCGGCGACCGCCCCCAGGCCGCTGCCGAGAATGATGCCGACGGCCGGTCGGCCTGGCCAGCGCGAGCCGATCGCCCCGCAGGCGTCGGTGATCTTGTCGTACAGGTCGAGCATCGGTGTCGGGCCCCCGCGGCGCGGTGGGCTATGGCCGGAGAAGGCCGAGGAATTCCGGCCGGTCGCGGAGCGAGGCCAGATCGGGATCGTTGCGCATGAAGTCGAGATCGGCGTAGCCGAGCCCGACCGCGGTCCGGAGGCTCTCCAGCGCCTCGTCGCCACGGCCGGCGACGGCCAGCGAGCAGCCGAGATTGTAGCGGGCCAGCGGATCGTGTGGCAGGCAGCACACCAGTTGACGATCGATCTCGACCGCCCTGTCGGTGAGCCCCTTGCGCGCGGCCAGTTCGCCGAGTGCCCGCAGGGCGTCGACCGCCCGCTCGTTGCGGGCGATCACACGCTCGAGGAAGTCGATGTCGAAGTCGAGCTGACCGAGGCGACCGAACCACGCCCCCTCGGCGCCGCGTGAACGCTGGTCCGGCCGCGGAAGTGGACCGCGACGCGATTCACCGCGCTGTTCCTCGGGGGTTGCCATGCCGGCTCACTTCTTCCTGCCCGGCCCCTTCGCCGGCGGGGGCGGCGGGGGCGCGTCGCCCTCGTCGGGGTGGTCCCAGTCGGGGTCGTGCTCGTCCTCCTCGAAGTCGTCGTCGAACTCGTCGTCGAAGTCCTCGAACGCGGAATCCTCGTCGGCCAGCGGCTGGTCCGGCGCGAGCGGTTCGTCGTCGACGAGGTCGTCCTCGTCCTCTTCGTCGGGGTTGTCTCCCGCCCGGAGCGGCTGCACGGCCGGCCGGGGAGCGGGCAGCGCTGTCGGGCACGGACCGGTCCACGCCGGTGTGGATGACGGACGGACGGGAAATGGAATCATCGACGAGAGCATTGGGGGAGTCCGCTGACAGGAACCGGGCGCCGAACCGTGAGCAGGCCGTGGATGACGTGACACGCCGCAGGACGCGGTTGGAGGTCGGCCGGGCCGACGCCGGTCGTGCTCCCGCCGTCGGCCTCTCGGAACAGGGCACCGAGAACCGTTTCCAAGACCAGTTAGGAAACCGTGTCGGGCGGGGGCCGTCAAGGCGGGCGGCAGTCGCCGGAGCCGCCAGTCCGCCGGCGACGCCCTTTCCCCCCTCGGAAACAGCCGGCGCACCCGTCAGGTGTGGTAGTCGGCATTGAGGTGGACGTACTCCGCCGTCAGGTCGCTGGAGTAGAAGCGGATGGCACCGGGACCGTCGTCGAGGTCGAGCTCGATGAGCGTCTCGCGCGCTGCACGGATCGCCGCCGACACCGCTGCTCCGTCGAACGGCACCGGTGCCCCGTCGCGGAACAGCAGCGTGCCGTTGAGGTGGAGCGTGAGCCGTCCGGGATCGAACACGACGCCGGAATAGCCCGCCGCCGAGACGATCCGCCCCCAGTTGGGGTCGGCGCCGTGGATCGCCGTCTTCACCAGCGGGCTGTCGGCCACGGTCCGTGCGATCCGCCGCGCGTCGTCGCGGCTGGTGCAGCCACGGACCTCGACCCGGAGGACGTGCGTCGCCCCCTCGCCGTCGTCGGCGATCTCCCGGGCGAGCGTCGCACAGGCCCCCTCGAGCGCCCCGCCGAACGCCTCGAGCGCGGCGCCGGCCAGCGGCGGCGCACCGGCGGCGCCGTTGGCGAGGAGGAGGACGGTGTCGTTGGTGCTGGTGTGGCCGTCGACGCTGACGCAGTTGAACGTCACCTCGGCGGCGGCCGCGAGGAGCCGCTGGGCGTCGGCCGGGGCGAGGGCCGCGTCGGTGAGGACGACGCCGAGCATCGTCGCCAGCCGCGGTCCGATCATCGCCGCCCCCTTGGCCATGCCGAACAGCGTCTGCTCGACGCCGTCGGCGGTGAACGTCGCGCCGGCGAACTTCGGCCGTGTGTCGGTCGTCAGCATCCCGCGGGCGGCCGTCACCGCCGCCTCGGCATCGCTGCCGAGGCGCTCGGCGACGGCGTCGATCCCGGCGGTGATCTTCGCCAGGGGGAGGAACTCGCCGATGATCCCGGTCGAGAGCACGAGGACTCCCGCCTCGTCGACGCCGATCCGCGCCGCCGCCGCGGCCGCCATCCGCCGCGCGTCGTCGAGGCCGCGGGTGCCGGTGCAGGCGTTGGCGTTGCCGGAATTGACGGCGATCGCGCGAAACCCGGTGCCGGGTGTCCGCGCCCGGTCGAACGCGACCGGCGCCGCGTGGACGAGGTTGGTGGTGTAGACGCCGGCCGCGGTCGCCGGCCGGTCGGACACGACCAGCGCCACGTCCTCGCGCGTCGGATTGCGCTTCAGCCCGGCGTGGACGCCGGCCATCCGGTAGCCGCGGGGCACGCGCGGAATCGGGAGCTTGACCGCCGTTTCGGTGATCGCCATGGCAGGGGCCCGTCGCGGAAAGGGGAGGGAAATCGCCGCCGGCTCACTCCAGCGCCGTCGTCTCGGGGAAGCCGAACATGCAGTTGAAGTTCTGCACGGCGGCGCCGCTGGCCCCCTTGACGAGGTTGTCGAGGCAGCTGATCACCAGCACCCGGCCGCGGACGACGCGAACCGTGACGTCGCAGCAATTGGTGCCGACGCAGTCTTTCGTGGCGGGGAGGTGGTCGACGACGCGGATGAACGGCTCGCCCCGGTAGGCGTCGCGGAGGATCGCGAACGCTTCCGCCTCGGTGATCGGCCCCCGTGGCTTGAGGTAGATCGTGGCCAGGATCCCCCGGTCCATCGGCGCCAGTTGCGGCGTGAAGATCAGCTCCGGCCGCCGGCCGGTGTGGCGGGCGACGACCTGCTCCATCTCCGGCGTGTGGCGGTGCCGGCCGACGTTGTAGGCCGACAGGCTCTCGTTGCACTCGGGGAAGTGCGTCGTCAGCTTCGGCGACCGCCCGGCACCGCTGACGCCGCTCTTGGCGTCGACGATGATGTCGTCGTCGTGGAACCTGCCGCTGGCGAGGAGCGCCGCGAGGGGGACGATCGCCGCCGTCGCGTAGCACCCCGGGTTGGCCACGAGCGGCGCCGCCGGGATCGCCGCACGAAACAGTTCGGGCAGGCCGTAGACGGTCGTGCCGAGGCGCGTGGGGTCGGGATGGGTGTGGCCGTACCACTCGCGGTAGGTGGGTTCGTCGTCGAGACGGTAGTCGGCGCTGAAATCGACGACCCGCGCCCCGGCGGCGACGACCCGCGCCACGACCTCGGCGCTGGCCGCGTGGGGCAGGCAGCTGAACACGCAGGCGGCACGGGCGGCGACCGCTTCGGGGTCGAGGTCCTCGAGCGCCAGGTCGAGCCTGCCGACGAGGGAGGGGTGGACGCTGGCGATCGGCGGCTTCCCCTCCTGGCGGCTGGTGACGGCCACGATCCGCGCGTGGGGGTGGCGGAGGAGGAGTTTGATCAGCTCGAGGGCCGTGTAGCCGGTGGCTCCGAGGATCGCGACGGGAACGGGGCTGGCCATCGTGCGCACCGCGGGCTGGGGAAAAGGGAGTGAGACTATACCCCCTTTCGCTCCCGGTCGTCAGCGCCGCCGGCCGGCGCCGAGCCGTTCGCCGACGAGCGCCACCAGCCAGCGGGCGACCGTCGCCTTGGCCCCCTGGCGCCGCCCGAGGCACGCGCCGGTCCTGTCGTAGACGGCGACGGCGGTCCGCGCCGCCTCGAGCGCCGGCAGGTCGTTGCAGACGATCAGGTCGCAGCGTTTGGCGACGACCTTCGCCACCGCGCGCCGCGGGTCGGCGCCGACCTCGAGCGCGAAGGCCACGAACCACTGCCCGGCCGCGGCGCGCGTGGCCAGCGTGGCGACGACGTCGACGGTCGGCTCGAGTGCGACGGAGAGGCCGGCGCCCGAGCGCGGGATCTTCCCCGGCTGCCGCTCGACCGGCTGGAAGTCGCAGGGTGCCGCGACCGCGATCACGCCGTCGACGTCGGGGAGGGCCTCGAGCCCCGCAGCGAGCATCTCGGCGGTGGTCGTGACCCGCACGACCCGTGCCGCGGCCGGATAGCGGACGGATACCGGGCCGGAGACGACGGTGACGCGATGGCCGGCGGCGAGCGCCGCGGCGGCGACGGCGGCCCCCATCCGTCCGCTCGAGGCGTTGGTGAGGAAGCGGACGTCGTCGAGGTAGGCGCGGGTCGGGCCGGAGGTGATCAGCACGCGGGCCATCGTCGCCTCGCCGGTCAGGGACGGCGCGGTCGGCCCGCGAGGGCCGCCGCCAGGGCGGCGGCGATCTCGGTGGGCTCCGCCATCCGCCCCGCCCCCTGCTTGCGGCACGACAGCCAGCCGACACCCGGCGGCACGACGACGGCCCCGTCGGCCGCGACGCGCCCGACGTTCCGCTGCACCGCCGGCTTGGCCCACATCGCGGCGTTCATCGCCGGGGCGACGAGCACCGGGCACTCGGCGCACAGCAGCAGCGTCGCGAGCAGGTCGTCGGCGATCCCGGCGGCCATCCGCGCCAAAAGGTCGGCCGAGGCGGGGGCGACCACGACCGCATCGGCCCGCTCGGCCAGTTCGATGTGGGCGCCGAGCGGAAAGCGCTGCGGGTCGAAGACGCGCGTCGCCACCGGGCGGCCGGTGAGCGCCGCGAAGGTCGCCGTGCCGACGAATCGCCGCGCCGCCGGCGTGAGCACCGCCGTGACACCGGCTCCGGCCTGGACGAGCTGGCTGGTGAGGACCGCCGCCTTGTAGGCCGCGATGCCCCCCGCCACGCCGACGATGATCTCCCGCCCCGCCAGGTGGGCGCCGGCCGCCGTGCCGCACGCCGGGTCGGAGTCCGGTGATTGAGCCATGGGCGTCGGTGCGTCAGGGCGGGGCCGGGGAAGTCCCTTCGGTCACAGCTCGGCGGTGAAGTCGAGCGGTCCGCCGGCCTCGGGCGACTCTCCGGTGATCCGGAGGTTGGACGACGTGTCGAGGTAGATCTTGTCCTGTTTGATCTCCTCGATGACGATCTGCATCTTGTCGTCGCTGTCGATGTCGACCAGCGGCCGGCCCCCGGCGTTGAGCGCCACGAGGCGCTTCTGGATCAGCGTCGACAGTTTGAACCGCCCGCCGACCTTGTTGACGATCTCTTCCTCGCGCAGGTCATCGATCATGGGTGCACTCCATCCAAACGGGATCCAGTCGGCGTCGAGCACGTCGAACGGCTGGTGACGGGTCAGGGAGACGATCGGGGGGCGGTGTCGAACGCGGGGCGCGACGATGGCGGGGCACGCCGGACGTCGGTCGCGGCAGGCAGGTCGGCGGAGGTCAGGCTGGCAGCGGCATGCGGGGAGCGGAGGCCGGCGTCTTCGAGGATGGCGATGATCTCGTCGACGGCCCGGGACGACTCGTCGTTGACGACGCGGTGGCGGTAGCGGTCGGCCTGGTCCAGTTCCCGGTGGGCCACCTCGAGCCGGCGGGCCATGGCCTCGGGGGTTTCCGTCCCGCGGCGCTGGAGCCGTCGTTCGAGGTCGGCCCGCTCCGGCGGGGCGACGAAGATCGTCACCGCGTCGGGAAACCGATCGACGATTGACAGTGTACCTTCGACGTCGATCTCGAGGACGACCCACGCCCCGGCCGCCAGCCGGGGGACGACCTCGTCGACGAGCGTCCCGTACCAGTGTTGCCGGCCGTAGACGCGGCAGCACTCGAGGAACTCCCCCGCCTGACGCCGGCGCTCGAACTCCTCCGCGGAGAGGAAGTGGTAATCGACGCCGTCGCTCTCGCCCTTTCGGGGGGGGCGGGTCGTGGCCGAGACACTCGGCACGAGCGCCGAGGCGCGCTCGAGAAGCATCCGCAGGAGGGTCGATTTGCCCACCCCGGACGGACCGGAGATGACCACCAGACGGCCATGCGGTGCAGCGCTCGGCTGATCCATCGCTGCGTTGTACAGCACGGCGTCGCGGCCGACCACCGCCGGCCCCGTTCACTCCAGATTCTGGACCTGTTCGCGGAGCCGTTCGACCCGGGTCTTGATCTCGACGACGGCGTGGGCGACGGCGACGTCGGCCGATTTCGACCCGATCGTGTTGGCCTCCCGGGCCAATTCCTGCGAGAGGAAATCGAGCTGCCGCCCGGGGGATTCGTCGGCGAGCAGCCGGACGAACTGGGAGAGATGGCTGTCGAGCCGGACCAGCTCCTCGGCGATGTCGCTGCGATCGGCCAGCAGGGCGATCTCGCGGGCCAGGTCGCCGTCGGCGATCGTGACGCCGAGGCCGGCGACCGCCCGACTGATCCGGTCGCGGAGCCGCAGCCGGTGCTCGTCAAGGAGCGCCGCCGACCGGCCGGCGATCCCGTTTCCCAGCCCCCGGATCTCGGCGCAGCAGGCCTCGAGGTCGCGGGCCAGCGTTTCCCCCTCGCGGCGACGCATGGCGTCGACCTTGTCGAGAGCCGCAGCCAGCACCCGCGACACGAGTGGCCACAGGGTCTGGAGCGACTCCTGCCCCGGCCAGTCCTCGACGAGGATCCCGGGCAGCGACAGGAGCCCGCCGACGTCGCGCGGCACGGGCAGGTCGCGCTGGCTGCAGAAGTGCTCGAGGTCGTCGAGGTAGGCGGCCAACTGGGCGCAGTCGAGCCGCCGCCGGGCCAGCGCCTGCGGGCCATCGAGATCGAGCGTCACCTGCACGGCGCCGCGGCGGATCCGCTTGCGGACCTCCGCCTCGATCGTCGCCTCGAGCGCGGCGTAGCCTTCGCGCGTCCGCAGGGCGAGCTTGAAGAACCGGTTGTTGACGACCCGGACTTCGATGCGGCAGGTGTTGCCGCCGTCGCTGGCCACCGCGTCGCCGCATCCGGTCATGCTCGTCGGCATCGTGACCGGCTCAGGGGGCGGGGAAGGGGCCGGTGACGACCGAGAACGCGGCACCGTGCGACGGCATCGAACAGGGCATCATGGGGCCGGCGCGGCGGGCTGGGCTTCCGCGGCGGGAGCCGCCTCGCCACCCGGGGCTGCAGTCGCGGCCGGCGCGGCGGACCCTGGCTCACCGGCCGCCGGCGCGGCGGGGAGGGAGGCACCGGGCGCTGCCGCCGGTGTGCCATCGGCCGGAGCCGCCTGCGTGGCAGCCGGTGCGGCTCCGCCGAGGTTGGAGCTGATGAGCGACTGCCGGCGGCCGAGGATGTTGAGCGCGAGGATGCAGAGCACGATCCAGAACGTCGCCACGCCGACGGTGATCTTCGTGAACACGTCGCCGGCCTTGGTTCCGAAGGCGCTCTGCCCACCGGCGCCGCCGAACGCCCCGGCCAGCCCGCCGCCGCGCCCGCGCTGGATGAGGACCAGCAGGATCAGGAACAGCGACGTCAGGACCAGCATCAGGCCGAGGAAGAAGTTGATCAGCGACGACATCGGAACACTCCAGGACAGGGCTCCCACCGGCTTCCGTGGGCCGCGGGCTCACGATCATACGGTGCCGACCGCGCCGCGCCGACCGCAGTGCACGGTGGGGGCAGTTGGCCGCAGTCGGCGGCGCGGCTACCCGGCAAACGCCCGGGCGATCGCCAGGAACCCGGGGGCGTCGAGGCTCGCGCCGCCGACGAGGGCTCCATCGATGTCGGGCTGGGCGGCGAGGACCGCAGCATTGTCGGCCTTGACGCTGCCGCCGTACTGGATCGGGACCCCCGCGGCGACCTCCGGCCCGGCCAGCGTGGCGAGCAACTTCCGGATCAGGGCATGGACCGCCTGGGCCTGCTCCGGCGTGGCGACCTTCCCGGTGCCGATCGCCCACACCGGCTCGTAGGCGATCACGAGGCGGGCGATCGCCGCCGCGTCAAGGCCGGCGAGCGACCCGTGGATCTGGGTGGCGACGACGTCGTCGGTCCGCTCCGCCTCGCGCTCCGCCAGTGTCTCTCCGACACACACGATCGGCGTCAGGCCCGCGGCGAGCGCCGCCTTGAGCTTGGCGTTGACGACCGCGTCGGTCTCGCCGCACAGCGTGCGGCGCTCGGAGTGGCCGAGGATCACGTAGCGGCAGCCGAGGTCGACGAGCATCGCCGGCGCGACCTCGCCGGTAAACGCCCCGCTCGCCTTGTCCCACGCATTCTGGCCGCCGAGGCCGACACCGCCCCCTTCCTGCCCCAGGCTCGCGCCGACCGAGTCGAGATACACCGCCGGCGGGCAGACGACGATCTCGGCCCCCCGCACGTCACCGGCGCCGCGTGCCACCGCGGTGGCCAGCGCCCGGGCTGCGGCGCGGTCGAGATTCATCTTCCAGTTGCCGGCGACGATCGGGCGGCGTTCAGCCATGGGGATCTCCTGGAGCAGGGGACGGTGCGCGGGAGGGCGCCGTATCAGCCGACGGCGGCGGCGGCGGCGTAGGAGCCGAGGATCACGACACGCTTGCAGCGGGATTCGAGCGCCCGGATCGCACGCTTCACCGGCTGGTCGTCGCGGTGCCCCTCGAGCTCGACGAAAAACACGTAGCCGCGTTCGGCGCCCGGTAAGGGAAACGACTCGATCCAGGTGAGGTTCAGCTTCTGGCGCTTGGGGATCGCCAGGGCGTCGGCGAGGCCGCCGGGGCGGTGCTCGATCTCGAACATCAGCGCCGTCCGGTCGCGGCCGGTGCGGGCCGCGTCGGCGTGGCCGATGACCGCGAACCGTGTCGTGTTGCCGGCGACGTCCTCGATGTTCTCGGCGAGGACGTTGAGGCCGTAGTGGACGGCGCTCTGCCGGCTGGCGATCGCGGCGGCATGGGGCGTGCGCGCCGCGGTCTCGGCGGCGACGGCGGTGCTGGTGACCTCGGTGAGCCGCGCCTCGGGAAGATGCCGCGCCAGCCAGTTGCGGCACTGCGACAGGGCCTGCGGCCGGCTGTAGACCTCGCGGATCTGCGTCCGGTCGCAGGCGGCGAGGAGGTTGTGGTGGATCCGCAGCGGGACCTCGGCGCAGATCTTCACCGGGTGGCGGAAGAAGTTGTCGAGCGTGTCGGCGATCCGGCCGTCGGTGGAGTTTTCCAGCGGCACGACGCCGTAGTGGCAGTGGCCGGCGAACACCTCCTCGAAGGCCGCCGAGATGCTCGCCACGGGGACGAACTCGACGGCGTTGCCGAAGCGGTGGAGGGCGGCGAGATGGCTGTAGGTCCAGGCCGGGCCGAGGTGGGCGACGCGGAGGTGCTGCTCGATCGCGCGCGACCCGCTGATCAGCTCGCGGAACACCGCCTTGACGCTCGCCCCCGACAACGGCCCGGGGTTGAGCCCGGCGACGCGTTCGAGGACCGTCTCCTCGCGCGACGGGTCGTAGGTCTGCTGTCCGGAGGCCTTCTTGAGTTGGCCGATCCGCCGCGCGACCTGGGCGCGCTCGTTCATCAGTCCGACGAGCGCCCGGTCGATCCGGTCGATCTCACCGCGCAGTTCGCCGAGATCGGCCGACAGCGGGGCAGCTGCGGCGGTCGCCGTCGGCGGCGCGATCGGCGACGGTGGCGGGGCGGGGCGGGGCGTCTTCGCCATCGGCGTCAGGGTGGTACGGAAGGAACCAGGGGACGCCCGCCGGCCAAAATGGCAGCCGTGGGAACGACAGGGGGTACGTCGTCAGACAAGCCCCAACTGTAGTCGGAAAGCGGGGTGCGGAAAAACGCGAAGTTTCACCCCTGCGGCATCGGCTCCCCCGCAGCGACGCCCGCCAAAAGCCGCCGGCACGGGCTTTGCTCACCAAATGAGGGGTCAGCCGGCTGCCGTTCGCCCGACCGGGGCGATCGCGGCCGGCCGACGGGCAATGGGGTGGCTGCCGTCGGCGGGCGCGCCGCGGCTGCCATGCCCCACTTCGACCGTTCCGATCACCAGCGGGGACACATTCATGGCGACCAAGCAGGGCGAGAAGATCATCGGCATCGACCTCGGCACGACCAACTCGGTGGTCGCCGTGATGGAGGGGAAGGAGCCGAAGGTGATCGCCAACAAGGCGGGCAATCGCCTCACGCCGAGCGTGGTCGCCTTCAACGACAAGGGTGAGACACTCGTCGGCGACGTCGCCCGCCGCCAGGCGGTGACCAACCCGAAGCGGACGATCTACTCGATCAAGCGCTTCATGGGCCGCCGTCACAACGAGGTGGCCGGCGAGGAGAAGATGGTCCCGTACGAGGTCGTCGGCGGGCCGCAGGATTACGTCAAGGTCCGCGCCGGCGACAAGGAAATGACCCCGCCGGAGATCTCCGCCAAGGTTCTCCGCAGCCTCAAGGAGGCGGCCGAGAGCTACCTCGGCCACAAGGTCAACAAGGCGGTGATCACCGTCCCGGCCTATTTCAACGACGCCCAGCGGCAGGCCACCAAGGATGCCGGGCAGATCGCCGGCCTCGAGGTGATGCGGATCATCAACGAGCCGACAGCCGCGGCGCTCGCCTACGGCCTCGACAAGAAGGCCCAGGAGAAGATCGTGGTGTTCGATCTCGGCGGCGGGACGTTCGACGTCTCGGTGCTCGAGGTCGCCGACGGCGTGTTCCGCGTGATCGCCACCAACGGCGACACCCACCTCGGCGGCGACGACTTCGACCAGACGCTGATCAACCACGTCGCCGACCAGTTCAAGCGTGAGCAGGGGATCGACCTCCGCAAGGACACGATGGCCCTGCAGCGCCTCCAGGAAGCCTGCGAGAAGGCGAAGAAGGAGCTGTCGAGCGCCCAGAGCACCGACATCAACCTTCCCTTCATCACCGCCGACGCGACCGGCCCGAAGCACCTCCAGATCACGATCTCGCGGGCCCAGTTCGAGCAGATGTGCGACCACCTCGTGGAGAAGTGCCGCGGGCCGGTGATCCAGGCCCTCAAGGACGCCAAGCTCGATCCCAAGGACATCGACGAGGTCGTCCTCGTCGGCGGTTCGACGCGGATTCCGAAGGTCCAGGAGCTGGTCAAGAAGCTGTTTTCCAAGGAGCCCCACAAGGGCGTCAATCCCGACGAGGTCGTCGCCCTCGGCGCGGCGATCCAGGGGGGCGTGCTCGGCGGCGATGTCCAGGACGTGCTCCTCCTCGACGTCACGCCGCTGAGCCTGGGCATCGAGACCGAGGGGGGCCTGTTCACCAAGCTCGTCGAGCGCAACACCACCGTCCCCACCGAGCGAAAGCAGGTGTTCAGCACCGCCGCCGACAACCAGACGGCGGTCACGGTGAGCGTGTTCCAGGGAGAGCGGCCGATGGCCCGCGACAACCGCCTCCTCGGCCAGTTCAACCTCGAGGGCATCCCCCCGGCGCCGCGCGGCACGCCGCAGATCGAGGTCAAGTTCGACATCGACGCCAACGGCATCCTCGCCGTCAGCGCCAAGGACCTCGGCACCAACAAGGAGCAGTCGGTCAAGATCGAGCAGTCGAGCGGCCTCAACGAGACCGAGATCGAGCGGATGCGGAAGGACGCCGAGGTCCACGCCGAGGAGGACAAGCGGAAGCAGCGCCTCGCCGAGGCCCGCAACCGTGCCGAGGCGCTCTGCTTCCAGACCGAGAAGCTGATCAAGGAACACGACGCGAAGCTCTCGGCGGCCGACAAGGCGCCGCTCGAGGCGGCGGTGACCAAGGCTCGCGAGGCGGCCAAGGGGGACGACGTCGATGCGATCACGTCGGCCCACGACGCCCTCGAGCAGGCGGCCCACGCCCTCTCGAAGGTGCTCTACGAGGCGACCGCCGCCCGGGGCCAGGGCGAGCCGGCACCGGGCCCGAAGGACGACACGATCGATGCCGAGTTCGAGGTGAAAAAGGACGCCTGACGGCAGACACCGCGCCCCCGGCGGGGCCGATCCATCCGACACGGGCAGGTGCCCGTCGCCACGGCCGGCACGTGCCGCGGGCGGCGGGTGGCCTGCCCGCGTTCGCGCCCGGACGCGCCGACGACGTCACACCATGACTTTCAACCAGACGAGGTGACCAGTGGCCGTTCGCTTCGACAAGTTCACGATCAAGGCCCAGGAAGCGGTCCAGCGCGCCATCGACGTGGCGGCCGACCGGGGCAATCCCCAGGCGACGCCGGTTCATCTCCTGGCGGCGCTCGTCGGCGAGCGCGAGGGGATCGTCCGTCCGCTGCTCGAGAAGGTCGGGGTCGACCGTGGCCACCTCGAGCGGATCGTCGAGGCGGAGCTGTCGCACCTTCCCAAGGTGTCGGGCGGCGCCCAGCCGCAGCCCGACCAGGAGCTGATGAAGGTCTTCGAGGGGGCGGTCGCCGAGTCGGCGACGATGAAGGACGAGTTCGTCTCCACCGATCACCTCCTCCTCGCCCTCGCGAAGACGCCCTCGAAAGCCAAGAACCTCCTCCAGCTCGGCGGCGTCGCCGAGAAAGACCTCCTCGCCGGCCTCCGCGCCGTGCGCGGCAGCAGCCGGGTCACCGACCAGAGCCCGGAGGAGAAGTTCCAGGCACTGGAGAAATATGGCGTCGACCTCGTCCAGCGCGCCAGCCAGGGCAAGCTCGATCCGGTGATCGGCCGCGACGCCGAGATCCGCCGCGTGATCCAGGTGCTCTCGCGGCGCACGAAGAACAACCCCGTGCTGATCGGCGAGCCGGGGGTCGGCAAGACGGCGATCGCCGAGGGGCTGGCGCTGCGGATCGTGCAGTCCGACGTGCCCGAGAGCCTGCGCAACAAGCGCGTCATCGCGCTCGATCTCGGCGCCCTGATCGCCGGCACGAAATACCGCGGCGAGTTCGAGGACCGGCTCAAGGCGATCCTCCGCGAGGTCGAGGCCGCCGCCGGAGGCGTGATCCTGTTCATCGACGAGCTCCACACGATGATCGGCGCCGGCGCCGCCGAGGGGGCCGCCGACGCCGCCAACCTCCTCAAGCCGGCGCTGTCGCGCGGCGAGCTGCGCTGCATCGGTGCCACCACGCTCGACGAGTACCGCAAGCACATCGAGAAAGACGCGGCCCTCGAGCGCCGCTTCCAGCCGGTGATGGTCGGCGAGCCGAGCGTCGACGACACGATCGCGATCCTCCGCGGCCTCAAACCGCGCTACGAGGCCCATCACAAGGGAGTGAAGATCAAGGATTCGGCCCTCGTCGCCGCAGCCGAGCTTTCCAACCGCTACATCGCCGACCGCTTCCTCCCCGACAAGGCGATCGACCTCATGGACGAGGCGACCAGCCGGATCGCGATGGAGCTGCAGAGCGTGCCGAGCGAGATCGACGAGGTCCAGCGCCGGCTCGTGCAGCTCGAGCTCGCCGCCCGCCAGCTCGCCGAGGAGACCGAGGAGCACGCCAAGGAGCGCCTCCGCGACATCGAGGAGGAGTCGGCGACGCTGCGGACGAAGCTCGCCGGCCTTCGCGAGCAGTGGGAGGCGGAGAAGAGCGGCGCGGGGAGCGCCGGGGAACTGCGCCAGCAGCTCGACGCCGCCGAGCTCGCCTTCGAGCAGGCGAGCGTCCAGATCAAGGAGCGGCAGGCCTCAGGGCAGCCGGTCGGCGAGGAGCTCTACCAGACTCTCTACGAGCTCGACCAGAAGCGCCGCGCCCTGGCGGCGCGGGCCGAGCAGGAGGAAGAGCAGGGACCGAAGGGACCGAAGGGGGCTCAGCCCGGCAAGCGTCTTCTGCGCCGCGAGGTCGGCCCCGAGGAGATCGCCGAGGTAGTCAGCGCCTGGACCGGGATCCCGGTGACGCGCCTCGTGGAGAGCGAGCGTGCCAAGCTGCTCGTCCTCGAGGATCGCCTCCACCAGCGGGTCGTCGGCCAGGACGAGGCGGTCGAGGCGGTCAGCGACGCCGTCCGGCGCAGCCGGTCCGGCCTCCAGGATCCCAACCGGCCGATCGGGTCGTTCATCTTCCTCGGGCCGACGGGCGTCGGGAAGACGGAGCTGTGCAAGGCGCTGGCAGAGGTGCTGTTCGACGACGAGAACGCGATGGTCCGCCTCGACATGAGCGAGTTCATGGAGAAGCACACCGTCTCGCGGCTGATCGGCGCCCCGCCGGGCTACGTCGGCTACGAGGAGGGGGGCCGCCTCACCGAGGCGGTCCGGCGCCGGCCGTATTCGGTCGTCCTCCTCGACGAGATCGAGAAGGCACACCGCGACGTGTTCAACGTGCTGCTCCAGGTGCTCGACGACGGCCGGCTTTCCGACAGCCTCGGCCACACCGTCGACTTCACCAACACGATCGTGGTCATGACCAGCAACATCGGCAGTCAGGTGATCCAGGAGATCACGAAGGAGGGGGGCTCGCAGGAGGAGGTCCGGCAGGCGGTCAAGGAGGCCCTCCAGACCCGGTTCCTCCCCGAATTCCTCAACCGGATCGACGAGACGATCGTCTTCCATCCGCTCGACGAGCGTCACATCGAGCGGATCGTCGAGATTCAAGTCAAGCGGCTCGTGGCCCAGGCGGCCCGGGCGGGAATCGCGCTCGAGTGCACTCCGGTGGCGATCGCCGAAATCGCCCGGCTCGGCTACGATCCCGTCTACGGGGCGCGGCCGCTGAAGCGGGTGATCCAGCAGCAGTTGCAAAACCCCCTCGCGCGCGAATTGCTCTCGGGTCGGTTTCCCGAGGGGAGCCACGTCCGGGTCGACTTCGTCCAAGACGAGTTC
>Ga0194134_10000503_pt1 | contig 59655 bp, 52 predicted proteins | sample TA2KigOff0mmetaG_FD_148602 | JGI IMG/M metagenome (GOLD analysis project Ga0194134, IMG submission 148602) | Freshwater microbial communities from Lake Tanganyika, Tanzania - TA2015056 Kigoma Offshore 0m | ecosystem: Environmental > Aquatic > Freshwater > Lake | place: Tanzania: Lake Tanganyika...
CGCGAAAATCGCGGCCGAAGGGCCGCGCCCGATCCGCAGCAAAGCCGCCGCGCGAAAATCGCGGCCGAAGGGCCGCGCCCGATCCGCAGCAAAGCCGCCGCGCGAAAATCGCGGCCGAAGGGCCGCGACTAAAATAACCAATGCCCCGTCTAGGACTCGAACCTAGAACCCTCTGATTAAGAGTCAGATGCTCTGACCAATTGAGCTAACGGGGCCGAAGCAGTTTTCTACCGCCGGCGGGGCGGGGCGGCAAGCGGCGGGGCGGCGTTGATGCCGCTCGCCGCGACCGGCTACATTCCGCTCCCTCTCCCTTCGGCCGCACCCCGCAAAACATTGAGCCGAAGGATCCCTCCCCGCGGAGTCGCTTCCCATGGGCCGATTCGCCGGAGCCAAGGGGCTCGTCCTCGGCGTCGCCAACGACCATTCGATCGCCTGGGCCATCGCCAAGGAAATCCTCGCCGACGGCGGCCGGATCGGGTTTTCCCACCTCCCCGACCGCCCCGACGACGAGCGGCAGCGCAACCGGCGCCGCGTCGCCCAGCTCACCGACGGCCAGGCCGGCGCGGCGTTTCTCGTGCCGATGGACGTGTCGAGCGACGACCAGATCGCCGCGGTCATCGACCGGGCAAAGCAGGAATTCGGCACGATCGACTTCCTCGTCCACTCGATCGCCTACGCGCCGATGGAGGACCTCAAGGGGCCGACCACCGACTGCAGCCGCGAGGGCTTCCGGATCGCGATGGAGACCAGCGCCTACAGCCTCCTGGCGGTCGCGCGGCTGGCGCGGCCGATCCTCGCGGCCGATGCCTCGATCCTCACGCTGACCTACTTCGGCGGCGAGAAGGTCGTGCCCGGCTACAACATCATGGGTGTCTGCAAGGCGACGCTCGACGCCTGCGTGAAATACATGGCGTTCGACCTCGGCCCGGCCGGCGTCCGCGTCAACGCGATCAGCGCCGGCCCGCTGCGCACGCTCGCCGGCCGCGGCGCCGGAGTCGAGGAGATGCTCGGACTCTACGAGCACATGTCGCCGATGGGGCGCAACATCACCCACGAGGAGGTCGGCAAGGCCGGCGCGTGGCTGCTCTCCAAGGACTCGCTGGGGATCACCGGCGAGATCCTCCACGTCGATGCCGGCTACAACATCATGGGCTCCCCCGGGCGGCTGCTGAACCTCGTCCGCAAGCCGGGGGAGTGACGGGGATGGCGCGCGGGAGCGCGACGGCGATCGCCGTCGCGGTCGTGACCGACGGTGAGATGGTGCTCGTCGGCCGCCGCAGTGCGGATGCCCGCGAGGCGCCGGGGCGCGCCGAGTTTCCCGGGGGCAAGCAACTCCCCGGCGAGGATCCGGCGACCGCGGCGGCGCGCGAGTGCTTCGAGGAGACCGGGATCGCGGTCGTCGTCGGCGCCGAGATCGCGCGGGTGCCGTCGGCGGCCGGTGACAGCGTGCTCGAGATCACGTTCGTCGCGGCCACGCCCGTCGATCGCGCCGCGGCGCCGCGGGCGCCATTTCGCTGGGTAGCGCGCGGCGACCTGGCCAGCCTGCCCTTCCCCGCCGCCAACGCGGCCGTCGTCGCCCGGCTCGTCGCCGCCGCCACTCACGGCGGGTCGTCGCCGCCGGGATGCCAGGGGTGACAGCGAGCGATCCGCGCGAGGCCCCGCAACGAGCCCTTCACCAGGCCGTCGCGCTCGATGACGATCCGGACGTATTCGCTGCACGTGGGCCGAAACCGGCAGGTGGCGCCGAGGAGCGGGCTGAGGAGCCACTGATAACCGCGGATCGCGGCCACCACCAGCGCGACCAGCCCGTGATGCACGACCCGGCCGAGGCGGCGCGGCATGTCCATGGCCGTCACCTCCGTCGGCCCGCTGCCGGGGGCTCACCGCCGGGGCGCTCGCGCCGGCCGACGGCGCGGCGGCCGAGATCGACGAGCAACGTCTCGATTTCGCGCTGCCCCGCGGCCCCGGCCGGCACCGTGCTCGTTCGGACGACGACGCAGAAATCGTGATCGGCGGCCAGCGCGTGCGCGATCCGGCGAAAGGCCTCGCGAAGACGCCGCTTCCAGCGGTTGCGGACGACGGCATTGCCGACGCGGCGCGACACCGACAGGCCGAGCCGCGGACCGCCGGCCTCGTCGCGCCGGCGGACATGGACGACCAGCCCGCCACCGGCCGCGGTCCGCCGGGCGGCGTAGACCCGTGCGAAGTCGGCGGCGCTGCGGAGGCGCGACGCACGCGGAAACGGTGCCGGCCGGTCGGTCACCACTGGAGCCGCGACCGCGGCCCGCTCCCTGACGGCGGCTCGGCAGCGGCGGCCGCCTCGCGGAGGCGCTCGACCGCGGCGGCGTCGGCGCCCTCCGGCAGCATCACCTGGACCTCGGCGATCAGGTCGCCGCGCGTGCCGTCGCCATGGTGCACTCCCATCCCCGCGGCGCGGAGGCGGCGACCCGAACTGGTCAGCGGCGGCACGCGGAGGGTGATCGTGCCCCACGGGGTCGGCAGGTCGACCTTCGCCCCCGACAGTGCCTCGGAAAGCGACACCGGCAGCGGCACGGTGAGCGTGTCGCCGTCGCGCCGGTAGAGTGGATGGGGTTCGACCTTGACCTCGAGCAGCAAGTCACCGGCCGGTCCGCCGCCGGCACCGGGCATTCCCTGGCCACGCAGCCGCATCTTCGCGCCGTCGGCGATGCCCTGCGGGATCGTCACGCTGATCGTCTCCGCGCCTCCGCCACGGTCGACGCGGAGGTCGCTCTTACCCCCTTCGATCGCGAGCTTGAAGGGAACCACGAGCGCACTCTTGAGATCGTCGCCGGTGGCCTGGGTGGCGCGGCGGCGCGAGCGCGACTTCGACCCGCCACCCCCTCCGGGGGCCGCTCCCTGGCCACCGAACAGGTCGGCGAAGCCGCCGCCGAACAGGCTCTCGAGATCGATCTCGCCGGTGTCGAAGCCGCCCCCCTCGCCTCCGGGAAACCCGGCGCCGGGAAACGGCCCCCGCCCACCGCGCCGTCCCCCTGCGGCCTGCGCGCCCTCGAACGCACTGCCGTAGCGGTCGTACATCTCGCGCTTGCCGGGATCGTTGAGGACGTCGAACGCCGTCTGGACGCGCTTGAATTTCTCCTTCGCCGCATCGTCGTCGGGATGGAGATCGGGGTGGTACTTCCGCGCCAATTCGCGGTAGGCCTTGCGGATCTCGTCGGCCGAGGCGGTCCGCGGGACACCGAGCGTCTGGTAATGGTCGTCGGCCATCGCGAACCGCCTGGGGAAGCGCCGCGGACAGCCCAGCACCGCACGGGGGACGGGTGACCGATGGCAGAAAAGCTTCGGAAAAGCAGTGTAGGACCGGTGTTCGTCGGCGGGCAAGCCGCCGGCCGCTATCGCTGCCTTCCGCGCCGTTCACGGCGCGCAGCCCCCTCGCCACGCGGCTGCGCGCGCCGCCCACGCGGGACCGGGCCCGACGAAGGCTCGGCGGCGACCGCTCCCGAGTCGCCGTCAAGGAACATGCTCTGGCAGCGGATCGCGGGCTCTCCCGCAGGCGGCTGGCGGAGGTGAAACGCCCCGTCGCTGTCCATCACCCGGGCGCGGGTGTTGTCGGCGAGGTAGACCGGCACGATCTCGCGGAGGATCCGGGCGACCAGATCGGGGCTCTCGATCGGCACCATCACCTCGACGCGCCGGAAAAAGTTGCGCGGCATCCAGTCGGCGCTGGCGATGAACACCCGCGCGTCGTCGTCGGGGCCGAACACGTACAGCCGGCTGTGTTCGAGGAACCGGTCGACGATGCTCCGCACGCGGATCGTCTCGCTCAGGCCCGGCACCCCCGGCCGCAGCGCGCAGATGCCGCGGGCGATGATGTCGATCGGCACCCCCGCCTGGCTGGCCCGGTACAGGGCGACGATCACCTCGCGGTCGACCAGCGCGTTGAGCTTGGCGACGATCCGCGCGGGCTTCCCTGCCCGGGCCCGCGCCGTCTGCCCGTCGATCAGCTCGAGCGTCCGCCGGTGGAGATCTGCCGGAGCGACCACCAATTTCCGCCACGCGTGCCCCTGCGAGTAGCCGGTGAGGAGATTGAACACCGCCGAGGCGTCCTCGGCGATCTGCTCGTCGGCGGTGAACAGGCCGAGGTCGGTGTACGACAGCGCGGTGGTGGGGTTGTAGTTGCCGGTGCCGAGGTGGACGTAGCGGCGCAGCCCCTGCCCCTCGGCGCGGATCACCAGCGACAGCTTGCAGTGTGTCTTCAGGTCGAGGAACCCGAACACGACGTGGACACCGGCCCGCTCCATGAGCCGTGCCCAGGAGACGTTGTTGGCCTCGTCGAACCGCGCCTTGAGCTCGACCAGTGCCGTGACGTGCTTGCCCGCCTCGGCCGCGGCGATCAGGGCGCGGGAGATCGGCGAATCGCCGCTGGTGCGGTAGAGCGTCTGCTTGATCGCCAGCACGCGCGGATCGGCGGCCGCCCGGGTGACGAATTCGACGACTGGATCGAACGACTCGAAGGGATGGTGGAGGAGGATGTCGCGCGCGGCGATCTCGGCGAACAGGTCGTCGCCACGGCGCTCGAGGCCGCGTGGCATCCGCGGCGTGAACGCCCGGTCGTGGAGCTGCGGGTATCCGGGGAGGCGGTGGAGCTCCCACAGGCAGGTCAGATCGAGCGGCCCGTCGATCCGGTAGACCTCGGAGTAGCCGTCTTCGCTCCCCTGCTGGAGCTCCTCTTCGTCGATGATCGCCCGGGCCACGGAGTCGTCGGCGGCGCGGGCCGAGACCTCGATCCGCACCGCCTGGCCGCGCTGCCGCGCCTTGAGCCGTTCCTCGATCAGTTTGAGCATGTCGTCCGATTCCTGCTCGAGCAGCTCGAGGTCGCTGTCGCGCGTGATCCGGAACGTCGTCCAGGACAGGACCCGGAAGCCACCGAACAGCTCCGAGAGCCGCGCCGCGACGAGGTCCTCGAGCAGCACGAAGCGCAATTGCCCGGGAACGGCGCAGCCGACGTTGATGAACCGCGGCAGCACCTGCGGCACCTGGACGACGGCGAACAGGCGCTTCGGCCCGAGCCCCTGCTGGCGCTCGAGCTGGACGCCGATGTACAGCCCGCGGTTGTGGTAGCGCGGCGAGGGATGCGACGGGTCGATCGCCATCGGCGTGAGGATCGGCAGCGCGCGCTCGTAGAAGAAGCGGTCGATGGCCGCGCGCTGGTCGGCGTCGAGATCGGCGTGGCGCACCAGCCCGAATCCCTCGGCCGCCATCGCCGGGCCGATGCTCTCGCGGAGGCAGCGGTATTGCCGGGCCACCAATTCCTGCGTGCGGACGCCGATCCGGCGGAGCTGTTCGACGGCGGGGAGCCCGTCCGGGGCCTCGTCCTGCGGAGCGCTCTCGCCGAACGCCTGTTCGCGGAGCCCCGCCACCCGGACCATGAAGAACTCGTCGAGGTTGGAGCTGACGATCGCCAGGAACTTCAGCCGCTCCATCAGCGGGTTGTCGGGGTTCTCGGCCTCCTCGAAGACGCGGAGGTTGAACTCCAGCCAACTCAACTCGCGGTTGATGAACGCCTCGGCGGCGGTGGGCTCGATGGCGGGTGGGGGGTCGGCGACTGACATGACAGACGTGGAGCCGTGGCGCGAGCAGTGATCCGGACGGTTGGAGGACGGCCTTGGGGAGTCTACCCTGCGCTCTCCCGGCCCGCCGTCCGGAGCCCCCGCAGCACCCCGATGACCCGCCCAACTCCACCTCCCGTCCCGGCGCCGTCGCGCGGCCGCTGCATCGCTGCCGCCTGCCGGCTCGAGGCCAACGCGCCGAAGCCAGGCAACGTCCATCCCGGCGCGGCGTTTCCCGATCTCGACCACGGCGAGCTCGTCGCCGCGGGGCGGGCGCTGGCGGAGCCGTTCGACGCCGCCGCCGGGAGACCGCTCGGGAAGACGATCCTCGCCGGCGTCCGCGCGAGCCGGCGCGTCACGCGCTCCAACGCCAACCTCGGGATCGTGCTGGCGACCGCGCCGCTCGCCGCCACGCCTGGCGCGCCGGGCCCGCTCGACCCCGGCGCTGTCGAGGCGACGCTCGCCCACCTCACCCCCGCCGACGCCGCCGACGTCTGGGAGGCGATCCGCCTCGCCGCCCCGGGGGGCCTCGGGCGGCGGCCGGAACACGACCTCGCCGCCGCGCCCCCACCCGACCTGATGGCGGCGATGCGCGCCGCCGCCGGCCACGATCGGATCGCCCGGCTGTGGGCCGAGGGCTACCGGCCGCTGTACGACGGGCTCGTCGCCGACCTCGCCGCCGAGGTCGCGGCCGCGGCGACTCTCGACGACGCGATCGTGCGCGCCTTCCTCGGGCAACTCGCCCGCGAGCCCGATACCCATGTCGCCCGGCGCCATGGCGCCGGCGTCGCGGACGACCTGTCACGCGCGGCGGCAGCCGTCCTCGCAGCGCCCGACTGGCGCTCCGCCGCCCGGCGCCTCGACGCGCGGCTGCGGGCCCCGAACCGGATCAATCCCGGCACGACCGCCGATCTGGTCGCCACCGCCCTGTACATTCTCCTCTGGGAGGGCCGGTTGGCGATCGACGCCGTCGGCGCCGCAGGATGAACCGCGGGGACCCGGCCGATGGGTGAACAGTTCTCGGTCCGGCTCGAGAAGGCCGTCCACGTCTTCGCGGCGGGCCACTTCATCACGCTCACCGACGACCTCTGCGAGCCGGTCCACGGCCACAATTGGCGCGTCGCCGTCGAGTGGTCGGGAACACCCGATCGCCACGGCATGGTGGTCGACTTCATCTGGCTGCGCGACCGGCTCGCCGCGGTGCTGGCGCGGCTCGACCACCGGATGCTGCTGGCGACCGGCAACCCGCTGCTCCCGGTGGCGACGGCCACCGGCCCGCTCGGCGGCGCGGAGGTCACGGTGCGCTTCGCGAACCGGCGCTGGGTGTTTCCGGCGGAGGAGTGTGCGCTCCTCCCGGTGGCCAACACCACCGCCGAGTGGCTGGCGCGGTGGATCGGCGGCGAACTGCTCGCGACGGCGCCGGCGCGCCCAGAGCGGCTGAGCGTGGCGGTCGACGAGTGCCTCGATCAGTGGGGCACCTGGACATGGACGCCCGACTGACCGGCGCTCCGCGTTGCCCTCGCGCCCGCGTCACGGTGCCGCAGCCGGCTCGTCGACGACGAACAGCTTCGCCGCCGCGTCCCGCGCCAGGGCCACGCTCCCCCGTGGCACGCGGATCCGCATCAGGCCGCCGCCGTCGGCTTGGTGCTCGACCTCGCCGACCGTGCCGATCGCCAGGCCCGCGTCGGTGAGGTAGCGGAGGAACTCGGCCGACTGGTCGATGACGCGCGCCAGCCGGAAGGTGACGCCGGTGTCGCAGTCGGCGAGCGGCCGCGGCGGCCCGCCCGCCGGAGCCGGCAGCGACTCGCCGTCGGCGCGCGGGATCGGATCGCCGTGGGGATCGACGTCGGGGTGGCCGAGCCAGGCGTCAATCCGGTCGACGAGCAGGTCGCTGACGGCGTGTTCCATGTGCTCCGCCTCGTCGTGGACCTCGTCCCAGGTCATGTCGAGGACGCGCATCAGGAACAACTCGAGGAGCCGATGGCGCCGCAGCACGCGCAGCGCCAGCACGCGACCCGCACGCGACAGCGACACGCCTTCGTAGGGCCGGTGGGTCGCGAGGCGGGCGACGTCGAGCGTCTTGAGCATGCTCGTCACCGTGCCCGGCGAGACTCGAAGCGCCGTGGCGAGCTGCCCGGTGGTCGCCGGCCGACCTCCCTGCGACGAGGTGATCTGGTAGATCGTCTTGACGTAGTTCTCGACCGTCAGGCTGGGCATCACCCCTCTCCCGATCGCCGCGTGCCCCGGACGCCGTCATCCACCCGCGGCCATTGCCGGCCGGCGACCGCTGCCCGATGATCGGACGCAGCGGAAGCCGAGCCCAGATGGTACCCGCCCCGCCCCCACCCCGCCGGTGCGCCTCACGATGTCGCTCAACGCCGCTGCCCGGGCGATCGCCGCCGAGATCGAAGCGGGCGCGGCCGCACTTGGCGTCGCCGTACATCGCGTCGGCGGGGCGACCGTACTCGACTGCGGTGTCGTCGCCCCCGGCAGCGACGCCGCCGGCCTGCTCGTGGCCCGCACGGCGCTCGGCGACCGCGGCCACGTCCGGCTCGACCCGGCGGGTACGGAGCCGCTCTGGCCCGGCTGCCCCTGGCCCGCGGTGGCTGTCTCCAGCGATGACCCGGTGACCGCCTGCCTGGCCGCACAGTACGCCGGGTGGAAGGTGTCGGTGGGAAAGTTCTTCGCGATGGCCAGCGGCCCGTTCCGTGCGCTGGTCGGGCGCGAGGCGCTGTACGACGACATCGGCCGGCGCGAACGCGACGACGTCGCCGTGGCACTTCTCGAGGCGGGCAAGCTCCCCGCTGAAGACGTCTGCGCACGGCTCGCGGCCGACGCCGGTGTCTCTCCCGAGCGGCTCGCGATTCTCGTCGCCCGAACGGCGAGCCCGGCGGGGACGCTCCAGGTGATCGCCCGCTCGCTCGAGACGGCGCTCCACCGTCTCCATGTCGCGGGCTTCGATCTCGAGCGGATCGTCCGCGGCAGCGGCCGTGCGCCCCTGGCCCCGGTGGCGGGCGACGACCTGGCCGCGATCGGCCTGACCAACGACGCGATTCTCTACGGCGGGCGCGTGGTCCTCGAGGTCGATGCCGACGACGACGCGCTCGCCGCGGTCGGACCGCAGGTCGTGAGCGCAGGCTCCCCCGCCTACGGAAGCCCGTTCCGCGAGGTCTTCACCCGCGCGGGGGGCGACTTCTACGCGATCGACCCGGCGCTGTTCGCGCCGGCCGAGGTGACGTTCGTCAACCGCGCCACGGGCCGGCGGCAGTCGTTCGGCCACCCCGCCCCCGAGATCGTCGCCCGGTCGTTCGCCGGCGCGTGACGAGAGCAGCCCCTGCCATGCGACTGGCGATCCTCGGCGACCCGCGCGGCTGGCATGTCGGCGACCTGCTCCGTGCCGTCGCGGCGCGCGGCCGGGCGGCGACGGTCGTCGAGTGGCCCGCGGTGACCGCGACACTCGGGCGCGGCGATACGGCCGAGGTCTTCGGCCCGGCGGCGCTGGCCGATGCCGGGGCGATCCTCGTCCGGACGATGCCCACCGGCAGCCTCGAGGAGGTGATCGTCCGGATGGACATCCTCGGCCGCCTCGCCGCGACCGGCCGGCGCGTGATCAACGAGCCACGCGGCCTCGAGGTGGCGATCGACAAATACCTGTCGCTGGCGCGGATCGCGGCCGCCGGCCTGCCGGTGCCGCGGACGGTCGTCGTGCAGCGTCCCGACGACCTGGTCGGTGCCTGGGAGTCGCTCGGCGGCGACGCCGTCTCCAAGCCGCTGTTCGGCTCGCGTGGCCGAGGGATCGAGCGGGTCGATTCGCGCGATGCCCTCGCCGGGATGGCCGCCGGCCTGGCCGAGGGACGCGTGTGCTACCTGCAGGAATTCGTGCACCACGACGGCTGGGACGTGCGGATCCTGCTGGTGGGGGACCGGGCTTTTTCCATGCGGCGGGTGGCGACGGGGGACTGGCGGCTCAATCTCGCCCGCGGCGCCCGTGCCGAGACGTTCACGCCACCGGCAGCGTGGCTCTCCCTGGCGCGCCGGGCCGCGGCCGCCGTGGGAACGGCCGTGGCGGGGGTCGACCTTCTCCCCGATCGGGACGGGGGGCTGGTGGTCTTGGAGGTGAACGGCGTCCCTGGCTGGCGGGGGCTCCAGTCGGTCTGCGACACCGACATCGCCGCCGCGGTCGTCGATCTCGCCTTGGCCGCCGGGTAGCCCCCGCTTATTCGGTTTCTTCCGAGAAAACCGACAAGGACAGTTGGCACGCTGAGACTCGGGGGAGCTGCCTCTTCTTTGGGCAGGCAACCCGTTGCCTTCCAACCAGGCACCTCTGCCTGATCGCGAGCCAGTGTCGTCTCAATGGTCACAAACCCATGAATTGGAATGACTTCGTGCCATCACTTGACCGCTGCGCAAGCATCGGTGCGGTCGCTGGAGCGGTTCCATTCGTCTCCGACGGCGAGGTCTTCCCAGGTTCACAGTTCCCGAGGATTCCATGGCACATCGGAACCATGCAGGCACGACAGCCCCCCCGGTTCGCGATCAGGCCGACACCGTTCTCCAGGTGGCCGAGCGACTCCACGCCATGGACCCCGACTGGGTCGTCTTCTTCCGGGAGGTCCTCGGGGTCGACGGGGTGATCCGCCGCAGCTTCCGCGATCCCGACTCGCTGGCGGAGTTCGAGTGCTCGCCGCAGCACGCCCGGATCCGCGACCTGCTCGACGACCTGCGGAGCCGGCAGAGGGACCGGCCCCCGGAACGGGAAGCCCAGCGGGTGGTCACGGTGCGGATGCCCCGCTCGCTCCACGAACAACTCAAGGCGGAGGCCGACGACCACCGGGTGAGCATCAACACCCTGTGCATCTCGAAGCTGTTGCGGATCCTCGACGACCGGGCCCGGCGCGAGCCGGGCAGCGGCGACGACAACGCGGATTGAACGGGCGGGACGGGACGGAGCGGACCTGTAAGCCGGGTTCTGTCCCGGCGGGGCGAACCCGCCGGTGACGGTCATGTCTCTCGGTCGCCGGTTGCCCGGCGACTCCAGCAGCCGACCCGGGGGTGGTCACGCCACGGGCCGTGGCGTGCCGGCCTTGCGGCCGATCTTCCCCCTGCTTGGCCTTGCTCCCGGTGGGGTTTGCCGAGCCGAACCGGTCACCCGGTCCGCTGGTGAGCTCTTACCTCACCGTTTCACCCTTACCGGCGGAAACCCGCCGGCGGTTTGCTTTCTGTGGCACTGTCCCTGGCCTCGCGACCGGTGGGCGTTACCCACCACCGCGCCCTTGGAGCCCGGACTTTCCTCCGTCCGGGCGGTGTCCTCCGGCCGAAGCCGTCGGGCACCGCCGTGCGGCGACCGTCCGATCCACTCCGTCCCGTGCCGCCCATTCGTCAGCTACGATAGCATGCGCGTTCGCCGGGGAAGCGATCGCGATCCCATCGCTTGCCTTCGGCGAGGGCGACGGCAACACTACCCTGCCGCAGGGGGAGTGCCTGGGATCCGGGTGATGGCGCGGGCCGTTCCCGGCGGGAGATGACGTGCCGCCGGGTGGCGGTGGGGCTCGGAAGTGGCGTTAGGCCACGGGAGAGCGGCCAGATGTACGGCGAATTGCATCCGCGCGGTGGCGGTGACACGATCCCGTTGATGAAGAAGTTTCTCGTCGTCGGGCGTCGCGAGAGTTGCGACATCGTGCTCCGCTGGCCCAATGTCTCGGGGTCGCACTGCGAATTGTCGCTCGTCGACGGCTTCTGGTATGTCAAGGACCTTGCCAGCAGCAACGGCACCAAGGTCAATGGCACGCGGGTCGCCGAACGCCGGCTCGACCCCGGCGACACGCTGTCGATCGCCCGCCATGAATTCGAGATCGTTTATGAGCCGGTCCGGCTCGGCGCGACCGGTGCACCGGTCGACGACAACGCCGGCCGCGATCCCCTGAGCCGCAGCCTCCTCGAGGCCGCAGGTCTCGAACGGCGGCGTTCGCGGGACGATTCCCGTCCCCCGCGATGAGCGGCCGGAGGCGCGATCGTGACCAGCCCGCCGGTCCTGGACCCGGCGACCTGCCCGGCAAGGGACGAACCCGGAAGTTCCGCGTCGAGCTGCGGAAGAACCGCGGGGTCCGGCGCCGCAACGGCGACCTGACGCGTGCGGTCGGCGGCGATCCCGACGCGGTGGCCGACGCCGCCGCCGGCGAACGGCTGTCGGGCAAGGGAGACCTGACGCGGAAGCGCACCGTCGTCGAACGCATCGACGACGGCGTTGCCACCTGGCGTGGGCGGGTGCTCCGCGTCCACGGGCTCGAGAGCCTCGTCCAAGCCGTCGACGGCGCGATCGTGCGCTGCACCACCAGCCGCGTCCTCCGCACGCTGTCGAGCAGCGCCCGCCATCCGATCGTCGCCGGTGACGACGTCGTCGTCCGCCCCGGCGGTGCCGGCGGCGCCGACCTGATCCAGGCGGTGGAGCCGCGCCGCACCGTCCTCTGCCGCTCGAGCCGCGGGCAGCAGCATGTCATCGTGGCCAACGTCGACCGCGTGGTGATCGTCGGCAGTGCTGCCGAGCCCGACCTCAAGCCGGGCCTCGTCGACCGCCTCCTGCTGGCCGCCGAGGGGGCGGGAATCCACCCGGTGGTCTGCATCAACAAGACCGACCTCGTCGACCGCGCCCGGCTCGTTCCCCTCGCCGGCGTGTACGCGCGGATGGGCTACCCGGTCCTTCTCTGCTCGACGTGCGACGGCACCGGCATCGCCCGGCTGCGACGTATCGTCGCCACGGGGATCACCGCCGTCGTCGGCCAGAGCGGCGTCGGCAAGTCGTCGCTGCTCAACGCCATCGAGCCGGGCCTCGGCCTCGCGGTCGCCGCGGTCAGCACCGACAACGACAAGGGGCGCCACACCACGACCACGTCGCGCCTCATCCCCCTCGCCCACGGTGGCGCGCTGGTCGACACGCCCGGCGTCCGCCAATTCCAACCGTGGCGGATCGTGCCGGCGGAGGTGCCGGCCGCATTCCGCGACCTACGGCCGTTCGCCAACCGGTGCCGGTTTCCCGATTGCACACACAGCCACGAGGCGGGGTGCGCGGTCAAGGACGGCGTCGCCGACGGCCTCCTCGACACGCGCCGTTGGGAGAGCTGCTGCCATCTCGCCGGGTCGACAGCCGAGGAGGAAGCATGAGCGGCCCCGGACCGCGCAAGGGCGTGCAGGCGGAGCGGGCGGTCGTCGTCGGCGTGCTCCTCGACGAGCCGGCGGATCCCGAGCACCCGCTCGACGAGATCGGCGGCCTCGCCGAGACGGCCGGCGCGACGGTCGTCGCCGGCTTGACGCAACGCCGTGCCAGCCCCGACCAGACGACCTACCTCGGCAAGGGCAAGGTCACGGAGCTGGCGACGCTCGTCGCCGCCAACGACGCCGACGTGGTGATCTTCGACAACGACCTGTCCCCTGCCCAGACACGGAACCTCGAGAAAGCGCTGTCGACGAAGGTCCTCGACCGTTCCGAGGTGATCCTCGACATCTTCGCCGCCCGCGCCCGGACCTACGAGGCACGGCTGGCAGTCGAACTGGCGCAGCTCGAATACTCGCTCCCGCGCCTGAAGCGGATGTGGACCCATCTCTCGCGCCTCAAGATGGGGATCGGGATGCGCGGGCCCGGCGAGAAGCAACTCGAGGTCGACCGGCGTCTCGTCGAGAAGCGGATCCACGAATTGCGCGAGGAGCTGGCCGGGATCCATGGCCGCCGCGAGCGCCAGGTGGCCGCACGGCAGGATCATCTCACCGTGTCGCTCGTCGGCTACACCAACGCCGGCAAGAGCACGCTGCTCAACCGCCTCACCGGGTCCGACGAGCTCGCCGAGGACAAGCTGTTCGCGACGCTCGACACCCGCACGCGGCGCTGGCGGCTGCCGGGCTGGGGGCCGGTCCTGCTCAGCGACACGGTCGGCTTCATCCGCGACCTTCCCCACCGGCTGATCGCCAGCTTCAAAGCGACGCTCGAAGAGACGCGCCAGGCCGACCTGCTCCTCCACGTCGCCGATGCCTCGAGCCCGCTTGTCGACCGGCAGATCGCCGCAGTCCGCGCCGTGCTCGACGAGCTCGGAGTCGCCGACAAGGACACGCTCCTGGTCCTCAACAAGATCGACGCCATCGCCGAGCGGCCGGTGCTCGACGCGCTGCTCGACCGGTATCCGCAGGCGGTCGCGGTCTCGGCGCGGTCGGGCACGGGGATCGCGAGGCTGGCCCGCGCGACCAGCGACAGTCTGGGGCGCAACTTCAGCGACATCGACGTCGATACCGATCCGGGCAACGGCCGGTTGCTCGCCTGGATCGCCGCCCACGGCGAGGTGCTCTCGCGCCACTTCGCCGCCGAGCGCGTCACGATCCACTGCCGGCTCCCCGCGGCGCTGCTGGGGAGGATCGACAGGGCCGAGGCGGTGGTCCGGCCCCATCGCGCTCCCCACGAGACCGGCGCCCCATCCGACCGGCCAGCCGCCGAGTGAGCGGCCGGCGGCCCGGTCACACCGTGGCGCCGATCGCCAGCAATTCCTCGGCGTCGAGGAACGGCGCGTCGGGGGCAAACAGCCGCGCGATCGCCGCCTTGTGGATCTTCATCTTCGTGCCACCGACGCCGAGGGCGCCGTAGCACACCGCCCGGCCGTCGGGGCGCGCCTTGTCGGTCGCGGCGATCCCCTCGATCCCCGCCGGCGGGACGGCGTTGAGGTCGATGTAGACCGCTGCGGAACAGCGCTCGCGGATCGCCCGCGGGAGGAGCGTGGCCCCGGTCGCGCCCGCCGCCACCACCAGCCCGGCCCGCGACAGCACGCCCCCGGCATCGCGCTCGAAATCGGCCACGGCGAGCGGTTCCACGGCTGCCCCGGGCCTGGCTTGGCCGATCCGCGCGGCCGCCGCGGCGGCGCGATCGCGATCCCGGGAGACGAGCGTGACAGCCGCGCCGCGCCCAGCGAGCAGCCGAGCCACGCGCTGGCCGACCGGTCCTGTGCCCCCGAGAACGACCGCCGCGACGCGCTCCTCGTTGGTGGCTGCATCGGCCGCCAGCGCGAGGTGACGGGCGGCGGCGATCACCGCGGCGGCGGCGGTCGTGTTGGCACCCGACGGATCGAGGAGCACGCCGACCCGCACCGGTCCGAAAAACGTCGCGCTGACGCGCCGGCAGACCTCCTCCGCGGCGGCGACGTCGCTGCCACCGACGAAGATCGCCGTCGCGGCAAGGTCGGCGCCGCCCCGGGTGAACATCGCGCCGTGGACGAGCGGGACGACGTTGTCCGGTGTCACGCCGCCGTGCCGCAGCAGCACGTCGACGCCGGCATCGACCGCCACGACCGCGTCGAACGTGCTCGGTTGGGGATCGCAGTCGAGCTGGATCAAGACCCGTCGGGGCATGGTGATGGTCGCCGGGGCGGGAGCGGCTCGGCGGATCCGCCACGGGGGCGTCCGGCCGGAGACTGCAAGTCATGACACGCGCCGGGCCGCGCCGGACATGATCCGGCGCGGCCCGTGACACGACGAAAGGGAGCCGAGGGACTGCAGGCCCGCCCGGTCTCAGAACCCGCGGAACGGATGCGCCGCGGAATCCTTGCCGGCGATCATCTCGTCTGCCGACGGACTGCCCTTCATGGCGTTCTCGATCGCCTGCTTCGTGGCGGCGTAGTTGTAGTCGTAGATCTTCTTGTCGTCGGTGGCACCCGGATGGATGAACACGCCGCAGACGATCACCAGATTCTCGGCGTCCGCCTTGCGGATGACGCCGGCAGCGACGGCATCGGCGACGGCCTTGGCGACCGCCGCCTGCGCGGGGCCGAACATCTGCACCGCCTGCCGCATCCCCTTGATCGTCACCTTGGTGACCATCACGGTGGCCGGCTTGACGGCGAGGTTCGGGGTCAGGACCGCGAGCAGGTTGGTGTGCCCTTCGCTCTGCCGCGCCAGGGCGTTGGCGAAGGCCACGCCGACCGGGCCGTCCTTGCTGCCGATCAGGAGATCGATGTGGGCGATCTCGTTGCCCTCGCCGCTGAGCGCCTCACCGATGAACATCGACATGCTCGCTACCTCCTCGTGACACGTGATCCACCCAGCGCGGAGGCTCGACAGCCCCCACACCGTCGCGGCGCCCGGCGATCACCGCCGTCGCGACGCCGCGGAATGACACCCCGCGGACGGGCCGCAAGAATACCACGGTCACCGGCACCGACAAGCCGCGGCGGCACCCGCACCGAGCCGCTCCACCCCCCTGCGCCGAGCCCGTTCGTGCGTGTTCCCCGCCCCACCGCCGAGCCGCGCGCCGTCGTCGTCGTCGGCGCCAGCGCCCGGGCCTGGGCGGCATCGGCGGTGCGCGGCGGCTGGCGCGTGCATACGGTCGACCTGTTCGCCGACGGCGATCTGATCGCGCTTGCGGCATCGGCGACGCGCCTTGGAGAGGGTTATCCCACCGCGCTGCCGGCTGCCGTCGGCCGGCTGCCCGCCGGACCGCTGACCTACACCGGCGCCCTCGAGAACCATCCCGGCGTACTGGCGGCGCTGGCGCTCGACCGGCCCTTGGCGGGCGTGCCACCGGAGGCACTGGCAGCCGTCCGCACCCCGGCCGGTCTGGCACGCCTGGCGCGGGCGGCGCGGATGACGTTCCCTGCCACCCGCGCGAGCGCCCGTGGGTTGCCGCGCGACGGCAGTTGGCTGATCAAGCCGCTCCACGGCGCCGGTGGCGCGGGCATCGAGCCGTGGACCGGCCCCACGACCGCGCGGCCCGGCCCCGACTGCTGGCAGCGCAGGGTCGCGGGACGGGCCTGGGGGGCGACGTACCTGATCGCCCCGGCGGGACCGCGGTTGGTGGGCGTCGCCCGCCAGCTGCTCGGCCCCGCGCGGCGTGGCGCGGCGTCGTTCGCCTGGTGTGCCGGGGTCACGCGGCCGCCGCGCCATCTCCCCGGCGCGGTCCACACGGCGCTGGTCCGCCTCGGCGAGGCCCTGTGGAGGCGCGACGGCCTCCGCGGCATGATCGGCGTCGATTTCCTCGTCACGCCGGCCGGCGCACCGGTGCTGATCGAGATCAACCCGCGCCCCACGGCATCGGCCGAGCTCCACGAGCGCCACGACGGCCGGTCGCTCGCCGCCGCGCACCTGGAGTGCTTCGGCTACCCGGACGCCGGCCGCGCGACGCCACCCGAAGCGCTCCCCGGGGCGTGGGCCAAGGCGTTGGTCCGCACCCCCGCGCCCTGCCGGGCCGACGACCGGCTCGTCGACCGCGTCACGGCGCTCTCGGCGCGTTGGACTCGGCTCGACGGCGGCTGGCCGGCGCTGGCAGACATCCCCACCGCGGGGGCGGTGCTTCCGGACCACGGTCCGCTGCTGAGCGTGTTCGCCCACGGCCGGCACGCGACGGCCGCCACGCGGGCCCTCGCGGCCCGGAGGAACGCGGTCGACGAACTCCTTCGCGACTGGCTCAGGCAGCGCGCCGCGGCACGGCCTCGACGACCGCTCCGGAAGACAGGTACTGCATCAGGTACGCGTCCTCGGTCGAGTCCTGGTAGAAGTCCTTGAGGACCGCGATCGCCCGGTAGCCGAGCGAGCGGAAGAACAGCTGCGCGGGGAGATTGCGCTCGCGGACCTCGAGGAGGATCCGGTCGCGACGGTCCGGGGCGAGTTTGGCCGCCAATCGATCGAGCAGCAGCGTCCCCACGCCGAGCCGCCGGTGCGAGCGCCGGACGGCGAGATTGACGAGGTGGAGCCGGGAGCGGTGCAGCTCGTAGATCATGAACGCCACCACCGACTCGGCCATCTCCGCGACCATGCCGATGCAGTTGCGCTGGCGGAGGCAGCGGATGAAGTCGTCCTCGCTCCACGGGAACTCGAACGCCTCGTGTTCGATGTCGAGCACCTCGACGAGGTCGCGGCGGATCATCCACCGCACGTGCACCGCCGGCCGGGCCATTTCGACTTTCGTCACGTCTGCTCGCTCCCGAGTGGCACGCCGCGCCGGGCCCTGGATCCCGTCCGCCGCGGGGGCGGCACCGTAGCAACGTGACGCCGCACCTCCAAGACGGTTCCGCCGCGGAGGTTTGCGGCTTTCCACCGTCCCCGGCTCGCCATCCTGCGGCGCTTGCCGCGCCGCGGCGGCTCCGTGGCGCGGCGGGCGCCGCACCACGATCCACCTTGACCGGCGGCGCCGGCATTCCTAGCCTCCCGCCCCGCCGGTTTTCCGGCACGTGCCCGACCTTCCCAGCGAGTGCGGTGAACGATGGCGATCTCCCGTTCCCGGGCTGCGACCGCATGGTGCCTGACCGCCCTCGTCACGGCGCCGGGCTGCGCCGGCCCCGCGATCCGCAGCCAGAGCCCGGAAGTCGAGGCCCTGGTGACCCTCGACGCCGACACCAAGCTCGTCGGCGACTACACCACCCCGTACGGCACCGGACCGCTGCGCGTCGAACATGCGGCGCTCGTGACCGGCCTGGCGGGCACCGGCGGCGATCCCCCGCCGAGCAGCCAGCGGCAGATGCTCCTCGCCGACATGCAGGCGCGCGGCGTCGACGATCCGCAGACGCTCCTCGCCTCGCCGGCAACGTCGCTGGTCTGGGTGCGCGGCTACCTGCCGCCGGGCGTGCGCAAAGGGGACCGGTTCGACGTCTCCGTCGAGGTGCCCCCCGACAACGGCACCTCGAGCCTTGCCAACGGCTGGCTGATGGAGACGCGGCTCACCGAGATGGCGGTGCTCGGCAACCGGATCCGTGACGGCCGCGTCCTCGGTCTCGCCGAGGGCCCGCTGCTCGTCGACCCGGTCTCGGGCGGGACGCTCGATCCCCTCTCCCGGCTCCGCGCCCGCGTCCCCGGGGGCGGCGTGTCGACCACCAACCGCACGATCGGCCTGGCGATCACACCGGAGCACCGCTCGGTAGCCCTCTCGAAGCGCGTCGGCGACGCGATCAACAAGCGCTTCCACGCGGTCATCAAGGGGACGAAGCGCGGCGTGGCGACGCCGAAGACCGACCGGTTCATCGAACTCGAAGTGCCACCGGCCTACGCCCGCAGCCTGGCGCACTACATCCGCGTCGTCCGCTGCGTGGCGGTGGTCGAACCCCCCGCCGGCCGCCACGCGCGGCTCGAGCTCCTCGCCCGGCAGCTCGACGACCCGGTGACGGCGCCGAGCGCGGCGATCCGCCTCGAGGCGGTGGGGCGCGACGCCGTGCCGATCCTCACCGCCGCCCTCGACTCGACCGATGCCGAGATCCGCTTCGTCGCCGCCGAGGCACTCGCCTACCTCGGTGAGTCGTCCGCCGCGCCCCACCTCGCCGAAGCCGCGGCGACGCTGCGCAGCGCCCGCCCTGCGGCGCTCGCCGCGCTGGCCGTGCTCGACGACGCCAACGGCATCGACGCCCTCCAGTCGCTCCTCGACAGCCCCAGCGCCGAGACGCGCTACGGAGCGTTCCGCGCCCTGTCGCACCTCGATCCCTCGCTGCCGATCGTCCGCGGCGAGCGGCTCGGCGACGCCTGCACCATCCACGTCGTCGACGTCGACGGCCCGCCGCTCGTCCACCTCACGCGCAGCCATCGCCCCGAGCTCGTCCTGTTCGGCACCCGTCATCCGCTCGGCGACGGCCTCCGCGCCGAAGCCGGCGGTTCGATCGTGGTCGTCGTCGCCGACGGCCAGGCGACGGTGAGCCGGTTCCTCCCCGGTGCCGAGGATCGCGTCGTCACGGTGGCGCCGAAGGTGGCCGACGTCGCCCGCTCGATCGTCGCCGTCGGGGGCACCTATCCCGACGTCGTGCAGTTCATCCAGCAAGCCTCCTCGAGCCGGAGCCTCGCCAGCCGACTGGCGTTCGACGCCCTGCCGGCCGAAGGCGATGGCCGCCTCTCGATCCACGACGAGGTCTCGACACGCGAGCGCGACGACGAGGTCGACACCGTCGCCGTTAGCGACGAGTCGTGACCGGCGGGCCCGACCCATGACCAGGCTGACGGCGCTGGAACTGGCGGGCTTCAAGAGCTTCGCCGACCGCACGCGCTTCGAGTTCCCCCCCGGGATCACCGCGGTCGTCGGACCGAACGGTTCGGGGAAATCGAATGTCGTCGACGCGCTGAAGTGGGTGCTCGGCGAGCAGTCGGTCCGCAGCCTCCGTGGCCGCGACATGACCGACGTGATCTTCGCCGGCTCGGCCGGGCGCAGGCCGCTCAACGCCGCCGAGGTGACGCTGTCGTTCGACAACGCCGCCCGGGCGCTGGCCGTCGACGCCGCCGAGGTCCGGATCACGCGCCGCGTCTACCGCAGCGGCGAGGGGGAATACCTCATCAACGGCGAGGCCGCGCGGTTGCGCGACATCCGCGAGCTGTTCAGCGGCACTGGGGCAGCCACCGAGGCCTACAGCGTGATCGAGCAGGGGCGCGTCGACGCGCTCCTCGTCGCCTCCGGCCGCGACCGCCGCGCCGTCTTCGAGGAGGCGGCGGGGATCACGCGGTTCCGCGCCCGCCGGACGGAGGCACTCCGACGGTTGGAGCGGACCGAACAGAACCGGCAACGTCTCGCCGACATCGTCGGCGAGCTCACCGCACGGCTCCAGACGGTGCGCACCCAAGCCGCCCGGGCGCGGACCTACCGCGACTCCAGCGCGCGGCTGCGGGCACTGCGGCTCTCGGCCGCGCGCCGCGACCTCGCCGCCGTCGCCACCGATGCCGAGACCGTGGCGGCGCGGATCACCGCGGCCTGCGCCGCGGCAGCCGCGGCGCAGGCCGCCGCCGACGCGGCGACGACCGCCGCGGCCGCGCTCGAGGACGAGCTGCTCTGCTCCGGGCCACTCCTCGACGAGCTCCGTGCCGAGGCACGGGGGCACGACCTCGCCGCCGCCACGGTTGCGGCGACCCTCGACGCCCTCCGCCGCCAGCGCGTTGCCGCGGACCACGAGTCTCGTGCGTTGGCCAGTGACCTGGCCGCCGCCGGCCGGCGCTCCGCCGGCGCCCGCACCGCCGCCGACCAGGCCGCCGCCGCCGTCGACGACGCCCTCCGCGACGAAGCCAGACTGGCCGCGGCCCTGGCCGACATGGAGCGCTCCGCCGCCGGAGGCCAGCAGCAGGCCACCGACCTCCGCACGAGCCTCGGGGCGCTCGCCGCGCGGGCGGAGTCGCTGGCACGTGAGCGGCTCCGGATCGTCGCCGACGGGCGTCGCGCCACCGACCGGGCCGACGCGGCGCGGTCGGTCCTCGTGGCGGCGCGGACGCGCGCCGAGGCGCTCCGTGGCCGACGCGCCGACACCGAACGGGCGCTGGCGACCCTCGACGGAGCGGTCACGGCCCTCGGTGACCGCGTCGCCGCCGCCACGACCGCCCTGGCGACGGCGGAGCGCGACAGCCTGGCGCGGAGCGAGGCGGTGGCCACCGCCGACCGCGACCTCGCCGCCTGGGAAACGACGCTCGGCGCCTGCCGCGAGCGCGTCGCCGTCCTCGGCGAATTGACGGCACGGCACGAGGGTGTCGCCGACGCGGTCCGCGAAGTGCTCGCCCTTCCGGGCGGCGGTGCGCTGCCGGACGCGACCGGCCTGCTCGCCGACACGCTCGACGTGCCGCTCGAGTGGGCGGCGCTGGTCGATGTCGCCCTCGGGCCACTCCGTCACGGGATCGCCGTCGCGCCCGGCGTCGAGGCCTCCGCGGCGCTGGCAGCGTGGCTGGAAACGCCGGCGGGCCGATCGGCGCTCTCGGCCGGCGGCCGGGTGACGATCGTCGCCCCCGACCTCCTCCCGGCACCGGAAGCCTGGGCGCCCGACGACACCGCAGGCGTCGTCGGCCGGCTCGACCGACTCGTCGCCGCCGACGGCCGCGACGATGACCGTGCCGCCCGGATCCTCGGCCATGTGTGGGTCGTCGACGATCTCATCGCCGCCCGGCGTTGCCTCACCGGGGCACCCGCCGGCACGATCGCCCTCACGCGCCGGGGGGAGGCGATCACCGGGCGCGCAGTGGCCGAGGTCGGCGACCAGGCTGCGGCGGTCGGGTTGGTGGCCCGCCGCGCCGAGCTCCGCGCGGCCCGGCTCCGGGCCGACGAATTGCTCGAGGCTGTCGGACGCGCCCGCGAGGCGCGCGACGAGGCCGCCGCGGCGGCCCGGGCGGCCGAGCAGTCGGCCCGGCTCGCCCGGACCCGCCGGGATCAGGCCGCGGCGGAGCTTGCCGATTGCCGGCTCGAGCGCGACCGGCGAGCGCACGACGCCGCCCGGGCGGATGACGAATGCACCGCCGCCGCGGCCGCAGTGGCGGCCGCCGAGCGGGACCTCGTCGCCTGTACCGAGGCGGAGCGTCTCGCGGCGGCCGACCTCGAGGCACACGGCCGCCTCGAAGCCGAGGCGGCCCACGAAGCGGAGCGGACCGCGGCCGAGCTGGCGGCCCTCGATCGCACCCGCGGCAGCGTGGCCGAAGCGCTGGCCAGCCTCCGCGCCTCCAGGGACGCGGCCACCGAGCGCGTCGCTGCAGCCCGGACGGCCGCGGCCGGCGCCCAGGCAGAGGCCATGCGGCTCGCCGACGAACGTGGCGCCCTCGCCACCCGGTGGAGCGCCGCCGCCACCCGCCACGCCGAGCTCGAGGGGGAGGAGCTCTCGACCGGCCAGGCGCTGGCCGCCGCGGCCCGGAGCGCCGAAGATGCCGCCCGCGCGGTGCGCACCGCCGCCGACCGTCGCGATGCCGATCTCGACACCCGTAGCCGCCTGGCGGCCACGGCTGCCGCCGAACGGGAACGCCTCGCCACCCTCCAAGCCGCCCTCCACGGCCATGAGCTCGAGGCGGGGGAGCTGCGCCACCGACGTGAGCGGATCCTCGAACGCGTCCGCGAGGACTACGGCATCGATCCGCTCGACGCGGAACCGGATGCCGATGCCGACGCCGTCGCCGACCGCGTCGCCCTCGACGCCGAGATCGAACAGCTGCGCCGCCGGCTCGCGGCGATGGGTTCGGTCAACATGGAGGCGTTGGCGGAGGCCGACGCCCTGGCGGAGCGGCTCGCCACGCTCGATGGCCAACTCGCCGACCTGACGCGGGCGCGGCAGGCCATCGAGCAGCTGATCGGCCGGATCGACGAGGAGAGCCGTCGGCTCCTCGGCGAGACGATCGAGACGGTCCGGGGCCACTTCCGCGACCTGTTCACGAGGTTGTTCGGGGGCGGGCAGGCCGACATCGTCCTCGACCCCGCGCTCGATCTCCTCGAGACGTCGGTCGAGATCGTCGCCCGGCCGCCGGGCAAGGAGCCGCGCGGCATCGGCCTGCTGTCAGGCGGTGAGAAGACGATGACCTGCGTCGCCCTGCTGCTGGCGATCTTCCGCTCGCATCCGAGCCCGTTCTGCGTCCTCGACGAGGTCGACGCCGCCCTCGACGAGGCCAACGTCGACCGGTTCACCGCCGCCCTCGGCGGTTTCCGCGACACCCAGTTCATCGTCGTCACCCATTCAAAGAAGACGATGGCCGCCGCCGGCACGCTGTACGGCGTGACGATGGAGGAGTCAGGGGTCTCGAAACGGGTCGCGGTGCACCTCGAACGCCGGGCCGCGGAATCACGCCCCCGGGCCGCCGCCTGACCTTCTCGCGCCGCCGGCACAGGCCGGTCACCCGCTCCGACCGCTGCCGCCGCGAAGAACGGCTCAAGTCCCACCGCGGGACCATTCGATCTACACGGGTGGACGGTCAGACCGCGATCGGGTTCCGGAACACGGGATCCGATCGCCGGGATGAAGCAGGGGGGGACACCTGCGAGTCGTGGCATCCGCCGGGGACGCGAAGCGTCTCCCGGACGCGGTGTGCCCATTCCAGCCCCCCCGGCGTTCTCCCGCCGGCCCTCGTGGGGTGCGACGACGCGGTCGTTTCCACGCTGCAGGTTCCGCGTCGGGGGGGCTGTGTCCGCGCTCGTGAGAGTGGGGGCTGGCCAAACGCGTTCCGGACACGAACGATTCACATGGAGTGCACGGTAATGAAGGTTTTCACGACGGGCCAGGTCGCCAAAATCTGTAAAGTCGCCCCCCGTACGGTGAGCAAGTGGTTCGACTCGGGACGCCTCAAGGGCTACCGCATCCCCGGGTCACAGGACCGGCGGATCCCGCGGGAGTACCTGATCCGGTTCCTCAAGGAACACGGCATGCCGCTGGGTGACCTCGAGGACGAGGCGATGGCCAAGGTCCTCCTCGTGGGTCAGGACCAGGTGCTCATCGAAAACCTCAAGAAGCACCTTCCCGTGGAGCGCTCGTTCAAGATCCAGGTGGCCGCCAGCGGGTTCGAGGCCGGCATCCAGGCGGAGAGTTTCCATCCCGACTGCATCGTCGTCGATTACTCGATCGGCCGCATCGACGCCCAGCAGATCTGCCAAAATCTTCGCCGCAATCCCGAGTACGCCGACACGATCGTGATCGCACTGCTGCCCGACGACGGCTCGCAGATCACGGTCGACAGGGCCCACGTCAACGAGAGCTTCAAGAAGCCGTTCGACGTCGCCCTCCTCGCCGAGCGCCTGCGGACGCTGATCGGCGCCCGCAAGGAACTCGTCTGACGCGGCCCCCGCGCGACACGACTCCATGGCCTGCGGGCCGGTGCGCCAGCCGCACCGGCCCGCGGTGCTTTCCGGGGACCGCGCCGGCAGGTATCCTCGCCGCCATGTCCGGCCACGGCATCCGCATGATCGACGTCGCCGCCAAGCCGGTGACGGAACGCCGTGCCCGGGCCAGTGCCCGGGTCCGCTGCCTCGCGACGACGGTCGAGCGGCTCCGCAGCGGCTCGCTCGACAAGGGCGACGCCCTCGCCGTCGCCCGGCTGGCCGGCGTGATGGCGGCGAAGCGCACCGCCGATGTCGTGCCGCTGTGCCATCCGCTCCCGCTCGACGCGGTCGAGGTGACCGTGCTCCTCCCGCCGCCGGGCGACGCCATGGTGACCATCGAGGCGGTCGTCCGGGCGACGGCACGGACGGGGGTGGAGATGGAGGCTCTGGTGGCGGCGACGGCCGCCGCACTGGCGTTGTACGACTGCTGCAAGTCGATCGACCGCGGGATGGTGATCGAGCAGGTGCAGCTCGACGAGAAGGAGGGGGGCCGGAGCGGCGCGTGGCGCCGTTAGCCACCGCCCTCCTGAACCGTACCGCGCCGGTCAGGCGTCGCCGCGCGGGACCGCGGCGGGCGGAAGACCGCCGGTCGGGAGGTTGGCCTCGGCGAGAATCGGCTCCAACTCCTCGACGAAGGCGCGGACGTCCTTGAACTGCCGGTACACGCTGGCGAAGCGCACGAAGGCCACCTGGTCGAGGCGCCGCAACGCCTCCATCAGCCGCTCGCCGATGACGCGGCTGGGGATCTCGCTCTCATAGCCGTCGGCGAACTCCGTCTCCAGCGCCGTCACCACCCCCTCGATATCGGCGTCGGTGACCGGGCGCTTCCAGCAGGCACGCGAAAGCCCGCGCTTGAGCTTGTCGCGGTCGAACGGCTCGCGCTCGCCCCCCTTCTTGACCACCGTGAGCTGCTGGCGCTCGACCCGCTCGTAGGTCGTGAACCGGCGCCGGCACGACAGGCACTCCCGGCGCCGCCGGATCGTGTTGCCGTCGTCTCCGGCGCGTGAATCGATGACCCGGTCGTTTTCGATCCGGCAAAACGGACAGCGCACCGCGGTCCTCCTCCCTGCGAGCGTGTGCCGCTGGCGGCACGATCGACTTCCGATCCGTCAGCTGCCGATCACCCCACCGTGGTCACCGTCGAATCGCGGCGGCAGCGCCGCCACGGCCGCCGGTTGGAACCCGTCGGCGAGGGGATCCGCGCGGTGGTCGATGCCGTCGTCGTCCCCCGCGCCGTCGGCCGGCGCGGCGTCGATCTCCTCGATCCCCTCGGGGAGCGGCTCGTCGGCCGCCGCCGGGGTCCGGTCGGAGCGGCGCGCGAGCGTCCAGTCACGACGCTGCCGCGAGCTGGGGATCTTCATCGCCTTGCGGTACTTGGTCACCGTCCGCCGCGCCAGCGTGATTCCCCGCGCCGCGAGCTGCTCGACGAGGTCGTCGTCGCTGTAGGGCGCGTCCTTCGGCTCGCCCTGGATGATCTCCTGAAGCTTGAGGCGGACGGTGTCCCAGGCGACCTCGTCGCCGTCGGCACTCACCGTCCCGCCGACGAAGAACCGCCGCAGCGCGTACAACCCGCGCGGCGTCTGCAGCCATTTGTCGTCGACCGCGCGGCTCACGGTGGTGACGTGCATCACGATCCGGTCGGCGATCTGCTGCATTTTGAGCGGCTCGATCGCCTCCGGCCCCTCGGTGAGAAACCGCGTCTGGTGGTCGACGATCGCCTGGGCCGTCTTGAGGAGCGTCGAGCGGCGCTGCTCGATCGACTCGATCAGCCACTGGGCGGCGTTGATCTTGCGCTTGATGTACTCGCGCGTGGCGGGTGTCGTGTCGGCGTCGGCGAGCATCGCCCGGTAGGTCGGGCTGATCCGCAGGTTCGGCAGGTCGACGTCCTCGAGGCGGACCTTCCACGTCCCGTCGGGCTGCTGCTCGACGTAGGCGTCGGGCTTCACCGCGGGCACCACCCGGACGATGAACGCCGCCCCGGGCTTCGGATTGAGCGAGTGGAGGAGGCGCCGCAGCCGCTCAATCTCGGCGATGCTGAAGCCGGTCTTCTTCTCGATGAACGGGAGCCGGTTGGCCGCCAGATCCTCGAGGTGGTCGCCGACCAGCCGCCGCAGCTGCCGCGAGCAGGGGGTTTCGGGACGGATCTGGAGGAGCAGGCACTCGCGGAGATCGCGGGCCCCGACCCCGGTCGGATCCATGCTCTGCACGATTTCGAGGGCCTGAGTGAGATCAGCGAGTTGCCCCGCCGGCCCGTCGGGATCGATCAGTTCCTCGAGCGGCAACGGCAGGTACCCGTTGGCGTCGAGGTTGTTGATCACCCGTTCGGCGGCCTGGCGCTGCCCGGGGGTGAGGTCGTATCCGGAGAGCTGGTCGGAGAGGTGGTTGAACAGCGTTTCCGGCCGTTCCTCCATGTTGGCGATCGCGTCAAGGTAGCGATCGGAGGCCTCCTCGATCCGGCCGGCACTGGGGCGGCTGCGGTCGTCGTCGGAATCGGGGTATTCAGCCGCCCAATCGTAGGAGCGCTCGAAATCGGCCTGATTGGCATGCTCCTGGTCGACGACGAGGGGCTGCTCGTCGAGCGGCTTGCCCACCTCGGGAGCGGGGGCAACTTCCGCCACCGGAAGGTCTCCATCCCCCTCGTCGACCTCGAGCGTCTCGTTGTTCTGGATCTCCTGCTCGATCCGCTCCTCGAGGGCGAGCAACGGCAACTGCAGGATCTCCATCGACTGGATCATGCGCGGCGCAAGCACCTGCTTTTGCGCCATCCGCATTTCCTGGCCGAACGACATCCGCATCGCAGTGCCTCGCATCCGCCCCGGGGCCCGGCCCGAAAACGTGGCCTCAGGATACCCTGTTCGGTCGCCGGCGCCGCACCCTGGCGTTTTCCCGGCCGGGGGAGCAGCCGCTGGCACGATCACTGGCCGGACGACGACGGGAACGAAGCCCGACCGCGGGGCTCAGAAGGCGCGGCGTTCGGCCAGGGCGTCGGCGAGCATGTCACGATTGGCATGCTCGAGGGGGGTGCCGACCGTCAGCCCACGGGCCAGCCTGGTGATCGTCACGGGGAGCCCGGCGAGCCGCTGGACGACGGCCAGCGCCGTCGCATCCCCCTCGACGCTCGGCGTCGTCGCCATGATCACCTCGCGAACCGCGCCTCCCCGGATCCGGGCGACGAGGGACTCGATGGCGAGCCGCTCCGGACCGATGCCCGCCAGCGGCGACAGCCGGCCGCCGAGGACGTGGTAGACGCCACGGTAGTGCCCGGCTTCCTCGAAGGCCGCCAGGTCGCGGACCCGCTCGACGACGCAGATCGTGGCCAGGTCACGGCGCGGATCGACGCAGATCGAGCAGCGTTCCTGCTCGCCGAGATTGCCACACACCGTGCAGGGGCGAAGGTCCTCACGCACGGCGCGGATGGCGTCGGCGAACGCCAGCGCCTCGGCGGCGGGCATCTGCAGGACATGGTGGGCGAGCCTCTCTGCCGACTTGCGGCCGATCCCCGGGAGCCCGGCGAAGGCGTCGACCAGGCGCCCGATCGGCCCGCCGACACCCTCGGCCACGGCGCGCGGCGTGCGCCGCCCGGGCCGGTCCCGTGGGGCCTGCTCGTCAGCCATCGGGCTCCCCTCCTGAGGCTTCCGCGGCCATCCCCACCGCATCGCCGCCCACGGGCTCCGTCGCCGGCACGACGGCGACCGCGGCACCGGTGCCGTCGACCTCGCGGGGCCGGGGCGGGTCGACCCGGCGGATGGAACCGTCGAAAAGTTCACACGCCTGTCGGACGAGCGGATGCGCGGTCGCGGCGCGGACCAGCGCCGCCTGCGAGAGCCCGGCGCCGCTCCCGGCGTCGGCCTTCGGGCCCGGGGACGAAGCCCCCCCGGCGTCCGCCTCGTCGGCGGCGAGGTCGACCGCGACGCTCGCAGGACGCCCGACGATCCCGACCAGCGCCCGCTGGAGCCCCGTGACCACGTCGGAACCACGGAGAAAGTCGAGCGCCATCCGCGCCCCGGCGGGCAACGTGACGGCGAGCCGGCCCTCGTGCCACACCGCCTGCACGGCGAGGTCGGCGAAATCGGCGGCCAGACCGCCGACGATCCGGCCACACTCGCGCCACACCACGAGCGGCTCGGCATCGGCACTGACTCCGGGGGCGACAGGCGCGGAGGCCGCAGGCGCTGCCGACGGCTGCGGCACGGCGAACGCCGGCGCTACCGCGTGCGGGGCCGGCACGGCCGCAGTCAGGTCAGCCGTTTTTTTTTCGCGCCGCTCCGGCGGGCCCGCGGCCGGGACCGCGCCCGCCGGTGCCGACAGCGTGCCGACGAGGGTGGCCAGCCCGTCGAGGTCCTCGAGTGCCGCCAACCGGACCACCGCCATCTCGGCGAGCACCGTCGGGTGGGCGCTCGAGCGCATCCGCGCCAGTGCCTGGTCGACGATCTGCAGCATCGCCAGGACCGTGGCCGTGCCGAGCCGGGGTCCGGCGTCGAGGAGATCGATCCCCAGGCCGTCCCCTTCCCGGAGCGCCTCGCGGCCGGAGCCGACGCTCGCCACCAGGCAGTCACGCAGCGCCCCGAGGATCTGCTCGAGCACGCCGCCGCAGTCGGCCCCGCCGCGGAGGGCGGCGTCGAGTCCGGCCAGCGCCGCGCGCGGATCGCGGTCGAAGATCGCGCGGAGGATAGCGCCGACCAGTTCGTCGCGGCCGGTGCCGATGAGGGCATGGACGTCGTCGATCCCGATCTCGCGCGGCGTGCCGTCGCCCACGATGCCGCCGAGCAGCTGCTCGAGGAGCGACTGGCTGTCGCGCATGCTGCCGTTGGCCCGCCGGGCGACGAGGTCGATCGCCGGGGCCGTGATCGCCATCCCCTCGGCCGCGACGATCTGCGCGAGCCGTCCGGCGATCGCCGGCGCGTCGACGACGTGGAAGTCGAACCGCTGGCAGCGCGAGAGGATCGTCACCGGGAGTTTGTCGGGCTCGGTCGTGCAGAGGACGAACTTGACGTGCGGCGGCGGCTCCTCGAGCGTCTTGAGGAGGGCGTTGAACGCCTCGCGCGTGAGCATGTGGACTTCGTCGATGATGTACACCTTGAACCGCCCCCGCGCCGGCCGGACGGCGACGTTCTGGCGGAGCTGGCGGATCTCGTCGATGCCGCGGTTGCTGGCGGCGTCGATCTCGAGGACGTCGATGTCCTGGCCGCCGGCGATCGCCAGGCAGGCGTCGCAGGCGTCGCACGGCTCGGCCGCCGGACCGCGCTGGCACTGCAGGGCCTTGGCGAGGATCCGCGCGGCACTGGTCTTGCCCACGCCGCGGGCGCCAGTGAACAGGTAGGCGTGCCCGACGCGCCCGGACTCGATCGCCCCCGAGAGGCCACGGGCGACGTGCTCCTGGCCGACGAGATCGGCGAAGCGCTGGGGCCGATAGCGGCGTGCGACCACCCGGTACCCGGCCGCCTGCTCCCCCTCCCCGGCGACGGAGTTCCGATCGGGAGGGGGCATGGCGGATCACCTCGGGGGCCGGATGCCGATGAGAGGCCCTCCGCACAAAGGAGCGACTGCTTATGGCTGCTGCGGTTAGGCCCTGACCAGGTTCGCAGGCCCCCATCGCAGGGGCCTCTCATCGGCATCCGCACCCTCTCCGAACGGTTGTACGCGGCTCCCCACCCCCCGGTCAAAGGCTGCTACATTTCGCCCCCATGTCGTCGCCGATGATGCAGCAGTTCGCCGCCGCCAAGGCCCGGTGCCCCGGGGCCCTGGTGCTGTTTCGGATGGGGGACTTCTACGAACTGTTCGGCGACGATGCCCGCGAGGCCGCCGCCCTCCTCGATCTCACGCTCACCAGCCGCGACAAGGGCCCCGACGCCCTGCCGATGGCCGGCTTTCCCTTTCACCAACTCGACACCCAACTGGCGCGGCTCGTCGCCGCCGGCCGGCGGGTGGCGATCTGCGAGCAGATCGACGACCCGAAGACGACCAAGGGGCTGCTCCGCCGCGAGGTGACGCGGATCGTCACGCCGGGCATCGCCGCCGACGAATCGCTGCTCGCGGCCGACCGGCGCAACCACCTGCTGGCGCTGGTGCCAGCCGGCTCGGGAACACCGGCCGGCCTGGCCTGGATCGACGTCGCCGCCGGCCGCTTCGAGGCCGCCACCCTCCCCGGCGACGACGTCGCCGACCTCGTGCTGCGCCTCGCTCCCTCGGAGTGCCTGTGCGGCGAGGGGGACCGGGCCGCGGCCGCCGAAGCCGCGCGCGGCGGCGGCTTCGACCGGGCCCTGACGACGCGCCCGGACTGGTGGTTCGGGGCAGCCGAGGTGATGCGGGCGCTCGACGGCTGCCTCGGATGCCGGCTCGAGGGGCTCGGCTTCGACCTCCCCGCCGACCTTCCGGGGATCCGCGCCGCCGGAGCGATCGTCGCCTACCTCCGCGAGAACGATCCGGCGGCGGTGGCCCGGATCAACTCGCTGTCGCCGTGGCGGCCCGGGCACCGCCTCGAGATCGACGAGGCCTCGCGCCGGAGCCTCGAACTGCTCCGCTCGAGCACCACCGGGCTCCGCGCCGGGTCGCTCGTCGACGTCCTCGACCGGACGCGGACGGCGATGGGGGGCCGGCTCCTCGGCGAGTGGATCACCGCCCCGCTCGTCGACCGCGCTGCAATCGACGAGCGTCTCGACGCCGTCGCCGCGCTCGTCGCCGCGCCCGCGACGGCCGCCGCGCTCGCCGACGCCATCGCCGAGGTCGGCGATCTCGAGCGCCTCGTGGGGCGGGCCGTCGCGGGGCGCGCCGGCCCGCGCGACGTCGAGCGGATCGGACGCGCGGCGACGGCGCTGCCGGCGATCCGCACGGCGCTCGCCGCCGCCAGCGGACTGCTCGCCGAGCTGCGCGACGGGCTCGATCCCTGCGCGGACGTCGCCGAGCGGGTCGGGGCCACGTTCCGCGACGGCTGCCCGGTGTCGGAACGCGACGGCGGCTTCATCCGCCCCGGCCGCGATCCGCGCCTCGACGAATTGACGGAGCTCGCCAGCGGCGGCAAGGCCTGGATCGCCGCCTACCAGGCGGAGCAGATCGCACGGACCGGGATCGCGTCGCTGAAAGTCGGCTTCAACCGCGTGTTCGGCTTCTTCCTCGAGGTCGGTCGGGCCCACGCCGGCAAGGTACCCGCCGACTACGTCCGCAAGCAGACGGTGAAGAACGCCGAGCGCTACACGACCCCCGAGCTCGACCAGCGCCAGCGCCAGGTGCTCTCGGCCGAAGACGACGCGCTGCGCCGCGAGCTGGAGCTGCTCGCCGAGTCGCGCGCGTTCGTCGCCGGCTGCCGCGAGCGCCTCGACCGGGCGGCGGCGATCGCGGCGATCCTCGACTGCCTCGGTAGCCTCGCTGCCGTGGCGCGCTCCGCCGGCTGGGTCCGCCCCGAGATCGGCGACGACGGGCGCCTCGAGATCGTGGCCGGGCGACATCCGGTGCTCGAACGGCTCCTGCCGGCCGGGGCGCTGGTCGCCAACGACCTCTCGCTGTGGGGCGGCCCGGGCCGCGACCCGGCGACGGCGCCGAGCCTGGCGCTGGTTACCGGTCCCAACATGGGGGGCAAGAGCACGTTCATCCGCCAGGCGGCGATCCTCGTCGTCCTCGCCCAGGCGGGGAGCTTCGTCCCCGCCGACCGCGCCCGGGTCGGGATCGTCGACCGGCTGTTCGCCCGGATCGGGGCCGGCGACGACCTCGCCCGCGGTGCCAGCACGTTCCTGGTGGAGATGGCACAGACCGCGCGGATCCTCAACCGCGCGACTGCGGCGAGCCTCGTGATCCTCGACGAGGTCGGGCGCGGGACAAGCACGTTTGACGGCCTCGCCGTCGCCCAGGCGGTCGTCGAGGATCTCCACGACCGGGTCGGCTGCCGGACGCTGTTCGCCACCCACTACCTCCAGCTGGCGGCGCTCGAGCGTCTCCCGGGCGTGGCGAACCTCCAGGTACTCGTCGAGCAGCACGAGGGCGGGCTCGTGTTCCTCCACCGCGTGGCGCGCGGCGCGGCCGACCGCAGCTGGGGGGTCCACGTGGCGCGCCTCGCGGGAGTGCCCGAGCCGGTCATCGACCGGGCCTGCGACCTGCTGGCGGCGTTCGAAGGGGGCGCGACCGACGGCGCGGCCACGGCTGCCGCCCCCCTCGATGCCCCGCCGCGCGATTCCGCGCGCGGCAAGCGACGTTCCGCCCCCGACCCGGCCGCGGCACAGCGGACGCTGTTCGACTGACGGCCAGGCCGGTCAGCCGCACTGGATCATCTTCTCACGCGGCGTGCCCGGGGAACCGAGGGTGACCACCGGCCGGGTGGCCGTCGCCCCCACCGGCTCCTCCGCCGCGAGCGTGACCGCGACGCTCTTGTAGGCCGGCGTCCGCGACAGCGGGTCGGCCGCCGTCGGCACCAGGACGTTGCTCTCGGGGTAGTACATCGCCACGCAGCCGGGGCGGATCTGGTCGAACACCGACACCACCAGCCCGCGCATCTCGCCGACGGCGCTCGCGATCCGGCAGCGTCCGCCGGCGACGAGGCCGAGGCGGCGCGCGTCGTCGGGATGGACGAGGACGACGTCGCGGCGCGTCTGGTTGCGGTACAGGTCCTCCTCCTCGTAGACGACGGTGTTGAACTGCCCCTCGCTGCGGATCGTCATCAGCTGCAGGCCGGCCGGCGGCTCGGGCAGGTCGTGGACGAACAGCCGGGCCTTGCCGTCGGCGGTGGGGAAGCGCGGTGCGTCGAGCGCCCGGCCGGGGATCGGGAACTCCTTCTTGGTGCGGTCGATGTCGGCGATCGCCTCGAGCCCCGGCACGATCGCCGCGATCGCCCGGCGGATTGTGGAGGCGTGGGCCATCGCCCGCCAGTCGACCGGTCCCTCCCCGTCGCCGAGCACCCGCAGCGCCAACTCGGCGATGATCGCGATCTCGCTGCGCGGGCCGGTCTCCGGCCCGACGGCATGGCGCGGGGCACCGCCGTCGGAGAGGCGTACGAAGCTGAACATGCTCTCCTGCGTCGATGGCTCCGGCTCCTCGTCACGGGCCAGCACCGGGAGGATGACCGTCTCCCGGCGGCCGAGGCCGTGGGCATGGCCGGTGTTGAGCGACGTCGACAGGTAGACGACCGTGTCCACCTCCCCGAGGGCGCGGCGCGTGAAGTCGGCATCGGGGCTGGCGCCGTAGAGATTCCCGCCGAGGCACACCGCGACGCGCATCGCCCCGCGCTTCGCCGCCTCGAGGCACTCCAGCGTGTCGTAGCCCTTGGCCGTCGGGAGCGTCACGCCGAAGTGGCGCTCGAGGCGATCGAAGACCGCCTGCTTGAGCTGCGGCGTGACCCCGACGGTGCCCATCCCCTGGATGTTGGAGTGGCCGCGGATCGGCTGGAGGCCGGCGCCGGGCCGGCCGACCATTCCGCGGACCAGCGCCAGCGCCGCGATCGCCTGGACCGTCGCCGCGCCGTGGAGGTGGTGCGTGACCCCCATCGTCCAGGCGAAGATCGCGCGCCGTGCCCGCCCGTACTGCGCGGCGACGTCGTCGATCTCCGCCCGCGAGACCCCCGACTTGCGCACGATCTCGTCCCAGCCGAGGCCGTCGAGACGCGCCGCGAGCTCGGGCCAGCCGTGGACGTGGGCGGCGAGATACGGTTCGTCGATCGCCGCCGATTCCCGGAGGCGCTTGAGCAGGCCGTAGACGAAGGCCAGATCGCCGCCGACGTGGGGCTGGACGTAGCTGCTGGCGATCTCGCTCCCGAACACGAGGCTCCAGGGATCGCTGGGGACGGAAAAGTTGACCAGCCCCGTCTCCACGATCGGGTTCACGACCACGACCTTGCCGCCGCGGCGGCGGACCATCATCAAGGTCCGCATCATCCGCGGATGGTTGCTGGCCGGATTGCCGCCGATCAGCATCACGAAGTCGGCGTGCTCCATGTCGTCGAGCGTGATCGTGCCGGCCCCGGTGCCGATCGCGCTCGACAGCCCGACGCCACTGGCCTGGTGGCAGTAGTAGCTGCAGTTGTTGACGTGGTTGGTGCCGTAGAGCCGCGCGAACAACTGGAGGAGGAATCCCGCCTCGTTGCTCGAGCGCCCCGAGAAGTAGAAGAAGGTCTCGTCCGGCGCCGTCGCCCGGAGCCGCTCGGCGATCCGACCCAGCGCCTCCGACCAGTCGATCGGGCGGTAGTGCTGCGCGCCGGCTTCGAGCAGCGCCGGCTGGACGAGCCGGCCGGAGTGCTCGAGCTCGCGCGGCGTGAAGCGCTGCAGCTGCGGCGTGGAGTAGGTGGCGAAGAACTCCGGCTTCACCGCCCCCTGCATGTCGGCGACCATCGCCTGGAAGCTCTTCTTGCAGACCTCCGGGAAATGGCCCGCCTCGTTGACCATCCCGCCGGCCTGGCCGCCCATGCCCAGCGCGCAGGTCTTGCAGGCGTTGCGCGAGCGCATCGCGCGCCAGAAGGGGAGCAGCCCGCCGGCCTCCCGCGCCTTCTTGAAGGTGTAGCGGATCGCGCGCCAGCCGCCGCCGGTCGTCACGCGGCCGAAATACCTGCCCATCGGTCCCTCCCGTGCCCACGGTCCACCGCCAACCCGGTCCGCCCCGCTCCCGAGCGGTGCGCCGCAGGAGTGGGCGCGCCTCCCGCTCAGTCGAGCAATTGGATCTCGACGGTGCGGAATTCCACCGGGTGGCTCTCCGACTGCAGCGAGATCGTGCCGCGCGCGAGGAGCTTGTCGCCTCCCTGCCCCGCGATCAGTTCTTTGGCGTGGGGATCACGTTCGTCGAGTTGCGGCTGCTCGTACTCGAGCACCGTCTTGCCGTCGATCGCGTGGCGGATCCGCGTCGCCCCGTCGACCTCGATCTCGACGGTGACCCACTGGTCGCCGCGGTAGGTCGCCGACGTGGAGTTGGTGCAATGCGGCGTGAACAGCTTGCCCCCCATGAAGACGTTGGTCCCCGGCGTGCAGAGATTGGCGGTCGTCCGCTCGCCCATCGCCGCCCCGCCGAGGAACTGGACCTCGATCGACGCCGGGAAGTCTTGGGCCAGCGCCATCCCGCGTGGATCCTCCCCATGGAGCATGACGCCCGAATTGCGCACCGCCCAGCCGGGGCCACCGGGGCACTGCGTGCCGGTGAACCGGTACTCGACCCGGAGCCGGTAGCGCGAGAACGCCTCGTCGTGGAACAGGTGGCCGAACTTCTCGCCGAACGACGGGTACTTCGCCGGGTCGTACACCACCTTGATGACGCCGTCCTCGACGCGAAACGTGTCGCCATAGTTCACGCCGACCGCCTCGCCGCGGATTTTCGGCGTCCAGCCGGCGAGATCCTTGCCGTTGAACAGCTTCCGCCACGGCTGATCGGCACGCGCGCCGCGCGCCCCGGAGCCCACCGCGACAAGCACCAGCGCGACTGTCGCCTGCCACGGCAGCGACCCGACGAGTCGACCACGGATCATCAGCGTCCCCTTCGCGTCACGCGAACCCCGGCCGGCACCCGGACGGGAGAAAAACCGCTGGTACGGGGCAACAACGCCTCGTCACCTTGACCCGAAAGCATACCCCCCGGCGCTCCTCGCCGTGGCACTGAACGCGCCGGGGGGAGGGCGACGTCATCGCGGTATCGGATCAAGCGGCTTCCGAACGTGCATCGCCGGCCCCGCCTACCGCGACGGCGGCGCGAGGCTCACGGTGACGGTCTTCGTCTCGAGGTAGGGCTCGAGGCCGCGCTCGCCGAGCTCGCGGCCGAAGCCCGACTGCTTGAAGCCGCCGAACGGCGCCGCGGCGTCGAAGACGTCGTAGCAGTTGACCCACACCGTGCCGGCCCGGAGCCGGCGGGCCACGTCGTGGGCCCGCGCCACGTCGCGCGTCCACACGGCCGCGGCCAGACCGAACGTGGTGGCGTTGGCGCGCCGCACGAGCTCCTCCATGTCGGAGAAGCGGAGCACGGAGAGCACGGGGCCGAAGATCTCGTCGCGGGCGATCGCCATCTCGTCCTTCACGTCGGTGAACACCGTCGGCTCGATGAAGAAGCCGCGGTCGCCGACGCGCTTGCCTCCGGTCGCGCAGGTCGCCCCTTCGCGCTTCCCGGACTCGATGTAGCCCATGATCTTGTCGAACTGCGCCTTGTCGACCTGCGGCCCCTGCTCGGTGGCCGGGTCGCGCGGATCGCCGACGCGGCGCTGCCGGCTCGCCGCCACGACCCGCGCGACGAACGCGTCGTGGATCGAATCCTCGACGAACAGCCGCGAGCCGGCGCAGCAGCACTGCCCCTGGTTGAGGTAGATGCCGACATGCGCCCCGGCCGCGGCCGCCTCCATGTCGGCGTCGGCGAACACGATGTTGGGGCTCTTGCCGCCGAGCTCGAACGTCAGCCGCTTCAGTTGGTCGGCGGCCTGCCGCATGATGATCTGCGCCGTCTCACCCGACCCGGTGAACGCCACCTTGTCGATGCCGGGGTGCTTGACGATCGCCGCCCCCGCGGTCGGCCCGTAGCCGGGGACGACGTTGATCACGCCGTCGGGAATCCCCGCCTTCTGTGCCAGGCGTGCCAGCCGCAGGCAGGTCAGCGGCGTCTGCTCCGCCGGCTTCATCACGATCGTGCAGCCCGCCGCCAGGGCCGGGCCCCACTTCCACGCCGTCATCAGGATCGGAAAGTTCCAGGGGATGATCTGCCCGGCGACACCGACCGGCTCGCGGCGCGTGTAGCAGAAGTAGTTGCCGTTGATCGGGATCGTCTGGCCGTGGATCTTGTCGGCCCAGCCGGCGTAGTAGCGCAGGCAATCGAGGGCCAGCGGGATGTCGCCCAGGCGGGCGTCGTTCACCGGCTTGCCGTTGTCGAGGCTCTCGAGCGCCGCCAGTTCGTCGATTTCCCCCTCGATCAGATCGCACAGCCGGAGCATGATCCGGCCGCGCTCGCGGGCGTCCATCCGCGGCCACGGGCCCTCGTCGAACGCCTTTCGTGCCGCCTTCACGGCCGCCTCGACGTCGGCGGCGTCCCCCTCGGCGACGTCGGCGATCGCCTCCTCGGTCGCGGGGTCGAACGTCGTGAATGTCTTGCCGCTGCGGGCCGGCACCCACTGGCCGCCGATGAACAGCTGCGTCTGACGGATCTGGGGCCGGACGACGGCCCGAGGAGCGGTGACGGTGGCCATCTGGGCACCCCTGGTAAGAATGGCGGGGAACCGTTCGCCCCATCGGCGCAGGGCTCCCCCGCGTGCCCCCGCCGCCGAATGATTGTCATCGAAATCGTAGCCGGGGTACGATGCAACCGACAAGCGAACCGGGCGGCAGGTGTCTGCCGTCGCGGATCCGACCGATTCCGGCCCTGCCGGAGACGGCTCGGTGCAAGTCCCCTCAGGAGTTTTCCAAAGATGCGCAGTGCATGGTTGATCGCGGCGGCGCTGGTGTCCTTCGGCGCGGCCTCGGTCGCGACCGCGGAGCTGACCAGCGGCCCGCAGCCGGGTGATTCGGTGGGTGCGTTCACGGTGACGAAGGTCACCGGCAATGCCGACGACGGCGTCGCCGACGGCAAGAGCCTCTGCTACCGCTGCAAGATGGGCGCCCGGCCGGTGGTGATGGTGTTTGCCCGGTCGGCCGACGAGAAGCTCGCCAAGCTCCTCAAGAAGCTCGAAGGGGAGCTCGAGGAGCACGCCGACGAGAAGCTCACCGGCTTCGTCAACATGATCGGCACCGACGCCGACAGCCTGAAGAAGGCCGCCGGTGAGTTCGTGAAGAAGCACGAGATCAAGCGGATCGCGTTCGTCGTCCCCGACGACGTCAAGAACGGTCCCGAAGAGTTCAAGATCGCCCCCGACGCCGACGTCACCATCGTCTGCTACAAGGGGGGCACCGTGAAGGCCAACCACGCCTTCGCCAAGGGTCAGCTGACCGACGAGAAGATCGACGCCGTCGTCAAGGCGTCGTGCAGCCTGGTCGAGTGAGCCTGGCAGGACCGGCGGACGCGGCTGTCCGGGTTCACCCGGCGGCCCGTCGGGCGGTCGAACGGATCGCGAAGCGGCCCGGGACGCGCGTCCCGGGCCGCTTTTTTCGTCTCCAGGCCAGCCGCTCGAAAAGCGACTGGCGCTGGCACTCCCTCGCGGCCCGGGGTGCAGTCCCGCCGATCGCGGGCTATATTTCGGTGTCCACCGGGTCCGTCCCAGATCACGGTCCCGGCGACGTGGCGGCGTAGCTCAGTTGGTTAGAGCACCGGCTTCATAAGCCGGGTGTCGCCGGTTCGAGTCCGGCCGCCGCTATTCCCGGTTTTCAACGAGGCCCACCGCGTCAGGATCCTGTTCGTCTACGCCAACCAGAGCGACGTCTGCCGCGATCTGCGGATCCGAACGTCATGTGTGGCCAACGGAAGCCTGCCGGCGCGGGCCGTGGCCACGATGAGTCGATCGGCTGGATCCTGGTGGAAGGTCGCCGGGAGGCGATTCATCTCGGCGACAACGGCGGGCGTGATGGGGACAAGCTCGACGGCGGACGGTGAGGCGGCGATCCGCAACCAATCCTCGAGGGCATCGTCGAGCCGCAGCCGACCAAGCTGCACGAGCATCGCGACCTCCCACAGGCTGATGTCGCAGAGGCGAGGTCGCTGACCGCTCGGAAGATCGTCCAACGCCGTCCGCTCTCGGGCTGAAAGCCGGGTATCGCCCAGTATCCACCAGACCCACACGTGAGTATCGAGGAGCGGCGACTTCGTCATCGCAAGACGTCGATCTCGGATTCCTCGACGACGCTGGCGAACGGATCTCCCTTGAAAGAACCCCGGCCGCGGAGGGCGAGCCACGGTCTGTCGTCGCGTGCCGGCACCAGACGGGCCACCGGCCGCCCGCGCTTGAGGATGACGATCTCCCCGCCGACTCGGCTGACCTCGTCGAGGAGCCGAAGGCAGCGGGCTTTGAACGCTGTTGCATTGATCTCCATGCGACCACTGTACATGACCAGTGTACGCTCTGTCAAGGTTTCGGGTCAGACCCCATCACACGGCGACGCGCCGGGACGGAGAAGGTGTCAGACCGGCACCTCGGAGCCGCGACCGGGTGGGAGGTCGTCGCCGTGCCGGGGCTGATCGCCTCGCGGCCCTTCTTCTCGATGCTCGCCAACCGGCAATTCCCGGCCGGCACGTTCGTGCGCACCCCGGAGCAACTCGCCTCCCTCGAGGAGCCCGACATTTTCCACGACGTCTTCGGGCACGTGCCCCTGCTCACGCACCCGGCCTACCTGTCCGTGGACAAAGCCCTCCATGGCCTTTGTCCACTTGAGCGACCGCGGGAAACGCCGAGGGTTTCCCGGGTCGCCGTCGGCCGCATCCGGCGGCCGGTCACTTTTTCCACGGGCTGCTACGCGGCCTACATGCAGGCCTACGGCCGTGCCGGTCTCGACGCGATCGATCTCAGGGGAGTGAAGTTCCTCGCCAGGCTCAATTGATACACGATCGAGTTCGGCCTCATGCTCGTGGGTGGCCACGTGAAGGCTTATGGGGCGGGGATCATGTCGTCGTACGGCGAGGCGCGGTACATGCTTCATGATCCCTCGCCGCACGTGCTGCGGTTCGACCTGGAGCGGGTGCTGCGGACCGGCCATTCCATCGACGATTTCCAGGCTACCTCCTTCGCGATCGACAGCTTCGAGGCGTTGTTCGAGGAGTGCATCACGCGGCCGTTCGCACCGCTCTACGAGTCGTCCCGCGCGCAGCCGCTCCTGACGCCGTTCGAGATCCACGCCACCGACACGGTGCTGCACCGCGGCACGGGCGCCTCCTGGAAGGATTTCCCCGTACGGAAGACGGCGCTCAAGTAGGGCCGACTCGGCCGAGTGGCGGCGAGCCGTCGCTGATGTACGACCGGTCGCATTCAGGGAGGGCTTTTTCCACGGCTAACGGTCCGTGGACAAAGCCATCTGAGGCGAGTGTCCACTGTGGCGACCGCGGGAAACGCCGAGGGTTTCCCAGGCCGCCATCGGCCGCATCCCGCGGCGGATCGCTTTTTCAGGATTCGTCCCGAACAGGAGGACCGACGCTGATGGCAGGCTCCAGCTCGGATTCCGCTCGCCGGCCAAGCCGGAGGCGTACATGGAGATCCATCGCCCGGAGATCTACACTTCCCCGAGATCGTCCCCGAGCGATGCACCGACCGAAGACACCGGCACACGCTGACCGACTCGGTGACGCCTGTGCATCGCCACACGGGAGCCTCCGATGAATCCGGCCAAGGTGCGCCGCAGCGCCGTCACCCGCCTCACCGACCTGCCGAACGTCGGGCCGGCCATGGCGCGTGATTTCGAGCGGCTCGGGATCAGGTCGCCGGCCGACCTCGAGGGGCGCGACCCGCTCGCCCTGTACGAAGCCCTGTGCAAAGCGACACGCACGCGGCACGACCCGTGCGTCCTCGACGTGTTCATGTCGGTGACGGGATTCATGGCCGGTGGCGAACCTCGGCCCTGGTGGGAGTTCACGGCGGAACGGAAGCGGCGCTTCGGGGCGATGGCGGCAGCGCGCAAGGGCCGGGCAAAACGCCGGCGGTGACACCGCTCCCGTCGTGCATCGCTTCGCCTCCCCGTCGACTCCGGCTAGGCTCACGGCCGTGGGAGCGTGGGTTGGTCGCGGTTCGCACCAAGCCGACGCGCGACGGCACGATTTCCCTTCCCTCCTCACGACTTCCCCTCCCCGGCCCGCGGCCGAGTAGCCCGCAGCCGGGCGGATCGACGACACCCGGGCATCCGGCCTGACGACGGAGGACCAACCGTGGCAACGCGCCCCCTTCCCGAGACCGTCCCTGCCGATCTGGCCGACCGGCTGCGCGCCCGGTTTCAGGACTGGCCATTGATCGCGGCCTGGGGGCTGGCGATCGAGGCGCTCGAGCCGGGCCGGGCGGAGGTCAGCCTCCCTGCCACGCCGGCGGTGACCAACGGGCCGCGCGGCCACGTCAACGGCGGCGTTCTGGCGGCGCTGGCCGACCTCGCCAGCGCCCTGGCGTTGAGCACCGCGTTCGAGGGGCGCATGCCGTTCGCGACATCGGACCTCCACATCCGCTACCTCGAGCCCGCCATCGGCATGGTCACCGCCAAGGCCGAGGTCGTGCGGCTCTCCGAACGCAGCGGCGTCGTCGAATGCCGGATCCATGCCGGCGGGGAGATCGCCTGCCTGTCGACCGCCCAATTCGCGATCCGGCGCGGCCTGGCCGGATGACGCGGCGGTGACACGGCCAATCGGGCAAGCCCCACGGCCCCGGGGATGACCGTGGACAAAGCCCTCCGTGGCCCCGACCGGCCGCGGGCCTGCCGGCTCATCGAGTCCACTCAGGCGAGGATGTCGGTGAGGACGTGGCCGTGGACGTCGGTCAGACGCCGGTCGATGCCGTTGTTGCGCCAGGTGAGCTTGGTGTGTTCGATCCCCAACAGCCGCAGCACGGTGGCGTGGACATCGTGCACGGTCGTCGGATCGTCGCGGTCGAGCGGCTTGTAGCCCCACTGGTCGCTCAACCCGCTCGTCACGCCCCCCTTGATCCCGCCGCCGCACAGCCAGGTGGTGAACACGTAGGGATTGTGGTCGCGCCCCCGGCCGCCCTGCGAGCTCGGCATCCGGCCGAATTCCGTCGTCCACAGCACGAGCGTGTCGTCGAGCATGCCGCGCCGGTCGAGATCCTGGATCAGCGCGGCGGCCCCGCGCGCCATGCCGAGGGCGAGCGGCCCGTGGTCGCGGGCGACGTCCTCGTGCGAATCCCAGTTGCGCCGTGGAAAGCCGTTGTCGTTGCCGCTCCAGACCTGCACGAAGCGGACGCCCCGCTCGAGCAGCCGCCGGGCCGCCAGGCAGCGGAGGCCGAAGTGGTGCGTCTCCTCTTCGGCGTTGATCTCGGCCGGCCAGGCGCCGCGCTCGGGTTGGACGCCATACAGGGCGCGGACATGGGCCGGCTCCGCGGCGATGTCGAGCGCCTCGGGCGCCGCCAGCTGCATCCGCGCCGCCAACTCGTACGACCGGATCCGCGCCTCGAGCCGTGAGTCTCCCGGCCGGGCTTCTTCATGACGGCGGTTGAGCCGGGCGAGAACGTCGCGCGTGGCGGCGTCGGCACTCGCCGTGACGAACGGGCCGGCGGCGTGGGGCCGCAGGTCGGCGACCGGATCGGCGGCCGCCGGCTGCACGACAGTGCCCGAGTAGCGCGCGGGGAGGAACCCGGCGTCCCAGTTCTTCACGCCGTTGGAGGCATAGCCGCGATGGTCGGGGAGGACGACGAACGTCGGGAGGTTGTCGTTGAGCGAGCCGAGGGCGTAGCTCACCCAGCAGCCGGCGCCGGGAAACCCGGGGAGGACGAAGCCGGTCGTCTGGAGGAGCGTGGCCGCCGAGTGGACCCCCGACGAGCTCACCATGTCGTGGATGAACGCCATCCGGTCGACGACCGCGCCGAGGGGAGCGACCACGTCCGACAGCAATTTGCCGCAGCCACCGTAGGGGGCGAACTCCCATACCGGCTTGAGCCACGGGCCGAGGCCGTCCTGAAACGCCTCGACCGCCTCGCCGAAATCGCTCGGCTGCCCATGGCGCCTGACGAGCTCCGGTTTGTGGTCGAAGAGGTCGATGTGGCTGGCGGCCCCGGCCATGAACAGCTGCACCACGCGCTTCACGCGCGGCGGATGGATGCAGGCCGGATGCAGCCCGGCGCCACCGTCGGCGACCGCCTCGCGCTGGCCCGCCAGCAGCGCTGCCAGGGCGATCCCGCCGAGCCCGCCGCCGCTCCCCGCCAGCCAGTCGCGGCGCGACACGGCCTCCGGGCCTGCGGCGCGGTGAAACGGCGAATCGTTGCGGAATCGACGGCGCGGCATCGGGACACCGGAACGGTTCAATCGACGAACGTGAACTCGGCGAGGTTGAACAGCGCCCGGCAGACGTTGTCCATGCCATGGTCGCGGGCCACGTCGACCAGCGCCGCCACCTCGGCCGGCTCGGGAGGCCGGCCACAGCCGAGGAGAAACGCGCGTGTCACCTGTGACTCGAGGTCGGGCCCGGCCTCGCGGGCCACGCGCTCGGCGAACACGTGCGACTGGACGAGCATGAAGCCGTTGTTGAGCAGCGCCAGGGCCTGCGGCGCCGAGATGCTTTCGGTGCGTTTTTCGACCCGCATCGACGGGTCGGCGCAGTCGAGGCTCGTCATGAACGGCTGCGTCTGGCTGCGGACGACGAACCGGTACACGCCACGCCGCCAGGTCGAGCGGTCGGCGGGATCGGCCAGGTCGTAGCGGTAGTGGGGCGAGTGCTCGGGGCGCTCGACCTTGAAATCCTGCCAGCCCGGCCCCCCCATCGTCAGGTCGAGCGCGCCGCTCACCGCCAGGACGGCATCGCGCACCCCCTCGGCCTCGAGCCGGCGCCGCTGCTGCCGCCACACCAGGGTGTTGTCGGAATCGACGGCCGCGGCGTCGGCTCGGGAGGCCGACTGCTGGCGGTAGGTGGCACTGGTGACGATCAGGCGGTGGAGCGACTTGAGCGACCCGCCACCGTCGCGGAACGTCGCCGCCAGCCAGTCGAGGAGGTCGGGGTGCGACGGCCTCGCCCCCATCCGGCCGAAATCGCTCGGCGTGTCGACCAGCCCGCGGCCGAAGTGGTAGTGCCACACACGGTTGACGGCGCTGCGCCAGGTGAGCGGATTGGCCGGGTCAACGAGCCAGCGCGCAAGCGCCGCACGCCGCTCCCCCTCCGCATGGCCCGGCGGCAGCTCGAACCGCGCCGCGAGCATGCCCACGGCCGACAACGTACCCGGGCCCACTTCGCGCGTCGGGGCGAGGACGTTGCCACGGGAGAGGACGTGGATCGGCCGCGGCTGGCCCTGGCGCTTGTGGCTGGTGGCCGAGTAGACACGCGCGAGGGGCGGGAGCGCCGCCCGCGCCGCCTCGGCCGCGGTGATCTCGCTCGCCACGGCCTCGAGCGCGGCTGACGTGTCGGGGTCGCGCGCCGCGGCCAGCAGCCGCTCCCGTTCCTCGCGAAGGGGCGCGGCGGTGTCGTCGGACCCCGCGGGGCTCGTGCCGTCGACGAGGTTCGCCCGCCCCCACCGCGGCGGCGCCTCGATCGAATCGGCGGCCGTGACCGCCGCGCCAGCCGCGAGATTCGTTCCGTCGGCGGTGCGGACGACCAGTTCGGCGAGGGCGAAGATGAAGTCGTTCTGCCGCGGTGCGAGCTTCGTGGCGGTGATGCGGACGTGGCGCGCGCCCGTGCCGCAGGAGAAGGTCTGCGGTTTCGTCCCCGGGTTGGCCACGTCGGCCTCGGTGAACGCCGCCACCGTGGTGACCCCGTCGCGAAACTCCGGATCGTTCGCCACCTCGACACGGAATCGGCGCGGGTAGCCGAAGCCGGCGCCGATCCCCGCGAACTCGTCGTGGCAGGGATGGAGGACGATCTCGTGGATCGCCCGTTCGGCACCAAGATCGACCTGGACCCACTTCGCCACGTCCGCGCCGGCCTCGATGGCGGAGTGCCAGCCGTAGGCGGGTGTTGGATTGGGGCCGGCGGGCTTGGGAAGGGCGGCGATCGCCCGATCGAGCTCCTCCAGCCGGGGCCCCGCGGCCTCGCGGACCCGGGCCTCGAGGTCGCGGCGCCGGCCGGCCAGCGCGTCGAGCCGCGCCGCGAGCTCGGCGTGGGTGCGCGCCACCTGCGGATCGGCGGCATACGGGCGGTCGTCACGGTCGACCGCCGCGAACACCGCCTGGAGCGAGTAGTAGTCGTCCTGGCTGACAGGGTCGAACTTGTGGGCGTGGCACTGGGCGCAGTGCACCGTCACGCTGGCGAACGTGCCGATCGTGGTGGCGACCATGTCGTCGCGGTCGAGGTGACGGGCGATCTTGCCGTCTGTCTTCGTCTCCGGCACCTCGACATGGCCGATGAAATCCCATGGGCCGGCGGCCAGGAATCCGAGCGCCTCCTGGCCGTCGCGGGTGTCGGGCCAGAGCACGTCGCCGGCGATCTGCTCGGCCACGAACCGGGCGTAGGGCTTGTCGTCGTTGAGGGCGCGGATCACGTAGTCGCGGTACGGCCAGGCGTTGGGGCGCGGCTTGTCCTTGTCGTAACCGTGGGTGTCGCCGTAGTGGACGACGTCGAGCCAGTGCCGCGCCCAGCGCTCGCCATGGCGCGGGCTGGCCAGCAGCTTGTCGACGAGGGTTTCGTAGGCGTTCGGATCGGGATCGGCCACGAACGCCTCGACATCGGCCGGATCGGGGGGCAGGCCGAGGAGGTCGAACGACAGCCGCCGGATGAGCGTGCGCCGGTCGGCGACGGGGGCGGGGGCCAGGCCCCGTTCGGCCAGTGCCCGGCGCACGAAGAAGTCGATCGCGTTCCGTTCCGGCTCCACGGCCGGCAGGCCGGCGAATGCCGCCACGGCCGGTGGCACGGGCACCGTCTTCACCGGCTGCCAGGCCCAATGGTCGAGGCGCTCGTCACGCGCGGCCGGCTCCGGCCCGTCGGCCCCCGGCCACGGTGCGCCGGCGTCGATCCAGGTGGCCAGCGCCGCAACCTCGGCGTCGGTGAGCCGCTCGCCGTCCGGCGGCATCCGCTCGGAGGGCTTCGTCGATCTGATCCGGCGCACCAATTCGCTCGCCGCCCCCTTGCCGAGGACGACCGCCGGCCCGAAGTCGCCGCCGGTCAGGACCCCGGCGCGTGTGTCGAGCCGCAGGTGCGATTCCTGCGTGTCGGGGCCGTGGCAGTCGACGCACCGGACCGTGAGTAGGGCCCGCGCGGCGGCATGGGCGTCACCGTCCGTCGGCAGGTCGGCGGCGATGCGGGAAAGCGGCGCGAGCAGCACGAGCATCGGCCACGCGCTTCGCCAGCCACGGTCCATGGAACCCCTCGCTGAGGGCGATCGAGCCGACGGAATGCGGTACCGGTTTCGACGGGCGCCCCGCTGACCGATCGCGCTCCTGGAGCCACCGTGGCCAGCCATGCCCGCCACGGCACACGGCTGCTAGGCTTGCTTCATTGCAACGTAGTATAAATCGATCGAACCGGCGGGGGTGGACACGTGGGGGCATGGCGAATATCGGACACCGTGCCGGCCGATCTTGCCGAGCGCATGCAGGGCCGGTTCCAGGATTGGCCACCGATCGCGAATTGGGCCCTGTCGATCGCGGATCTCCAACCGGGCCGGGCCGAGATGCATCTGACCGCGACGGCCGCGGTCACCAATGGCCCCCGCGGCACCGTCAACGGCGGCGTGCTGGCGGCGCTCGCCGACCTGACCAGTGCCCTCGCCCTGAGCACGGCCTTCGACGGCAAGATGCCGTTCGCCACCTCCGATCTCCATATCCGCTACCTCGAACCGGCCGTCGGCGTGGTCGCGGCGAAGGCCGAGGTCGTGCGGCTATCGGGGCGCAGCGCCGTGGTCGAATGCCAGATCCGGGCCGCCGACGAGATCGCCTGCCTGTGCACCGCGCAATTCGCGATCCGACGCTCCCTGGGAGGATGACGCCGCCACCGGCCCGGCAGCGCCGTGGTCACGGCGGCAGACCCGCCCCGCATCAGCGCGTCGGGGGCGTCGCGTTCGCGGGTGGGCGGCTGAACCGGAAGCAGTCGATGTCGCCGACGCTCATCGATTCGCCGTTGGCGTCCATCACCACTTTCATCACCGACCGCCCTGCCGGCACGCGCACCCCTCCGACGCGGATCGTCTGCAGCTTTCCCCATCCGCCTGTGTCGGGGACCGTGATCGGCCCGGTGGCATCGACCCCGTCGAACTCGATGTGGAACCGACCTCCCGCCTTCGCCGAGGCCACCGGAATCTCGACCGTGTACGGCCCCGGGGCGTTCACCTCGACGGTGTAGACGAGCCACTCGCCGGCGCGTGTCCAGCCGATCCCGTGGCCGTTCGAGGCATCGGGGCGGCGCTCGATGTCGACCTGCGTCGGGCCGCGGTAGTCGGCTCCTTCGTTGACGGCGTTGACGTCGTGGTACGCGACGCCAGCCTCCCCCTCGTCGAAATCCTCCGCCTCGACGACTCCCGGAATCCGCCGCGGGGTGCCACCGAACGGCAGCGTCGCCGCGCGTTCGGAGGCAAGAAACAGGACGCAGATCACGACCAGGGGCACCCTCATGACGAACCCTTTCAAGAGCAGATGGCCGGGAAGGTGCCGGTCGCGGGCACACGGTCGGGCCTGCGGCCTGGCCGTCAGCGCGCGGCCTCGCGCCGCACGTGGCGCGGCGCGATCACGTCGGTCGCCAACCCGACCCGCTCGAGGAGCAGGATCACATAGTAGGTGACGTCGATCTCCCACCAGCGGTGCTGGACCGAGGCGCTGGCCGGGTCGTGGTGGTGGTTGTTGTGCCACCCCTCGCCCATCGCGACGAGGGCGACGAGCCAGTTGTTACGGCTGTCCTCGTCCGTCGCGTAGGTCCGGTAGCCGAACAGGTGGGTCAGCGAGTTGACGCTCCAGGTGATGTGCCAGACCAGGACCGTGCGGACGAACACGCCCCACACGAGCACGCTTGCCGCGCAGGTGTAGCCGGCGGCCCAGTCGCCTCCCCACCATCTGCCCACGGCGAGCCCCGCCAGCCAGTAGGCGGCTGCGTGCAGCGCGTAGATCCAGACGGTCGCGGTCGGGTGACGCTCGAGCGAGCGGAAGAACCCGTCGGCGAGGATGTCGCGCGCATAGCGGTCGAGAAACGCCCAGCCCTTGCGCTGCGGCACGCGGCGGAACAGCCAGCCCATGTGCGACCAGGCGATCCCGCGCCGCGGCGAGTGCGGATCCTCCGGGTCGTCGGAGTGGGCATGGTGGAGGCGGTGATTGGCCACCCATCGCGCGGGAGTGTCTTCCAGCGAGCACAGCGCGACGACGGCCAGCGCCCGCTCCAGCCAGCGCGGCACCTTGAGGCTCCGGTGCGCGAGAAGACGGTGGTAGCAGAGATTGATCCCGAGCGTCCCGAACACGAACGTGCCGACCGCGGCGAGTGCGACTGCGGGCCAACTGCAATACGCCGGAAACAGCGCGAGACCGGCCAGCAGATGGACGGCCACGATCGGCACGAGGTATTCCCAGTGGATCGCGGTGCCGATGGCCGCGCGGGGCGCGGTGGAGGAGACAGCCAAGGTTGTCCTCGGGTTGAGAGGTCCGGTCCATGGACTTGCCCGATTGTCGCGGAGCGCGCCGGTTTCGCAAGAACCACGTCGATCGCCGGCAGCCGCCGGATGCCGCGCCCCGCTCCCGCCGGTTACGATTGTCGTGCCTCACATCCGGCGCGACCGTCATCCCTTCCCCAGCCGATGCGGAGCGGGGCTCAAATGACCGACCTTCGCACCTGTCGCGACGACCAAGGCGTCGAGGCCGGCGGGGATGCTCCGGGGCCATGCCGCGGAGCCGAGCCGTGACCGCGCCGCTCCTGGCGATGGACGGGATCTCGAAGACGTATCCTGGCGTGCAGGCGCTGGCCGACGTCCGCCTCGATCTCGCCCGCGGGGAGGTCCTCGCCTTGCTCGGCGAAAACGGTGCCGGCAAGAGCACGCTGATGAAGATCCTCGGCGGCGCCGTGCGCCCCGACGCCGGACGGATCGTCATCGACGGCGTCGAACGGGCGCTGCGGACGCCGCCCGACGCGATCCGCGCCGGCGTCGCCGTGATCCACCAGGAATTCAATCTCGTTCCGGCGCTCGGGGCCGCCGACAATCTCTTCCTCGGGCAAGAGATCGCCCATGGCCTGCCCGGCTTCGGCATCGTCGACCGCGCGGCCCAGCGGCACCGGGCCGGCGCGATCCTCGCTCGGCTCGGCGCCGACTTCGATCCCGACCGCCCCTGCCGCACGCTGTCGGTGGCCGGGCAGCAGCTCGTGGAGATCGCCAAGGCGCTGGTGTCGGGGGCGCGGATCCTCGTCATGGACGAGCCGAGCGCGGCCCTGTCGGCTCCCGAGGTGGCGGCGCTGCACGGCGTGATCCGCGACTTGCGCCGCGACGGCACGGGGATCGTCTACGTCACCCACCGGCTCGACGAGATCGCCTCCGTCTGCGACCGCGTGACGGTCCTCCGCGACGGGCGCAACGCCGGGGGCACCGCGGTGGCCGCTGCCGACCGGGCCGACCTGATCCGCCTGATGGTCGGTCGGGAGCTCACCGAGGAGTTCCCCCACCGCGACACGGTGCCGGGCGCGGCGCGGCTCGTCGTCGCCGGGCTGTCGCGTGGGACGGCCGTCCGTGGCGTCTCGTTCACCGCGCGGCGCGGCGAGGTGCTGGCGATCACCGGCCTGGTCGGTTCGGGCCGGACGGAGGTCCTCCGGCTCCTGTTCGGTGCCGACCGGCGCGACGCCGGCAGCGTGCACCTCGACGGCGTGCCGGTCGCGCCGCGCTCCCCCGCCGCCGCGATCGCGGCCGGGATCGGCCTCCTCCCCGAGGACCGCAAGCTCCAGGGGCTCGTCCTCGGTCTCTCGGTCCGCGAGAACTTCGCCCTCCCGAACCTCGCCCGGTTGTCGCACGGCGGCGTCGTCAGTCGCACCGACGAGCGGCGCGAGTGTGGCGAATTCATCGCATCGCTGCGGATCAGGACCCCGCGCCAGGAGGCGGCGGTGCGGGGGTTGTCGGGCGGCAACCAGCAGAAGGTGGTGCTCGCCAAGTGGCTGGCGCGGCGCTGCGAGGTGCTCCTGTTCGACGAGCCGACGCGCGGCGTCGACGTCGGAGCGAAGGTCGAGATCTACCGGCTGATCAACGACCTCGCCGCCGCCGGCAAGGTCGTGGTGATGGTCAGCTCCGACCTCCCCGAGGTGCTGGGGATGGCCGATCGGATCGTCGTCATGCACGACGGGCGGATCACCGGCCGGATCGACGACGTCGCGACGGCCACCCAGGAATCGATCATGGAGGCCGCCGTCGCATGATCGCCCTCCGACAGGCGCTCGCCCTGCTTCGGGGCCGGCTTCACGAACTCGGCATGGCGTGGGTGCTGCTCGCGCTGTGCGTGCTGTTCAGCGTGCTGACCTGGAGCGAACAGCAGCCCTCCGGCGCCGCGGCCGCCGACGCCATCGCCGAGCGGATCCTCGCCGCCACGCCGCACCCCCGCGTGCTGGTGGCGATCCGCGACGTCCCCGACGACGTCGCCCTCGCCGACCGGCTCGTCGACCGGCTCCGCAGCGGCGGGGCGACGGTCGTCGCGGTCGCCAAGGGGGGGCCGAAGGACGCGCGGGACGCGCTCGGGCGCGTTGCTGCAGAGACCCCGGGGCTCGACGCGATCGCCGGGAGCGCCGCGAGCATGGCGTGGGGCGTGTTCGCCGACGTCGGCACCGACTTCCCCGCGCTCGGCGCGCCGGCGCTGGTGCGCCCGCGGTCCTACCGGTGGCCCAACTTCCTCAAGGCCGAAAACCTTCTCAACATCGCCAACCAGATCGCCGTGATCGCGATCCTTGCCGTCGGAATGACGCTGGTGATCCTCACCGGCGGCATCGACCTGTCGGTCGGGAGCATCATCGCGCTGGCCAGCGTGGTGACCGCGATCGTCATCCGCGACCGGTGCGGCGGCGTCGCGGCGGGACCGGGGGGCATGGTCGTCGCCGGGCTCGTCGGGATCGCCGTCGGCGCGGCGTGTGGCGCCGTGTCGGGGGGCGTGGTCGTGGCCTTCGGGATCCCGCCGTTCATCGCGACGCTGGCGATGATGCTCGTGGCCGGGGGCACGGCGTCCTTGCTCGCGCGCGGCGAGAGCGTGTACCAACTCCCCGACGGCTTCATGTGGCTCGGCCGCGGGGCCGACCTGGTCGGGATTCCCAACGCCGTCGTCGCGATGCTCACCCTGTACGCGCTCGCCCAGTTCACGATGACGCGGACGACGTTCGGGCGCTGGGTCCTCGCCGTCGGCGGCAACCGCGAGGCGGCGCGTCTCTCGGGCGTGCCGGTGTCGGCGACGCTCGTGGCGGCCTACGTCCTCTCCGGGGCGCTGGCGGCGCTCGGCGGAGTCGTCATGGCATCGCAGCTCAAGAGTGGCTCGCCGAACTTCGGGCAGATGTACGAGCTGTTCACGATCGCCGCGGTGGTGGTCGGGGGAACGAGCCTCGCCGGGGGCGAGGGAAGCATTGTCGGGACGCTCGTCGGCGCCCTGGTCACGGCCGTGATCAACAACGGCATGAACCTCCTCGGCATCGAGAGCTACACGCAGCGCGTCGTCCTCGGCCTGGTGATCCTCGGCGCGGTCCTCCTCGACCGGCTCCGCCGCCGCTGACCGGCCGGACCGTCGCCCGAGGCCGGCTGACCTTCGCTCCCGGGCCAAGCTGCCTGGACGCCGTCGTGCGACCGCTACGCGCCGGGCCGCCCCTGCTCGAACAGGTCGGTCGTCCGGCACCAGAAGTCGCCGCCGAGGCGCGCCACCGTGCGAATCCGGAGCGGGTCGGGCTGGCCGGCCGCGTCGAGCACGGCATCGTCGACGACGATCGTCACCACCTCGCCGATGACGAGGTTGGCGGAGATCGGCCCCGATCCGATCGGGATCACCTGCTGCATCCGGCACTCCATCGCGAATGCCACGCCGGCCAGCCGCGGAGGCGCCACCCGCCGCGAGGCAACCGTCTCCATCCCCACCAGCTCGACCTCGCTCTCGTCCGGCGGAAGCGGCGCCGCGCTGCGGTTGATCTCCGCGGCATGCCGCTCGGTGGCGGCGTTGATCACGAATTCGCCGCCGTGCTCGATGTTGACCAGCGTGTCCTTGCGCTTGCCGTCGCGGGTCAGCGTCGGCGAGATCACGACCACCGGCGGGTTGGCGCCGAAGGCGTTGAAGAAGCTGAACGGCGCCAGATTGACGACGCCGCGCGGCGAGAGCGTGGTCACCCAGGCGATCGGCCGCGGCGTGACCAACCCGACGAGGACACGGTACACGTCGACCACCTCGGTCCGTGCGACGTCGATCTCCATCACCCCTCCATCCACGACAACGGGTACTCGGGCCGGTCGAACACCAGGGCGCCGCGGGCGACTGCCAGCGGCCGGAACGTGTCGATCATCACCGCCAGCTCGTCGGTCCGGTCCACGTTCCGGCTGGCGACGATCGTCCCGGGATGCGGGCCGTGCGGGATGCCGTGGGGATGGAGCGTGAACGAGCCTGCCTCCACACCGCGCCGGCTGCCGAACCTGCCGCGGACGTAGTACAGCACCTCGTCCGACTCGACGTTGCTGTGGACGTAGGGGACCTTCACCGCCCGGGGATCGGTATCGAGCATCCGTGGGGCGAACGTGCAGATCACGAACCCCGGCCCGTCGAACGTCTGGTGGATCGGCGGCGGCTGGTGGATCCGGCCGGTGATCGGCTCGAAGTCCTCCGCATTGAACGCGAACGGGTAGACCATCCCGTCCCAGCCGACGACATCGAACGGATGGCTCGCGACCTCGTACCGGGCGCGGCGTTCGCCGTCGCGGACGACGATCGTGTGCCGGCCCTCCGCATCGATCGGCACCGGGGACTCCGGGCCACGGATGTCGCGCTCGCCGTAGGGGGCGCCGAGGCGGAGCTGGCCGTCGGGATTGAGGTAGCGCTTCGGGAACCGGATCGTGCCGCGGGCCTCGACGACGAGCAGATCGGCCGCCGTCGGGTCGTCGAAATCGACGCGGTAGGTCGTGCACTTCGGGATCACGACGTAGTCCAGCGGCCGGAACGGCAGCGAACCGAACATCGTCTCCAGCCGCCCCGTGCCAGCGTGGACGAACAGCACTTCGTCGTCGCGGGCGTTGCGGAACAGCTCGCGCTGCGGGCCGGCGGGCCGGCACCGCGAGATCACCACCTCGGCGTTGAAGAACATCGCAATCCGCCCGTCAACGACGTCGCCGGCGCGGCCGAGGGCGCCGGTGGCGAGGTGGACGTGCCGCAGCGGCAGCTCGGCGGCGGCCGGCGCGGGAACGAACGGCAACGGCTCGATCGCGGTCACGCGAGTCGGCGGCCGGAGGTGGTAGGCGATGCTGTAGCCCCGGGAGAAACCCTCGGTCGAAATCACTTCTTCGTAGTGGATCCCCTCGCCGAGAAACCCCGGTGTCCGGGGAAGCTCCGTATGGCGCTTCGGTGGGATCGTGCCGCGGCGGAGATAGTGGGGCACGGCGGCGGGCTCCTGGCGCGGGTTCAGCGGCGTGGCGCGGCGATCCGATTCTCGAGGGCGCCGAGCCTCTCGACCGACAGCGTGACGACGTCGCCGGGCACGAGCCAGCCACCGACGTTCTCGGGGCCGAGCTCGAGGATGCATCCCCCGCCGACAGTGCCCGACCCGAGGACGTCGCCTGGGTACAGGGTCGCGTCGCGGCTGGCATGGGCGAGAAGCTGCGGCCAGGTCCAGTGCATCGTCTCCGCGTCGCCTCTCGAGACGACGCGACCGTTGACAGCGGCCTCCATGCGCAGCCGGAGGCGACCGTCGGCGTACCGATCGGCGAGCCGCTCGAACGGGACGACCGCGGGGCCCAACGCGTTGGCGAAATCCTTCCCCTTCGCCGGACCGAGCCCGACCGCCATCTCCTGCCGCTGCAGGTCACGCGCCGAGAAGTCGTCGTAGATCGTGAACCCGAGCAGGCAATCGAGGGCCCGGTCGTCCGCCGGCAGATCGCGGGCCTCGTGCCCGACGACCGCGGCGATCTCGAGCTCGAAATCGAGCTCGCGTGTCTCCAGCGGCGGGACGACCTCGTCGCCGTTGCCGATCACCGAGTGGGGATTGGAAAAGTAGAACACCGGCACCTCGTACCACTGCGGCACCATCCCCAGGCCGCGCTGCCGCCGGCAGGTGAGGACATGCTGCTCGAAGGCGTAGAAGTCGCGGATCGTCCGCACCGGGGGGAGCGGGACGGCCATCACAATGTCCCCCGCAGCGCCTGCTCCCGCTCGATGGCCTCGAACAGCGCCTTGAAGTTCCCCTTGCCGAAGCTCTTCGAGCCGTGGCGCTCGATGATCTCGAAGAACAAGGTCGGGCGGTCCTGCACCGGCTTGGTGAAGATCTGGAGCATGTAGCCCTCGTCGTCACGATCGACGAGGATCCCGAGATCGGCCAGCTCCTCGACGTCCTCCTCGATCGGCCCGACGCGGTCGACGAGCGTGTCGTAGTAGGTGCGCGGCACGCGCAGGAACGAGACGTCGTTGGCCCGCAACGCCCGGACCGTGGCGACGATGTCGTTGGTCGCCAGGGCGATGTGCTGGACCCCGGCGCCCCCGTAGAAGTCGACGTACTCCTCGATCTGGCTGCGCCGCCGCCCCTTCGCCGGCTCGTTGATCGGGAACTTGATCCGCCCTCGCCCGCCCTGCACGACCTTCGACATCAGTGCCGAGTACTCGGTCGAGATGTCTTGGTCGTCGAACGAGACCAATTGCTCGAAGCCGAGGACGGTCCGGTAGAAGTCGACCCACTCGTTCATCCGCCCCTCCTCGACGTTGCCGACGACATGGTCGATGGCGAGGAGGCCGGCGGGATGGTAGGTCGCGGGGCTGTAGCGTTCGGGATCGATCGCCACGTAGCCCGGGGCGAAGGCGCCGTGGTAGCGATCGCGGTTGACGAACGTGTGGGTCGTGTCGCCGTAGGCGCGGATCGTGGCGTATTCGTAGACCCCGTTGTCATTCTCGATCGCCCGCGGGCCGATCACGCCGACGGCCCCGCGCTCGACGGCGAGGTTGTACGCCAACCGCACGTCGTCGACGGCCAGGGCGATGTCGGCGACCCCGTCGCCGTGGAGGATCAGCCGCGACGCCTCGGGATGGTTGGGACGGAGCGGCGACTGGAGCACGAACGTGATCCCGCCCTGCTGGAGGACGTAGCCGGCCTCGTCCTTCATCTTCGTCTCGAGGCCGGCGTAGGCGACGACCTCGAAGCCGTAGGCGTTGCGGTAGAAGAACGCCGACTGCCGGGCGTTGCCGACGAAGAACCGGATGTGGTCGATCTTGCGGAGGGGAATGTCCTGGGCGGCCGCCATCGCTCGGTCCTCGTCGGCAGCGCGGGCCTGACCATCGCTCCGTTGGCCCGCGGAATCGCCGGGATTATAGCCGGCGCGGTGGATCCACCGCATGGCCGTCGGCCTCGCGCACCATCCGCGCCCACCCGACGAAGAAGGCGAGGCACTCGGGATTGGCGAGGGCGCCGGCGTTGCCCACGGGGCAGTCCGAGATCGCGTTGCGCGCGGCGATCTCGGACAGCTTGCCGCTCACCGTCCGCGGGAGGTCGGGCGCCGCGACGACGAGGTGGGGCACGTGGCGCGGCGAACACTGGCGCCGGAGGCGGTCACGGACCGCCGCCTCGAGGGCGGCATCGAGCGTGGCCCCCGGCGCGAGCCTCAGGAAGAGGACGATCCGCTCGTCACCATCGCGGCGGAGGGCCGTCGCCAGCCCCTCGACGACCTCGGGGAACGCCGCCAACTCGCGGTAGATCTCCCCGGTCCCGATCCGCACGCCACCCGGATTGAGGACGGCGTCGGAGCGGCCGTAGATCACCATCCCGCCGCTGGCCGTCTCCAGGGCCCAGTCGCCGTGACACCAGATGTCGGGGTAGCGATCGAAATAGGCGTGATGGTAGGCCCGCCCCTCCGGGTCGTTCCAAAACCCGAGCGGCATGCTCGGAAATGGCGTCCGGCAGACGAGCTCGCCGGCGACGCCGACGACCGACCGTCCCGACTCGTCGGCCACGGCGACGTCCATCCCCAAGCCCTTGCACTGGATCTCCCCCGCCCGCACCGGCAGCGTCGGATCGCCGAGGACGAAGCACGACACGATGTCGGTACCGCCGGAGATCGACGCCAGGTGCATGTCGGGCTTGACGGCGCGGTACAGCCAGCGGAATTGATCGGGCAGCAGCGGCGACCCGGTCGAGAGCAGCGCCCGCAACGCGGCCAGGGCGTGCCGGCTGCCGGGGAGGAAGCCGCGCTGCTCGATCGCTGCGAAGTACCGGGCGCTGGCACCGAAGTGCGTCACTCCCTCCTCATCGGCGACGTCCCAGAGGATCCCCGGATGCGGCTCGAGCGGCGAACCGTCGTAAAGAACGATCGCCGCGTCGCTGGCGAGGGCGCTGACCAGCCAATTCCACATCATCCAGCCGGTGGTCGTGTAGTAGAGCAGCCGGTCTCCCGGGCCGATGTCGCAGTGGAGGCGGTGCTCCTTGAGGTGCTGGAGGAGCGTGCCCCCCGCGCCATGGACGATGCATTTCGGGGCGCCGGTCGTGCCGGAGGAGTAGAGGATCGCGAGCGGCTGGGCGAAGGGAAAACGCTTCAGGGTGATCGGCACGAGCCGCCGCGTCTGGATCTCCTCCCAGTCGGCGAGCCGCACGCCGGGGAGCGCCTGTGGCGCCGCGCCGACGTGGACCCAGTCGGTCAGCGACGGCAGCCGTGCCGCCAGGCGCCCGAGGCGCTCGTCGAGCCCGAGCGACTTTCCCGCATAGCGCGTCGTCGCCGTCGAGACGAGCACGGTCGGCTCGATCTGGCCGAACCGGTCGTAGAGGGCGGCGTCACCGAAATCGGGCGAACAGCACGACCAGACTCCGCCCAACGCCGCCGTGGCGAGCATCGCGATCACCGCCTCGACGCGGTTGGGGAGGACGGCGGCCACACGCATACCGGGAACGACGCCGCAGTCAGCGAGGTGCCGGGCGAGCCGGCAGACGGCCTGCCAGAGCTCCAACCGCGTGAGGGTGGCGACCAGTCCCTGCTCGTCGTGGGCAATCACGGCCGGCGCACCGGCATACGTCGCGTCACCGAGGCGCGAGGGCCAGAGCAGGTTTTCGACGATGTTCAGCCGGCCCTCGGGGAAGAATCGCCACTCGCGGAACACCGTTGCCGGTAGGCAGTCGACCGGGCCGGGGTCGCCGTCGACCTCGCAGAAGTCCCACACCTCGCGCCAAAACCTGCCTGGTTTCTCGACGCTCCAGCGATGCAGCGCGACGCGGTCCGCGCCCGCACGAGGGTGCCGCTCCGTCACGGCCGCCCTGAAGCGGGTGATCGCGGAGCGCTCGATGGACGCGGGGGAAGGCATCCAGAGTACGTCGTCGGCAGTCGTCGCCATGCGGTATCCGTGAACAGGCGATGGGACCGGTCGCCCCAGGATCGGCGCCCGGATCCCGAGGACACAATCCCGTTGCCCAATCACCTCCTGTCGTGCCGATCGGCCGCGACGATCTCCGACCCACTGGCGGCGGAAACGACGCGCCCGTCCTCGAGTCGATACACGACGTCGCACTGCTCGACCGTGCTGAGGCGGTGGGCGACGATGATCACCGTCATTTTCCCGTGAAGTGCCTCGATGGCCTCCATGAATTCCCGTTCGGTTTCGGCGTCGAGCGAACTGGTCGCCTCGTCGAGCACGAGCACCTGAGGGTCGCGATACAACGCCCGGGCGATCGCCACCCGCTGTCGTTGCCCGCCGGAAAGCCTCACGCTGCGCTCACCGACGATCGTGTCCACGCCGCTGGCCAAGCTGGCGACGAAGCCATCGAGGCACGCGGCCGACAGCGCCCGCGTTACGGCAGAGTCGTCGATGTCCTCGTCGTGGACGCCGAAGGCCACGTTCCTGCGGATGCTTCCGTCGACCAGATAGATCGACTGAGGGACGTAACCGATGATCGCCTGCCAGCCACGGGGATTGGACTGGATGTCGACGCCATCCACGGTCACCACACCCGCCGACGGTGGCAGCAGACCCAAGAGCACGTCGATCAGCGTGCTCTTCCCCGCACCGCTCGCCCCGATGAAGCCCACCTCGCTGCCGCGCGGGATCGCCAGATCGATGTCGTGGAGAACCTCTGCGTCACCGCCGGGATAGCGATACGAAACATGATCGAGGCGGATCCGCTCCGAGAACGTGACCGGGGTCGCCGGCTCGTGTTTCGGCATCGTTGCCCCCAACGACAGGTAGTGACGCACCGCTGCGATCATCGGCTTGGCACTGCGGAGGCGCTGGGCGGAAATTGCCACATGGTTCACCGATGGCAGCATCCGGAAAGCGACGGTCGCATACAGGCCGAGGAACGGGAGCAGGGATCGCACCGGCTTGCCCTCCCAGGCCATCACGCCCGCCAGCAGAAACAGCGTCACGACGGCGACCAGTTCGAACCATGGACGTGGCACCTGTTCGGCGAGCCAATGCAGAGCGACCAAGCGTGCATGGACCGCCGATTGCGCCTGGAAGTCGTCAGAGCACTCGCTCTCACAGCCGTGAACCTTGACTTCCTTGACGCCGCCGAGTGCCTCCTGGACGTGCTTGCGGAGAGATCCCATGTACCGCATCCGGGCCTCGGCCCAGCGCTGCGTTCGCACCCGCACGAGACGCGACAACAACCAGGCCGAGACACCGAGCATGACGACGATGACTGCCGCGCCGACGGGCTCGAACCACACCAACATGACCAGCAACCCGAGGCCGAGGAGCGACTCGGAGACGATCCGTAACAGGTCGATGCAAACTACCGAGAATCGTTGGCTCTCCTCGAGCACGTGGACGATCGAAGCGGTGTTCCTCTGGAGATAGAACGTCCACGGCTGCGTCATGACGTTGGCGAACACGAACCGGCTGACATGCGACTGGACCGCGCGGACGTACCACGCTTGCAGGTAGCTGCAGACGAGGATGAACAGCGACTTGAACGCGAACACCAACACCAAACCGAGCAGAAGCACGACGATCGTCCGCGCCGTCGGCGGATCGCCAAGGGTCTGGACGACCGGGCGCAGGGGGGCGGGCAGCAACGACGAGTCGCTCGTCATCACCGCCAGCACCGGAACGATCAATCCGATGCTGAGCATTTCGATGGCGGTCGCCGCCACCATCAAGCCGAGGACGACGAACGTCCGTAGTCGCAGGCTCGGTGGCAGGATTGCCCAGACGGTTCGGAAGAGGCTGATCACGTGTGAGTCACGGTTCGGATCCCGGCGACGACCGACTCGCCTTCGGTTTCAGTGTGAAGAACGCGCCGCAGCCGGATTGGGACCGAAACGCCGCGTCTTCGATAAGTCCTCCCCTGCCGCACACGCGCGGGGCACCGGACCCGTCTAGTCTCGCAGATCGACGCTGCTCAACCAGCCTGTGCGCATGTCCGCCAATCCTTCGGGGGTCGCAGCGAACTCGAGCCAGTGCTCGAATCCGCGCACGAATCCGTGGAGACCGAGGTGCGCCGACAAGGCGAGAAGAACGGGCCCCTCGGCGACCTTCGCCTTCCGGCGCCACGGATACCCGCCCCGAGCGTCACGTCGGTCCGACTGCGGATCTCCGTGGAGCGCCAATGCGTTTCCAGACAGATCCTCCAATTCGTCAGCGAGGCGAAGGGTGACGACGTCGGACTGACCGGCGGCCGCCCCAGGAGACAAGAGACCGAGGTCCACGGCTTCGAACGTCGTGTAGCGATGGAGGAGGTCGTCGACTCCCGCGCCGAACTGCGCGGCGATCAGGCCGCGCCGTTGCTCGGGGTCCAAACCACCTTGAAACGGCACGCGCCGCTGGTAAAAGGGCGTGCAGTATCGCGGCGACCGCCCCGCGCTGCACTTTTCAACCGGCGTTCACACCACGACCTGTTCTGTCAAAATATGGCTCTTCGGGGATTTCCGTGGCTGAAGAGTGTCGACGGGCGTACAGGTTCAAGAATGGGGAAGTGCATGGCGGACGGCGTGATCAGTGGGGCCGAAACCCA
>Ga0194134_10000512_pt1 | contig 59163 bp, 44 predicted proteins | sample TA2KigOff0mmetaG_FD_148602 | JGI IMG/M metagenome (GOLD analysis project Ga0194134, IMG submission 148602) | Freshwater microbial communities from Lake Tanganyika, Tanzania - TA2015056 Kigoma Offshore 0m | ecosystem: Environmental > Aquatic > Freshwater > Lake | place: Tanzania: Lake Tanganyika...
CGACGTCGGCGGAGACCGGTGCGGACCGGATCCAATTCGGGGGGTTCATGGAATCCAATCTGTCAACGGCCCCGGCGCTCAACAAGGGCAACCTCGCCGCGGCGGCGGCCGTTATCGCCCCGGGCGGGGCCCTCCACCCGGGTCAGTCCAGCTTGCGCAGCCAGATGTTCCGGTAGCGCACCGGATTGCCATGGTCCTGGAGGAGCAGCGGTCCAGTGGGCGTGGCCCCCGAGAACTTGGCCGCGACCGAGGCATCGCCCTGGACGGGGATGTGGTCCTGCACCAGCACCCCGTTGTGGAACACCGTGAAGGAACCGGGACGCACCTTGCCGTCGGCTCCGGGCGTGGGCGGGTGGAAAACGATATCGTAGGACTGCCACTCGCCCGGTTTGCGCGAGGCGTTCACCAGCGGCGCGTTGTGCCCGTAGAACGAGGCGGCCTGCCCGTTGAAGTACGTCTTGTTCTGGTACGAGTCGAGCACCTGGATCTCGTAGCGACCCTGGAAATACACCCCGCTGTTGCCGCGCCCCTGCCCGTCACCTTTCACCTCCGCCGGGGAGGCCCACTCGAGGTGGAGTTGGATCGCCCCGAATTCCTGGCGGGTCATCAACCCCTTGAAGCCGACCTGCATGAACCCGTCCGCGACCTTCCAGCGCGGCTCGCTGCCGTCCTCGCTCTTCCACGCCGACAGGTCCTTGCCGTCGAAGAGCACCACCGCGTCGGAAGGCGGTGAACCGGTCGTGCCCGGCGTCACCACGGGGGGCTCGCGGTCGGCGGAGGGAGTGGCGGCAAGGGCGACGAGCATCGCGGCGGCAGCGGCGACGACAGCGACGAACAGCGAGGGGACGGTGGAGAGTTTCATGGACGATGGCGGGGGGGGTCGAGGACTACCCGAATCGTCGCCAGAAGGTGGGGCGGGTCAAGGCCGACGAGTGACCGGAACCGGCATGGGGGCATGGGGGCATGGCGGCGAAGGTGAAACCGCGGCGCGGTGGATCTCCCATGACTGGCCCACGGGCAGAGGCAGCCGGGGAAGGCCACGGGCGGCATCTCCGAGGAAGGATTGCCCACGAGAACGCGGCGCCATCGGACCGGGATCCGGGCGTGTGAGAATCACCGCCAATCTCCCGGCATGCGCCCGGGCTTCACGCCAATCGTCCGCGAGGTGCCAGAGCCAAGCCCTTAAGCCTGTCGCCGGGAGGCGACGATCGCGCGCAGATTCCGGGGGATCCGGTCCACAATCCCGAAATCGCGGTTCCACAACTGGATGGCCGGGACACGTCTCGGCACCATGGTAAAACACACGGAAAGTTGCCGGTTTGGACACCCACGTTTTGCCGGGTTCCTGGGGGTATCCCCCTCGGGAAGTGAATGCCTGCGTTTCTTTCTTCTTCGAATGGATGACATGGGCATTCAAGGCCCAGCGGGCCTGATCGGGAATCGCCTCGACACCCACCGGGCCCGGGCGGGATCGGTGCCTCGTCGGGTTTCTGGAGAAGGTAATGTTCAAACCGTCAGGTTGAGTCGGTTTTCATGCCGCCTCGCCGACGGGCGTGGACGTTTGTGTCAGCATCGTTCCGAAACCCGCAGAAAGTTGCCGGACTGAAATCCACGCTTTTCCGTGTCCATGAGGACGTTTTCTTCCGGAATCAGCGCCAGCGTTTCTTCCTTCTTCAAACTGGAGCCAAGAGCCTTCCAAGCCCGGCAGGCCCACTCAAGATCCGCGTCGACGATGACAAAGCCGATACCGCACTGATGATTCGTCGAGTTTCCGGGGAAGTTGGATTTCAAACCGGCAGGTTTCGTTGGTTTTCAAACCGTCGCTGACACGTTTGCCCTTTGTGCTCCGGGCGGTGCCTTTGCTACCACCAAGGCATCGTGAGTTCCGCCCAGCCCAGCCTCCTGCTGCTGATCCCCGCCTACAACGAGGAGAACCGCATTGGTCCGGTCCTGGAGCAATACGCCGCGCATTTCGGCCGGACCCATGCCGGGAGGTTCCAGATGGTCGTGGTGTTGAACGGATGCCACGACGACACCCTCGGGGTGGTCCGGGCCGCCGCCGGGCGGCACCCCTTCATCCGCCACCTCGAGTTCACCGCGCCGATCGGAAAGGGAGGCGCCCTCATCGAGGGCCTGAAACTGGCCCCCTTGGCCGACTTCATTGGGTATGTCGACGCGGACGGCGCCACGCCGCCCGGGGCGTTCCACGACCTGGTCCGATGCCTTGAGGAATCCCAGGTCGCCTGTGCCATCGCCTCACGGTGGCTTCCCGGCGCCGTCGTGCACCACTTCCAACCGGAGAACCGGCGTTTCGCCAGCCGCCTGTTCCACCTCTTCGTCGAGTTGTTCTTCCAGATGGGAATCCTCGACACGCAATGCGGCGCGAAAATCATGAGGCGTCTTGCCGTCGAGGCCGTGCATGACCGGTTGACCCTCGCCGACCTTGCCTTCGACGTGAACTTGCTCTTCTCGCTGCGCCGTGCCGGCTTCGAGATCCGTGAAATCCCGACCGAGTGGTCGGACAAGAGCGGTTCCAAGGTGGTCTTCAACCTGCGCACCAGCCTCAACATGTTGCTCTCGCTGGTGCGTCTCAGGCTGGTCTACTCGCCCTTCTACCGTTGGCTGGGACCCTTGCGGCCCCTTGAGGCTTGGCTCTACAGCCGGCTCCGGGCGCCCCAACCGGTGCGCAGGTCGGACCAGCGGAAACCGACCACAGCCGAGGCTCCGGGAGGACGGGGGACCGACGGTCCATCCACGTCATCAACCTGACCGGGTCGTCGTCGCGGCAACCTCGGCGAGCTTGCCGACCTCGCGGCTGAGGAATGCCTCCACCGTCTGGAACTTCGCCACATTCTCGGGCTTCAGCGCCATCAGCGCCCGGTGGGCGTCGAGGCAGCACCGGAGCACATCGGCCCTTGCTGGGGCTTCCATCGGCACCTCGACGGTCCGGGTCGGCGCGCTCGTGGAGCCCGCCTCGAGCACCCCGACCAGATCAAGGACCCCGTGGTCCTCGAGACCGTCGAGAATGCGCTGGGGGGCCCCATGCAGGGCGAACGAGATGCCGCCGGTTGCCACCAGACGTGTCAACGTGCCAGAGAAACCGCTGTCCATCAGGAGCGCTCCAGACAGGTCCAAAACCACGCAGCCCACGCCACCGCTCCTCAGGCGTAGGATGACCTTCTCGAAGGCCGGAGCGGACTCCGCAGCCAACCGTCCTTCCAGACGGACCAAAGCCTGCTGCCCATCCACACCGACCGAAATCGAGCAACCGGGCAACGCCATGCCTCGACTATCGGCGTCGGTATCTCTCGGTCAAGGATCGCAAGATCGGGTGTCGCATGATCCAGAAACCAGGTCGCACGGGGTCGCATGGGGTGCACCGGTTGGGCCGGTTAGGCGGCTTTTTTGGACAGGCTGGATCGGGTCGGCAGAGTCGCCTCAGGGACGCCGGTCGGCTTGGTCGGCTTGGGCAGGTTGTTTGGCTTATTTGGACACGCTGTATCGGATCAGCAGGGTCGCCTGAGTGACGCCCGTTGGGCCGGTCGGTTTGGTCGGTTTGTTTGGGCAGGCTGGGTAGGGTTGGCAGAGTCGACTCAATGGGGCCGCTTGCGAGGGTTAGGCCGGTCAGTTAGGCGCCCCCTCAGCCCACCACGTCCACGCGCAGGTCGCGCAGGGCCATCAGGCCTGGCAGCGGCACCGCCCGGATCGGCCGCGCCCCGCTGCGCCGGCGTGGCCCGAAGCGTTGTCGGTACCGTTCGAACACCCCGTCCACGAAATCCCTCGAACCCAGCACCACCCCGTCGCTCAGGTGTCGGACCCGCAGCCTCAGCACCTGCCCCGGGCTCAACCGCCCGCCCTCGCCCAGCAACCGCCGGATCGTCGCAGGGTCCAGCGCCCGCTTCGAACTGTGCCCGGACTCCGCCGAGCGCAGCAGCAGCGCCGTCCGATATTCCGCCGCCGCCTCCGCCCACGTCCGCCCCCCCAGGAAACCCATCAACCCCCGTCGCACCCGCCCATTGCCCCCGGCCACCGCCGCCGCGTACCCGCAGTGCCGGTAATCCTTCGGATCCTCCGCCAAACCGGCGCGCACCGGGTTCAGGTCGATGTACGACGCCACCGTCCGCAGCGCCTCAGTGCTATCCTCCACCAGCACGCTCTTGAAGCGCTCGGCCCACAGCGTCCCGAACCGTTCCGCGTGCCGATTGAACCAACGACTGAAGCGCTGCTTGAACTCCTTCATGAACACCGACAGGTCCCCCATGCGCCCCAGCAGCGTCTGCCGCACCTGCGCATCGATCCGCCCCTGCCGGGTCATCCCCTCCCGGGCCAGCGTGCTCAGGATCCCCTTCTTCCCGTAGAACGCTTCAGCCCGCTCGAGCAACTCGGCGTCGGGGATCTCCCGCGCCTCCGGCACCCGGATGAGCAGGTGGAAATGGTTGGGCATCATGCAGTAGGTGATCACCTCCAACCCGGTGAAGGCCGAGAGCGCCATCAGCAACTCGGCCAGTTTCTCCCGGCACGCCGCATCCAGCAACTTCTCCCCGGCCACCGTCCGAGAGATGCAATGGTACACCGCCGAAGCCCCCGCCTCACCCTTGATCCGCGCCAGCCTCATGAGAGAAACCCTCCATCAGCGGAGCTCCCTGGTCAACAACTTTGAACCTGTCACTATATTTGATTCGTTGACACTTTTTGTCCGAGTGTCGGAGCATTGGAAAATTTTATGGTAGAACCGAAAGACAATCCGCTGATGGAGAAGGTCGTCAGCCTGTGCAAGAGGCGGGGTTTCATCTTCCAGTCTTCGGAGATTTACGGGGGGATCAATGGCTTTTGGGACTTCGGGCCGCTTGGGGCGGAGTTGAAGCGCAATGTGAAGGAGCTCTGGTGGACGACCATGACCAGGCTCCGGGATGATGTGGTGGGACTGGAGGCGACGATCATCATGGCTCCGCAGATCTGGAAGGCCTCCGGACATGTGGACACGTTCAGCGATCCGATGTGCGATTGTTTGCTGTCCAAGAAACGGTTCCGTGCAGACCAGATCGAGCCCCAGTCCGGTCTGGTGTTCCATTTCTCAGGTGCCAAGGACTCGACCTCCGGGAAGGAATCCGCGGAGCCGTTCTCGGTCCTCCTCCCCGCCGGGAAACCGCCGGAAAGCGCGCGGAACATCGCGATGCAATTCTACATTTCCAGGGGACTCACCCAGCCGACGCTTTCCGGTGAGCGGCCGGAGAAGGTGGAGAATACGACGCGGTTCAATCCGGAGAACGGGGCGCAGTTGACGGATCCGCGGCCCTTCAACCTGATGCTCCAAACCTATGTGGGACCGATCCAGTCCGACGAGAACATCGCCTACCTGAGGCCGGAGACGGCACAGGCGATCTTCGCGCAGTTCAAGAATGTGCACGAAACGTCGCGGCAGAAGGTGCCGTTCGGAATCGCACAGATCGGCAAGGCGTTCCGCAACGAGGTGACGCCGCGCAATTTTATCTTCCGGTCCCGCGAGTTCGAGCAGATGGAGCTGGAGTTCTTCATCAAGCCGGACGAGGCGGTCGAGGCGATCCACGGCAGCGTGGCGACGGTGGCCGAGTCCGGGCACCCTGGCGAACCCCAGCCGAATTGGGGTTGGCAGGCCTGGCACCGCTATTGGGTGAAGGAACGGGTGCGCTTCTACGAGGGCATCGGCCTGTCCCGCGAAACGCTGGGGTTCCACCACCAGACGCCGGAGGAACTGGCCCACTACGCCCGGGCCTGCACGGACATCCTGTACAAGTTCCCCTTCAGCAAGCGCGATGCCTCGGGTGAGGTGAAGGGGGATGAGCTGGAGGGGATCGCGGCCCGGAGCGATTTCGACCTGAGCCAGCACGAACGGCACTCGGGCAAGCTGATGGGGGTGTTCGATGAGGAACTGCGCACGGCATGGGGCAAGTTGAGCCCGGACAAACAGGCGGAATTGTCGTCGCGTTACTTCCAAGCGCGCCTGAGGTACCTGACCAAGTCGGGGGTGCCGCAGGAGAAGGCCGAACTCGAGGCGAAGGAGGACGCGGAGGGATTGGCGAAGGGCCAATACATCCCGCACGTGATCGAGCCCTCGGCAGGCGTTGACCGTCTGATCCTCGCGCTGGTGTCCAATGCCTTCCAGGAGATCACCTCCACCGACGACAAGGGCAAGAGCGAGACCCGGACTGTGATGCGCTTCCATCCGCGGGTGGCACCGGTGAAGGTCGGCGTGTTCCCGCTGCTGAAGAATAAGCCGGAACTGGTGGGCAAGGCCCGCGAGGTCTTCCAGTCGCTGCGCGGGCAGATGATGGCCTTCTACGACGACGCCGGCGCGATCGGTCGTCGCTACGCGCGCCAGGACGAGGCGGGAACCCCCTTCTGCGTGACGATCGATTTCGACACGCTCGGCGAGAAGCCCGAGCTGCTGAACACGGTCACGGTGCGCCACCGCGACGACGGCAAGCAGGAACGGATTCCGATCGCCGAGCTGCAGGCGTGGTTGCTGGCGCGGGTCAGGTGAATCGCACCCGGATCGGGGACGACGCCCGACGTCTCCGACCAGGGGCCTCCGAGGGCGGTGCCACGGCGTCAGGCGCGAGGCGGATTGAGGGCCATCCGAACGCCGCGGGAGAACGGGAAACGCGCGGCAGGCCGTCGGGTAGGAATCGATGGGGCCGAGAGCCCACTCGGAATCCACAGCCGAACCGGATCTGATCCTGCAGTCGCCGCACCGCCCGGGGCCGGGCCATGCTCACCCCCCGCTTGTCAATCGACCGGCGGACACGATGATTCCACCGCCATGATCCGTTCACGAATCTCCGATGGACCGGCGCGCGCCCGTCTGGTCCCGCTCCTGGCGCTGGCGACCGGGCTGTGTGGCTGCTCGTCGTTCCAATCGCGATGGGACCAGGCCCCTGCCCGATCGACCGACGGGGTCTCCGGCCGATGGATCGGCACCTGGCAGAACACCAACAACGCCCACGGCGGCCCCCTGAAAGCGGTGCTCATGCCGCAGGGCTCCAACACGTTCTCGGCCCATTTTCACGCGGGATGGGGCAAACGGTCGGGAACGTTCCGGATGCCGATGCGCGGCACGCACAAGGGGGATTCTTTCCGGTTCGAGGGTTCCCGACGGATCCTCGGGGTGCGCATCGACACGGCGGGCACGATCCGCCCGGACGAGTTCCAGGCCACCTACCACAGCCGCTTCGACACCGGCACCTTCACGCTCCGCCAGCCCCAGCCGGTGCCGGATCCCGGCTCCTCCTCCCCCGCCCCGAAGCGCTGACGACCCGGGATCGTCCGTGCCCGCCCCATCTCGGACTGCCGCACGACGGATTCCGTGTGGGCAACCGCCCTCCGGACAGGGACGGTGCCACCGAAGACCTCCGGACACGGGGCATGCGGACCTGCCCCTTGGTGGCCCTTTGAGCCGGCGTCAGCGACGGTTTGAAAACCAACGAAACCTGCCGGTTTGAAATCCAACTTCCCCGGAAACTCGACGGATCATCGGTGCGGTATCGGCTTTTTCATCGTCGACCCGGATCTTGAGTAGGCCTGCCGGGCTTGGAAGGCTCTTGGTCCCAGTTTGAAGAAGGAACGACGGCGCTGATTCCGGAAGAAAACGTCCTCATGGACACGGAAAACGCATGGATTTCAGTCCGGCAACTTTCTGCGGGTTTCGGAACGATGCTGACAAGTGGTGTCGAATCGATTCCCGATCAAGCCGGTTGGGCCTTGAACGCTCATAGCCTCCATTCAAAGGCTGGCGCTCACTTCCGAAGAAGACACTCCCAGAGACCTGACAAAACCATGGTTTTTAAACCGGCAACTTTCTGCGGGTTTCGGAACGATGCTGACAGTGGCGCTCGCTTCCAAGCAAGACACCCCCTGAACCTGGCAAAACGGTTGTTTTCAAACCGGCAACTTTCCGTGGGTTTCGGAATGTTGCCGAGAGTATGGTCGCCGACGGGAAGTCACCCCCGCGCGCCCCGGACCACCCTTCGCCCGCAGGGCTGCGGCACGACGCCAGCCCGCCCTGGGTCAGACCAACCGCGCCGCCCAAGCCCTTCGCGCACACGAAAAAGGCGGTGGCTCCGGTCACGGATCCCCGTCAAGGGTCCGCCTTGCGAAACCACCGCCTGAAAGAAACCCCACCATGGCCGTTGGAGACGGGCCCCTTCTTACCGAAGGAACCAGGTGGGAGCAGCGGGTGCTTCGCCGCCTTCCTGTAATGGAGGCATGGCTTTGTTGCACTTGGACCGCTTTGACGCTCCCGAGTTGGGAAACAAGGTCGAGGGACACTGTCTCGATACACGCACCGGGCAGGGAAATCTGGAAAGATCGAAAAGCCGCCCTTTGGATGCCGCCAAACCGCCCTCCAGGCAAGCCGTTTCAGGCGTGTTTTCCGGGACCGATGCCGCTCGCGCAATGGACCCGATCTGCTCCACCCGCAGCCACGGCGATTCCAGCCAGGATCGGCTAGGCAAGGATCGGCCGGATGATGTTGCCGTGGACATCGGTGAGGCGGTAGTCGCGGCCCTGGAAGCGGAAGGTCAGGCGCTCGTGGTGGATGCCCAACTGGTGCAGCGCCGTGGCCTGGAGGTCGTGCACGTGCACCGGGTCCTCGACGATGTTGTAGCCGAAGTCGTCGGTACGCCCATGGCTGACACCGCCGCGGATGCCTCCGCCGGCCATCCAGACCGAGAAGCATCGCGGATGGTGGTCACGGCCGTAGTCGGTCGGCGTCAGCTTGCCCTGCGAGTAGTTGGTCCGTCCGAATTCGCCGCCCCAGATCACCAGCGTGTCGTCGAGCATGCCGCGCTGCCTGAGGTCGGTGATGAGGGCATAGGAGGCGCGGTCGACGTCGGCGCACTGGCGACGGATGCCTCCGGGCAGCCCGCCGTGCTGGTCCCATCCGGGATGGTAGAGCTGGATGAAGCGCACGTCGCGCTCTGCCAACCGCCTCGCCAACAGGCAGTTGGCCGCGAAGGTCCCGGGGTTCCTGGCCTCCGGGCCATACAGGTCGAGCACGCTCTCCGGCTCACCCGACAGGTTCATCACGTCGGGCACGCTGGTCTGCATGCGGAAGGCCATCTCGTACTGGGCGACGCGGGCGTTGATCTCGGGATCCCCCAGGTCGCGGTGCTGCAGGTGCTCCATCTCGGCCCACCGGTCGAGGAGCTTGCGGCGACTCTCGCCGGAGACCCCGTCGGGATTCTGCAGGTACAGCACCGGCTCGCGCCCGGACCGGAACAGCACTCCCTGGTGCTGGCTGGGCAGGAAGCCGTTGCCCCAGAGACGGGAGTAGAGCGGCTGGTCGATGCGGTCCTTGGAGATGAGGACCACGAAGGCGGGCAGGTTGTGGTTGGCCGAACCGAGCCCGTAGCTCAGCCACGACCCGAAACTCGGCCGGCCGGCGATCTGCGAACCGGTCTGGAAGAAGGTGATGGCCGGATCGTGGTTGATGGCCTCGGTGTGCAGAGACCGGATGACGCACAGATCGTCGGCGACCTTGGCGGTCCACGGCAGCAGCTCGCTGATCCACGTGCCGGACTGGCCGGCTCGCGCGAACTTGAAGATCGAACCGGCCATCGGCAACGAGGCCTGCTGGGCCGACATGCCCGTCAGGCGCTGGCCCATGCGGACGCTGGCCGGCAGGTCCTCCCCGGTGCGCTTCACGAGCTCGGGCTTGTAGTCGAAGGTCTCCAGCTGCGACGGGCCGCCGCTCATGAAGAGGTAGATCACCCGCTTGGCCCGCGGCGCCAGGTGGCCGGCAGGCAGGATGCCCGAGAACGGACCCGATGCGGCGGCCCGGGCGTCCTGCGCCATCAGGCCGGAAAGGGCGGCACCGCCGAGGCCCAGGCCGAAACGGCCGAAGAAATCCCGGCGGTTCATGCGGAAGTCGACTTGGGAACAATTCATGGGGGAGTGGGGCTCGGGAGACGGTCGGGGCGTCAGCGGCGCATGACCGCCTCGTCGTGATTGAGGAGGAGTTGGGCCAGCACGGTCGCGGCGGCGAGGCGCGCGGGCGGATGCTCACCCGGCACCGGTTTGTCGCCCACCTTGAGCAGGCGCTCGGCTGCGGGAAGGTCCTTCTGGAACTGGGCCTCCTGCTCGTCCATCAGGCGGCCCATCACCGCCACCTCGTCCTTGGAGGGCCGACGACCGGTGACCAGTGCGAAGGCGAAGCGCACCTGGCGCTCGGTCCCCACGCCGGCCTCGCGGAGCGTCCGGCCGGCGACATGGCGCGAGGCCTCCACCATCTGCGGGTCGTTGAGCAACACCAGCGCCTGCAACGGCGTGCTGGTGGACTGGCGGCGGACCACGCAGTAGCTGCGGTCGGCCGCGTCGAGCGTCATCATGGACGGCGGGGGCACCGTGCGCTTCCAGTAGGTGTACAGGCTGCGCCGATAAAGGTCGTCACCCTTGCCAACCTGGTACTGCCCGCCGCCCATGGTCATTTGCCAGAGACCGTCGGGATGATAGGGCTTCACGCTCGGTCCACCCACCTTGTCCACCAGCAGGCCTCCCACGAAGAGGGCCTGGTCGCGCAGCATCTCCGCCGAAAGCCGTCGGGCCGGTCCACGGGACAGCGTGCGGTTGTCGGGGTCGGCCTCCCAATCCCGGGGCTTGACCTGGGAGGTCTGCCGGTAGGTGTCGGAGGTCACGATCAGGCGCTGGAGATCCTGGAGGTTCCATGGACGCATCCCCAGGGATTCGTTGCCACGCACGAAGGTCACCGCCAGCCAGTCGAGCAACTCCCGGTGGGTCGGGGCCGCTCCCTGGAGGCCGAAATTGTCGGAGGTCTCGACCAGTCCCCGGCCGAAGAACTGCTGCCAGACCCGGTTGACCGTGACGCGGCCCATCAGGGGGTGCGACGGGTCGAGCAGCCACTGGGACAGTCCGAGCCGGTTGCGCGGCGCACCCGCCGGCAGGCGCCCCATCACGGCCGGGGTTTCCATGGTGACCGACTCGCCCGGCTGGTCGTAGGCACCGCGCCGTAGAACGTGGGCCGGCTTGGGCTGGGCCATCTCGTCCATGACCATGATGTCCGGGATCGAGGTCACCAGTGCGTTCTGTTCCCTGCGCAGCTTGAGCAGTGCGTCGGAGGCCTCGCGGTGGGGGGCGTGCTGGGTGAGCAGGAAATGCTCGAGCACGGCCGCCTCATCGGGAGCCGCGTCGCCCCGACCGGCCAGCACGGCTACCTCGACCGGCGACAGGGTCCGGTCGAAGACGTGCAACTCGTCGACCTGGCCCTGCTTGAAGCCGAAGTCGCGCATCCGTTGGCCGATGGTCAGGTTGGGTTGCCCGTAGGTGATGTCCTTCCAGAGGTTGTCGCGCACGATTTCCACCTCGGCGGGACGGCCGTCGAGGTACACCTTCAGTCCCGCAGCCCGGCTGGAGCCGTCGTAGGCGAAGGCCACGTGCGTCCACGCGCCGACAGGGGCCGCCTGACGGGTGCGCACCTTCAGCGCATTGCCGGGCCACATGTGGTGCAGGCCCACGGCGACCCGCCCGTCCTCCATCAGGATCTCGTAGCCACGGCTGCCGGCATCCATCCAGGCCGAGCTGTGGTGGATCACCGTCTGCCGGGACACGTGCATGGCCGGGCGGATCCACAGGGCCAGCGAGAACGGGTCGGCCCGCGAAAAATGGCCGATGCCCGGCATGGAGACGCCGTTTTCCCCGCTCAGCGACAGCGCCTTGCCAAACCGCCCCTCCACCGACTGGGGCGCCTCGAAGGGCTGGGCGCGATGGCCGCCCACGGCGCTCGGGTAGGCGTTGGAGACCATGGCGTCGAAGGAAAACCGGGCCACCGCGCCGGAAACCTCCGGGGGCCGGGCCGATGCCTGCGCGCGCCAGGCGTCGAAGGCCGGGCGGGCCGCCTGGGCGACCTCCCGCAGCCGGGCCTCCCCCGCGCGGATGCGGGCGCTGAGGTCCTTGAGCCTGGCGTCCTGCTCCGGCGTGCCCAGCAGCAACGTCGGCACCGGCATGATGTCGCCGAAGTAGACGCTCTGCCCGGACTCGTCGATGTTCTGGAAGAAGGCGAAGAGCTGGTAGAACTCCTTCTGGGAAATGGGGTCGTACTTGTGGTCATGGCACCGCGAGCATTCGAAGGTCATGCCGAGGAAGGCCGTGCCGAAGGTGTTCACGCGGTCCACGTTGTAGGCCACACGGTACTCCTCCTCGACGATGCCGCCTTCCTCGTTCTGCAGGTGCAGGCGATTGAAGGTGGTGGCCAGGCGCTGCTCCTGGGTCGCGTCGGGCAACAGGTCGCCCGCCAGTTGCCACTGCACGAACCGGTCGAAGGGCAGATGCCGGTTGAAGGCGCTGATGACCCAGTCGCGCCAGGGCCAGACGGGCCGGTAGCGGTCGGCCTGGAACCCGTGCGTGTCGGCAAATCGGGCGAGGTCGAGCCAGTCGGTGGCCATGCGCTCCCCGTAGCGGGTCGAGCCCATCAGGCGATGGACCTCGGACCGGTAGTGCTCGTCGGTGGGGCGCCCCTCGAAGGCCACGATTTCCTGCGGCGTGGGGGGCAGTCCGGTGAGGTCCAGCGACAGGCGGCGCAGCAGGCGTCCGGGCTCGGCCGGGGGGGCCAACCGCCGGCCGGCACCGAGCCGGGCCAGGACGAAGGCGTCGATCGGGTTGCCGCTCTTCCAGGCCCGCGGTTTGGGAACCTGGGGCAGGACCGGGGGCACGAAGGCCCAATGCTGGCCCCAGCGTCCCCCGTCCTGGATCCATCGGCGGAGGAGCCGGACCTGGTCGGCGCTGGGCCGCTTGCCGGTCTCCGGCGGGGGCATCACCTCGTCGGGATCGGTGCTGGCCAGGCGACGGATGATCTCGCTCTGGTCGGCCTTGCCAGGGACGACGGCCGTCTTGCCGCTCTTACCCGCCCCGAGCGCACCTTCCAGGACGTCGAGACGGAGGCCCCCCTTGCGACCGGTCGTCGAGGGGCCATGGCACTGGTAGCAGTATTCCGAGAGGATGGGCTGGATGTCGCGGGCGAAGTCGACCCCGGCGGCGTGGAGCCTCCCGCCAACCACCAGCAGCATGACCATCACCCAAACCCTCCATGCCGGCATCGGAACCATGGGAATCACGACGCTGAGTGTGGAGGAGTCTTCAATCGAGGCGATGGCAAACTGTCACCCGGTCTTGCCGGCAAATCGTCTCCCGGGGGACGAAAAACGGGGGCGACAGCCCATGGCCATCGCCCCCGTTTGCGGAGGACCCCCCCGGGCTCGGCCCTGGGGGTCCATGCGGAGTCAGGTCACTTGGCGAAGGCCTTGTGCTGCGGGTTGCCACCTGACTGCAGGTAGGCCACCAGGTCGAGCAGTTCGTCCCGGTTGAGGGGGTTGATCATGCCGGCCGGCATCAGCGACACGGGGTAGGGCTTGCGGCCCTTGACCTGGTCGAGCGCCACCGCCGTGAACTCCTCGGGGTTCCGCGGGTCGGCCGTCACGACCAGCTTGCCGTTCTCGGCATAGGCCCGGCCCACGAGGGTGGACCCGTCGGCGAGCTGGATCTCCTCGGAGCCGTACTGGTCGGAGATGACCTTGGAGGGCTCGATGATGTTCTCCATGAGGTCGCGCAAGGTGTAGCGCGAGGCGACGCCGGAGAGGTCCGGGCCCACGCCGCCGCCGGCCCCGTCGAAGCGGTGGCAGGCCGCGCAGCCGACCGAGTTGTACATGGCCTTGCCGTTCGCGAAGCTGCGTCCCTTGATGCCGCCCGAGGCCAGGGCGACGATCTCGTCGACCGAGTAGGCCTTGCCGGGCCCCTTCGGTCCGGCGTACGTCGGGTCGCCCCCGGCGGCCCGGCGGGTCGAGATCTCGTCGTAGGTCTTGCGCTCGGCCGGGTCGGCGACGGTCGCCAGGGCGTCCTTGCGGATGTTCTCCAGGAAACCCCGAAAGCTGTTGCCGCCCTGCCAGGGGGCCGTGCGGGGGAACCAGCTGAAGAAGGACTTCCGCAGCGCCGGGGTCCATCCGACCTTGGCCTCGCGGAGCAAGTAGGCGTAGGCGATTTGCTCCTGGTTGGGGCGGCTGGCTGCGGCCTGGGCGAAGGCGCCGGCATAGCCCCGGTTGCGCTCGAGCAGGGCGTCGCTGGCGTAGCGCACGTCCGAGTCGTTGGCCGTGAGCATCAGGGGCACGCTCTTGGCGACCACCGTCGGGGAACCGAGGCGGATGAGCGTCCCGACGAGCTCGCGATTCACCAGGCGGCTGCCCGAGGGATACAGCGCATCGAGCCGCCGGAGGGTGGCCTGGAGGGTCTCCCCCTGCGGGTTGCCTTGGCGGATGAGCGCCAACTGGTAGGCACGCACCACGGCCAGCCGGGCGGGCTCGTCGAGCTTGCGCAGGTCGAGCCCGTTCAGGAAGCCCAGGAGGCGGTCGCGGTGCTCAGGCTTGCCCATGCGGGCCATCGCGACGGCCCCCTCGATGGCGGCCCAGGGACGGGTCTCGCTGAACACCCGGTCGGCCCAGGCCGACACGGGCTGGCGCTCGATGGCGACACGGGCCGCATACCGGACAAACCGGTCCTCGTGGCCGAGGCTCTTCCACGCCTTGGCGACGGCCTCGGATCCGGTGCCCTCGAGGTGCAGCCGCTCGAGGTCGCGGCGCAGCCTGGCCGCGGCGGTCAGCTTCGGGGCCGGAGCCGGGGCGGTGCTCTCCTTGCCAACGTAGGTGACCCGGTAGACCGCCGACTCCGTGCCGCGGCCGCCGATGGCGAAATACATCGCGCCATCCTGCGGGTGGATCAGCAGGTCGGTGAGAGGCAGCGGTCGGCCGCTGACGAACTCCTCCTTCTCGGCCTTGTAGCCCGCCCCGTCCGGGGTCAGGTGGATCGCGTACATCGTGCCGTAGGTCCAGTCGTTGGCGAAGATCGCGTTCTGGTAGCGGGCGGGAAACTTGGCCCCCAGCCCCGAGGAGACGCCGGTGGGCGACCCGGGCCCGATGTCCACCAGTGCGGGAAGGCTGTCGGGATAGTAGGTGGGCCACTTGCCCGCGCCGGAACGCCAGCCCATGTCGCTGCCGCTGGTGGCCATGGACACGCGGGTGGGACGGTACCAGGGCGATCCGGCATCCCATTCCATGTCGGAGTCGTAGGTGAAGAGGTCGCCCAGCGCGTTGAAGGCGATGTCGTACTCGTTGCGGTACCCGTAGCTGATGAGCTCGAAGGTCTTGCCGTCGGGGTCCGTTTTGCAGATGTAGCCGCCCGGGGCCAGGATGCCGCGGGCGTGACCATTGGCGTCCCAGAGGCGGGTCACGACCTGGTCCTCGTCCCACGACCGGGCCACACGGGAAAGCTCCATGTGGTCGGGCAGCTTGGTGTGGTTGCCGCAGGCAACGTAGAGGCTCTTGCCGTCCGGCGACAGCACGATGCCGTGCGGGCCGTGCTCACCGCCGCCCTCGATGCGGCGAAGCATCTTCTCCTCGTCGTACTGGTCGTCGCCGTCGGTGTCGCGAAGGCGCCAGAGGCCCTGGCGGCCGCCCTGCTCATTGACCATGACGTACAGGCTGCCGAAGGCGTGCAGCAGGCCGTGGGCGCCGCCGACGGCGTTCTTGAGCTTCTCGATCGTCGCCGGGGCCGAAGAGCCCGGGGCGGCGAGGGTCAGGCGATACAGGCCGCCCCCCTGGTCGCAGGCCACCAGGCGGCCCTTCGGATCCACGGTCATGCTCACCCACGAACCCTGCTGGGACTTCGGCACCGCGTAGATCAACTCGGCCCGAAACCCGGGCAGCAGCTTGATGTCGGCCGTAGAAATGACCGGAGCCGTGGCCGGCTTGCCGGGAGCGGCCGCACCGGACAGGGCGTTGCCCCAGGGCTGGTCGCCGTACTTGGCCAGCACCTTGGCGGGCTTCCAGTCGGACTTGCCGGGCAGCGAGGCCTCCCAGGAGCCGTCGCTCTCGATGACGGTTTGCTTGCCGTCGTTGTCCTTGAGGGTGAGCCGGGCCACGAAGCCCGCGATGTCACCCTCGTTCTTGCACTCGGCGCGGAGCTCGTGGCGCCCGGCCTTGAGCTTGCGGGTGAGGTTGACCTTCGAGGGCTCGCTCCAATCGGGGTTGGTGACCACCAGTTCGCCATCGAGGAACACCTTCGCCCCGTTGTCGCAGGTGACGACCAGCACGGCCTCCTTGAGCGGCCCGGCCACCTCGAACGATTTGCGCAGGTTCGCCGCCGGTTTGCTGCCGGGGCCGTCGGCCCAGATCCACGAGGTTTCGGCCTGCAGGGAAGCGGACGCGAGGGCCAGGACGGCCACCAGGGAACGCCACAGGAACGGACGGGATAAGTGCATGTCCTAATCAACCCCAAGCCGACGGAGCGTTCAAGCCCCCAAGGCCCGCCGACGGCGAAAAAAATTCCGGCGGGGTTCAGGGGATCGACAGGTGATACCTGGCCACCTGGAAGCCTTGGACCCAGCCGCCCCGACCCTCCGCGTCGACCACGCGCAGCCACCCGTTGCGATGCTGCTCGACACGCACCTCGGTCCCGTCGGCGAGGTTGACGGCGATGTCGGATTCCTCGAGCGGCCCGAACCGCGCCGGCACCTCGCGGGCCGCGATGGCGGCATTGGGGCCCCGGACGACCGACACCCAGGCCGTGAGCCATCCGGCCGCGACCAGCGCCGCCATCCCACCCAGCACGGCACGCACCCCGGAGCCGGTGCTGGCCCAACCGGGCCGCAGCCGGGCCAATCCCATCCACCCGGACCAGACCCACGCCAGCACCACCGCGCCGGAGGCCCACTCGTCGAGGGTCAGCCAAGCGGTCCAGCGCCGCCAGGGCGGGGGCGCAGGGTGGCCCAGGCGCCGCCGGATCAGGTCGAGGTTGTGCCGCAGGGCCGGATCACGGGGGGTGACCCATTCGGCCTGCCGCCATGCGGCCAGGGCCCGCCCCATCTCCCCTTGGCGGAACCGGGCATTCCCGAGGTTGTAGAGCACGCCGACGCCGCCCGGCGCCCCCTGCAGCGCCCGCTCGAATCCGGCCACGGCCGCCGGAAGGTCGCCCCGTTCGTAGGCCTGGCGCGCCTGGTCGAAGTCGGAGGCCGCCCTCAGGACGGGGACGGCGAGCCACAGGAGCCAGGCGACCAGGCCGGTCACCCGCTTGAAAACCTTCGTGCCTCGATGGATCACGGGCTTCCCCTTTCCAGCGCCGTCAGCGCGTCCATGGCCGACTCGGCACGCTGCCGCAGCCCGGACAACGCCACCGGACCGCCCTCGGGGGCGAACTTGGCGGCATCGACGGCCGCGAAGAGTTCCCGGAGGTTCGCCGCCTGTGCCGGGTCGAGCCCCCGGGGCACGAGGTCGGCGTCGACGACCCCGGCGGTGATGGCATCGCCCGAGGCCCCTCCGAGGGCCAGCGCGCACTGGAGTCGCAAGAGTGCATCGAGCGCCGCGAAGAACTCGCCGGATCGTCCGGCCTCGGCCGCGGCACCGAGGGCGGCCCGATGGGCGGCGACGGCATCGCGCATGAGCGAGGCCTGTGTGGGCCGGAGAAGGCGCTGGCGCCGCTCCCGCCACCGTTGCCAGCCCACGAGGCCCGCCAGGGCCAGCAGGGGCGCAGTCCCGAGCGCAAGCCACATCGGCTGCCGGGCCCACGGGGGTCCGGCTGGCACCCGGCGCCCTCCCCGGATCGACAGCGACATGAGGTCTTCACGATGATTGGCGGGTCTCGTGCCGGCGACCGGGGCGGGGGTCGCGGGGGACGACGAGATGGCGGTCCTGCCCGACTCGGACCGGACGGTCACGGCGATGGGCCGCGGACGGACCGTGGTGTACCGGCCGGTGTCGGGGTCGAAGTACGAAAAGGGCTCGAAGGCCAGCGCCCGGATCTCCGGAGATTCCAGGACCACCATCGACTCGAAGGTCTTGGTGCCCGCGAGTCCCAGCGGATCGTCGGACTTGAAGCCGTTGGTGCCCGGATAGCTCTTGAGACCGTCGACTGGCGTGAGTTGGGGCGAGGGCACCGACGGGAAGCTGCCCCGCCCCGACACCAGCCACTTCACGGTGATGGCCTCGCCGACCGCGACGTTGGTCCGGGAGGCGACCGGACGGACGGTGAAGCGCCCGATCGCCCCGGAGAACCCCGGGGGGCGCCCTTCGGTGGGCAGGGCCTTGACCCGGATCGTCCGTGCCGGCGCCTCGGCCGTGCCCCGCTCCAGTTCGGCGCCCCCCCCGATGAAGTCGTCGAGCAGGCTGCGCGGCCGGCGGCCCCGGTTGACCTCCAGCACGTACTCCTGGGTGGCCGGCCCGAGCGAGAGCACCCCCTCCTTGGTCGGCGTTGCCGTGTGGCGGTAGCTCAGCACGATGAACGCCTGGCCGTCGCGGACGGTCTGGGTGTTCGAGGCTGGCATCTCCTGGCCGGTGACGAAGCCGTCGAAGCTCATCTTGGGCGGGGCGATCTGGTTCAGGTTGACCGACGAATACAGCTGCAGGTCGTAGGGCAGGGTCTGGCCCACGTAGCACTCGTCGCGCGGGGTCACGATCTTGAGGGTCACCCGGTCGTTTTTGGGTTCGCGCGGCGTGATGCGGCAGCTCACCGGCTCGGTCTGCAGCGAACCCGCCCGCGTGGCCACCGTGAGCGCCGGGACCGTGAGGTCGCCCTCCCCCCGGGTCTGCAACTGGAACTGGAAGACCACCTGGAAGGACGAGACCCCGTTGACAATCTGGGTCATCTGGCGGGGACCCAGGTACTGGATCGACTGGACCAGCGGGAGGTTCGGTAGGCGCGGCACGGCGGTGGGCTGCTCGCCCTCCAGCGTGACGTTCAGACGCAGGGTCTCGCCGGATTCGGCGATGGCCCGGTCAAGTGAGGCCGACACCGAGGCGCCGAGGCATGGGAGGAGCGCCCCCACCAGCATCAGGCAGGCGCCAAGCAGGCTGAGGAGTAGCCTCACCATGCCTTCCTCCGCGCCGCCTGCCCGGCGCCCTCGCCGAGATCGCCGACCACGCCGCGACGCCGACGCAGGACGAGGGCCTTCTCCGAGCCCTTCTGGCCATCCAGCACCTTTTCGGCCTCGCGGATCGTCATGAGTTCACCCCTTCGGGCATCCTTGTCGGGCTCGCCTACGGAACCCTCCACACCCGCCTGCGCCTCGTCTCCGCGGCGATCCCCGGAGGACTGGGCGGGCTTGGCTCCGGAGGCCGACGAGGCGTTGGAGCGGCCCTCGCCGGGCTTGCGGTCCTGCGGCTCACCGCGCCCTCCCTGGGAGGGGTTTTTGCCTTGGGAAGAATCCTTGGCCTGGGAGTTGGGCGAACCCTTGGACGACTCGGCATCGCCGCCGGACGAGTTCCCCTCCTTGCCTTCCTTGCCTTCCTTGCGGTCGTCCTTGGACGGGTCGCCGCCCTTCGGGTCCTTGGAATCCTGTCCGGCATCCTTGGAACCCTCGGAATTCTGCCGGGGGTCGTTCTTGGAGTTCTCCTTGCCCCTGCCGCCCTGTTGGGGAGGCGGGGGTTGCAGGATCGCCTCGATGGCCTGCTGGGTGGCCCGGTGGTTGGCCTGCGCGGCCGTGTCGCCCGGGTTCAGCTTGAGCGCCCCGGTGAAGCTCGAAAGCGCCTGTTGCCACTGGGCCCGTTTCTTCTCTGGATCCTGTTCCGACTCGCCGGCCCGGAATCTCGCGTTGCCGAGGTTGTACCAGGCCTTCTGCTGCAGATCGAGGTCGGGTGAGCGCAGGACCTGCTCGAAGAGCCCGGCTGCGCCCTCAAAGTCATCCATCTTGTAGGCGGCAGCCCCGGCATTGAAGCGCAGGCGGAACTCGTCCGGGTTCTCCCGGGCCAGCCGCTCGTATTCCTGCCGCGAGGTGGCGTACTCCCCCTTCCGGTAGCGTTCCAGGGCCTCGTCGGACGCGGCTCGGGCGGGCGATGGCAGACCCAGGCAGGCGACCCACAGGGCCAGGGCGGCGGCAGTCCGGACCGGCAGGCCCCGCGGCGGACGGCCGGCTGCCGTCGAGGCCCCGGGGAGGAGCAACTCGGCCAGCAGCAGCAGCAGACCCAGTCCCAGCGGCCACTGGAACCGCTCAATCCGGGACCTGACGGTGGCCGACGAGAACCGCACGGCTTCCATCGGGGCGATGCCGCGCTCGTACAGCGTGGCCATGGTACGCGAGGACTGCAGCGGGAGGTAGAAGCCCCGGGCGGCCTCGGCGAGCCGCTGGAGCAGGGGCTCGTTGAGCTGGGACTTGACGGGGTTGCCATCCTCGTCCTTCACGAAGACCGCGTTGCCGTAGGGATCGCTGCCCTTGAGCAGCTCGCCCTTTGGGGTGCCCACCCCGACGGTGAACAGGCTGATGCCGGCCGCCGCCAGGCGCCTTGCCGCCGGTTCGGCCAATTCCTCGTGGTCCTCGCCGTCGGTGATCAGGATGACCGCCTTGCGCGTGCCCGAGTCGGCGCTGAAGGCTTCGGCCGCCTCGTCGAGCGCCGCGGCCAGCGCGGTGCCCTGCTCGGGGATGAGATCGGTGTCGAGGGCGGCGACATTCTGCCGGAAGGCCTCGCCGTCGAGCGCCAGCGGACACTGGAGAAAGGCCGAACCGGCGAAGGCCACGAGCCCGATGCGGTCGGTCTTGGCCACCGACAGCAGGTCGTAGCAGGCCAGCTTGGCGCGGGCGAGCCGGCTTGGGGCGGTGTCGGTCGCCATCATGGAGCGCGACACGTCCACGCAGACCACCAGATCCCGGCCGGTGGCCTGGGCGACCGCCTCGCCATAGCCCCAGAGCGGACGACCGAGGGCCACCAGCACGCAGGCCAGCCCGACGACCCGGAGCACGGCCTTGATCCGCTGGCGGACTGCCGACACCCCGATGGTCAGCTCGTCCATCCACCGGGCCCGGATGAACCGGGCCAACGCCACCCGGCGCAGCCCGGCGGCCCGGGCAAGAAACACCGCCATGAGCGGGGTGAGCACCGCCGCCAACTGCATCCACTGGGGTTCCGCGAAGTCCATGGGTTGCGTGTCGATGGGTTCAGGGGTTCAGGGGTTCAGGGGTTCAGGGCAGCCGGCGCCAGACCGTGTTGCCGACGATCAACTCGAGCAGCAACAGGGCCGCACCCGGGGCCACGCACCACGCCATCCACTCGGCGTAGAGCACGTTTTGCCGGGTCTCGACTTCGGTCTTCTCGAGGCGGTCGATCTCCTCGTAGATCGAGCGCAGCGTCTTCGTGCTGTCCGCCCGAAAGTATTTGCCACCGGTGCGCTCGGCAATCCGGGTCAGGGTGTCCTCGTCGATGTCGACGGGCACCTCGCGGTACACCTTGCGCCCGAAGGCGTCCCGGCCAACGGGCATGGGGGCCTTGCCCCGGATGCCCACGCCGATGGTGTAGACCTTGACCCCCAGCGACTGGGCGGCCTCGGCGGCCGTCAGGGGAGGCACATTGCCGGCGTTGTTCTGGCCGTCGGTCATGAGGATGACGACGCGGCTCTTGGACTTCAGGTCGCGCAGGCGGTTCACGGCCGCGCTCAGGCCGGAGCCGATGGCCGTGCCCTGCTCGCCCAGCACCTCCATGCGGTCGATGTGCCGCCGGAGGAACTCGTGGTCGAGGGTGGGCGGTGCGGCGATGTAGGCCTGCGAGGAGAACACGGCCAGTCCGATGCGGTCGTTGGGCCGGTTCTCGAGGAAGGCCTTGAGCGTGTCCTTGGCCACCGTGACGCGGTCGACCCGCTCGCCCTTCAATTCGAAGTCCTCGCTGAGCATGGACATCGACAGGTCGAGGGCCACGGCGATGTCGATGCCGCTGGCCTTCCTCGGCGCCTTGCCCATGGCCCACTGGGGGCGGGCCAGGCCGACGATCAGCAGGGCAAGGCCAAGCCACCGGGCCGCCAGGAGCAGGCGGCTGGCGAGGGTGCGGTCCATCTGCAGGATGCCCTTCACCAGGCTCAGGCTCGAATAGATGAACACGGCCTCGCGCGCCGTCCGCCGGCGCCACACCTCGAGCAGCGGCAGCGCCAGGAGGGCCAGCAGCCACAGGGGCGATTCGAACCGGAATTCCCCGAGGTTCATGGCGCCTCCTCCCGACTGGACTGCTTCGCCGGCCCCGACGCCGCGCCGGACACCACGCCCGTGCGGTCGATCAGGCCCGAGGCCATCTGGTGCAACCGCTCGCATTCGGTGCGCCCCGGGTCCCCCTGGGCGAACTTGACCCAGTCGCACTGGGTCAGGAACTCGCCCAGCAACCGCTGGAGTTCCGGGTCGAGGTCGGGGCTTGCCGGCAGCGCCGCCAGGAATTCCTCGGTGGTCTGCTCCGGCGCCCTCAGGCCAAAACGCTCCTCGAGGTAGGTCCGGACCACCTCCGAGAGGCGCGTGCAGAACGGTTCGGGCTGGTCGATCCAGGCCCAGGTCTCGGCGAGGCGGCCCCGGGCGCGCGCGGCGGCGGACTGGCGGAACTCGGCCCGCCGGCGGGCCTGGCGGCGCAGGGCCCACCAGATCAGCCCCAGCACCGCCAGGACCGCGAGGGTCAGCAGCAGGCGGTGGACCCAGGGCGTGACCGTCGGGATTTCAAGGGGCCCCCGGATGTCCTGGAGGGCGACCGTGCCGTCGGCCGCCGGCGGGACCGACCGGACCGCCTGGCCCCGGGACGCGGCGTTGGTGGCGGCCGCCCGCCCCGGGAAGCCGGGCAGGAACCCGACCGTCGCGATGGACCACGGGCCCCACCTCATCGACGCCTCCGTTTCTGCCGGCCCTCGAAGAAGGCCACCAACTCAGGCATGTAGGCGTCCTCGGGCACCCCGGCCGCCGGGGTCAGGATCTTCAGGTGGTCGACCCGGGCACCCCGGAAGAGGCGGTCGAGTTCCTTCTGGGCCTTGCGGGCGCGGGTCTCGAAGGCCTCGCGACGCCGGGCGTCCGAGGTGTTGATCTCCACCACCTCGCCGGTCTCGGCATCCTGCAGCAGCAGGCGTCCCACTTCGGGCAGGGTCAACTCGCGGGGATCGCCCACCTGGAGGGCGATGACGTCATGCCGGCGACCGACCTGGTTCAGGGTGTTCTGCGAGAGGCGCCCAAGGGTCTCCGAATGGAGCACCTTGCGCTTGAGGTGGGCATGCACCGCCGCCCGACCGGGGTTGGTCTCGCCGAGGAAATCCGAGATCAGGATCACCACCGCCCGGTGCGGCAGCACCTTGCTCAGGAAGTCGAGGGCGCCGTTGGTGTTGGTCCCCGGGAACCCGGGCCGGAAGAACAGCACGTCGCGCACGACGCGCAGCACATGCCGGCGACCCTTGGCCGGCGGCACGAACTTCTCGACCGTCTCGGTGAAGAGCAGCAGACCTACCTTGTCCTGGTTGCGGATCGCCGAGAAGGCCAGCACCGCGGCCAACTCGGCCATCAGGGCACGCTTGGACTGCTGGCCCGAGCCGAACCGCCCGGACCCGCTCAGGTCCACCACCAGCATCACGGTCAGTTCCCGCTCCTCGCGGAACTTCTTCACGAAGGGGTGGTTCATGCGCGCCGTGACGTTCCAGTCGATGGTGCGGACCTCGTCGCCGGGCTGGTATTCGCGGACCTCGTCGAAGTCCATCCCCTGCCCCTTGAAGGCCGAGTGGTACTGCCCGGCCAGCGTCTCGGCCACCAGCCGGCGGGTGCGGATCTCGATCTGGCGCACCTTGCGCAGCAACTCGGGCGGGACGCCCGAGTCGGACGACGACGTCGACGACGTCGTCGTCCCGGGCGCCGGGGCCCCGGAGACCCAGCGGCGCAGGCTCCGGAAGGGGCTGGACCACCAGGAACTCATGGAACCAAGGCGGAGCGCCCCCCGGTGCGGGGATTTGAGACGGTGGGTTCGCGGTGACAGTCGCCCATGGCGTGTTGGACACCGTAGTCCGCAGCCGGTTCGATCGGCAAGGAGGCCGATGGAGCGGAAGGAAACCCACCCACCGGGTGCCTGCACGGCTCCCCGGCGCAGGGTTCGCCCACGGGATTGACCCGGGCCCCCGGGCCCCGCGACCCTCTGGAACGTCGTGGCGGACCCGGAACCGCCGCCCGAGGCGCCCTCCCGGAATTCTCCGGGATCCGAACCGCGACGACCCGACCCCTCCCGATTCCATGCTGTCCATCGGTCACTTGAAGATGTCCGTCGCCGGACGGATCCTGTTCGAAAACGCCTCCCTCCAGGTCAATTACGGAGACCGGGTGGCGTTGGTCGGCCCCAACGGCGCGGGCAAGTCCACGCTCTTCTCCATCATCCTCGGCCGGCGCTCGCCCGACGAGGGCTCCGTCGAAAGGGATCCGTGGACCATGGTGGGCTACCTGCCGCAGGAGGGCGAGGCCGTGGGCGACGAGACCGTGCTCGAGGTCGCCACCGGGCGGGCCGGCGAGCTGCCGCGCCTTGAGAAGCGTCTGAAGGAACTCGAGGCGGAGGGTACGGTGGACAGCCCGGAGTACCTGGAGACCCACGCCAAGTTCGACGCGCTCAACGACCCCCAGGTCGAGGCCAAGGCCAAGAAGATGCTCAAGGGCCTGGGCTACAAGGAGGCCGACTTCGAGCGCTTGGCCAAGGAGATGAGCGGGGGTTGGGTCATGAGGGCCCACCTGGCCCGACTGCTGGTGATGGAGCCCGACCTGCTGCTATTGGACGAGCCGACCAACCACCTCGACCTGCTGTCGCTGCTCTGGCTCCAGGACTACCTGGCGCATTACCCCGGCGCGATCCTGCTCATCTCGCACGACCGTCAGTTCATGGACGAGATCATCACGCAGGTGCATGAGATCGCCGACCGCAAGCTCATCGCCTACACGGGCAACTACTCCGACTACCTCCGCCAGCGCGAGGAGCGCTACGAGCAGCAGGTCTCGGCCTACAAGAACCAGCAGAAGGAGATCCAGGCCCTCCAGGAGTTCGCCGACCGGTTCCGCTCCGTGGCCTCGAAGGCCTCGCAGGCGATGTCGAAGCTCAAGCAGATCGAGCGGATGGAGCTCATCGAGAAGCCCACGCCACCACGCAAGCCCTTCCGCATCCAGATCCCGACGCCCCCGCGCGGCGGCCAGCGGGCCATCTCGCTGGAGGGCATCCACTTCGCCTACGGGTCCCACCCGGTCTACTCCCGGCTCGACCTCACGGTGGAACGCGGCGAGCGCACGGTGCTGGTGGGCCCGAATGGCGCCGGCAAGTCCACGCTGCTCAAGATCATCGCCGGCGTGCTCGAGCCTCAACAGGGCGTCCGGGACCTCGGCCACAACGCCAAGCTGGGCTATTTCAGCCAGCACCGGGCCGACAGCCTCGACCCCAACAAGAACGTGATCGAGGAGGTCCTGGCCAGCGCGCCCGCCCTGCGCGAGGACGAGGCCCGGGCCGTGCTGGGCTCGTTCATGTTCCGCAAGGAGGAGATCTACAAGCCGACCACCGTGCTGAGCGGCGGCGAGAAGAGCCGCCTGAACCTCATCAAGTTCCTGGTCGATCCGCCCAACCTGCTGCTGATGGACGAGCCCACCACCCACCTCGACATCACCACCGTGGAATCCCTCACGATGGCGCTCGAGCGCTACGAGGGCACGCTGCTCTTCATCTCGCACGACGTGCACTTCATCCGCCGCCTGGCGACCAAGGTGCTGCACGTGAACCACGGCCGGGTGCTGCCCTATGCCGGTGGCTATGACTACTTCCTCGAGAAGATCGGGGCCGGCAACGATCCCAGGGCGGCCCTGACCAGCGCCTGAGAGCCGGAAACTGCAGAGGGGTCCTGCGGGGAGGGATTCCGGGGATGGCCAAGGCGTAGGAGGCCAACGCCGGGCTTGCCAAAGCCCGTCCGGCGACGGAGGAGTTGGGGGCGGCCCGACCCGACCGCATGAAGCGCCTCCGGAGGCGTCCTGCACCTGCGGCCCGACCACCCCAACCTCCCACGATGCCCCCGTTCCTTGCCCGCAACTGGTTCGCCCTCAGCCTGCCCCTCGCCGTGGGACTCGCGTGGATCCTCCCCGACCTCGGCTGGTCCGAGGGCCCGCTCAAGACCTCCGTGACCACCAAGGCGGGCGTGGCGCTGATCTTCCTGATCCAGGGCCTGACCCTGCCCTCGACCGCCCTGCGGCAGGGAGTCTCCCAATGGCGTCTGCACGTCCTGGTCCAGTCGATCACCTTCCTCGGCTTCCCCGCGCTGGGCATCGTGCTGGACCGGTTGGCCGGCGGATGGCTGGCCCCGGATTTGCGCCTGGGCTTCCTTTATCTGGCGGTGCTGCCCTCGACCATCACCACGTCGGTGATCCTCACGGGCATGGCCGGGGGCAACACGGTCGGAGCCCTCTTCAACGCGGTGCTTTCCAGCCTGCTGGGGGTGTTCGTCACCCCGCTGTGGGTGGCGTGGCTCATGAAGGCCAGCGGACAGCAGCAACCGATCGGGCCGGTGATCCTGGAGATCGTCACGCTGCTGCTGGTCCCGCTGGCCGTCGGCCAGGGATTGCGCCCGCGCCTGTCGCGATGGGCCGACCGGAACAAGAAGCCGATGGGCAACCTGTCGAGCGGCATCGTCCTCTTCATCGTCTATGCCGCCTTCTGCAATTCGGTGAAACAGCGCCTCTGGACCCGCCACGGCGTGGAGGTGCTGCTGCCGGCGGCCGCCGGGGTGATCCTGCTCTTCGTGCTGGCCGTCGCGCTCACCGAGGCGTTGGCCAGGGCATTGGCGCTGGGCAGACCCGACCTCATCGCCGCTCGCTGCTGCGGTCCCCAGAAGACCCTGGCCTCGGGGGTGCCCATGGCCAAGATCATCTTCGGTGCCCACCCTGGCCTCGGCCTCATCCTGCTGCCCGTGCTGCTGTACCACCCGCTGCAACTGGTCGTTTGCGGGGCGCTGGCAAGCCGCTGGGGTCGCGAGGCGGAGGCGACGAGGGCCCCGTCCGGTCCCGCTCAGTAGGTGACCAACGATCGGACGTCGAAGGCCCCGAGGTGCTGCCGTCCGCCGAGGAAGGCGAGCTCGATCACGAACCGGACGCCGACCACCTGCGCCCCCAGGCGGCTGAGCAGCTGGAGGGCCGCCGCCGCGGTACCGCCGGTCGCCAGCAGGTCATCCACCAGCAGGATCCGCTCGCCGGAGGCCACCGCGTCGGTGTGCACGGCCACCGTGCTCGAGCCGTACTCCAGCTCGTAGCTCTGCTCGTGGGTCTGCCAGGGAAGCTTGCCTTTCTTGCGCACCGGCACGAATCCCGCCCCGAGGCGGTGGGCGACCGCCGCCCCGAAGATGAAGCCGCGCGCGTCGATGCCCACGATCTTGTCCACCGAACCGTCGGGAATCCCGTCAAGGAGGTGCCGGATCGTCGAGTCGAACAGTCGCCCGTCGGCCAGCACCGGGGTGATGTCCTTGAACTGGATGCCGGGCTGGGGGAAGTCCGGCACGTTGCGGATCGACTGGGCGAGTTCGCTCAGGGAGGCGAGGTTGGTCACGGGCCGGTTTTGTGGACCAAGGCGGCGGCGGCGTCAAAGCTCCATCGGGCATCGGGCGTTCTCTCCTCCGCCACGAGGCCCCCAAAGGCCACCGACGGCAACCCAAGCGCCTCTACGTCCTGCGCTTGGAACGGACGGTGCACCTGCTCGACGCCGGGTACGCGGAAGACGAGATCTGGAAACTCCTGCGCCTGATCGACGGGTTGATGCCCCTGCCCGACGAGCTTATGGCCCCCTTCCGAGAGAACCTCCACCAACTCCACCACCCCGACCGCATGCCCTGCGTCACCAGCTTCGAACGCCTCACCCGACAGGAAGGTCTCCAAGAGGGCCTCCGAGCCGGCGTTCTGCGCACCTCGCGCGAATCGATCCTCGATGTGCTCGAGACTCGCTTTGCCGGGAATCCTTCCGGGCTGGCGGCACAAGTCAACGCCGTCGATGACGAGCGAATCCTCAAGGAATGGCTCCGACGGGCCAACTTGATCCCGCATCTGGACCAATTCTGAGAGGTGATCCTTGCCGGTAAACGCGTCGCTCCGGGCTCCTGTTCCCACGGGCGGCGCCCGGGACCGGATCGGGAGACGCTTGCCCGGGCCCCGGTCCGCGGCCAGTCTCGCCGCTCCGTCCGGGCACCCGGTCGCTGCGGCCGATCCGTTCGACCGGCGCGAGCCGCCCGGTGGCCCGCGTTCGGCATGAATCCCCGCCTCATCGCCTCGATCGTCCTCATCGCGACCTGCGCGCTGTGGGCCTTCAGCTTTCCCCTGCTCAAATCCATCGAGCAATTGGGGCGTCGAAATGCCCCGGGCAGTTCGAGCCTCTTCGTCTCCACCCTGCTGGTGGCGATGCGCTTCTCCTTCGCGGCCGCCCTGTTCCTGGTGGGATTGTGGATGCGGAAGGCCTGGCAGGGCCGTCGGGGTGGGGCCGACCGGCATGCCACCCGGGTCCGACCGACGGCCCTCGAATGGAAACAGGGCCTGGGGATCGGCGTCTTCGGATCCCTGGGGCTCATCCTCCAGATGGACGGGTTGGCCTACACCGACGGGTCCATCTCGGCCTTCCTGACGCAGGGGTACGCGGTGCTGATCCCGATCTGGGTAACCGTCACGGGGCGGAGGCCGCCGGGATGGCCGGTCGTCGGCGCCTGCATGCTGGTGGGCTTCGGTGCGGCGCTGCTGGCAGGCGTCCGGCCCGACCATCTCCACCTCGGGCGGGGAGAACTCGAGACCCTCGTCGGATCGGTGCTCTTCGCCGGCCAGATCCTCTGGCTGGAGCGGCCGGAGTTCTCGGCCAACGACTCGGTCCGCGCCACCACCGTCATGTTCGGGGCGATGGCCGCGACCGCCTGGCCGCTGGCGCTGGGCCTGGCCGGGGAACTGCAGGATACGGTGCGGGCGGCCGCCTCGGCCGACATCGCCGGGCTCTTCGTCCTGCTGCTGGTGGGCTGCACCCTGTTGACCTTCCCGCTGGCCAACCACTGGCAACCGAAGGTGACGGCCACCCAAGCCGGGCTGCTCTACTGCACCGAGCCGGTGTTCACGAGCGTGGTCTGCCTGTTCGTCCCGGGCTGGATCTCCCGGGCGACCGGACTGGAGTACCCCGACGAGTCGATCCACGCCCGGCTGGTGCTCGGTGGCGCCTGCATCCTGGCGGCCAACGTGTGGATCCTGCTGCGGCCGCCGCCAAGGCCTGGGGCGGCCTAAAACGGGGAGGGCCTAGGTCCAGCGCAGGCGGGCCACGACCGGGAAGTGGTCGCTGGGCTGGCGTCCGCCCGGGGCCAGGTCGACCACCTCGGCCAGGGACACCTCGGCCGCGCCCCGGTAGAGGATCCAGTCGATGCGGGCGCTGTTGAAGGTGGATTTGCCGAACCCGTTGAAGGAGTTGAGCGTCTCATTGCGCCGCCGGGCGGCCGAGAACCAGGAGTCGGTGAACCCGATCTCACGCGTCAACGCCTCGTACACCACGTTCCGGGTCGCCACCGCGTTGAAGTCGCCCATCAGGATCACCCGGTCCGACGACGGCAGCCTGGCCAGACGGGTGCGGATGAGCGCGGCGCCCTTCTCGCGGGCCGGCTGGAGGGCGTGGTCGAGGTGCGTGTTCCAGAGGTGGAATTCAAGGCCGGTCCGACGGTCCCGGAACTGCACCGAGGTGACCATGCGGCGGTTGGGATTGCCCCACGTCGAGGAACCGATGACCTCCGGCGTGTCGCTCAGCCAGAAGTGGTCGTAGGCCAGGGGCTCGAATCGGTCGCGGCGATAGAACACCGCCATGAACTCGCCCCGGCTGCCGCCATCGCGCCCCGTGCCGATCCAATCGTGGGCGGGGAGATCCGAGGCGAGATCGCGCAGTTGGCCGTACACACCCTCCTGCGTGCCCATGAGGTCCGGGGCCTGCTCCTCGAGCAGCGCCTTCATCGCCGGCCGGCGCAGGGGCCACGCCTCGGGCCCCTGGGGGCTGGCGTAGCGCAGGTTGTAGGTCATCAGGCGCAACTCCGGTCCGTCCCCGGAAGCCGCAGGCCGGTCGGCGGCGATGGCGGGGGCGGCGGCGGCGGCGACCGGCAGGGCCGCGAGGAATCGACGTCGGGAGTTCATGCGTGCCGTTCCAGAGACACCGGCCCGTCCCAAAGCTCAAGCAAAACACCGGCAATCGGGGGAATCGGCCGGCCGACCGGACGATCAGCGCGGCCTCTCGAGAAGGCTTTCGCGGATCCTCCGGGCGCGCTGGCCCCAGGTCGCGGCCACCGCGGGAAGTTCCCGGGCGACATGCTCGTACAAACCGGCCGCCTCGCCGACACGGCCGAGGCGCTCGAGGGTCTCGCCCGTGACCCGCGCGGCCTCGGCGACGATCTCCGGCGGCACCGTTTCACCGGGGCGCAGGATCCGTCCGAGGGCCACGTCGAGGCCGGACCGGATCGACCGCTCGACGAACTCCCCGGACTCGGTGCCGGACCTCAGTTCGGCCATCCTCCGGTTGACGGCCGCATGGCCCAGCCAGGCCCGGCAGCGGGTCTCGATCCCGGCCCCGGGCAGCGTGGCCGCACGCTGGTAGAGCTCGGCCGCCTTCGCATAGTCGGCCGGATTGAGCGTGCTCAACTGGAAATGGCAGTTGGCCATCATGCCCAGCGCCGGGGCGAGGTAGGGGCTGTTGGTGAACTCCAGGACCCTCCCGAAGGCCTCCAGCGCCAGCCGGTGCCGCGACAGCGGGTCGGCCCCCGGCTCGACGGGCCGGGCCTGGAGGAGTTCCCCGTAGTGGAAGAGCGCCGCCGACTGCACCTCGGCCGGCGCGGACTTGTCGTTGATGAGATCCCGGAAATGCTCGGCCGACGACTCGAAGTTCTGGAGCTTCCGCCCTGCCTCGGCCGCCCACAGCTTGGCCCGGTACCAGGTCTGCCCTCCGGCGGCACGCACGGCGGCGTTGGTGAGCAGCGATGCGCTGGCCTGGCCGGCCTGGAGGAAATCCTGCAGCTCGAAGAACCGGCCTGCCAGCCAGAGCTGGGCGGAGATCGCCCCGGGGTCGGACGGGTTCCTGGCCGCCAGCTCGGAGAAGAGTCGCATGGCCGCCGCCGGGTCGCCCGAGCGGGCGAGGGCATAGGCGAGATGGAACCCCGCGCGCACGGACCCCGGGTGTTGCGGATGGTCCGCCAGCCAGCGGCGCAGCCCGGCCACCGCCTCGGACCAGTCTCCATCGTGGATCCCGAGCATGGCCAACTCCAGCTCCACGTCGGCCTTGAGACCGCTCGCCGGGAACCGGGCGAGGTATTCCTTCAACAGGCCGCGACCCAGCTCGCCGGCCCCCTGCCGGGCCATCGCCGAGCCCAGCCAGAGGGCCCCGCGACCGGCGCGTTCGGACGCCTGGGGCAGGTCCAGCAGTCGCCGCAGGACCGCCTCGCCGGCCGGGGCGTTGGTGGTGGCGATGGCGGCGACCAGCGCCTGCTCGAGGGCCGGCGCCAGCCAGGCCTCGCGGTCGGCTGGCCGCGCCGATGCCGCCTCGGCGACCGCGAGATACCCTTGGAGGGCGCTCGCGGCATCACCCAGCCAGGCGGACACGTCGGCCGCCTTGTAACGGGCCACTAGGCCCTCGGTCGTGGTGGCCGGAAGCAGGTCGATCGCCGAGCGGAACCCCGACAGCGCCTGGGTCATCACCGGACGGGATTCGCCGGCGATGGCCTCCTCCCAACGGCACCAGGCCAGCCCGAGGGCCAGGGGGCCCCGCAGCTCGGGCGGCGGGTTGAGGGCCGAGGCGCGCTCGAACTCGGCCTGGGCACGCGTGAGCCCGACGCCGGAACCGGCCGGCGGGTCGGTGGCGCGCTGGGCGGCGCGCCGGGCGAGGTGCTCCCGGAGGTGGATCTGCCCGAGGCGGAGGCGCAGCGGGGCGGCCACCGCATCCTCCCCGAGCCCGGCGACCACCGCCTCGAGCCGCTCGCGGGCCTGGCTCAGGCGGCCCTGCGCAACCCAAACGTCGGCCAACCGGCCGGCCGCGTCGACCCGGAACACGGCGGGCACCGACGGGGCGAGGTTCTCCTCGAGCGGAGCCACGGCCCGATCGGCCTGGCCGGCGGCGATCAACAGCCTGCCGAGCAGCGCTGCCGACTCGGGCCGGCGCTGGGCCAGGTCGGCGTCCCGGGCGACGGTGCGGAGGCGCCCGGCGGCATCGATCGCCGCACCGATGTCCCGGGGCTCGCCCGACGCCTCGAGGATCCGCACCTCCAGCCTCAGTCGGTCCCACTCTTCCGGGGGGGTGGTCGTGAAGGGGGCGGCGGCCGCCACCGCCGACCGGGCGCGGACAGAGTCTCCGGCGGCGAGGTGCGCCTCGGCGGCGAGCAGGATGCCGGCCCTCAGCAGGTCGGCGGGCCGACCCTCGGCACGGGCACGGGCCAGGGGGCCATCGGGCTGGTCGAGCACGGCGGCCGCCGGCCCGGGCTGCCCGGAACGCAGGAGGCATTCGACGAGCCGAACCGAGGCGCGGAGCACCAGGTCCGATCCCGGATGCCGCGTCAGGTATTCCCCGAAGGACCTGCCGGCCGCCGCGAAGTCCTTCCGGACGGCCTCGGCCTCGGCCCGGGCGTACAGCGCCCGACGGGCCGCCTCGGCCAGGAGCGGGGAGTCGGGGAACCGGGTGGTGAAGGTGGCGAACTCCTCGGCGGCCCGCGGATAGGCGCCGATCGAGAAGGACCGCAACGCGGCGTCGAAGGCCATCCGGTCGGGCCCCGGATCACCGCCGGGCCCGTCGGCTCCCGGGAGCCGGACCGACAGGAGGACGCCGAGCAGCAGGGCCATCGCCCCAAGCCCAGCCCGCCCCCACCGGTCGCTCAGCCATCGCATCGACCCACTTTCCGGAGCCCGCGCCGCCCCGGCAAGCGGAGAAGACCGCGTGAGCCCCAACGAGGCCCGCCCGAAGACGCCACTTCCCGATTCCCGGCGGCCCACTATGCTCGGGCGCATGCAGGGCCGACATGGGGTGAGCGGGGTCTGGAAGGGCGGCTGGAACGAGGCCGGCCTGGCCCGATGGGCGGCCTCGTTGCGCCGCCAGCTCGACGCGCCGGGCGTGACCCTGGGGCTCGCCTTCCTGGGCCCCTCCCTCTTCGCGCACGCGGAGGAGGTGCTCGAGGTGCTGCGGGTCCACGGGCGGATCCCGCGCCTGGCCGGCTGCTCCGGCGTGGGCCTCGTCAGCGGTGGGGACGAATTCGAGCAGGGAGCCGACCTCGTCCTCGGGCTGCATCACCTGCCCGGGGCCTCGGTCACCGGACTCCACCTCAGCCGCGAGACCATCGAGGCCACCGACGACGCCCCGTCCTGGGTCCGCCGGACCGGCCTGGGCCCGGAGCAGGTGAACGGGTGGCTGGTCTTCGCCAGCCCCTTCGACCTGAACGGCGAGGCCTGGCTGCGCCAATGGAACGAGGCCTACCCCGGCATTCCCGCCGTCGGGGGGCTGGCCAGCGGCGACTTCCGGGCGGAGCGATGCCAGGTGTACCTCGACGGCGGGGTGCACGAACACGGGGTGGTGGTGGTGGCGATCCGGGGCGAGATCGGCCTCGAGACGGTCGTGTCGCAGGGATGCACCCCGATCGGCCAGAGCTGGACCATCACCCGTGCCGAGCGGAACTTCATCCTCGGTATCGGCAACCGGCCCGCCTACTCGGTGCTGATGGAGACCTTCGAGGGTCTCAGCGAGGAGGAGCGTCGCAGGAGCCAGAACAACCTCTTCGTCGGGCTGGCGATCGACGAATACCGGGAGGAGCTGCACTGCGGCGATTTCCTCGTCCGCAACCTGCTGGGAGGCGATCCCAAGAACGGGGCGCTGGCCGTCGGCGCCTTCCCCCGCGCCGGGCAGACCCTCCAGTTCCAGCGGCGCGACTCCGAGACCGCCGCCGCCGAGCTGTCCGCGCTCCTCGCACGGGCGAGGACCCGCCTGGGACACCGGCCGGTCTACGGCGGATGTCTGGTCGTGTGCAACGGACGCGGCGAGAAGCTCTTCGGTTCACCCAACCACGACGCCGGCCTGGTGCAGGAACAACTGGGCCCGGTGGCGGTGAGCGGGTTCTTCGGCCACGGCGAGCTCGGGCCGGTGGCCCGGCGAAACTTCCTCCACGGGTACACGGCGGCCCTCGGGCTGTTCGTCCCGAAGACCGCCCCGGCCGGGAAACCGGATCCTGCCTGAGCCCCACGGGCCCAGAACGTCCGAGCCGGCCAAAGGGTTGCCACACCCACCCCCTTATGCCTTCATCTGCCCTCGTCCGACGCCGGTCGGTCCCCACGAATGAACGAAGAACCACAGCCCCAGTTCGAGTCCGCCAAGTCCGAGGTGCAGCGCAAGACGCTCGACCAGCGGGAACAGGTGACCGAACTGATGCGCCTGCGCCACTCCTGCGCGCACATCCTGGCGTCGGCGGTCCTGCGGCTCTGGCCCGATGCCCTGCTCGACATCGGCCCGCCCACCGAGGAGGGCTTCTACTACGACTTCGACCTGAAGCACCGCTTCACCCCCGACGACTTCCCCAGGATCGAGGAGGAGATGCGCAAGATCACCAAGGAGAACCAGGTCTTCGAGAAATCCATCAAGACCCGCGCCGAGGCGCTGGCGTGCTTCGAGGGCAAGGGACAGACCTTCAAGGTGCAACGTCTGGGCGACATCCCCGAGGGCGAGCCCATCAGCTTCTTCCAGAACGGCGAGTTCGTGGACCTGTGCGCCGGGCCGCACGTGATGCGCACGGGCAACGTCAAGCCCGGCGGCATCAAGCTGCTCAAGGTCGCCAGCGCATATTTCCGGGGCAACGAGAAGAACCCCCAGCTCCAGCGCCTCTACGGCACGGCCTTCAAGAACAAGGAGGAGCTGGACAACTGGCTCAAGATGCAGGAGGAGGCCCGCAAGCGCGACCACCGCAAGATCGGCGCCGAGATGGGTCTCTTCGCCATGGACGCCGAGTACGTCGGGCCCGGCCTGCCGCTGTGGTTGCCCAAGGGCACGGTGCTCGTCGAGGAGCTCGAGCGCCTGGCCAAGGAGACCGAGTTCCAGGCCGGCTACGTGCGCGTCAAGACGCCGCACCTCGCCAAGGAGAAGATGTACAAGACCTCCGGCCACCTGCCGTACTACGCCGAGTCGATGTTCCCGCCGATGGAGATGCTCGAGGAAGATGAGCGCCAGAAGCGCGACGCACTGATGGAGCGCCGGGCCGACCTCATCCAACTGGCCGAGGGCCTGGGCAAGGCCATCGCCCCCAACCCCAGCGGGTACACCCTGGAGCAGGTGCGCCACGACATCCAGAAACTGGAGACCGAGATCACCCTCTTGGGCGGCCGGTACTACCTCAAGGCGATGAACTGCCCGCACCACCACCGCATCTTCGCGGCGGAACCGCGCAGCTACCGCGACCTGCCCCTGCGCCTGGCCGAATACGGCACCTGCTACCGCTACGAGCAGTCGGGCGAGCTCTTCGGGCTCATGCGCGTGCGGAGCATGAACATGAACGACGCCCACCTCTACTGCACGGCCGAGCAGTTTGCCGACGAGTTCCGGGCGGTGAACGACATGTACCTGAAGTACTTCAGGATCTTCGGGCTCGACCGCTACCAGATGCGCTTCAGCACCCACGACCCGTCCCGGCTGGGGCAGAAGTTCGTCAACGAGCCCGAGCTCTGGAAGAAGACCGAGGACATGGTGCGCCAGGTGCTCATCGAGTCGGGCATCAACCACGTGGAGGTGCCCAACGAGGCCGCCTTCTACGGCCCGAAGATCGACGTGCAGGTCTGGAGCGCCATCGGCCGCGAGTTCACCATCGCCACCAACCAGGTCGACTTCGCGGTGCCCGCCCGCTTCGGGCTCACCTACCGCGACCGCGACAACACCGAGAAGACCCCGCTGTGCATCCACCGGGCCCCGCTGGGCACGCACGAGCGGTTCATCGGGTTCCTCATCGAGCACTACGCCGGCAACTTCCCTCTCTGGCTGGCGCCGGAGCAGGTCCGCGTGCTGACGCTCAACGACGAGGCGCCCCTGGTGGACTACGCCAAGTCGATCACCGCCGAGTTGCGCGCGCAGTTCGTCCGCGTGGAGGGCGACTGGAGCGCCAACCCGGTGAAGGCGAAGATCGCCGACGCCGAGACCGCCAAGGTCCACACCATGCTGGTCGTGGGACAGCGCGACCTGGAGGCCGGGGCCATCAGCGTGCGGTTGCACGGCAAGGGCAACGTGGGCGCCAAGCCCCGCGCCGAGGTCGTCGCCGACCTGCTGGCCTCCATCCGCGAGCGCCGTCCCTGAGCGCCGGAGGGATTGTCCACCGGTTTCCCGGGAGCGTCCCTTGACCCCGCCCGGCCGCGCCCCATCCTCCCGTCCCCATGTTCGACCTGGGATCGCTCAACCCGCAGCAACGGGCCGCCGTGGTCACCCACTCCGGCCCGGTCCTGATCCTGGCCGGCGCCGGCACGGGCAAGACGCGCACCCTCACCTGCCGCATCGCCCACATGATCGGCAAGGGCATCGCCCCCGGGCAGATCCTGTCGGTGACCTTCACCAACAAGGCCGCCAAGGAGATGCTCGAGCGGGTCAACGAGATGATCCCCAAGGTGCCGAAGTCGCGGCGCGAGGCCGGTGCGCCCGAGGACCCGTTCCTGGAGCGCCCCACCCTGTGCACCTTCCATTCGCTGTGCGTGCGGATCCTCCGCCAGCACATCGAGAAGCTGGGCTACAAGAAGAACTTCGTGATCTACGACACCGGCGACCAGCTCGCCGCGATGAGGAAGATCCTCAGCCAGATCTCCGCCAAGGGCGAGAAGACCGACGCCGGAGCGGTGCTGGCCATGCTCAGCAAGTTCAAGAACGGGAGCAGCCGGGGCGGCTTCGAGGACCCCTCGGTACGTGCCTTGGCCGAGCACGTGGCCCGGCGCTACGAATCGGCGCTGCACGCCTGCAACGCGGTGGATTTCGACGACCTCATCCTCCTCACCCTGCGCCTCTTCCGCGAACACCCCGACGCCCTCGAGGCCTGCCGGCGCAAGTACCGCTATGTGATGGTCGACGAGTACCAGGACACCAACTCGAGCCAGTTCGAGCTCATCCACCACCTGGCCAGCGTGTCGCGCAACCTATGCGTGGTGGGCGACGACGACCAGTCGATCTACGGGTGGCGCGGGGCCGAGATCGCCAACATCCTCGACCTCGAGAAGCACTACCCCGAGGTCAAGATCATCAAGCTCGAGCAGAATTACCGTTCCACCAACACCATCCTGAAGGCGGCCAACGCCGTGATCCGCCAGAACATCCGGCGTCGCGAGAAGAGCCTCTGGTCGGCCAAGGGCGAGGGCAGCAAGATCACCCTGTATGCCTTCGACACCGACGAGACCGAGGGTCGGACCGTGGTGGAGAACATCGAGTACGACCGCCTCACCGGTCAGATCCCCTGGGGCAGGCAGGCCATCCTCTTCCGCACCAACATCCAGTCGCGCCCCATCGAGTCGGCCCTGCGGAAGGCGCGGGTGCGATACCGGCTGATCGGCGGCCAGAGCTTCTTCGACCGCAGCGAGATCAAGGACATCCTCGCCTACCTGAAGACGTTCGTGAACCCGAACGACGACGTGAACCTGCTGCGCATCGCCAACAAGCCCGCCCGGGGGCTCAGCGATGTCACCATGGAGCGGTTGCTCGCCTTCAGCGCCGAGCGCAAGGCCAGCGTGCACACGGTGATGCGGCACACCGACGTGCTGGCCTCGTTCCAGGCGCGCACGCGGGAGGCCATCACGGGCTTCGTCCACTGGATTGAGAAGACCCGGGCCCCCCTGCTCCAGGACACCCCGATCTGCCTGAGCAACTGGGCCGATGCCTGGCTCGACGAGACCGGCTACCTCGCCGACCTGCGCCGGTCCGAGAAGAATTCCGACGTGGCCGACAACCGGGTGCGCAACATCCAGGAACTGCTGGACGAACTGGATGGCGACCTGACCGCCGAGGCCCGCCGCAAGAAGCGCGAGGCCACCGCCCCCAAGAAGGCCGCCCCGCCGGTGGACCTGGAGAACGACCCCGAGGGACTGCTCACCGACATGACGGCCGCCCCGAAGCCGGTCGGTCCGCTGCTGCCCGACGCGGCCCCGGACTACCCCGGCAAGCCGATGGACCGCCTCGACGAATTCCTGGCCGGGGTGACCCTCGACCAGGAGCGCGAGGAGGAGAAGGACGCCACCGGCGACCAGGTGACCCTCATCACGATGCATGCGGCCAAGGGGCTCGAGTTCCCCCACGTGCACATCATCGGCGTGGAGGACGGCCTGCTGCCCCACTCCCGCAGCAAAGATGAAGGCACGCTCGACGAGGAACGCCGCCTCTTCTACGTGGGCATCACCCGGGCCCAGGAGACCCTCCGCATCAGCCACTGCGCCGGGCGACGACGCTACGATCAGGTCCTGCCCTGCCATCCGTCGCCCTTCCTGCGGGAGCTTCCCCCGGAGTGCGTGGAGGACGCCGACGAGGCGGCCTCGCGGCCGGTGGACAAGGACGACGGCGGGGATTGGTTCAAGGCCATGCGCGAGGCCTTGGAATGAGGCCCGAACCCGTGGCAACCTCCCGCGCAGATCGTGTTCTCCAGAGTCGTTGAATGGTGCCTGACCGCCCTGCTGGGCCTGATCCGTTGCCTGCCCCTGGTGACGGTGGCCCGACTCGGGCGCCTGCTCGGCGGCTGGGCCTTTCGCATCGATCGGCGCCACCGACGCGTGGCCGAGGACAACCTCCGGCAGGCCTTCCCCGAACTCGATGCCGCGGCGGTGAGGGCCCTGGCCCTGGAGAACTTCCGGCGCATCGGCGAGGCCTACGCCTGCGCGATCAAGACCCCGGGCATGGACCCGGCCGAACTGCTGGCGCGCATCGACATCGTGGGCCTCGAGGAGGTGCTCCGGGCCGGACCGGAGCGGGTGGTCGTGGCGACCGGCCACTTCGGCAGCTTCGACCTGCTGGCCCAGGGGCAACACCGCCGGCCCGACTGGCGCGTGGCCACCACCTACCGCAGCCAGCGATTCGCCCCGCTCGACCGGGCGCTCCAGCGGATCCGGAACCTCACCGGTGTCCGGTTCATCGAACGCCACGGGGCGGCCGAGGCCATCACGGGACTCTTCCAGCGGGGCCGTGCCATCCTCGCGTTGTTCTCCGACCAGCACGGCGGGGGCAAGGGACTGTGGCTGCCGTTCCTGGGCCGGCCGTGCTCCTGCAGCAACGCGCCGGCGGTCCTCGCGCTCCGCTACAAAGCCACCCTGGCCATGGCCATCTGCTACCGGACGGACCTTGCACGGTGGAGGATCGAGGTGGGACCTGTGATTCCCACGCAGGGAGCCGATGGCAGGGACCGACCGGTGGATGACATCGCCCGGGAGGTCCACGGGCATTTTGAGGCGGCCATCCGGAGGGACCCGGCCAACTGGTTCTGGGTCCACCGGCGCTGGAAGCCGCCGTCGACCCGTCAACGGTCCGTTCCTGGGGAGGAGGAGGACATCGGGTGAGATCACGACCTGTCCGCCAACTGGTCCTCCGGGGCGTGAACTGGCTGGGGGACGCAGTGATGACCACCCCGGCGGTCCTGCGCCTGCGCGAGCGCTTCCCGGACGCCCGGATCACGATGCTCTGCCCGGAAAAGCTCCGGGACCTGTGGACCACCCACCCGGCGGTGGACGCGGTGCTTTCGTTCGCGCCCGACGAGGGCGTCCTGACGGTGGCCCGACGCCTCCGGGCGGCCGGGGCAGACACCGCGGTGGTCCTGCCCAACTCGTTCCGCTCGGCCCTCGAGGTATGGGCCTCGGGCATCCCGCGACGGGTGGGTGCGGGACGCTTCCCGAGGAACCTGCTCCTGACCGACCGGGTCGCGGCGGATCCGGACACCGTGCGCATGCGCAAGCGGACGGAGCGCGAGGTGAGGCGTCTGGTGGCCGCGTCGGCGGATGGCGGTGGACCCGGCTCCCGGACCGCCTATCCGGTCGCCTCGCACCAGGGGCACCATTACCTCCGTCTGGCCGGGCACCTCGGGGCCGATCCGGGCCCGCTGCCGCCGAGGCTGCAGGCGGGATCCGAGGCCATCCGGACGCTGACGACGCGCCTGGCGGAGCCGCTCGCCGGGGGCCGGCCGCTGGTCGGGATCAACCCCGGGGCCGAGTACGGACCGGCCAAGCGCTGGCCCGTCGAGCGCTTCGCCGAGGCCGCCAGGTCGCTGGCCGGTCGGACCGGCGCGCATCTGGTGGTCTTCGGGGGCAAGGCGGACCTCCCGCTGGCGGACGGGCTGGCCGGCCGACTCGGGGGGATTCCGCTCACGGTCCTGGCAGGCCGGACCACCCTTGCCGAACTGCTGGCCGCGCTGTCGCTCTGCCGGGTGCTGATCACCAACGACACCGGCCCGATGCACCTCGCTGGCGCGCTGGGCGTGCCGGTGGTCGTGCCCTTCGGCAGCACCTCGCCCGAATTGACCGGCCCGGGCCTGCCCGGCGATCCGCGGCACCGGCTCCTCCTCGGGCAGGCTCCCTGCGCGCCCTGCTTCCTGCGCACCTGCCCGGTGGACCTGCGCTGCCTGCATTCGATCCCGCCGGAGGCCGTCGTGGCGGCGGCCCTCGCGGCGATGGGCCCGGGTTCCTGACGGGCGAACCCGACCGGGGAGGGGCACGCAGGCGGAAGGGCTGCCCGACGATGGCCCCCGGCGCAGCGGGACGGCCCAAGTCCACGCGTAAGAAACGATGGGGTTCTCCTCCGGCCCGCTGGGTTGAGACCTCAAGCCCTGTGCCAACTCTTCGATGTAACGCACGGCGCTTCGTAGGAGGTTCGGACGCCATTCGGACGCCAACCCGCTCTCTTCCGGCTCGGAGTGCCCGACCGAGGTCTCCAAAAAAGTGTTTACGCGTGGTTCATGGGACGGACTCCGGGCTTCCTCCGGGCGGTGCACCCTGATACGCCTCCCGGGCACATCCCATGCACGGGTCCCGGAGTTTGCGGCGCGCGGCAAGGGCGCTCGGACTGGTCGCCCTGGCCGCATTGGCCGGATCGGCCCGGGCCGACGCCCCCTGGCGGGACCTTCCCGGCGGTCGGATCCGCCCGTTGACGCCGGCCGGGCCGGGTTCCAGGGGAGACCGCGGCGGCTTCACCCGGATGCCCCACGGGGACACCGGCATCACCCACACCAACACCGTCGACGAGGGTGCCCTGGCCGACAACCGCATCCTCGAGAACGGCTCGGGCGTCGCCCTCGGGGACGTGGACGGAGACGGTCTCTGCGACCTGTATTTCGCCCGCCTCGAGGGCCCCAACGTGCTCTACCTGAACCGCGGCGGCTGGCGCTTCGAGGCCCAGCCGGAGGCCGGGGGCGCCGCCTGCCCGGACCAGCCGAGCACCGGCACCGTCCTGGCCGACGTGGATGGCGACGGCGACCTCGACCTGCTGGTCAACGGGCTCGGCCACGGCACCCGGCTCTTCCTCAACGACGGCCGGGGGCGGTTCGCCGAATCGGCGCGGCACCGGCTGGCCCGCCGCCTCGGGGCCACCTCGCTGGCGCTGGCCGACATCGACGGAGACGGCGACCTCGACCTCTACGTCACCAACTACCGGACCACCACCTTCAAGGACCACCCGCCCGGACTGCGGGTCGAGGCGCGCCGCGAGGCCGACGGCACCGTGCGGATCAGCCCCGAGGACCGGTTCCTGGTGGTCGGCGAGCGCGATGGCGGGGCCGAGATCCTCGAGCGGGGTGAGCGCGATTTCCTCTACCTCAACCAGGGCGGCGGCGATTTTGCCCCGGTCTCCTGGACGCAGGGCACCTTCCTCGACGAGGACGGCCGGAAGCTCGAAGCCCCACCGATGGATTGGGGTTTGAGCGTGCTCTTCCGGGACCTCGACGGCGACGGCTGGCCCGACCTGTACGTGTGCAACGACTTCGTCCACTGGAAGGACCGGGTCTGGCTGAACCAGTCGGGCAACGGGTTCCGCGCCGCCCCGCGCACGCTCTTCCGCAACCAGAGCCTCAGCTCGATGGCGGCGGACACGGCCGACATCAACCGCGACGGACTCGTGGACCTCATCGTGGTGGACATGCTGAGCCGGGACCCCGGGCGCCGGGCCTGGCAGCGCCCCAACACGATGGCGGCGGCGCTCCGGCCGCCTGTGCACGACCCTCAGTACCGGCCCGAGGTGACCCGCAACACCCTGCACGTGGCCCGGGAGGGCGGCCCCTTCGCCGAGATCGCCCAGTTCGCGGGGGTGGCCGCGACGGAATGGTCATGGAGCGCAGTCTTCCTCGACGTGGACCTAGATGGCTGGGAGGACCTGCTGGTGGCCAACGGCAACGCCCACGACGTCCAGCACGCCGACGTGCTCGCCGATCTGGCCCTCCGGCGGGAGGCCCCGGGCGCCGCACAGCGCCGGAGGGATCTCGCGCGGTTTCCCCGCCTCGACACCGCCAACCTCGCCTTCCGGAACCGGCGGGACCTCCGCTTCGAAGACCGTAGCCGCGAATGGGGCTTCGACGACCGCGGGGTCACCACGGCCCTCGCGCTGGCCGATCTCGACAACGACGGCGACCTCGACGTGGTGGCCTGCCAGCTGGGCGACCGGCCCGTGCTGTACCGGAACGAGGCCGAGGCTCCACGGGTGTCGGTGAGCCTGCGGGGCCGGGCAGGCAACCGTCAGGGCATCGGCGCCCGGATCCTCGTCGAGGGCGGGCCGGTCGCCCAGGGCCAGGAGATGGTCTCCGGCGGCCGGTACCTGTCCGGCGACCAGGCGATCCGGTCCTTCGCCGCATTGGCCGGCCGGCCGGTGACCGTGGAGGTGCGATGGCCCGGGGGGCACCGCAGCCGCGTGGCCGGCGTGCCCCCCGACTCGCAGGTGGAGGTCTCCGAGGAGTCGTCCGTGCCGCCGGCGCCCGCCGCGACGGCCGGAGACGGCCCGGCCAGGCAGGCCCTCTTCGAGGAGATCTCCACGGCCCTGAACCACCGGGACATTCCACGGGACGACGGGGAAACCGCCCGGCAACCGCTCCTGCCCCGCCGGCTGTCCTCGGAGGGGCCCGGCGTGGCCTTCGTCGACGTCGACACCGACGGCTTCGACGACCTTCTCCTGGCCGGACGCGGCGAGTGGCTGGTCTTCCACAACGACCGGGCCGGCGGCTTCCAGCCGAGGCCCGACCTGGGCCTGAAGACGGGGCAGGCGCACTCGGTGACGAGCATCGCCGCGGCGGTGGATCCGCTCGGCCTGCTGGTGGCCACCGGGCATCAGGCCGGCCCGTCGGGCGCAACGACGGCTCCTGCGGGTCCCGCGACGCCGGCGTCCTCCCCGCTCGGGTCGCTGCTGCGGACCAACGGCCACCAGAGCCTCGGGGACTCGGCCACGGTCTCCGGCGGCGTGGTGCTGGCCGACTGGGATGGCGACGGGCAACTCGATCTCGCCGTGGGCGGTCGCCACGTGCCGGGCCGGTGGCCGGAGTCGGCCGACACCCGCCTTTTCAGGGGACGTGACGGACGGTTCCTGCCCTGGCTCACGCTGACCAACACCGGTCTGGCCACCGGGATCCTCGGCACCGACCTCACCGGCGACGGCCGGCCCGAGCTGGTGCTGGCGGCCGAGTTCGGGCCGTTGCGTTTCTTCCGGACCGACGGCGGGGGGCCCGGAGAGGCCGCCCCGCGTCCATGGACTCCGGGCCTGGTCGACGCCTCGGGCCGGGCGGCCGACTGGATCGACTTCCAGGGACGCTGGACCGGACTGGCCTCGGCCGACGTCGACAACGACGGCCGGCTCGACCTGGTGGCCGGGAACTGGGGCTGGAACTTCGGCGAGGGCCGCATCGGCCCCTCGAGGGACGCCGTGAGGATCACCCACGCCGAGTTCGTGCCCGGGACCGTCACGCCGTTGATCCACGCATGGGATCCGGTGCACCGGCGCGAGGTGCCGTGGCGGGAACTGGGCGCGGTGCGCGAGGCCCTGCCGTTCGCGGCCGAGACGGTTCCCACCCATGAGGCCTACGGGCGCGGCGGCCTCCCGGCCCTGCTCGGCGACCGCGCCCGCACGGCCCGCCGGGTCGAGTCGCGCTGGCACGCCTCCACGGTCTTCCTCAACCGGGGGGACCGCTTCGAGGTCCGCGCCCTGCCCGACGAGGCGCAGTGGGCGCCGGTCTTCGGGATCACGGCCGCCGATTTCGACGGCGACGGCCACCAGGACCTCTTCCTCGCCCAGAACTTCTTCGGGGTGGACATCGAGACCTCGCGACACGACGCCGGGCTCGGCCTGCTGCTGGCCGGCGACGGGCGCGGAGGGTTCCGACCGCTCTCACCGGCCGCCTCCGGCATCGTCCTGGCCGGCGAGGGACGCGGCAGCGCGGCCGCAGACTACGACCTCGACGGACGGACCGACCTGGTGGTGACCCAGCATGGCGGTCCCACGGCGCTCTTGCACAACCGGCGGGCCCGACCCGGCTGGGGGCTCCGGCTCGAGCAGCCGGGCCCGAACCCGCTGGCCATCGGCGCGGTGGTCCGGGCCGAGTTCGGGGCGTCGAGCGGTCCGGCCATCGAGATCCGGGCCGGGTCGGGCTGGTGGTCCCAGGACTCCTCCCGGGTGCTGATCACCGGCACCGGCCCGCCCACGGCCGTGCACATCCGGTGGCCCGGGGGCGGGCAGCAGCGCCACCCCTGGAGCCCGGGAGTGCGCGCGATGCGCGTGCGGCGCATGCCGCCCTGAGAGCCGGCGCCCGGCCCGGGACGTCGCTGGGGGTTTCCTGTTTGCCGCGCACGGTCCGATGCGGGATCGTCCCTCTCGGATGTCCTTCTCCGAGGAACTGCTCGCACGGGCCCGCCGGGTCCGTCTCTTCGTCTGCGATGTGGACGGGGTGCTCACCGACGCCACGGTCATCATGGGCGGCGGCGCCGAGACCAAGGTCTTCAACATCCGCGACGGCCTGGGACTGCGCCTGCTCCAGTCCGAGGCATCGATCCGCGTGGGCTGGGTCTCGGCCCGGCCGAGCGAGGCCACGATCCAGCGGGCCCAGGACCTGAAGATCGATTTTCTGCACCAGTCGTCCGGGCCGAAGGTGGCCGCCATCGAGTCCTGGCTGGCCGAGACCCGGGTGACCTGGGACGAGGTGCTCTACATGGGGGACGACTGGGTCGACCTGGCCGCGCTCAAGCGTGCCGGGCTGGCCATCGCCCCCGCAGACGCCATCGAGGAGGCCCGGCGGATCGCCCACTGGGTGACCCCGCAACCCGGAGGCCATGGAGCCGTCCGAGAGGCCGTGGACCTGCTGCTGCGGGCCCAGGGCCATTGGGATCGACTGGTCCGCAAATACGCTTCCTAAGCCCCCGCCCTCCTCCCAAGACTTCCCGCAATCCAGGGGCCGACAGGACACCCCGGGGAACCCGCCGCCATGCGACCGCCGAACCGAACCAGCCCCCGCCCGCACGCACGCCGCGTTCCGCGGGCCCGCGCCGCCGCCGTGGCCGGCGCCCTGGGATGGGCGCTGGCATCCCACGACCTGTGGTCCCAGCCGCCCACCCCCGCAGGCGGCACCACCCCGGCCACCAATGCTGCGGCGGCCGCGACGATTCGCCAATGGGGCATCAGCCTGCGCGACAACCTCACCGGCCGGGTGCAGCTGCGCTTCTCCTCGACGGAGGCGGTTCCGGCGGTTTCCGGCAAGGGGGCCCTGGTGCCCGCCCTGTGGGACGTCACGGGCCTCCGGCTCGAGTCCTTCCGGGCCGACGAGACCTCCGACTTCGTGATCGAGTCGCCCTCCTGCCGCGTCAACGTCACCACGCGGGACGCCGCCTCCCCCGGGGTGTTCACCGCCCGCCGTGAATCCGACGGCATCGCCATCCAGGGGTACGGGTTCCAGTTCGACGGCACGGAGCGCCGCCTGAGCGTGACCAACTCGGTCGCCATCGAGCTGCGGACCCGCCTCTTCCAGCCCAAACCCGCCTCCCCATGATCCGCAGCGTCCCCGCCCTCCCCGCCAAACCCCTCCTGCTGACGCTGTTGCTGCTGGCCCTGCCGGCCTTCCTCCTGCCGGGCGCGGCACTGGCCCAGCAGGACACCATCCTCCTGTCGGCCACCAACTGCGTGCTGGAGCTGGAGAAGGGCGTGTACCACCTCTGGGACCATGTGCGGGTGGAATCGCCCGGCGTCCTCCAGATCACCTGCGACGACCTGCGCGCGGCCCTGCCGCAGGACAAGGCGGCCGCGGGTGCCGGCCCGGTGCCGACCGGCGGCAAGCTCCAGTCCCTCGTCGCCTCGGGCCGCGTGATGATCGAGCTGTACCAGGCCGGGGCGGGAGGCTCGACCAACGTGGTCCGGGCCTTCGGCCGCCAGGCCGAGTACGGGTCCCGGGAAGAGGAGCTCATCCTCACCGGCGAGCCCCGCATCGAGACGGCCTCGGGCACGATGATCGGGACCGACGCCCTGGTGTACGACCTCAAGTCCCGCACCATGCGCAACCGCGGCCCCTACCGGATCGAACTGAAGGCCGACATCCTCAAGGGCTCGAGCCTCTTCAACCGGGCCACCAACGCCCCGAAGCCGCGCTGACCATGGCCGCCACCGCCGCCCCGACCGCCGCCAAGGCGCCAGCGAAGGACACCGGAGCCCTGCTCTCGGTGCAGGGCCTCGCCAAGTCCTACTCCGGCCGCCGCGTGGTGGACGGCGTGTCGATCCACGTTGGCGCGGGCGAGATCGTGGGTCTTCTCGGGCCGAACGGGGCGGGCAAGACCACCTCGTTCAACATGACCGTCGGGCTGGTGCGCCCCGACGCCGGCACGGTGCAATTCGACGGCATCGACATCACCCGGCTGCCGATGCACCGCAGGGCGCGACTGGGCATCGGCTACCTGACGCAGGAACCCAGCGTGTTCCGCAAGCTGACGGTCGAAGAGAACCTCCTGGCGATCCTGGAGACCTGCGAGGGATCCGCCGCCGAGCGCCGGTCCCGCCTGGCCCACCTGCTCGACGAACTCGACCTCGCCCGGCTCGCCAAGAGCCGCGCCTACCAGCTCAGCGGCGGCGAGAAGCGGCGTCTGGAGATCACCCGGGCGCTGGTCACCTCGCCGCGGCTCCTGCTGTTGGACGAGCCCTTTGCCGGCATCGATCCCATCGCGGTGTACGAGGTCCAGAAGATCGTCCGCCGCCTGCGCGACCGCGGGCTGGGCATCCTGATCACCGACCACAACGTGCGCGAGACCCTGCGCCTCGTGGACCGCGCCTACGTGATCCACCAGGGCCGCGTGCTCGTGGAGGGCAAGGCCGAGTTCCTCGTCAACGATCCCAAGGCCCGGGACATCTACCTCGGGCCCGACTTCAACATGTGAGCCGACCCCGCCCCGCCCCGGACATGCCTCCCATGAAGCCCTCCAACGTCACCGTCGAGAAGTTCTACACGGACCACGCCGGGCCCCTGGGGCTGAAGCTGCTGACCGGCGGCAACCACCTCGACCGGCTCATCCTCGAACCCACGGTGAACCGCCCGGGTCTGGCCCTGGCCGGTTTCCGCAGGTATTTCGCCAACAAGCGCCTGCAGGTGCTCGGTGCGGTCGAGACGTCCTACCTGAGGTCGATCGATCCCGGGTTGCGCCGCCAGCGTTACGCCGAGCTCTTCCGCCACAAGATCCCCTGCCTAGTGCTGTGCCGGGGCATCCGCCCGGAGCCGGAACTGCTCTCGGCCGCCGACGGGCGGGGCGTGCCAGTGTTCCAGAGCGGATTGGTGACCATGAAGTTCATCAACCTTGCGACCCTGGCCCTCGAGCAACTATTCGCCCCGAGGACCCAGATCCACGGCTGCATGGTCGACATCCAGGGCATCGGCGTGGTCATCCAGGGCGAGAGCGGGATCGGCAAGAGCGAGGCGGTGCTGGGGCTGCTCGAGCGCGGGCACAGCCTCGTCTGCGACGACGTGGTCTGCCTGACACTGGCCGACGGCCGGGAGCTTTTCGGCACCGGCAAGGCCCTGACCCGCAACCTGATGGAGGTCCGCGGGATCGGCATCATCGACGTGGCCGCCCTCTTCGGCGTCTCGGCCATCCGCGCCGAGAAGCGCGTGGACCTCGTCGTCACGCTCAAGACCTGGGAGAAGGCCGGCGAGATCGACCGCCTGGGCATCGACCAGGCCCACGTCAACCTCCTCGGCATCGACATCCCGCACATGGACCTGCCCGTTCGCCCCGGCCGAGACATCGCCCGCGTCATCGAGGTCGCCGCCCTGCACACCAAGCTCAAGCTCAGCGGCATCAACCCGGCCGAGGACCTCCAGCGCCGCCTGCTGATGCAGATGAACCCGCGGCTGTAGAAACCAAAGGGGTCGGTCCTCACTATTGACACAAACACACCCCGGGGCACACCCCGGGGGTCAGTCCTCACTATTGACACAATTTGTGTCAATAGTGAGGACTGACCCCCTTGCTGGCTGCCGCTGACCCCCTCGCCGCATGCCGCACCTCGCCGTTCAGCCGAGGAACTTGCCCGGGTTGAGGATGCGGGCGGGGTCGAGGGCGGTCTTCACGCGGCGGTGGAGCGTGTCGGACTCTGGTGACACGGCGAGGGACCACCAGGGCTGCTTGGCCAGGCCGACGCCGTGCTCGCCGGTGATGCTGCCGCCGAGGGCCACGATGCCCTGGAACAGTTCGTCGAGGGCCCGGTCGCTGGCGGCCCGTTGCGCAGGCACCGACTCGTCGAGCATCAGGTTGACATGGATGTTCCCGTCGCCGGCGTGCCCGAAGCAGGCCACCTGGATGCCGTGCTTCTTCTGCAGCGAGGCCCCCAAGCGGAACAGCGCCTCGAGCGATCCCCGGGGCACCACGACATCCTCGTTGAGCTTGGTGAGGCCGGTGTCGCGCAGGGAGTAGCTGAACTCCCGGCGCAACCTCCAGAACCGCTCGCACCCCTCCGGTCCCAGCCCGCGCTGGACGAAGGTCGGCCGGAAGTCCGCCAGCAGGCGGGCCAACTCGGCGATCTCCGAGCGGACACCCCGCTCGCGGCCGTCCAACTCCACGATCATCAGGGCCCCGGCCCCACGGAGCAGTTTCGAGCCGGTCCGACGCCGGGCCGCGTCGACCGTGAAGCCGTCGGCCAGCTCGAGCGCGCTCGGCAGGAACCGGGCCGCGAACAGGGCCCGGATCGCCCGGGCCGCGGTCTTCATGTCGGGGAACCCGACCCCCAGGCAGGCTCGATAGGCCGGGAGCGGCAGCAGCTTGAGGGTCGCCTCGGTGACCACGCCCAGCATCCCCTCGCTGCCCACGAAGAGCCGGTGCAGGTCGAGGCCGGTCTTGTTCTTGTGGGTCCGGGCGCCCAGCCGGGTGATCGTGCCGTCGGCGAGCACCACCTCCAGGCCGAGCACATAATCCCGAGTGACACCGTACTTCAGGCAGCGCGGACCGCCGGCGTTGGTGGCGATGTTGCCCCCGATGGAACACTCGGTGCGGCTGGCCGGATCCGGTGGATAGTACAGGTCCCGTCGCTCGACGGCCTCCTGCAGCCGGGCCGTCTTCACGCCGGGCTGCACCACCGCCACGAAGTCACGCGGGTTGATCTCGAGGATCCGGTCCATGCCGGCCATCGACAGGGCGATGCCGCCCCGCACGGGCACGCAGCCCCCGACATAGCCGTGACCGGCCCCGCGCGGGGTGACGGGAATGCCATGCCGCGTGGCGAAGGCGAGGATCCGGGAGACGGAATCCACCGAGTTCGGCAGCGCCACCGCCTCGGGCGGGTGCGAGGCGAACCATTTGTCCCCAGCATGGGCCGCCAGGGCTTCAGGAGTGAAGACCAGTTCGCCGGGTGGCAATCGCCGCGCCAGGCGACCGAGGAGGGACTGTCGAGTCACGCGGGCGATACTGCGCCCGGGGAGGCCCGGAGGGAACCGGGAAAGCCGGCAGTCCGTGGATCAGGGTGAGGGCAGCAACGGCTTACAGTTCGTTCTGGCGCACGGCGATGCAGGTGCCCCGTGTCCGGGAGGCTCTGACCTCGGTCACTTGGCCTTCAGTTCCTTGACCCGGATCCGGCGGTACTCCATCTGACCGCGGTCGGCCTCCAGCCCGATCGGGCCGGTGTCGGGCAGCTTGAGCGCCGCCTCGAGCACCTCGCCATTGCAGGTGCAGTGGGCGACGTTGTTCGTCACCACCACCTCGATCCGGTTCCAGTCCTGCGGCTTGTACTTCTTGAGGGCCTTGTACGGACCGGCCACGAGGTAGTCGCGGCACTGCAGCTGCGGCCCGCGCAGGAAGATGCCGCTGTCGGCATTGGTCGAGGCCCGGAACTCCAGGCGCAGGATGAAGTCTCCAGGGAACTCCCGCTGGGTCCACAACTGGCGCAGGTGCGGGCCCTTGGAGGGCACGTGGTCGTTCACCACGATCTGGCCGTCCTTGGCCGTGTAGCGCCCGTCGCTGGCCTCGGTCCTGCCGTCGAAATTCTCGGCCGGCTTGTACTTCCATCCGCTTAGGTCCTTGCCGGGCACCAGGGAGACGAATCCCGGCTCGGGCCGGAAGGAGTCGGCGGCGGAGGTTGGCAGCGTTCCGGGCTTCAGCGCGGCACCGAGGAAGATCAAGGACAGAAGCATCCGCATCATGGTTTCCCACCCCACCAAGCCGACGGACCGATGTCAACCGGCTGCGGCGCGTTTGCCCTTCCTCAAGGACGGGGTTCGGCGCAGGATTCCAGACGGTCATGGGCAACACGTTCGGGCATCTCTTCCGCATCACCACCTGGGGCGAATCGCACGGCGGCGGCGTCGGGGTGGTCGTCGACGGGTGCCCGCCCCGGCTGCCGCTCACCGAGGCGGACATCCAGCCCGACCTCGACCGTCGCCGCCCCGGGCAGTCGTCCATCACGACGCCGCGGAAGGAGACCGACACGGTGAAGATCCTGTCCGGAACCTTCGAGGGGCTGACCCTCGGCACCCCCATCTCGATGTGGGTCAAGAACGAGGACTTCCGTTCCGAGGCCTACAACGAGATGGCCGAGAAGTTCCGCCCGTCCCACGCCGACTACACCTACCAGGCCAAGTACGGCCACCGGGCCTGGCCCGGCGGCGGTCGCACCTCGGCCCGCGAGACCATCGGCCGGGTGGCCGCCGGGGCGATCGCCAGGAAGCTCCTGCGGGAGTTCTGGGGCGTCGAGGTCCTCGCCTGTGTGACCCAGGTGCAGCACCTCAAGGCGGTCGTCGACCCCGAGACCCTCACGGCCGCCGCGATCGAGTCGAACATCCTGCGCTGCCCCGACGCCGAGGCGGCGCCGGCAATGATCCGCCTCATCGAAGAGCGTCGTGGCGAGGGCGACAGCGTGGGCGGGATCATCCTGGGCGTGGCCCGCAACGTTCCGGTGGGCTGGGGCGACCCTGTCTTCGACCGACTCGAGGCCGACCTCGCCAAGGGCATGCTCTCGCTGCCGGCGACCAAGGGCTTCGAGATCGGCTCGGGCTTCGAGGGCGTGCTGCTCACCGGCCGGGAGCACAACGACGCCTTCCGCAACGCCGACGGCCGCATCGTCACGCCCACCAACCGCTCGGGCGGCATCCAGGGAGGCATCTCCAACGGAGCCACGATCCACTTCCGGGTGGCCTTCAAGCCCGTCGCCACCGTGATGCACCCGCAGGACACGATCGACATCCACCTCCAGAACACCACGCTGCGCGGAAGGGGTCGCCACGACCCCTGCGTGCTGCCCCGGGCGGTCCCGCTGGTCGAGTCGATGACGGCCCTGACGCTCATCGACCACGCGCTCCGGCACGAGGCCCAGTGCGGCCACCGCGAGCGCCGGGCTTCCTGAGGGCTTGGCCGGCCGAACTGGCTCGAGAGCCCCGCATGCCACCCGGTGCGGGCGAACGGGCGGGACCGGGGCCTGCAAAAAAGGATGCCTCGGCGGCGGGACTCCGGTTGACTTGGCCCCTGATGTCCCAAGCCCTGTCCCAAGCCCTGTCCCAAGCCCTGTCCCAAGTTCTGTCCCAAGTTCTGTCCCAAGTCCTGTCCCAAGCCCTCCAGGTGCTGCGTCGCCTGGCCTTCCTCGCCCGGGCCGCGGCCCTGGCACTCGTCGCCCTCAGTGCCTGCCCGCCCTCCCTCGGCGCCGACCTGAAACCCAGCCCGAAGCCGTCGGGCCCGCAGACCGACGGTGCCTTCCACAAGGTCATCCTCGACACCGACCGCGACCAGGATGGCGACGGTCAGCCCGAGGACACGGTGGTCAACCCCATGGAGATCGCCGTCGCCCCCGACGGGCGGGTCTTCTTCATCGAGCGGGCCGGCCTGCTCAAGGTCTGGGACCCCAAGACCCGGGCCACCACGGTTGCCGGAACCCTCAAGGTCTACACCGAGCTGGAGGACGGCCTGCTCGGCATCGCCCTCGATCCGAAGTTCGCCCGCACCTCGTGGATCTACCTCTTCTACTCCATGCCGGAGACGCCGGTCGACCCGGACGGGCACAAGACCGGCGTAAACCGTGTGTCGCGGTTCACCCTGCGCGGTGGAACCCTCGACCTCGCCAGCGAGAAGATCCTGCTGAGCATCCCCACGCAGCGCGACCAGTGCTGCCACTCGGCCGGATCCCTGGCCTTCGACGCCGCCGGCAACCTGTACGCCGCGACGGGCGACAACACGCATCCCGGCGAATCCGACGGCTACAGCCCGATCGACGAGCGCCCCGGGCGCGAGCCGTGGAACGCCCAGAAGTCGGCCTCCAACGCCAACGACCTGCGCGGCAAGATCCTGCGCATCCACCCCGAGCCCGATGGCACGGCCACGATCCCGGCCGGCAACCTCTTTCCCAAGGGCTCGCCCGGGACGCGGCCGGAGATCTACGTGATGGGCAACCGCAACCCCTTCCGCATCAGCGTGGACCACGCGACCGGACACCTCTACTGGGGCGAGGTCGGGCCCGACGCCGGCGGCCCCAACGACCAACGGGGCCCGGCGGGCTTCGACGAGATCAACCAGGCCCGGGCCGCCGGCAACTTCGGCTGGCCCTACTTCGGCGGCGACAACCGGCCCTACCACCGCTACGACTTCGCCTCCCGACAGAGCGGCGAGGCCTGGGATGCGGCCCACCCGGTCAACCCCTCGCGCCTCAACACCGGCCGGGCTGAACTGCCGCCCGCCCAGCCCGCCTTCCTCTGGTATCCCTACGGCGCCTCCACCCGCTTCCCCGCGGTGGGCAACGGCGGTCGCACCGCCTGCGCCGGTCCGGTCTACCGCTACGACGGGCGATCGACCTCCCCGAACCGCCTGCCGCGCGAGTACGACCGCACGCTGTTCATCTACGAATGGTCGCGCAACTCGATCATCGCCGTGCACCTCGACAAGGATCACCGCATCGCCAAGGGGCCGGATGGCCGCCTGCTCATGGAACGCTTTTGCCCGGGCATGACCTTCATGCGCCCGATGGACCTGGAGATCGGCCCGGACGGCTGCCTGTACGTGCTGGAGAACGGCTCCGCTTGGGTCGGCAACCGGGACACTCAGCTGGTCCGCATCGAGCACCGGCCCGACGCAGGACGCCCCGCGAGGCCCTGAACCACGGCACCCGCGACGCGACCGGCACGGGCCGCCCGACCTTTTTCTCAAAAAACGTATTGCACGGACCCGCTCGGTTGGTAAGTTCCGCGTCCCCGTTTCCGTCGCTGCAGACGGAGGCGATAACCTTTCGGCGTCGATGCCTACGATTAACCAGCTGGTCCGCAAGGGCCGCACCAAGATCAACTACAAGTCCAAGTCTCCGGCCTTGGAGAACGCCCCCTTCCGTCGCGGGGTCTGCCTCCAGGTGATGACCCGTACGCCGAAGAAGCCGAACTCGGCGATGCGCAAGGTGGCCAAGGTGCGCCTGACCAACGGGTACGAGGTGATCGCCTACATCCCTGACGAGGGCCACAACCTCCAGGAGCACTCGATCGTCCTGGTCCGCGGCGGCCGCGTGAAGGACCTTCCCGGTGTCCGCTACCACATCGTCCGCGGCACCCTGGACGCCGCCGGCGTCGAGAAGCGGCGCGTCAGCCGCTCCAAGTACGGCGTCAAGCGGCCCAAGGCCGGCGCCGCCGCGAAAAAGAAGTAACGCGTCGAACCAACAACGCGTCAAACCACAACGCCCCGTCCCGCGCTTTCCACCGATCGCCCTTTCACCGATCCCCTTTCCACCGATCCCCGTATGTCCCGTCGCCGTCAAGCCATCAAGCGTTCCGTCATCGCGGACGCCAAGTACAACAGCGTCCTGGTCGGACGCCTGGTGAACACCGTCATGTACGGCGGCCAGAAGAACGTGGCCCGCCGCATCGTCTACGGTGCCATCGAGGCCCTGGCCGAGAAGACCCCGGGTGTGGACCCGCTGGAGATCGTGCAGCGCGCGGTCGACAACGCCAAGCCGCGCATCGAAACCAAGGCCCGCCGCGTCGGTGGCGCCACCTATCAGGTGCCCATGGAGGTCAATCCCGACCGCCAGACCTCGCTGGCCATGCGGTGGATCGTCAAGTTCGCCGACGACCGCAAGGGCCTCCCCATGAAGCAGGCGCTCGCCACCGAGCTGCTCGAGGCCTACCAAGGCCAGGGCAGCGCCATCCGCAAGCGCGACGACGTGCACAAGATGGCCCAGGCCAACAAGGCGTTCGCCCATTTCCGTTGGTGATATCGCACCTTTCCTGACGCCCCGATGCCCATTCGGGGCGTTTTTCATCTGCACCCAAGACGATCTTTCCCATCATGAGCGACCCCGCGGCCATCAACGCGTCCGTCAATTCCCCGTTGCGCCAGTATCCCCTGGAGCGCACCCGCAATTTCGGCATCTGCGCCCACATCGACGCGGGCAAGACGACGACCACCGAGCGGATCCTCTTCTACACCGGCCTGATCCACAAGATCGGCGACGTGGATGACGGCAACACGGTGACCGACTGGATGGAGCAGGAGAAGGAGCGCGGCATCACCATCACCTCCGCGGCCGTCACCTCGTTCTGGACCCAGAAGAAGGAGGCCGGGCTCCACAAGAACTTCGAGGGCATCGCCCACCGCATCAACATCATCGACACCCCCGGACACGTGGACTTCACGGCCGAGGTCGAGCGCTCCATGCGCGTGCTGGACGGTGCGGTCGCCGTGTTCTGCGGCGTGGCCGGCGTGCAGCCCCAGTCCGAGACGGTCTGGCGCCAGGCCACCAAGTACAAGGTGCCCCGCATCGCGTTCGTCAACAAGATGGACCGCACCGGCGCGAACTTCGACAACGCGCTGAACGACATGCGCAAGAAGCTCGGGGCCTACGCCTTCCCGATCTACCTGAACATCGGGGCCGAGGACAAGTTCGCCGGCGTCATCGACGTGGTGAACCAGAAGGCCATCGTCTGGGGCGAGGGCGACATCACCAACGAAGGTCTCAAGTACGAGATCACCGAGATTCCCGAGGCCCATCAGGATCGGGCCCAGGCCGCCCTGGCCGAGCTGATCGACGCGGTCTCCAACAAGGACGACTCCATCGCCGAGCTGGTGCTGGAGGAGAAGCCCATCACCGTGCCGGCGCTCAAGGCCGCCATCCGCCGCCTCACCTGCAAGATCGAGCTCATCCCGGTGCTCTGCGGCACCGCCTTCAAGAAGAAGGGCATCCAGGTGCTGATCGACGCCGTCGTCGACTACCTGCCCTCCCCGCTGGACATCCCTCCGGCCACGGGCCACGTGCCGGGCACCGAGGACTCGCTGGAGGTGCCGCCGAACGACGGCGCCAAGTTCTGCTCGCTGGCCTTCAAGCTCTGGACCGACCCCTACGCCGGCAAGCTGGTGTTCTTCCGCGTCTATTCCGGGCAGCTCAAGAAGGGCGACTCCATCTACAATCCCCGCACCCGCAAGCGCGAGCGCGTCAGCCGCCTCATGGTCATCCAGGGCAGCGAGCGCAAGGACGTCGACTCCGTGTACTCCGGCGACATCGCGGCCCTGGTGGGTCTGCGCAACATCACGACCGGTGACACCCTGTGCAACGAGGACTTCGACATCGCCCTCGAGCCCCCGACCTTCCCCGAGCCGGTCATCAGCATGGCCATCGAGCCGAAGTCGAAGGCCGACCAGGACAAGATGTCCCAGGGCCTCCAGCGTCTGGCCGAAGAAGATCCCACCTTCCGCTGCTTCACCAACGAGGAGACCGGCCAGCTCATCATCGCGGGCATGGGCGAGCTGCACCTCGAGATCATCCGCGACCGCCTCAAGCGCGAGTTCTCGGTCGAGGCCGACGCCGGCGCGCCGCAGATCGCCTACCGTGAGACCATCACCAAGGGCGCCGAGGGCGAGGGCAAGTTCATCCGCCAGTCCGGTGGCCGCGGCCAGTACGGTCACGCCATCATCGACGTGGAGCCCAACGAGAAGGGCAAGGGCGTGGAGATCCTCAACAAGGTCGTCGGCGGCACCATCCCGAAGGAGTACATCCCCGCGGTGCATGCAGGCATCGAGGAGGCCATCAAGTCCGGCGTGTACGCCGGCTTCCAGGTCATCGACATCAAGGTGTCCATCAAGGACGGTTCCTTCCACGAGGTCGACTCCAACGAGTTGGCCTTCAAGATGGCGGGCATCTTCGCCCTCAAGGACGCCTTCGCCCAGGCCAGCCCGATTCTGCTCGAGCCGATCATGAAGGTCGAGGCCACCACGCCCGACGAGTACCAGGGCGACATCCTCGGCGACATCAACCGCCGCCGCGGCATGATCCAGGGCGTGGACGCCAAAAACGGCCAGACCGTGCTCACCGCGCAGGTGCCCCTGGCCGAGATGTTCGGCTACGCCACCGCCATCCGCTCCCTTTCCAAGGGCCGCGCCTCCTACAGCATGGAACCGTTCAGCTTCGAGCAGGTTCCCAACAGCGTGCTCACCACCGTGATGGACGCCGCCAAGAAGCGCCCCGCCGCCCGCAGCTGATCTTTCCCTCCAACAAACCCAAACCTGTTCTTTGCAATGGCTGGACAACGCATCCGCATCCGACTCAAAGCCTACGACCACCGGGTCATCGACGCCTCCGCGAGCGAAATCGTGGAGACCGTCAAGCGCTCCGGTGCCCGTGTGGCGGGCCCCATCCCCCTCCCGACCAAGATCGAGAGGCTGACCGTGCTCCGCTCGCCCCACGCCGACAAGAAGTCGCAGGAATCCTTCGAGCAGCGCACGCACAAGCGCCTGCTCGACATCCTCGATCCCACCGCCAAGACCGTGGACGAGCTCAAGAAGCTCAACCTTCCGGCCGGCGTCGACATCCAAATCAAGATCTAACGTTTTCCAGCCATGCCTCTCGGACTCATCGGACTCAAGGTGGGTCATACCCGTGTGTATGACTCCAATGGCGTACTCGTGCCCGTCACGGTCGTCCATGTCGGCCCCAACCGCGTGCTCCAGGTCAAGACCAAGGCCTCCAAGGACGGCTACAACGCCGTCCAGCTCGGCTACGGCGACCAGAAGCTCGGCCGCCTCAGCAAGGCGGTCGTCGGCCACCTCGCCAAGCAGGGCGTCAAGGTCGACGCTCCCGGCCAGAACGGCGAACAGCCGGTGCTCGCCGGCGTCAAGCGCATCCGCGAATTCCGCGACTTCACCAAGGACGTGAAGTCGGGCGACACCGTCGGCGCCGACCTCTTCCAGGTCGGCCAGTTTGTCGACGCCATTGGCACCACCAAGGGCCGCGGCTTCGAGGGCGTCGTCGGACGCTGGAGCTTCCGTGGCGGTGACGCCACCCACGGCGCCAAGGGCTGGCACCGCCGCTCGGGCGCCATCGGTCAGCGCCTCTTCCCCGGCACCGTCATGCGCGGCATGAAGATGCCCGGCCACATGGGCGTGGTCCGCCGGACTTCCCAGAACCTGGAGATCATCCAGGTGCGTCCCGACGACAACGTCCTGCTCATCAAGGGCAACTTCCCCGGCAGCGAGGGCGACTATTGCATCATCCGCGAGGCCAAGAAGATCTCCATCAACTCGGCCCGCCTGAAGCAGATCACCGACGCCCGCAAGAAGGCCAAGGACGGCGCCGCCGCCAAGAAGGACGACAAGAAGGCCGCCGCCGCCGCCAAGAAGAAATAACCCCAGGGAACCCATGGGGCATCCCCCATGGCGACCCGCAGAGTAAACGACTCCATGAAACTCTCGATCAAAGATTCCAAGGGAAATGCCGCCGGCGAACTCGACGTTCGCTTCGAGCTCATCGCCGACGGCCGTGGCACCCAGGCCGTCCACGACACCGTCGTGGCCTATAACGCAGCCCAGCGCACCGGAACCGCCTGCACCAAGACCATGGGAGACGTGGCCGGCACCGGCAAGAAGCCGTGGCGCCAGAAGGGCACCGGCCGCGCCCGCGCCGGCTCCTTCGCCAGCCCGCTGTGGCGTGGCGGTGGTGTCGTCTTCGGCCCCAAGCCCCGCGACTTCGACAAGAAGGTCAACAAGAAGGTCCGCGACCTCGCCCTGCGCAAGGCCCTCAGCGAGCGCCTCAAGGCCGGTGACGTGGTGATCATCGACGACCTGAAGCTCGCCGCCCCGAAGACCAAGGACTTCGTGGCCGTGCTGCAGGCCCTCGGCCTCGACGGCAACACCAACCTGGTGGTCCTGGGCGCGGCCGACAAGTCCGCCTACCTCGCCAGCCGCAACGTGGCCGGCGTGCAGCTCAAGACCGCCGACCTGATCAACACCTACGACCTGCTCAAGTTCGACAAGCTGGTTTTCACCAAGGCCGGCTTCGAGGCGGTCGAGGCCCGCATCGCCAAGTAACCAGAAAGGGCAATCACCATGACCATTTTCGACACCATCAAGACGGTCCGCATCACCGAGAAGGCGGCCCTCCAGTCCGAGAAACTCAACAAGTACACCCTCCTGACCGACCGGCGCGCCACCGCGCCGCAGATCAAGAAGGCCGTCGAGCAGCTCTTCAACGTCAAGGTCACCAAGGTCAACACGGCGAACTACGAGGGCAAGGCCCGCCGCCAGATGACCAAGGCCGCCGGCAAGAGCAGCGACTACAAGAAGGCCGTCGTCACCCTCAAGAAGGGCGACAAGATCTCCCTGGTCTGAGTCCTCGCCGACGTCCCGCACGTCGATCTATCCACGCCGCAGGTTCTCCGGAACCTGTGGCGTCTTCATTTTTGGCCCGGGCCCCTCGCCAAATCCGGCTCGTCTCCACCCAGCCCACGCGCCCAATCCAGACGAACTCCGGACCAACTCTGGACCAACTCCGGACCAAGGACGTGCCGAGGGCTCCCAGAGGACACCCAGGACACCCTTCGAGGAAGCGGCTCCAACGACCTGCCTTGCCTCGGCGGCCTCTCACGCCTGCCCGGGGCCCCCTCTGGCCCGAAGGCCACAGGACCACAGGACCACAGGACCACAGGACCACAGGACCACAGGACCACAGGACCACAGGGCCA